>Ga0208825_1002011_pt1 | contig 14223 bp, 13 predicted proteins | sample AD_UKC113_MetaG_FD_184450 | JGI IMG/M metagenome (GOLD analysis project Ga0208825, IMG submission 184450) | Active sludge microbial communities of municipal wastewater-treating anaerobic digesters from Hong Kong - AD_UKC113_MetaG (SPAdes)... | ecosystem: Engineered > Bioreactor > Anaerobic >...
TAAACGAGCAAGAAAGTAGGAAAGGCGCAATTAACAGAGTGGTGGTTGTGAAAAAATGAGACTCGCTTAATTATTCTCCAAAAACAGGGGGTTTAACCGCAATTGAAGAGTTGAAAAAGTTAAAGAATAAAGTAGCTAACAAAATGAATTGAAATTTTTGTTTTTAATTCCACTTTTTGAAAGGGAATTTCATTTTAAGCAACTCACTCGAGAAGTCGAAAATGGTATACTTATGTCATCTTCGATAAATTTTTTTGGTAAAATGGGTATAAAAATTGTGGGAAAAACTGAAGGTAAATACATCTATTTATTAGTATTAGTCGTTGTTTAAATGTGTTTGTGTTTGATGTTTAAGTCAAAAATATGTTTTTTTGGGGTGTGTATTATTGGATATAACTTCAAAGCTTAGACGAAAAATGCTACAACTCCATTATTTTCAAAAATTCTTCTTCTTTTTCCTGGCTCCACACAAATTGGTTCTGATATTTTTCTATGTTTTTTAAAATGTTCTCGTAATTTTCGTAGGCTTTTAAAATTTTTTCTATGCTTTGTTCTATGTTCGATGGGTTTATAACTACACCTATGCCTAACTCTTCAACTTGTTTTGCCATTGAAATAAATGACTCTTTAACAATAACAGGCGTACCAGCAGCTATAGAATCGTAATATGAGTAGAGGACTTAAAATGAAGGAATTATATATTGAATTTTTAAATGTAGAAAATGAGGAAAGCGTAATAGAAAAATTTCATGATACACTTGTGGATAAAAATAGAAGTTATGACTTTTTTGTTGATTGGGACAAAGTAAGAAAACACGTTGAAGAACATAAAATAGAATTTAATATTATAAATAGTTTAATAGGAAGTAAGAAGTTTGAGGAGGACTTAAGAAAAATTTTATTAAATTATCCTCGCGTGCTTCCCGTTATAACCAAAGGTAAAAACAACATGATTATTTGATAAACCACGTTAAATAGATAATTTTTAAAAATACTTTTTGCCATTTATCGGCCCTCTTTTTCAATTTTCTTTCCCTTATAAATACTTAATGGAATTCAAATTCATTGTAATTAGTTAGTTGATTAATAAATTATGCTAATCGTTAACCAATAACTACTATACACTATATGTATTTAAAAATTCTTCTAAAGTAGGTAATAATGAATCTTTTTCTGATATAATAGGATACTCAATTTTCCAATCATATTCAAAACTATTCCATCTTATTCCGACATCATCTTTCTGAGAATGTACATCTGTTGCAATATACATAGTTATAGTATCATCTTCCAATACTTTGTAACCATGAGCACAACCTTTTGGAATATAAATAGCTTTATTATCTTGTTCTTCTATCACTAATTCAAAGACTTGTCTAAAGGTTTTCGAATCTTTTCTCAAATCTATAATTACGTCTTGTAATTTACCTTTTATAACAGTCACAATTTTTTCACATGCAAATTCTCCAATTTGTAAATGCATTCCCCTTATAACATCTCTTTTAGAAAAAGTAAACCATAGTTCTTTCATCTCACTATTTAAGTTCTTTTCATTAGCAAAAAAAGAACTGCTGTAGGGTTTAAACAATTTTCCTCTTATATCTTTAAAACTTGGTAAATCTTTTAGGATAAATAGACCTTCAATACTAGTTTCCTCAATTTTCATTGGTAGTGCCTCCTTCCAACACTTCAAGTATTCCTTGAGTTAAAGAAACCCGTGGTTGCCAACCTGGTAATATAGGATATTTAGGTTTGAATTTCATAATTTCTCTTTCCTTGTATGGATACACTCCTTTGTTTACTTGAATTTTTGTTCCTGAAATGTCTTGTACTTTATTTACCAGCTGATTCAAAGTCAGCACTTCATCACCATAAACTGAATAATTTTCAATTTTTTTTATGTCTTCATTAACAAGCATATCGATAGCTCTTAAATATGCATTTACAACATCTCTAACATGAATATAGCAAATCTCTTGTTCTCCTGGTGACATGTTAAATTCTCTATTCTCTTTTATAGCATTTAATAAAAGATTCAAAAACTTTGGCCTCGTATCTCCTAAACCATAAGTATCAGATAATTCAAGATTAATAGTCTGCATTTTTTCTGATTCCACATAGAATACCAAAATATCCTCAAAAGCTTTTTTGGTAGCACTATAAAGATTCTGAGGGTTGTAATCTGTACCATCAATTGATGTCGCGTATGTAGAGGTATTGATAAATTTTTTCGCCTTATGCTCCTTCATATATTCCAGTATATGAGTTCCTAATAAGATGTTGGACTCAAAAAGTTCTCTAATTTCATTAGCTCTATGTTTAGAAGTGAAATGTGTCGCTAAATGTATAACTATGTCTATTTGCTCATCTTCTAAATTTTCTTCTAGGTCATTGTAGTTTCCTTTATATTGAATCATTTTAACTTTGCCTATAAATTCTTTTGGAATTGTTTCTCTGTATATTGTGATAATATTATAATTACGCTTCAACAACTCTCGCACTAAATTCCTTGCTATAAATCCTGCTCCGCCGGTAATTAATATTTTCATTTTAACCTCTCCTTTAATATATTATTTTAAATATTTTATCAGCAGCAAATTTTCCTGACATTAAACTCTGATCACTCCATAAGTAAGCCCATTCACCAAATCTTCCTATGTAAAAAATATTTTGTTGTTTTAAAAAATTATGTACTATTTTTCTTGCTTTTTGGATATTGTGGTCATATATTACATTTGCATATTTTTCTTGCCTGATGTCTTTGACTATGATATCTTCATTGCTAAACAGTCCAATCGAAATTAATTGCTGTATTGTATTTTCCAGTATTTCATTTTCGTCCATATTCAAAGGCTTAAAATTGGAAAAATAAATTTCTGCCTGCAATGAAGAAAGATTTTCTGGTACATTGTCAGGGGATTTTAGATGAGGGAAGTATATTCTGGAAGGCAAAATATCCTCATCATAAAGATATAACCATAGATTTTCCATTGACCTTACTTTTTTTAAACCTAGAGAAACTAAGTAACCTGAGGTAAAAGATAACATTTGACTTGCGTGCATTACTTCTTCTGGAACATATGAAACCATTCTAATTAATTCGGGTAGTGGAAGACTTGAAATTAAAATGTCGTATTTTTCACTCGTATTATCTTGAAAATAGATTTTTTTATTGTTAATGTCTATTTTAACAACTTCTTTGTTGAATTGAATATTATTAAAATCAGCTATATACTTAAGAAATGATTTATAACCACCTTTCTTAGGATATCTCATTTCAGAAGCATAATAAAAAATCTTTGTATCTTCAGCCATGGCTCCGTATAAAACTTCTTCTACTTTCGGTTTATACATTCTGTTTTCTATCCAACTTGTGTTCAAGTATTTTGCTTCTAAAGTCCAGTATTTTCTAGTATAAACTTCGGGGAAATTTTTTGAAAAATAAACACCATAAACTGATCTTAGCCATTCCTCATAATTTTTTGGTTGATTGTATTTGGGAGCACTTAAAAAATCCAATATGATTCTCACTTTCTCGGATGCATCAAGTGGATATAAATTAGTCTGGACGGGGTGCTTTAACCAAATTCCATGATAGTAATTAGATGCTTTTGGACTGTAAGAATAATAATCACTTGATTGACTAAATAATTCTAAAACATAGTTATTTCGTGTATGAGAAAAGTGAACAAATTTATCAAATCTGAAATCGTCAATTGTAAAATTATCGCACAATCCTCCATAACTTTGATTTTTTTCAAAAATTAAAGAGTCTATTCCTTTTAATTTCAAGTGGTAACCTGCAGATAACCCACTCACGCCGGCTCCTAATATTACTATTTTATTCGGCATTTTGGTTTCTTATCCTCCTAAATGATTTTTTCAATTTTTACATGTAGTTATTTTCAAATTCTTCAATCTGTATAATTGTATACTCATACATATTTACATCTCTTTCATAATAATTTTTATACCATTGAATAGTTTTCTCAATTGCTTTTTTTGAATTGTAGGTAGGGTTCCATTCTAAATAATGTCTTGCTTTACTTATATCAAGTTTAAGATTCATAGCTTCATGAGGTTCTTCTTGATTCTTTACAAAAGAATAACTTCCCTTTCCCCATTCTTTAATTGCTAAATTGACAACTTCTTCCACAGTTAGTATATCAGTATCATATGGGCCAAAATTCCAAGCTCCAACATATTCTTCTGATTCATATGTTTTTTTAGCCAAAAGAAGATAACCGCTTAAGGGTTCAAGAACATGTTGCCAAGGACGTGTCGCCCTTGGATTTCTTATTACTATATTTTCATCTTTTGAAAGAGCTCTGACTATATCTGGCATGAGTCTATCTTTTGCCCAATCTCCTCCACCTATTACATTACCTGCTCTTGCAGTAGATAATTTAATGTTTCTTTTTTCAAAAAAGCTTCTTCGATAAGAAGAAGAAAGGATTTCGACACATCCTTTGCTTGAAGAATAAGGATCATAACCCCCCATTGGGTCTGTTTCTCTGTACCCCCATATCCATTCTCTATTTTCATAACATTTATCTGTTGTGACGTTTACTATAGTCTTAACCGAATCTATTTTTCTTATTGCTTCGTACAAATTAATTGTGCCCATAACATTTGTTTCATATGTCAGTTTTGGCTCTTCATATGATAATCTTACTAAAGGTTGAGCTGCTAAATGAAAAACAATCTCTGGTTGAAAATTATTAACTACCTTTTCTATTTCTGAAAGATTTCTTATATCTCCAATATTATGATTTATTTTGTTTTCAAAATCTAATATATCAAATAGACTAGGATCAGTTTCAGGCTCTAAAGAAAATCCACATACTATTGAACCTAACTTCAAAAGCCAAGTGGTTAACCAACTTCCTTTGAATCCAGTATGTCCCGTTATCAAGACTCTTTTGTTTTTATAAAAATCGTTAAACATTTTATCGTTCTCCTTCTCTTACTTATATCTAAAAATATATAGATTGTTTTTATCTTCTGAGTATAACTTTTGAAGGTATAATTGTTTTGATAAATTTACCATACCTTCCATGGCGCTTCTCCATTATTCCATAATCTTTCTAATTCTTTTTTGTCTCTTAAAGTATCCATAGGTCTCCAAAAACCCTCATGTTTGTAAGCAAATAATTGACTGTTTTTTGCTAAATTTTCTAAAGGCTCTTTCTCCCAAATCGTGCTATCATCTTTTATATAATTAATCACCTCAGGTTCTAAAACAAAAAAACCTCCATTTATCCATGCTCCATCTCCATCAGGTTTTTCAATAAAGCTTTCAATCTTTTTTTCTTCATTTATTGTCAATGCTCCGAACCTTCCTGAAGGCTGTACAGCAGTCAACGTAGCTAATCTTCCATGAGATTTGTGAAAATCCACTAATTTTTTTATGTTTATATTTCCAACACCGTCTCCATATGTCATCATAAATGTTTCATTATTTAAGTAGTCTTTAACCCTTTTTATTCTTCCTCCTGTCATAGTATTTAACCCCGTATCAACCAAAGTTACATTCCAATTTTCAGCGTTCGAATTATGTACTTCTATTTCACCATTAGCTAAATTAACAGAAATATCGCTCATGTGCATAAAATAGTTTATAAAGTATTCTTTTATTATATATCCTTTGTAACCCAAACAAATAATGAAATCATTATACCCATAATATGAGTATATTTTCATAATGTGCCAAAGAATCGGCTTCTCCCCTATTTCCACCATAGGCTTAGGAATATTTATAGTTTCCTCACTTAAACGGGTACCAAAACCGCCAGCTAAAATTACTACTTTCATTTCCCGGATACCTCCAGCAATATTCGAAATTGAATCGTGTTAAAATGTTATACTCTTTAAATATTTTATAGGAATAGTGATTTTATTCACTTGCCGCTATTTTTATTATTTCTCTATTTTATCCCTCATTTTTTTAAGGTTGATTCTCGATTTCTTTTAATTCTTTAAGTAACTCTGCCTCTGTTTGCTTTGGAAGATATTTATAATTTTTGAGCACAAATTCAATCATCTTTTTTCTTTCTTCCAAGTTTGCAGCATTTTTGATCGAATTAGTGGTACGCCACAAAAGAATAGAATATGACTGCTTTTTTTCTTCCTCATTCAAAAGATATTTAAATTTTAAAAAAGTATTTAACAAGTTTATGATTTCTTTAAGTGTTCCAATGTAACTTGAAGTTGCGTTGCTGTCGTTTTGATATCTATAAGATAAATCTTTAAATATAATTAAAGGTTTTCCAATATATAGTAAGTTAAGAAGAATATAAAAATCATAGACTTCAGAATTATAAAGCTGATCCTTTGTTATATCCATGTATTCATTACCTTCTTCCGAAAAACCAATTTTTTGAAGACTTTCTTTGTTGAATAAAACATTAGAAGGGGTCCCTAGATAATCTCCTACAATTGCTAATAATTTTTGTAAATCTTCTTTACTTAGATGATTAGGATCAATTTTAAGGGATTCCCATCTTTTTTTCAAATAATTTTCAATGAAAATATTTTTTGTTGTATCAATATGTGTATAGTCATTTACTATAAAAGCATATTTGTCAATATCATTTATTTTGTAAATTTCTGTTGAATAATTTAACTTTAGTTCGTCATCAGCATGTACAAGTTTTACAAAATTACCTTTAGCTTTACTTAATAGCTGAAAATGACTCATTGGAGCTCCTAAATTTTTTTCGTTTCTGAAAAGTGTGATATTTTCGTACTTACGGGAATAACGTTTCAGTATATTATAAGTATTATCTTCTGAAGCGTTATCAACTATTAAGATTTCAAAAGGTTTTACTTCTTGTCTTAATATGGATTCTAAGGATCTTTTTATATATTTTTCTCCATTGTATACTGGAATACAATAACTTATTTTTATTTTTTCAATAATATCATTTACAGTTATATTATTCAAAGCTAAATTTTTTTTCGCGTTCATAATTTGTTCTAAGCTATAAATTTGTCTTCCCAACGAATAATTATCTTCAATGAATCTTCTGTAGCTTTCTGAATCGTAAGATTCTTCTGTTATTTTTTCTACTGCTTCATCGATTGTGTTATATATGAGTTCGTTGGGCCATTGCTCTTTCGCCCCACTGTAGTTGAGAATGACAGGTTTTATTCCTCTTGCCATACTTTCTAATATATTGTATGGATGTCCTTCATGGATACTTGTTGAGAGTGTATAATCTTTATCTTCTAAAAATTTATCTACCTCTTTTATCCATCCGTGAAGAATAAAGTTGTTTTCTAAATTCATTTCTTTTTTTGTATAATCAAAATACATCTTATATAACGGGTCTTGAAAATCTCCGCCAACGTGTAATTTGTATCTGTTATCTATTTCTTTCAATTTGCCTATGATTTGAACCCATGTTTCAGGATTTTTTCTGTAATTTATATGAGCTAATACTGATAAATTATATCCCGGTTTATGCACTAAAAATTTAAATTTATCTAAATCTACTCCATTATATACAATTTCTTCTTTACAACCATTTAGATTAATATTTGGATGAAGTTCATGAAAAATTGTTTTCATTGATTCAGCTACGAAGATAAGAAAATCTACATTCTTCCAATTTATTTTTTCTGGAAATTGAGTGAAGGCCTCATAACGGTGTAACCTACACACAACTTTTTTGTTTTGTATTTCAGGGACTTGGTTTGTTGCAAATATTGCTAAATCATTTGCCCATTCGAGCCATACTATATCTGCCCATTTGATAGCTTCAGATATTTGATCCCCATCAGTTGTAACTACTAACTTGACATCATATCCAAGTGAGAAGGTTTCTACTATGTCTTTTAGAAAGTTATCTAATCCGGGTAAGCAGAGAAAAGCAATTTTGATGTCTTGTTTTACATTGTTTCTCATTTCTATGAATTTCTTTTTCATTTCTTGGGGGGAATCAGGTAATTCTGCAGCTTTTTTGTAAAATCTTAACGAAGCTAATTTGCTTCTGTTCTTGTATTCTATGTCTCCTAAGAGGTCGTATGTTGCCCAGTCTTTATCGTGGATTCTCATTAAGTATCTCCATGCTTCTTTCTCTTGATTTATGTTTTTTAATAGGTATCCATAATTGAATAACAAGTCAGAGTCAACAGGGTTTATTTTTAATCCTTTTTCGAATTCTTCTTTTGCTTTATCGAATTCTTTTTTCTGATAGTATATTAATCCACTAATGTTGTATTTTTTAGGGTTATCATCACTTATTTTTTCTATTTCTTCTTGAGCTTTGTTTAGTTCTCCGTTTTGTATTAATTTGAAGATTTCTTCGTACATGACGGAGCCTCCTTTTATTTGAAAAATGCTGTCTCGCCCTGGACCGCTATAAATTCAAAACATTTAATATTAATCTTGTCTTTTAATAATTCTGTTAAATTAGTTGTTTATCCTATTTTTATCGTCTAAAATCTGGGAAGTTTTATAAAAATGTAATCAGCAATAGAGGTGCGTATAGAAAGCAAATAGAAGCGCATCTAGATATATTATCGCTTGTTGGGGGATTAGTTCTGTTAGTCTTGAAGCTGTTCTTAATTCTAGTAAATTTCTTAATTCTTTTGGGTTTATGTTTGTTGAGTTTATCAGGCTTTATTGGTTTCTGTTTGCTTCGTCTGTTATTAATCTTATTTTATCGTTTATCCAGTTGAATGTTTTTGTTCCAAGGGTATCAATTAAAATTACTTGTGATTTCAATGCTGCTTTAGTGATTCGTTTGCTTGATAAATTAAGAAAAAATATAACTTTGTGGAAGAAAAAAGTTTTCTTGTTTTATCTTCTTCTTATCTCCATTACCTTCAGCATTTCCTTCTGAAATCTGTTTAGGTTCGTCTCCAGCCAATATTCTTTACCTTTGGCTTTCTTCCAAAAACCCACATGAATCTACAATTTGATTTCTGGGTACCTTGTTTTCTGTCAAAGTTAGAAAAAATAGACACTTTGCGTAGATATATTGATATGGCGGATAAAAAATTTAATACCGGGTTGTTGCCACCCGGTTTTTTTGTGCTACAATAAGTATACATGAGTATACTACATACGGAATTTTGGTACAATTCTACTATAAGCCGTTGGGAGGTCTTAGTATGGAACCTTGCATAAGCTCGGGAATAGAACTCAAGCGGGAGAAAGGAAGGGAGATAAGTATTGAAGAGTGGCACAAGTTGGTTCTTTCTTATGGTCACCTTGTAGATAGGTGGACGAAGTATTTATGGGGGATAAATAAGTCGTTTCTGTATTCGTACGAGGACTTGCATCAGACGATATGGTACATCCTGATGGTTGGGCTGATGGATTTCAATGGCAAGGGTGACGAAGAGAAGTATCTCAATTGGTACATACGAAATAAGACGCTTTCAGTGATCATGTACAACAGAAGGCCGCCGAAGTGCAAAGATGCACCATTCACACCAATGAGGTTGGAGTACGTTTCTCCAGATGATTCAACAGATTTGGATGAACTGTTCTATTCCGACGAGGGGAAATAAGGTATAATATCACAAAAGAGCGTGCAGTGACGATTTAGAAAACAATCACCCACGCTCTTTTTATTTTGATAACTACTCCGAACTTGCAGCTTCTCAGAGTTGACGATTGATAACAAGCAATTGCTCAGCTCCAAAGACTTATCCAAGCTATGCAATGCACCGATCATGCCAATTTAGTATGACAATTTTGGAAAAGCATTTCTGAACTTCTTGGATAGAATGCAATTATACTGGACAGCCTCGACACATGTTAGATGCTCGCATATTTGTATTTTCCCGATAATTGGTAGGTCTCATTTCTTTGTATGAGGATTTTCTTTTCGACGAGTTGGTTAAATAGTGAGTATGCCGTTGTACGCTTTATACCACTTTTTTGTAGTTGTTCGATGAATTTGTCTCTTGTACCAGCGAGGCCTCTAAATAGATCAACCGCTCTGCGCTGGTTTTCAGTGAGTGGAATTGATTTGTACTCAGTGACTATTCCGCGTATTGTTTTCAGTATATGCTCTCTTTCGAGTCTTGATGCATCTGTGTTATCAAAGACTGTTTTGTACATGATCCACAAGGCGTCCCTTGGATTTCCATCCGCAAAATCGCTGGCTATTTCGAGAACCTCTTCTGAGATTAGGCCAATGTACTTGCTGAGTCTTCGGATTAACAATTCTTTGATATCACTCTTTGAGAGTGGCTCAAGAAAGACTATATCTTTGAATATGTTCTCCAAATTGCCTGACTCGTTCCATCGCATTCTATCAGCAGCATATTCTCTGTAAATAGAATATGGCAGAGAGATGAACACGATAAAATTGTCGAAAAGAATTTGCGATTTGATGGCATCAATAGTTCTCAGTACGTCGTCTTTCTTTTCTTTATCAAGCTCATCTATTAGTAGAATGAATTTGCCCTTTACTTGGACTGTTCTGCTAATCAAATCGGCCAGTTTCTCGCGAGCTGCAAAGAAGTTGAATTTTGGGATGTTACTAGTCTGAAAGTTGGTACCTACGGAACCGATCATGGAAAGCCCCAGTGAGAAGCCTCTGACTGTTGACACTTCGTTCGTTATCCATTCTTTGACGCTTTGTGCATCTTTTTCAAGCTTCTTCTCTCCTTCCAGGGATCTTGCAAGGTTATACGTTAGTTCATAAAGGATGCTGTCAACTGAATCGCGCAGAGTTATGTTAATTTTTCTGATGAATATATCCTCTGGAGAGATAAAGTTCAAGACGGTTGTTTTGCCAATGCCAGTCTCACCGGCTATACCAAATATACCGTAAGGTTGGTACTTTGCTATTTTGTTCAGAGATTCAAGGTCACTCTGTCTGTTTACAAGATAACGTCTGTCATCAATATCAAGCGGCCTATCTGCCAGGTAATTGATCAATTCATCCAATGCCATCACGACTCACCAACTTTCCATTTGTATTACTCAATGAAAGTTACGAATATGTTTCCTCGGCAAGTATGATTATACCAAAAAAGCACTGAAAAAACAATATTTTTCAGTTAATCTGCGCTGAAGGAAGTGAATGTTACAAATTATATATTCCATCTCGACATCGACGACAACCTTGACAAATGATGGACAGCCTCGACACATGTCAGGTAATCGCATACCGATATTTCTGTGCGCTTAGTCAGACTTGATTAAAGTTTTCATCTATGAATTTTGAAACGTGTCAAGACTTTCGTACTTGAGTTCTATTTGATAATTATTCAAAGAGTGTATTTAATCGATGTTATTGCCTGTTATTCTTTTAAGAAACAAATCTTCGTTTTTATCAATATTAAAATAATCATTCCACGTCTTAATGCAATTATCCGAGAGTTCTTTATAATATTCAGTGTTTTCAATTCGATACCTTAGAAATTCGATTATTTTCTCATCAAAATTTTTCTCTAAAGGTTCTTTCAGAATCAATCCGTTAGTAGGGTTTACGATCTCTCTTGTCCCTCCAACATCTCTTCCAATGACAGGTATGCCAATAGACATTGCTTCCATAATGGTCACAGGTATCCCTTCTGAATCACTTAGGTTTATAAAATAATCTACATCATACTGAAAATAAACATCTAATACTTTTTCATTACTCAAATATCCTAAAAATTCAAAACTACCAGTTGGCAGTTTTTTAGCTGCATATTCCTTAATCTCCTTTCCCATGACTCCATCCCCTATATGAATCCAATGGTAATTGTAAGGAATCTTCGACAAAACATCTATAATCAAATCGAGCCTTTTAACTTGTTTAATCAGCGAACATGATCCTATAGTGATTGTGTCTTTCGAATATATTTTTTTCCTAATTCCATTGGGATTGGAGGTCCCTAATCGGCTAACAAACCTTTTTAGTTTCTTGTTGGAAGATATGTGGCTCTCATAATACCTCAAACCGTCTTCAGAGATAAAATGGATTTCATCTAAGTTATAATCTAAGTAATGTCTGAATGGTAAATAATGTAATTCATTTCTATCAAGATAAAGATCATATCCATGTGCCCGTGAAACAATTTTTTAATATTATATTTTGATTTTAAATCGTAAAAATTTGAAATTGTATAGGCACCTCTACTTAACCAGAATGAATAGAGATAAAATTGATTATCACCCTTTCTTTTTAGCTCTTTCACAATAAATTTTTTACTATCGGTGTAAAACAAACCGTAATAAATAATGTAAGCAAATTTCTTAATCCCTTTAGAAGAGAAAGAACAATTTTTCTTTATTTCTGCAAAAACACTTTTTGAAAAAAGCCATTTGAAGAAAGCAATATTAAAAAAGTTTAACCAAGAATGCTTCTTTAGCATATGGTACTCTATACCGTATCTTTTGGCAATTTCGTCGTATTTATTCTTATCACCATAATAAGAAATTGCAACTATCCTATCAAAATATTTTTTTAAAAAAGGTATTTCATTTACAAAGAAAAATGAATCCAGCAGACCGGGAAATACAATTAAAACTTTCATTAAAGCATACCTCCACAATGCATAGAGTATCTTTAGTTACTACTGCAAATCATTTTAGCGATTCTTTCTAAAACTGGTCTCAATTTCGCTTGCCAACTTAGATTTTCTTCTGCATATCTTCGCATTTCTATTGAATAATTTGGGTGTTCTTTGATTAAGTTTTCATACCATTTGATAACTTGACTAATATCAACAGGGGTGTCGTCTTTTGATATTCTATAAACAAAAGGGAAAGTTTCGGGAAAATCCCAATCTTCATACGCAATAACAAAAGGAATGCCTCGTGCACAGTATTCACTTGCTTTTAAAGGAGATCCACCATTTAAACCTATCCTATGAAATCCTAAACTACCAAAGGCTATGTCACACTCATCAAAAACTTTATCCAAATCTTCTCCTGTTTTTGTTCCATGAAAAATCACATATTTTTCTAAACTTAGCTCTCTTACCAACGTTTTTAGATTTTCCAAATCACTACCTTCGCCTACGCAATGATAAAATACTTCTTGAACAAGTTGTCCATGGTTGTAATATTCGTAAAGCCCCCTAATGATTCTATCAAATCCGTGCCAATTACTTACGTTAGCAACAGAAATTAAGTTTATGCCGCAACTTTCATTTTTGCTTTTCAGCTTTATGCCTTCAACGTCTACGCCGTTAGAAATATGTACAAATTTATCTTCAAAACCTTGAACGTATTTTGGCTCTTCTGATGCAAACTCAACGACTAGGTCAAAATACTTAAAAACACTTGGAAAAGACTTAATAAACAAAAACCATTTTATTTTTCTTGTAATGATATTATCTTTGTCTTTTATAAATTCCTCTTTTAATGTAGCAACGGGCGAGGGAAGTTCCAAAACAAGCAAGTTACCGTTTTTTTTAAGAGCTCGCAATTTACTTTTAAAAAGTGCAAACAAAAAACCAAATCCACGAAAATAATAGACGCTGCTGTTATTTGCTCGCAGCAATTTGAACATCTCAAAAACTCTCGATAAAACCCCATCATGCTCAGTTGCAATCAAACTTACATTGAATCCATAGCTTTCAAAGGCTTTCATTTGACCTAAAATTTTCTTTTTAACCCCTGGGCTTTTCTTTAAGCATTCTAATGTTACATAGTAGAAATTCATTATGATCACCAGCTTAGCTACTAAAGTTAGTTAAACGTTGTAAACCAAAACTTTTGATGTTGTATACATCATTAACATCAAAATATGACTAAAACTTTTGTTCAATGATCTATTTGTCAGGATTTTGTGATTAATAGTTTTGTACTGCCTTACTATAGCATATTATACCATAGTATGCTATATGAAATTTAGGTTCTTTCCAAATGACACAAATGGAGAAGAACTTTCTGTTAAGAAAGAGTATTGATAGATGATACTTTCAATAGAAAGGATTAGTATGAAGTACTCATTTTTAAAAAGCCGGGGAGGTTACCCCGGCTTTTTTTGAAGGTTATAGTCAATCGGGAGGTTTATTGGGAAGCAGCTTGCATTTCTTGAACAAGTTCTTTTAGTTTATCGAAGATGTTAGGAGAGAACTTGCCTTTCTGTGTGTCTTCTTCTAACATGCGTAGTACGTCGCTTATCTGCCATGCATCTTTGTAAGTTCTGCGAGATGAAAGTGCATCGAAAACGTCGGCAATACCGATTATCAGTCCAAATAGCGATATGTCACCGTCTTTCTTGCCGAATGGATAACCGCTTCCATCGAATCTTTCGTGGT
>Ga0208825_1002014_pt1 | contig 14204 bp, 10 predicted proteins | sample AD_UKC113_MetaG_FD_184450 | JGI IMG/M metagenome (GOLD analysis project Ga0208825, IMG submission 184450) | Active sludge microbial communities of municipal wastewater-treating anaerobic digesters from Hong Kong - AD_UKC113_MetaG (SPAdes)... | ecosystem: Engineered > Bioreactor > Anaerobic >...
CTGTTGCACCAAAAATCATAGGACGTCTGTAACCCTTTTTTGTATCATAAGCATCGGCTTCATATTCATCTTCGTATTCATCTTCGCGTTCATCATCATATTCATCCTCATATTCGTCTTTGTATTTATCTTTACGTTTATTTTCATATTCATCTTCGCGTTCATCCTCATATTCATCTTCGTATTCATCTTCGTATTCATCTTCACGTTCATCATCATATTCATCTTCGTATTCATATTCGTATTCATCTTCGTATTTATCTTCACGTTCATCATCATATTCATCTTCGTATTCATATTCATCTTCCATATCATCATCTACTAAATCATCGGATGCTAATTTTTCTCTGAATTCATCACGATGTATACCATCCATTCTTTTTTGATATTCATCTTCAAATTCTTCATCATCTAAATCTTCACCGAATCTTCCACGTGTTTTACAATTGCATTCTCGTCTATAATCTTCTAATAATCTTTTTGTGCCGCCGTTGTTATTATTACAACCACATCTACCTTTACCTTCAGTAATAGTATTTGTATTTAATAATTTAGATACCATGCGTTTTCCAAGATCCGATAGTTTATAGAAAATTTGACCATTTTTAGATTCTGCCACAAAATAATGAGAATTTCTTTTTATCCACATTGAAGTTGCTGCTGGTTTTGCTTTTCCTTCATTTAATCCAGCAATAAATGCACGTAAATCTCCGCGACTTACTTTTTGGTTTTCGGCCACAAAAGATAATACTTTATTTCTTAATGGAGCCATTGGTGAAACAAAAACAGGTGCTCTTTCACCATATTTTCTTTTTAATACAATAGGTTTAGAACCTTCGTTTATAAAACTATTTAAACTTGTTGATACTTTTTTCATATTATTTTAACATTTAATTTTAGTTTCTATTTTATATATTTATTTATTTTGTAGGATTTTTAAAGGTTTACGTAACATCAATCTCATTAGTATTCTTTGTCAAAACGATCGGAAATAATCTCATCTATTTGATCTTCTTCTACTATTTCAACATTATCATTATAGTCCTCTTTTAACCAATCAATTATTTCTTCTTCGGTTAAATATTCCATATAAGACTTAGTACCAAATGTATCAGATTCTCCATATATTAATTTTTCTCTCCATTTTGAATTTTCAAATTTTTTATATACTTTACCTAAAAAATGTTCATTAGATTTTTTATCATCAACATAAATATAGAATAATTGATTATCTCTTTTCTCTTCGTCTTCATCTTCGTAGTCATTTTCTCCATCTTCTTCGTTGTCTTCTTCGTCTTCATCATAATCATATTCATCTTCATCTTCATATTCATCAAAATTTTCGTCGTCATCTTCTAACAAAGAATTATAAATATCATCTATGGAGGGATATTCTCTATCTTCGGTATCAAATATAAATGAAGTTGGTTTATCATGGAAATCTTCATCATCTTCTAAAACTAAGTTTCCTAAATCATTATCAATATCAAATGATTCTTTGGTTGATTCTTTAGTTTGTTGTGTGCCTTCTCCTTGTGATACTTGTTGTAAATCAACAGGTTTATTCTGAGAATTCTTAGTATTTTTAGCAGCATCAGTAGCTGTTTCCATTGATTTAGTTGCCGCTAATTCATTCTGTTTTGTTATTAATTCTGCTATTTCCTTTTTCTTCATTTCTATTTGAATACCAATATCGGCAATCTGTTTGTCAATAAGAGCATTTTTTTGTATAACTTCAGGACTAATTGCTTGAGATTGCTGTACAACGGATTGATTATTTTCTTCTTCTTTAATTAAGTTAACTATTCTTCTTGCCATATTTAATTATTTATTTTAATTCATCATAAATTTTCTATAGGTCATAAATCCAGTTTCTTTAGTTAATGGTAATAAAACTTGATTAACTAAATTTTCCATGTGACTTGTATTTATAGTATTTATTGAGTCCTTTTTAGAGTGTATATTATGAAAATGAACTGGGTCCAATTCTTTAGGACGTAAAACTATTGTCTCGATTTCTATATTTGGTTTTATTTTTTTTATTATAGTAGCATCATTAAATGGAAATTTATATTCAACAGCATCATATTGTTCTATAAATGTATTAAATAAATATCCATTAGAATAATTAGATATTAAAATTTCATCACCATATCCTGTTAATTCTAAATTTAAAATAAATTTAGGTTTCTTATACATATTAAAAGTAAAGTGAGATGAACCGGCGCCAAAGAATGGTGGTTCTTCTCCATCAAATAATAATACATTAATATTAGGAGCTAACTTCTTAAGAACCAATAAATTAATTACAGAGGCACTATTATCATTGGCATTATCGCTATTAATATCAAATATATCATAATGAGCAGAAAAGAACATATTACTAGAACCTTTCAAATACATATTAGTAAATTTACAATTATTATTAGTAAAATCATCTAAATCATATTGTATACCTAAATTTTTACATGTAGATTCTAACCATTGTAATCTAACAGATTTTTCGTCGGTTTTACAAAGTTCTTTTTTTTCTTTTTCTTCTTTTGCTGCACAAAAGGATCTTATTAATTCTGATATCATTTCTTTTTTAAATAATTTTCGATTTTATTTATATATTTTTTAGTTAATTTTATAATTAATTTCTAATTAAAATTGAGCCTCTCCACACACGGTACTCTGAACTCATATTGTCATAAAGAATATGAATAGCCTGTGGTGTAAGTTCCATGAATTTTGGCGCATCGTTATCTTCAATTGCTCTAAATGCTTGTAATTGATCGTTTATATCCATTTCGGCTATATTAAAATCATTACTTGCATTTATTCTTTTTCCCATTACTTCTTCTTCAAAATATAATTGTATTATTAAATCAGAACTTTTATTTTTATCTGTAACAATTAATTGTGGTTCAAATCTCGGGCGACATCTTTCAAATATTTCATTCAGATCCCATGAGTCTAGAATAGAAAAAGCAGGTATAAGTTCTTTATTGAAATTAGATAATGATCTCATTTGTCCTCTTAAAATTTCATCACTAAATTTAAATTTATCACCTTTTATAGATTTTTTAGATCCAATGGCCATTATTATAACAGGTAAATTATATTGCTTATTTATACTTAATATATTTTCCATTTGTGAATTACTAAATGGTCTCATATCAGTTACGTAAACTGCACATTTAGATTTACCTTTATCTATTTTAGGTGCTTTTGGATCAAATGCCGCTTGAATAGAAGCAATAACTCTCATGTTATCTATGTCGGTTGTTTTTCTTTTTGATAATTCTTTAACGATGATATTATCCGATTTTGTTTCATCTAATGTTTCATTTAGATCGTGTTCATTCTTAATGTGATTATTAACCAAGAAAACATATGTATTAAATTTCTGTATGACAGATTCATTTAATAAACCATATTCTTTTTTATATTTTCTTAAAGATGATAAAATTATTTTATAAATTGATTCATTAATTTCATTGTCAGTAACTAATGATTCAACACGCGTATTTTTAATAAATGTTTTATTTAATTTTCCATAGTTATTATATTGAGGAGATTTTAAATATTTAGAATCTATACTATCTTCATTATATTGATTACCAAATTTTTCAATAAATTTTTCAAATATATCATTAATAATTTCTATATAACGTTCATCTACCGTTTTTCCTTCTAATGTTTTAAAGGAATAAGATTCTAATACCGAATTTAAATTTATTATAAATAGATCATAATAATCTCTAGGTACGTTAAATGTTTTTTGATATGCTTCATCCAATATATTAAATTCATATGAAGGTATTTGAGCAATTTGATCATCACTTTGTATTATAATACCTTCTATTATATTTTCTTTAGAATATATAGGTGCTATAGTTTCATTTATAAATTGAGCCATAGATTTCTGTTCTATATTATCATAATTACCGAGAGAATATTCTAATAAATATTTCTTTTGTTTTTCATCTAATTTACCTTGATATATTACAGGAGGTCTTCCTATACATAATATTCCAGCCCATTCATTTAATTCTTTATAGTCTAAAGTTTTTAATATTTTATTATCCTTTCTTATTGTTATATCGGTTAAAACATAACGAGGCATATTAGTATATGGAATACGTAATGGTCTTTCTATTGGTGTATACGCTAAACCAAATCTAAATCCATCGGGTATTTGTTTATCGGCACATATAATAGGTATTTCACTAATGGCTGATTCCCATATATCGGTTATTGTTCTTTCTATTATGTTTATTGGATTGTTGTCTTTTTTATAAAATTTAAATTCATCACCTTCTTTTTCAAATGAAAATCTAAAAGTGTCTAATTTCTCGGTGATAATTACTTCTCCATCAAGAAATTTTTCTACAAACTTTGCTCCTCTTTTTTCTTGAAGCGCCGCCAATGTATTAATTGCCATACTTTAAAAATTTAGTTTTATATACTTTATTTATTCAAACTAAAAAAGGAGAGATAATTCTCTCCTTTTTTATAAGTTAGTTTATCAATTTATTTCTTTCTAGAATCTATTTTCATTACAAATTTCTGTTCGGGTTTTGCGCTTTCTGATAATTCATTCTTTATATTATTTTCAAAGTTCTTTAGAGATACTTTAAAACATTCATCAATTGTAGATGTAATTACTTCAGGTGATAAAACATCGGATATTCTTTTAGATTTTGTTTCTTTATACATTTCATCTAAGATATCATACACCTTCCATTTTAGTTCTGTTTGTCTTAGTGTTTCATTAATTAAAGCTATTAACTTTGATTTAAGAAAATTTTTCTTTTGAAGTACCGTTGAATTTTCATTTAAGAATGTAGAACGTGTTCTTAAGAATTTAGATCCTTTTTCTGTTAGACCTATATTTTCATCCCAATAATTAGAAACTTCTGTGATAAAAGCATTTTGAGTTTTTTCATCTAAATCATGAACAGATTTTATTTCATATTTTTCTAATAAGGCACTATATACTTTTTTAAAGTCTCTAAGAATAGCATTTTCTTTTAATGTTTCGGCTACTTCTTGTTTTTCTTTAAAAATAACTCCAAATTTTCTCATATAATAAGAATTTTATTTATTTTATATATTTATCATCACAATAGACATTTTGCCAACATATTATAATATTTTTAAAAATATTAAAAATTTTAATTTTTTAACTAAATCTTAACATAGAAAATGTGTTTTTGGCACCATTTTGACTGTATATAGTATAAACCAAATAACTTTATATTATGAAAAATTTAATTAAAATCGGTATTGCCGTTATTATATTATATATTAACGGCATTAGTTTGTTCTCTCAAGATTACTATGAAGAGGAACCTTCTTATGTATATCATAGCTCAGTTAACTATAGATATAGAATTTATGTAGCTATGGTGTTTTATGATTGGGATTGGTATTATCCTAATGTATATTGGTATAATCCATATTTTACATGGTATTATCCATACAGATACTTATTTACATGGAGTTGGACATGGCAACCTAATTACTATTACTATTACTGTTATAATTGTGGATGTTATGAAAATTTTAGACATTATAATTATAACAAATATGAAAACATAAATAATGTATATAATATCAATAATTATAATACAGAAAACAAACAAATAAAAGGAAATCCTAATAGAGAAAATAATGGATATCATAATGGTATTAATAATGTAGGTAGAAATGCTGGCAATAATGATAAACAAAATGGTAATTCCGATAATGTAAATAATGGACGTGGCAATGGAAATGGTGGCGGTAATTTCAATAATAATAAAAACTATAATGATAAATCTAGTTACACATCTATTAGTCAATCATATAATAGAAATGGATATCAACCATCTTATTCTTCCCCGAGACGTCAAATAAGACAAAGTTACAATAATTTATCTTCTTATAATAGAAGTTTTTCATCTTTTGGTAGTGGATCTAGATACAATGGTTCTAGTTATTCTAGTAGTAGATTTTATAGTAGTAATAGAAACTATTCTGGAAGTGGATTTAGTGGTGGAAATAGAAGTGGATTCAGTAGTGGAGGAATAGGTAGAGGGAACGGATATTCAGACGGTTCACATGGTGGTAGAAGAAGATAAAAAAGAAAGGGAGAAATTAATCTCCCTTTTTTCTTGTATTTAAAATTGTTTTATATATATTAAGTGCTTTTTCTTCATCAACGAGACCACATTTTATTAATTTCATATAATAATCTTTGTCTTCGGTTAAATGATCCTTTGCAATATCGGTTGCTATTTTAGGATCATTGGTGTGTTCCATTTCAACGGCAGTACCTAATCTTAATTGATCTTTATCAAATAAATTAGAGTCTTTTTTATTTCCCTTTCCACCTTCCATTTCTGTTACAGGTTCCGATTGAAATAAGTTTTTTCTTAATTTAAAAGCTTCTAATTCTAATTTTCTTTTAGTATCTAATAAATCTAAATATTCTTCGGATGCTTCTTGTTTATTTTTAAGTTTTAATATTTCATTATTTATTATTCTTAGATCATGTTTTATATTTAATAATTCATCTAAAATTTCTTGATTATAACTTTTTGCATATTCATCTAAAGTTGGAATAATATTATCCCATGAATCTGTAGAATCTAATAAAGAATCTCTTTCATGTTTTTTATACAACTGTTTAAGCTTTCTGTCTTGTTCATCATAATCTTTTTTAAGTTCCGAGAATTTACCCAATCCATATTTAGCTCTCGCTAAACGTGATCTTAGATTAGCTAATTTATTTTTAACTAAAGGATTTTTTGTTTTTCCTTCCATCTTATTTTTGTAATCATTATATTCTTTTTCTATCTTTTTAGCTTCAGATCTAGTAACAGCCTTTAAAGGATCTTCCTCATCGGTGTCTAAATCATAACCTAGATCTTTTAATATTTGTTGTTTACGAGCAATTCTAGATAAACCTTCTTTTCTTTCTCCATAGTCATATCTATCACTCGCTGATTGTGATTGTTGACTTAAAGGAGTCGATCTTGGTGCATTCCAAGGTCTTTCTAATTGTTGACGATTCATCTTAATTAAATAATCAATATCAACTTCATTTAAGAAATCATCTAATGGGATTATTTTATGTTCTTTTAAGAAATTATCTAACGAGATTATTTCATGTTCTTTTTGATAAAATGCTGCCATAGGTGAAACATAATTTTTTGGTTTTTCTACTTCTACTGGGTCAATTGTAAATTTATATTCAGGGTTTTTTTCTTTAGCCTTTTTAAATATAGAATCAACCCATTCTTTATTGTCATTTAACCATTTTCTATCTATTGATATACTTACAAAAAAATTATTTGTATTTCCGCTTCTTTGAACTCCTAAACACTTAGCCATTTTAGGATTTAAATGCCAAGCCGCACTAGCTATTTTAGGTAATTTTCCTAATTGAGTTAGATATTGAACTAACTCACCATGAATAATTGAATCGGAATTAATAATATAAAAATCTCCTTCTTCGGTAATAAACCCACGTAGATCTTTAGATAATAGTTCATGAAGTTTAGGATTAGATAGTACTGCTTTTTGGTTTAAACGTCCTTCTAATTCTTCATCTAAATCGTTATAATAAATAGGATAATTTTCTCCTCTATTTCTTAAATAATGTTGTTTAATTATTTTTTTTGCATCATTTAAATTCTCGGCATATCCAAGTTTATCTATAATGAATAATTTTTCTCCATCTAATCTGGTACCAAAATATATATTTCCTATATTAGGAAACCAGCTATAATACATTTTTTCATAATCATTAATAAAAAGATATTTTTCGGCAGAGGCAATAAATTTTTCTTTAAATGGAAAACTATTAAATTTATCAAGAAATAAACCTTCTTTAAGATTATTATTATAATCCCATTCTTCGCTTTTATATTTTCTCCAATTATTCCATGATTTAGTTATTTGCATATCATAAATTGCTTCATCACTATAACCTAAATCTTTTATAATATGTGGGAAATATTTAACTAAAGCTTGACCAGTGTCTACCGGAGTTATCATATTATCATTTAATTTAAACAAATAAACAAATACTCTTTCTAAAATACTGTCCCACATATTATTTTGTTTTTCTTTATCGTTATCTTTTACAACAACTAAATAATAATAAGGATTCTGTGGATCTATTTTTAAATCTATAATTTCAGACTCTGGTAATAATGATTTAATTATACTTTCTATATGTGAATTATTTGTGTATTTCTTTAATTCTCCTCTTTTCTTTTTTGATTTCTTTTCTGTTTCTAATGGTTCAACATAATTTTCTTTTATCCATTTTTCAAAATTTTCATAATCAAAAAATTTTTGTTTATATTTAGGTGTAAATGATAAACCACCTGGTGTTTCTTCGATCATTTTGTTTATCTCCATTATTTCTTGAAGATCTTTTAATTTTCCAAATATATTTTTAGTACCTCTGCCATCGTAAAGAGATCTATAAATTCTTAAAATACAAAATTCAATTTTAGGATCCATTTTTTATTTTTTTTTTAGTTTATTTATCTAAAATACAAAATTCAATAGATTAAACAATTAACCATAAAAAACATAATTTAAAACCATGCTTTTATGACTTGAATTTTGCTTAAAAACATTAAATTTGTATAAACACTCATTTAATGAAACTCGATATTTCAATTTCAAGTTTTTTAACACAAGAAAGAATTCTTTCCAGTTATTAAATTTGGCAGTCATTTCCTTCCATTGGTGTTTTACCAACAGCGCGGGATAAAATCCTTTCTTATTTTTTCTTATTCTATATTCATATCCTCTTCTTGCGATTTCTATTGAAGCATTTACGGCATCCGTGTAGTTATACTGTAAATTTCCAATGAAGCTTGAATAAGCAGGATTAATTGAATATAATTTAATTCCTTCTATATTTAATCTTTTATTTAAGTTATTGATGAACAATTCTCTTTTCCAAAGATTTTTGTTTTTTCTATTTGATATTTTTATTGTTGATGGTTCTTTAAAATGTAGGTCTTCAACAAAAACTGATTTGCAATTAAATTGTTTTGCTAGATTTGCGATAGATTTACTTATTTCGTAGGTTTCAAACTTTAACTTGTTTTGAAAATATTTCATTCTATCGCAGCTTGAACTTAATTTTTCATTTAAAATTTTATTAAAAATAGGTTTTAAACTAAATTCTTGCGCGTGAATAACATTTCCATTATCTAAAATTGAAACTCCTATCGTGTCGGGATTTAAATCTATACCTAAATATCTATTTTCATTTAGTTTAGTTTCTTTATTATTTTTAAATTCTTCAAAACTTATATAAATATGTTTTAAATCAAGTTTAATTGAATAGGTATATCCCCGTTGATGTTGTTTAACCTCATTAAGTTGCTGAAGTTTAAATAATTCATTCTTTATGTTGTTTCTTAAATTAGGTAATTTTAGTTCAATATGTTCATTCTTATTTAATTTAAAGATGATTTGGTTATTTTCAATCACATCTAACTTAAATAAGCGATTTCCTTGCCTAAGTTCTTCACCTTGAATATTTACAGGAATTAGTCTTTTGAGTTGATGTTCTTCCTTCGATATTTTATTCTTACATCTTAAGATGAAGTTCTTTCTTCCACCAAATATAACTTTTTTGTCCTTAAATATCGTGTGAACCGCTTTAGCGTCTTTAATTGCACATTGAACCGACCAAGAATTTAACAAATTAATGTTAAGTAATGATTTAGTTAAATATCTAACTTCCTTTTCCGTATTACCTTCAAGAAAACGATTATAACTATACCTAACAACAGATGAATATTGTTTAAGTATAGATGTTAAATCTTCGGATGACTTATATGGAAGTTTAATTGTTTTCATTATCTTTATCTTGTTATATAAAATAATATGATAGATTTTACCTATATAGAATAATTTTTTTATTATATATATTAAGGAAAATTATTTTTTTTAAATTTTTATTTTATAGCCGCTAAATTTTTTAATGTAATCGCTACATTTAATACCATTTCCGTCTTTAGCATCTATTTTACCATTACTATTTAGATAATCTTTAACACTTTTATTGCCCACTAAATGAGCTGCAGCTAATAAACCCGACTCGGTAATATAAATTCCTTTTATTTTTTTCCCAATAAAATGAAGATAATTTCTTAGGTGATGTTTATTCTTCTTTAAAAGTTTTAACATATCTTTATCTTGTTCCGTCTCGGGATATATATTTGGATTCTTTTTAAATTGATCATATGTTATTTGTTTTTTGCCAATATCTTTAAATGCATAATATCCAAATTGATATTTTCCAACGTAATCTAAAATATTTCCACTACTACTATATCCTCTTTTAGCAGTTTTCCAATTATTTGAAGATTCACTTTTAGCTATAGCATCTAAGAATTCTTTATTATCATAAATATTATGTTCAATTTTTTTACTTTTACTTTTATTAACAACATTCATAACTATATGTTTAGTTTCTTCTGTTTTAAAATTAGTATTTACTATATAATCTGCCGGTAATTTAGATAAACACACTGTCACCAATAAACTTATAAATATAATTTTAATTTTTCCTGTTAATTTTTCAGCCTTTTCTAACCAATATTTTAAAAATTCTTTTGTTTGATTTTGATTTAATGTACGTACTTTTTCCTTTAATTTATTTTCAATTGATACAATGTTCTCGGATTCTAAAAGTAATTCTAATTCATAATTATATTTAATATTTTCTGTTAATAAATTTTCTTTTATGTTTTTATTATGATTAAATATTTCAACTTTTACATCAGTTAAATTGTAAAATTTTCCAAGAAATATATTTTTTCTTTGTTCATCACATCTTTCGATATAATATAAATTACCAGATGATTCGTGCCAATGATATCTTATTTTATTTTTATTATCTTGATCTATAAATTTAATTACTCTTCTTCTTTTTGAATAATCTTCATCTATATTTACTATAAAATTAAATTTATAAGATATTGGTTTGATATCTTCTACTACTTCATTTATATGTTCTCTAACTAATTTCATTTATATAAATTTAGTTATTGTTTAAATTGTCAATTTTTCTCAAATGAAAATATATCTCTCTATTCATTTAAAAATTCTCCAATAGATGGCATTAAAGATTCTTTTTTAGACATTCCAGCTTCACTGTATGCTATGGCTAATGCTTGTTTTTTATCTTTAACTATTTTTCCACTTCCACCTGAATGTAAAGTCCCTCTTTCGAATTCTTTCATTACAGTTTTAAATTTATCTTTTTTATTTAATTTCTTACGTTTTTTTGCGCCAGATCCAAGCTTATTAGAATGTTTCATTGCTTTTTTAATAGCTTTTTGTCCTTCATATAATTGAAATAAATCTTTTACAGTTCGAGCTTTAACTAAAGTGTGGTCATTAAATGTATTAATAGATTCTTTAATTTTAGTATTTTGCATTTTTGCAAATCTTTTAAATTGTGGATAATTATATAAAATTTTATTTACTTCTTTTTTTGATTGAGCATTTAATTCATCAATAAATTCAAATTTATTTCTATTATATAATACAACATAATAAAATTTATTTAAATATCTATAACCAATTTTAGGATCAATATCATAATCAATATCTTTGGCATAAATTAATAAAAAATAATAATCTTCTTCGCCTTTATAGAAATCTATTAATTTTATATCAAAAAAATCATATTCATTACCATATATATATGATGCGTGATTTTTAAATTTTTTTTCTAAAATATCTTGTGTGAGACCAGGTATTTCCAAGAATAAAGAAACGCCTTCATTTAAAAATTCACTAAAGTATTTTTGAATAATATTATTATCATCTTCTAATCTAGTAATTTCATTTCTGATTTTTTCTCTTTCTTCAGAAGACAAATTATCATAACTTCTTTTATAAAGTTGATTTAATTTTTCTTGATTTTTTTTATATTCGTCTTTTACATTCATTATAAATTAAAACTTTATTTTATATATTCATTTGTATTTATATAAAAAAGAGCAACAATATTGCTGCTCTCTTCTATTATTTATTTATACATTTATAATGTTACTTTAAAATTTTTGAATGGAAATTTTCTTTTTCTATATATTTCATCTCTTTGTTTAGCATGTCTCATTAAATAATTATCCCTTTGATAACCACTAGACCAACTAAAATTATCTCTAAAGTCTATTACAGTTATTTCATCTTTACCTTCTAATAATCTCATGCCTCTACCTAATATCTGTGCTATAATAATTTCTGACTTATGACTTTCGCAAATATAAATATTATGAAGATTTCTGATATCTATCCCTTCTCCAAAAACTCCAACAGAAGCAACTATTATAGTATTTTCTTCCTCTTCCATTTTCTTTTTAAAGTAATCTCTATTTTCAGTTTTAGTGTTTCCGTCTATGTAGTATACATTCTTATTTGTATTTTCTCTTAACCAATCATAAATTCTTCTTCCGTATTCATTTTGTATGTCAGAAAATAGAACTAAACTATTCTTTGTGCTTTTAGCTATAGTTTCGCATATATAAATAAATCTTTTTCTGCTCATTCTAGCTATATTTTTTTCTAATATAAGTAATTTAGCTCCATCCTTTTCATCACTTTTTACATTTCTTAATTCAAATAACTTTTTCTTTTCTTCATTACCTAAATAATCCATTTCAATTCCTATTACTTTTACAGGAGTTGCATTACCATCGGATATCAATTTAGCAGCTTCTAATTTATAAACACAAGGACCAATATAAGATTGAATGATAAAAGAATCACATGAACCTTCTTTTGGAAGAGTCCCGGTTAAACCTATTTTATATTCTGCATTACAACATTTAATAAGTATATTCTTAATAGTATTAGACTTTCCATGTTGTGCTTCATCTACAATAACAACATTAAAAGATTTAAAATAATCTAAATCTTTTTTTCCTAATGATTGAAATGTGCCTATTACTATATTTGAATTATTTTCTGATTTTTCCGCTCCACTATATAAACATTCGGAATACCATGTAGGTTTATGGCCTGTTTTTGCTTCATATTCATAAAACTTTTCTTCGGTTTGTGTAACCAAAGAAATATTAGGAACAATATAAAGCATTTTAAAATTCTTTTTTGATTTTATTCCAGTGCTAGCACAAACGACATCATTACAATTATCATAAAGGTATTTAAATACCATGAATGCTATAAGAGTTTTTCCGCCCGATGTACTTATTTCTTCAGTACAATTTTTATATCTAAAAATTCTATGTGCCGCTTCTATCTGATAATCTCTAGGTTTAAATTCTTCTTTAGTAAAATAATTATCTATCCATTCATAAAAATCTTCTTCATTATAATTACTTTTATATAATTCATCTAAACCTTCTATAGATACCTGAAACATATATTTTTTACATATGTTCAGAACCTCTTTAATCAACCCAACTGGAATTCTATTATATCTATCAATAAATTTAATTTCACCATCCCAAAAATTAGCTTTTTCTTTTAACTTTTTCTTAATAATAAAATAATTATCAACACGACGAGTCAAACTATAATTCATTTGTTCGTGTTCGATATCTGTGAACTCGGTCATTATAAGAAATTTTTTATCTTTTGAGATTTTAAATTTCATAATTTCATCTTAATTCTCTTTAATTGTTTCTTAGGTATATAATCATAAATTATATTAAATTATGTAATAAATATATATTAAAGAAAATTATTTTTTTATGTTAAATTATTATTGATTTTTAATAAACCATTACATATATCTATTTATCTTTCCTATTCTATAAGTCATTTCATTATTATATATTTTTTATTTAAAATAAAGATTTACTGTATATTAAATTTGCCGGTATATCTGGTAATCCTAAAATATTAACAAATCTATTTAATGGATCAATAACAACATGTTCAAATTGTTTATCATGATCTACCGGTGGAGCAAATTCATACGGATATAAGTTTGGTAAATATCCAAAAACTTCTTGTGGGCCTTTAGCATAATAATGTTTTATTTTATCACCAGTTTTAATTATGTTATATTTTGATTTCCATTTTGAATTAAATACTATGTGATTATATATTGCAGCCGATCTAACATTAATAGGACACTTTGGCGCTAATATAACATTTTTTCGATCCTCTAAAACATATTTTTCATAATCACCAATTGTCTGTTGTTTAGAAATATCTTC
>Ga0208825_1002019_pt1 | contig 14186 bp, 13 predicted proteins | sample AD_UKC113_MetaG_FD_184450 | JGI IMG/M metagenome (GOLD analysis project Ga0208825, IMG submission 184450) | Active sludge microbial communities of municipal wastewater-treating anaerobic digesters from Hong Kong - AD_UKC113_MetaG (SPAdes)... | ecosystem: Engineered > Bioreactor > Anaerobic >...
TTTACTTTGTTTTTTTGTTTTCACTCATAAAGATAGGTGAAATCTTACACTTGGCAAAGCGTTTGGTAATTTCTTTTTTATCAACGCTTTGCTTCTTTATTTTTAATATTTAGTTGCGGAATTAAGGTATTCTCTTACTACCTTAAGGCCATCCTGATAGTCCACAAAATCACGGAACTTTAGACCAAGGAGGTTCTTCATCTTATCGTCACCGTATGAATCAATGATGACAATATCGGTTATACCCTTCTCATTCAACTTCTTTACCATATTTGAGCCCACAAAACCGGCTCCTCCTGTTACAATGTAGCACATACCTTATCTTAGTTTTATTTCTTTTCTGGGTGAATATGACTGAGGGGCATAATATAGCACCTGTGTACCGTCATTCTCAAAATTAAATGGTACAATCATCAATTTATCCAGTGCTTTTTTGAGATTTTCTTGCTTCTCTTTCTCGCAATAGAACAATAGGAATCCACCGCCACCTGCACCGAGAAGCTTACCGCCCAAGGCACCTGCCTTGATTGCAACATCATACAACTCGTCTATACTACCATTGCTCACCTTGCTGCCGGTACCCCTCTTCAATTTCCAAGTGGTATCTAAAAGTTTACCGAATTCATTCAGACTTGCTCCCTTATCTGTTAGTATTATCTCTGCTTCATCCACTAAAGCCAACATATCCAGTAACTGTCTTGTTTTATCTACTGGTTTAGCAAAAGTATCCGCCTGTATCTCCGAGGAAAATCGCTGAACTCCGGTATAGAATAGCAACAAGTTCTCATCCAGTTCCTTTTTCCTTTCAGGGGAAATGATGATTGGGTGTACTGAGAAGTCACCATTCTTGAAATCAATACGGTTTAATCCACCGTATGCAGCCGCTATCTGGTCTTGCCATCCCCCGTGCTCCTTCAATATATCTCGTTCAACGAGGATGGCTTCCTGGGCCAATTGGCGCTTGCTCATCATCTTGCCTTTCAACGCACAGAAAGCATTGAGCATACCTACAGCAAAAGTACTGCTCGTACCCAAGCCTGTTCTCGCAGGCAGGTCTCCTTCGTATGTCAGACGGATCTCATGGATGTCATGCAACTTCATACACTCCCTAATCAGCGGGTGTACTATTTCCTCCACATCATTTACCCTTTCAAATTTACTATATACCAATTCGGTAATGTATGGATGGAATGGTGGATTATGACGTACATTGACATAACAATATTTATCGAATGTCGTGGAGATAACAGCCCCGCCGTGTTCATTGAAAAAGGCTGGCATATCCGTTCCACCGCCAAAGAAGGACATTCTAAAAGGTGTTTTTGTGATAATCATTTTTATCTATGAAAATTATGCTAACGCTTTGATAAAACCACGCAGTAAAGTTTTAGTAGATAGCGAAAACCGCTTTCTATACCTTATCCAATACGCAATCCTGAATATCGAATTATTTTTTAAATCATATGAAATAAGAACACTCTTTTCTTTGCTGATAATTACAGGTATTTCTGCCTTCAGCTGATTTTGATACAAAACATCTAATGGGTTTTCGCAATCCTGGTGCAAGTAATTATTTAACCATTCTTCTTTTTGAAGGACGGCATGCATTTTAAGTATCAAATTGCCTGTCTTACTAATAGTCTGAGAGTTCCTTCTATATTGAAATACTACCTTTTGCGTATTTGCCACCCCATTTTTGTCCGCTGCAATAATAGCAGATATATCATCACTACCCCAAGCCAAAGGAAGATAGTAGAATCCACCGTTTTCTTTAAGCAACAGAGAGTTGAAACAGAAGTCTCCAATGTATTGTGTTGAATATGCGTGCATCCGATGCCAAAGAAGAGACATTGCAGTTTCATAATTACATCTATGCGTTGTTAATTCTACAACTTTAGAATGTTCATCAATAATCTCTGTCCAACCGTGCAACAAGCCAATGCCGGGATACTGGCACAATAGTTTTTCATATTCGTCTAAACATGATGGGAGAAGTATATCATCATCTCCCATACATATTACATAATCACCGCTTGAATATTGTAGACATTTATTCCAATTTTCAACAACATTCTCAGCACCTATATTGGATTCGTTTAAATAATATTTGATACGTCTATCATTGTATTTTTTTACAATCTCTTCAACATTTTCAGGAGACGCATCATTTACAATGACTATTTCAAAATCCTTAAAAGTTTGAGATAAAACGCTATCAATACACTCTTTTAAATATTTTGCTTTGAACGCGGGTATTAATATCGAAAAACGTACTGCCATAGTCAATTTAGTGTCGTAATTTATTTACTGCCTGCCTATAGACCTGCATTAAAGATGGGTTTTTAATTATACAGAGTTGTAATATCATTACATACCCCCCTGTCATTACAATGGCTAATACCATGTCTATGACATAATTCAATGGTATACACCTTATAAGATAAAGGATCAATGCAAGAGGTGTCATATATAATACGTTTAGAACAACTTTCTTTATAGGGAAAGCTATGTCCATATATTTTTTCATGAAAAACTGTGCTATTAACAAAACAGACAATTCAGAAATCAACCAAACAATAGCAGAACCAGAACACTTTAAAATAGGGACGATAGCCAGGTTACATACCACACTAACGACTGCACCGACTATTGAGTTCACTAAAATTGAATTATCCTTCTTTAACGGCATTAATCCTTGAATAACTAATATCTGTTCGTATCCTATAATAAACAACAATGGAATCATTATCTGCAACGGGACTATTGCTCCTTCATAGCCTTTACCTGAAATTACTAAAATAATATCTGCCGCATAGAATATAACAAATATAATTGCGGGCAAAGATATCGCCAACAAAAAATCTGTTGTTTTGTTAAGTAAAGCCTTGTATTCTTCGACACGGTTCTCTGCTATTAATGAACTCATTCTAGGTAACATTACTCCTGTCAAGGCTGAGAATATTGAAAGTGATATGGCGAATATCTTATATGCTGTTGAATAGTAGCCGACCTCTGTCTCATCCGTCTGAAAACCTAAAAACGCCACGTTAAAGGTAGTGTACATATTTGTTAATATCGCATAAATGCCTAAAATGAAAATTGGTGATAGATACCTTTTAAAATCTATTTTATTAAGCACTATCGAAATATACCTCCTGGCATAAAGACAATTAACTACTGCGTTCAATGCTATATTCATTGACGTTAGGAAGAAGAACAGTCCGTAGTCTGAAGGATTCTTTACAAATATAAAAACTGATACAACATATATTGTTTTTATTATCAAAGTCCTTGAGGTTATGAACTTAAATTCCTCTAAACCTTTAAACAACCATTCTACCAGAAGATAATTAAAACATAATTTTATAGCGCCAATCCACATCAACTCAATATGATCATGCAATTTGGGTATGGAATAGGAACAAATTATATATACCAACAAAGCGATTGACGTCAAGATAGTATTAATTGTAAAAATCGAGGAAAAGCAAGAGTTTAACTCATTCTTATCCTGCTTTGCCTTCGCTATTTCTCTTACACCAACAACATTAATTCCCAGCATTGAGAATATGCAGAAGTAATTAACTATAGAATCCACAAAATTGCATGCTCCAATGTTCGCAACACCTAAGACTCGCGAAATATATGGAAAAACTATTAAGGGGAAAACATAGTTTGCTCCCGTAAGTATGGTGCTATAAAAGAAATTCCTTTTTACACTGACCATTCTAAATGATTATTAATGTCTAAACCTTCAACAGGAACATACCCATAGCTTTATGATATAGGCACTCTGTTAAGTTGCATTTTTGAATCAATATAAAATAATAAGTAAAACAATAATATGGCTAACAAACCAAGATTTCCCGTAAATGAAAAAGAAAAGAGAAACATCCCACCTTGCATACATATAATCATTGCAAGATAAACAAGAATCGCTTTATGGAAAGGTATAGCATTCCCTTTAAAGGATGTTGCTTTCACAAACAACAGGCTAAATGTAATAAAGATAATGAATGCTAGTATTGGACCAAAATCCAATGTAAAATCACCCACAAACGTAGAGAAGACACTATCATCCATCTTCATTGAAGAATACTTCGCACGGACAGCATTCATACCTTTTGGTGTATTAGGTATCCCTAAAAGTTGTTTGAACGTATTACACGTTCTATCTCCATGCCGGATTCCATTAGCTGACAGCCCATATTGATCAAAGTTAGGCACTGCCTGACCTAAATAGGTGACTACTGAACCTCCTGCACCAGACTCGGTTTCACCGAACCGACTTATTGTCAATGCACTAAATGGTATCATAATAGCTATACCAAAGATGATACTTACACGAGCTATTACTTTATTCGTCTTAACATCCAAAAAACGTTTAAACCCAAAGTAAGAAATGATAAATGACATTATCATCATTGTTGTTTGCGTCCTTTGCCCCCTAGATAGCCCGGAAAAGACCTCCACTATTACACACATCAACAAACTTATTATAATCCATTTTTTCTTTCTATGTTGTGACAAATAGTAAAACAGAAACAGGAACAACAGAGGGGCGAATAAGTTATATATTATAGCCGTAAAGTTAGATATTGTTCCATCGTAATTACTCTCATTTAGCTTTGCTTCTGAATAAAGCTCCGATCCACTTACCGAATCAAGCATTATAGCCGCAATCCCACTTGAAATATTATCTATGATGCTGGGAATCTGAAGAAAAGCTATAATTATATAAAAAACAGTGACTATATTTAATAATTTCTCATTCCGTGGTGGTTGAATTGATAATGGCCTTTTTCTATCAAAATGTATTATAGGAAGTGCCGCTATCCAAAGCATCGCAAATAAATATATCAAAGGGAAAAGCTTCATTTCCTTATACTCGACTATATCATTGAACTTGGTTACCAAAAATAAACTAAAAACCGCATAAATAGCATAGCTCAAAAAAAGTATACTGGATGAATTCCAGTGCCCACCATTTTTTTTTCTTTCTCGTAGAGAACAGAATATCCACCCCAATACATATAGCACTAAAAAGATAATGCTTAAAAGCCCGACCTGCAGCATATCACCCAATCTGTTACATTTATTACATTATATTTTGCAAACAATTCCTTAGACTTTCTAACCAGTAAGGGACACTGATACTAAACTTCTCCTTAATCTTTGCCTTATCAAGCACAGAAAATGCCGGTCTTTTCACCTTACTCGGAAACTCGTCACTATGACAAGGCAATACGACACAAGCGCCGTGGGTATCAATAATTCCAAACGCCTCAGAATTTTCAAGTTCCACCGCAATCTGTTGAATCATCTTCGTAAAGTCATACCAGGAGCATACCCCCTCGTTCGAAAAGTGGTATAAGCCACTCTTCATATAGTTCAAAGTTCCATGTTCAAAGTTCAAAGTCTGTTTATAGTCTTCAATTATGGTGGAGATTGCTTTCGCTAGGTCGTAGGCGTACGTTGGAGTGCCTACCTGATCAAATACAACCTTTAATTGTGGCTTGGTTGAAGTTAAATTAAGCATCGTCTTAACAAAGTTCTTTCCAAACTCACTATAGAGCCAAGCGGTACGGATAATGACCTGATCGCAATTCTGCTTCTGAATACTCTGTTCTCCGTGGAGTTTAGTCAGTCCATACACACCGGTTGGTGTTCCTTTCTGGTCTTCCTTGCAAGGAGTGTTGTATGGGTCTCCACCAAAAACATAATCGGTGCTGATATGAACCAACAGTCCATTAACTTCTTTCATTGTCATCGCCAGATTCTCTGGCGCTTTAGCATTGAGAAGTTCTGCCAGTTCCAGATCGTTCTCTGCTGCATCCACATTGGTATAGGCAGCACAGTTGACAATAACCTTTACATCATGTTCTTTAACCATCGCCCGGATAGCATCCAGGTTAGTTATATCCAGTTTCACGGTAGAACAATCCACATCCTCCCCTGCCAGTTTATGCAGCATCGCAATGGATTCCGGATGCCCTTCGCAAACATCAGTAAAGATGTATTTGTCCTTGGATCCTTTGGAGACAATTCGCATCTCATTGCCAAGCTGTCCGTTGGCTCCTGTAACAAGTATATTCATACTTCGAACGTTTAGCGGTTATGGGTTATCGGTTATAGACAAAAGGGGTATCGAAGTCTTTGAGGAAAGGATGGATTTTATCTTTCTCGCTCAACTCTATATCCTCTGCCTTTATTGACCATTCTATAGCCAAATCAGGATCATCCCACATAATGGCACCTTCAGCTTCGGGATGGTAGAACTCATCACATTTATACTGGAATACGCGCGTAACCGAAATCAGTTGTGGTTCTTTGTAAAAACGGCTTATTGCCGGTGCCGAAAGAAATAGAAGTATATATAAAAAGATGCTGACGATTAAATTAAAAAAAAAAACCGTATCGTAATCTTTCTTTTCTGCATCTATCTTTCTGATCAACGCATTGGAAAAACCGCTATCCACTATGGAATTGGATATGGCGATGAAAATGGTGATCATACCGATAATCCCGAATTCCGAGGGTGAGAGCAATCGCGCAAGAACGAGTCCGACGAGAAAGGATATGCCTGATCCTGCTATATTGTCGACAAAGCTCCAACTGACTCCTTTAAGTGTTCTTTTTTTTAGCGATTCTTCCATTTAGTCAGTTCTTCCTGTCAGAATGTATTTACTCGTTGATGAATGGGTTGTTTTTTATTTTGTATTCATTTCTATTAAGTTCAGCAGATAATGACCGTACCCATTCTTTTTCATCGGTGCTGCTAATCGAATAAGATCATCTTTGTTGATCCATCCTTTTTTGTAAGCGATCTCTTCGAGGCAGGCAATTTTCAATCCCTGACGTTTTTCGATTACTTCTACAAATGTGGAAGCTTCGGCCAGCGATTCGTGGGTGCCGGTATCCAACCAGGCGAATCCTCTGCCAAGGACTTGCAGCTTTAATCGGTTTTCTTTCAAGAACTCCTTATTTACGGAAGTAATTTCCAGCTCTCCGCGTGCTGAAGGTTTGATATGCTTGGCTATCCCAACCACACTGTTGGGGTAGAAATAAATGCCCACCACAGCATAGTTGGATTTTGGGTTTGCCGGTTTCTCTTCGATGCTAAGCACGTTTCCTTCTTTATCAAACTCAGCCACACCGTATCGTTCCGGGTCATTGACATAGTACCCGAATACGGTAGCCTTGCTCTGCTCTTCGGCATATTTGACCGCTTTATCGAGCATTGGCCGGAATCCCTGCCCATAGAAGATATTGTCGCCCAACACCAAACAGACGCTATCATTTCCGATAAACTCTTCACCAATGATAAAAGCCTGAGCCAGTCCGTCGGGACTGGGTTGCTCGGCGTAGGCAAACTTCACGCCATAGTCGCTGCCATCGCCCAGCAGTCGCTCAAAACCAGGCAGATCCTGTGGGGTGGAGATGATCAGAATCTCCCTGATTCCTGCCAGCATCAATGCCGAGATAGGATAATAGACCATCGGCTTGTCGTAGATGGGCAACAACTGCTTGCTTACTCCCTTAGTGATAGGGTACAACCGAGTGCCGGAGCCTCCCGCAAGGACGATACCTTTCATATTTCTTTAGCGTTTGGCTGTCAGCTTTATTTTTGATAGTTGTTTCAATAGATTGCGCATACAATCAATTACTTACAGCAACTGTAAGTATCCGAAAATGTACCGTGCAAGCACACTTCGTGACTACCTGTCACATGTGTGCGAGAGGCAGTCCCTTTTTTTCGGCAACAAAATTAAAACAAAAAAACGATAAATCTCTCTTTTTTTTCGTTAAAATCACAGATAGGAAATACGTCCACGGTGAATAGCTCATTAAAATACGAAAAGGGGCAAAAGGCACTGCCGTCGTCACGGGTGCCGGAGACGGATGCCCTCCTTCGCCTATGCCGGATCGAGAAAGAACCTCCCGGGCGAGAACCCTTCGCACGAGCCGGCTCAGGGGAAGGTTCACACCGCTGCGCCCGGCCGTTGAGAATTCTCCTCCGTTGGGATGCAGAGCGACCTTATCTTTCAACAAGGAGTTCAAGAATCCGCGGCTCTTGCCGTTATGCAGGCGTGCCGGATGGTATCCCGGCTTTTTCAATTGAACCGAATGCTTTCCTTTTGCCGTGATGGTGAATGGAAAGCTACTGCCGTTACCGTTTACCACGGGTATTCCCCGTAAAAGGATACCCGCATCTGGGGCATATATGGCAAATTATGGCACTATGTGAAATAGTGTGGGTAGATAAAAATTGAGGTTGCCTCATGAATTACGGATAACCCGTTCCCTCCCTCATTTCTTTTCTCATTTACCATTCTCCGGTACTATTCCGACCTCATCTCCTCATCGGGGCGCCCGATCTGCGCAGAGAGCGTGCCGCCGGGCAAAAGACAAGCTGTTTGATCCGTCAGCTGACGGAGAGTTATTTGTCTTTTAGCGAACATGCAGCTACAACTACAAGCTCACAATTTTTGAACTCAACTTCTTTGTAATTAGCAATTCTCAATTTATAATTCCCATTTCTAACTTCCCCACTTCTTTCTTAAATTGTCAATTATACATTATCCATTATCCATTAGTTCATAACACCTCCCCGTCTTCGGCGGTACCCCTCTTATCTTAAGAGGGGAGTTGGATCACACTTGCCATATAACCGTCCCCTTAAGATAAGGGGACAAGCACTGCCGCCAGGCAGTGCAGGGGTTATGATCTTTCTGACTTCTAACTTCTTTACTTCTTTCTTAAATTCTCAATTATCTCTCATTTCTCCGACCTCATCTCCTCATCGGGGCGCCCGATCTGCGCAGAGAGCGTGCCGCCGGGCAAAAGACAAGCTGTTTGATCCGTCAGCTGACGGAGAGTTATTTGTCTTTTAGCGAACATGCAGCTACAACTACAAGCTCACAATTTTTGAACTCAACTTCTTTGTAATTAGCAATTCTCAATTTATAATTCCCATTTCTAACTTCCCCACTTCTTTCTTAAATTGTCAATTATACATTATCCATTATCCATTAGTTCATAACACCTCCCCGCCTTCGGCGGTACCCCTCTTATCTTAAGAGGGGAGTTGGATCACACTTGCCATATAACCGTCCCCTTAAGATAAGGGGACAAGCACTGCCGCCAGGCAGTGCAGGGGTTATGATCTTTCTAACTTCTTTACTTCTTTCTTAAATTCTCAATTGTCAATTATCAATTATCCTTTATTCTCCTGACCTCATCTCATCATCGGGGCACCCGATCTGCGCAGAGAGCGTGCCGTCAGGCAAAAGACAAGCTGTTTGATCCGTCAGCTGACGGAGAGTTATTTGTCTTTTAGCGAACAAGCAGCTATCGGGTCGATGAGGAGATGCAGTCTTGATCTTTTTTGCATACTTTTTTGCATCAAGGCAAAAAAGCATGTGGGGTTTGGGGCAAAGCCCCAAGAATCAATGAACCATGTGTTTAGCAAAAAAGCTATTAGCTAAACCTGCGATGTCTCAAAGATAGTGTTTGTACGTTTACCCATACAAATTCATATAGAACCCAAATTAGTTGAAGGAAAGCCTCTTTGGGATGGAAATCGATGCAAAAATTTATCCGATCGGCTCCACCATGGAGCTGTGCATCTCTACCGTGGCACAGCCGAGTTGTTCGATACGGATGACGATACTCGACTTGCCGTCGATGGTAACGAGCTCGCCTTCCAGGCCGGTAAGCGATCCTTTGATCACGCGTACCTTTTCACCGGGCCGGAGCGGGCGGGTGTCGAAGTTGACGGGGTTCTCGGAATAATCTACCATGAAGCGGAACTGCTCCATCTGTGCTGCAGGGATGACAGTGGGGGTATGTTCGCCGCGGAGTACCATGTAGCGCAATACCGAAGGAAGGGTGATGACGGTGCGTTGCTCATCGGGGTTCACATAGACGAAGATCATCATGGGGATGAGCACCCGCTCTATCTTTTTCCTGCGGTCGCTCCACTGACGCACCTCTTTCTGCACCGGGAGGAAGTTTTCGATTCCCAGCTCCGTCAACCGGTCGCGCACCTTCTTTTCATGATGCATCTTCACGTATGCCGCCAACCACCGGCGATTGTTGCTATCTTTGAAATCTTCAGCCATGATGGTGTACATTCGAAAATGCAAAACTACAAAAAAATAGCATTCGGTGGTCGGTGTCCTCTCCTTATGGTGATTCTCAATTGCCATATAACCGTCCCCTTAAGATAAGGGGACAAGCACTGCCGCCAGGCAGTGCAGGGGTTATGATATTTCTGACTTCCGACTTCTTCACTTCTCCTATATTATCCATTATTATTTGTCAATTGTCAATTAGTTCATAACACCTCCCCGCCTTCGGCGGTACCCCTCTTATCTTAAGAGGGGAGTCGGATCACACTTGCCATTAACCGTCCCCTTAAGATAAGGGGACAAGTGCTGCCGTCAGGCAGCACAGGGGTTATGAAATTCTTCACTTCCAACTTCTTCATTTCTTAAATTCTCAATTGTCAATTCTCAATTGTCAATTATCCCTTATTTCCCCGACCTCATCTCATCATCGGGGCACCCGATCTGCGCAGAGAGCGTGCCGTCAGGCAAAAGACAAGCTGTTTGAGCCGCCGCAAGGCGGTGAGTTATTTGTCTTTTAGCGAACAAGCAGCTATCGGGTCGATGAGGAGATGCAGTCTTGATCTTTTTTGCATACTTTTTTGCATCAAGGCAAAAAAGCATGTGGGGTTTGGGGCAAAGCCCCAAGAGTCAATGGATAATGCACAATGTACAATTGATTGATTTGATGATTTATCGATTTACTGATGAATTCCGATAATTTGAGGACTTCGCGTCTTTGCGCCTTCGTGGCAAATAAAAGTTCTGCCTTTCAGGCAGGTTTCTGACGACGATTCATACCGCAGAATAAATTCTGTGGTTATGAAAATTCGGCTTTTCAAGCCAAAAAAGTTTTCAATACACGAACTCATCCTTGCCTGAAAGGCAATAACCTTCATAACCGCAGGTCACCGACCTGCGGACAAAGACATCCCTACAATTACTGCCTGAAAGGCAGAACCACTGCGGTTGCACAGATGAATATCCACACCGACGAAAAAAGAACAAAACGAAAATTTGTAATTTGAAATTCTTATTTCTCTACTTCCCATTTCTCTATTTCTTGTTAATTCTCAATTCTCAATTTCTGAATTCTTAATATCCTTAATGTCTTAATGGTTTATATCTTTTTATTCGAAAAACTATCAGCTCGGTTGCAAGCTAATAGTTGTGAGCTAACTTCAATCCATTCGTAATTTGAAATTTCCATTTCTTACTTCCAACTTCTTCACTTCTCACTTCTCACTTCTCACTTCTTTCTTAAATTATCCATTATCCATTATTTCTCCAACCTCAATCTTCCCAAACCACACTCAGTACCGTATTATAATTCTTCGTAACGATAGCATACTCGTAAAAAGGAGCATTATCGTCATACCCGCGAGTTTCGAACCAGGTGGACTTCACAATTTCTTGAGCCGATTCCTCTTGGGAATAAATCGTCTGATGAGCGTAAAACTCCATAGCGACCGAATCGTCCGGAACCGGAAGTCGGATTATATCCTTCACGGTGAGATAATAATTGGGCGAATTTTTCCAATACACCAGATAGCGATTGCGCGAATAAAACAGGAAAAGAGGATGAGGCCCTATTTGCAGGTAGCGAAATGCAGAAGAAGTGATGCTTGTATTGAAATAGGCAGCAATTTCGCGCAATAGATCAGGCGAAAAAGCCCTATCCTGCACAAAGCTCCGAAATTCGTGCTCCGGCATCAATAGTTCCGTAGCAAACTCGTTGGCTTCGTATTCCTGACTGCCATGTTTGAAATAATCCAGTGTAAGTGGAGTATCCTCCGGAAGTTTACACCCCCGATGCATTTCGTAATGCCCCTATTCGTGAGCGATGGTAAACCGCTTTCGACCGGCAGATTGAATTTCGGAATTGTCGGAAATCATCGCTTTTGATTTCCCGAACACAATCCTGCCATCGCAATGGGGTAGGGCCTTCTCTTCATAAATAATGTCGCGGGCATGTACCAAATCTTCCACCTCAAAATCGTGAGAAGAACTCAGCCCAAATTCTTCGTAAAGCCGCCGAGCGGCTACCTTTCCTTTATAATTTATCATTTCGGTTTACAAACTATTTTTGGTTCTATGTGAAATAGTGTGGGTAATCAAAATTGAGATTGCTTCATGAATTTCGGATGGCGCACTCATTTCAGATTCTCCCTTCTTTCATTCCTTCCCCATTACACATGATCATTTATCCATTTCTCCATTATTTCCCCGACCTCATCTCATCATCGGGGCACCCGATCTGCGCAGCGAGCGTGCCGTCAGGCAAAAGACAAGCTGTTTGAGCCGCCGCAAGGCGGTGAGTTATTTGTCTTTTAGCGAACAAGCAGCTGTCGGGTCGATGAGGAGATGCAGTCTTGATCTTTTTTGCATACTTTTTTGCATCAAGGCAAAAAAGTATGTGGGGTTTGGGGCAACGCCCCAAAAATCAATGAACCATGTGTTTAGCAAAAAAGCTATTAGCTAAACCTGCGATGTCTTAAAGATAATGCTTGTACGTTTATCCATACAAATTCATATAGAACCCTATTTTTATACTGTCATTCGTCATATCTTAGATTTGAGTTCGGCATGAATTGTCGTCAGAAACCTGCCCGGGAGGCAATCCTTTTCACTATTCGTTCAAGATTAGTGATTGCAACTTGGACGTAAAACAATGGGTAGTTTATATTGCGGTTGTTTTCAGCATAAGTTTGCAAATTTCCGCTGCTTAGGGGGAGAAATAAAGTCGGAAATGAAAATTTCAAATCCCCAATCTCCAAATTTACTATTCCTTATCCGGTTTCTCCAAACCTTCAATAATATCGAGAATATTCTTATCGTGAAATATTTCCTCAATATCGTGTTTGTCTAGCTTATCCAGATTACGATACAAGGCCGGAGCATAGTTCGAACCGAACAGTTGAGAGAGTTTTCCGATCTTCACGTTGTCGCCTGATTCCAAAATTTGTTTTATCTGTTCTTTTGCCATATGGAGCTGCTTTTCGTGTTGATTCTTTTTAACGGTTGAAATCGATTTCAGTCTCATCCGTTTGATATGATTGAGGCGTTCCGTCAAATAGGTGTTTTTATCAATATTTTCTATTTCGAAAAATTCGTCTTCATGATCTTCAAAAGCTTCGAGGGATAAATCGATGAATCGATCGACAAGACTTTTTTCTTCATTTTTCATATTCCATAACTTTTTATTCATTTCTTTGTTTGAAATAATTGCATATTTTTCGGTGCAATTTCCGCTGTACGACATATACCTTGCGTTTGTCCCACGCCAACAGCGTACAGATTTCGTTCATGTTTTGTGATGCTTGAAGGGCCATAACATACAACGACAACTCCTCATCGCCCTCGCTGCATGCCGCGAGAGCTTCGTCGAACAATCTGTTTTTTTCTTCCTTTTCCTCCTCTTCTTCCTCCCAATAATCCTCGCGATCCGCAAGATTGATCAATTCTTCCGTTTCGGTAGGCACCATTTTTATTTTTGCAGATGACGCTTTTCGGACATTTTCAGACATCATACTCCCTGCGATGACCTGCAGTTGCTCGAGCAGTGTATATTTTTCCTGCTTCCATTTCCATTCGCCGGTGAATAACTTCTCCACGGCTCCATCCACATAATAAGCCGTCGGATTGCCTCCCAGGTTGTAGTCCGAATGAGCGCCATATTGGGTTTTGAACCTTAATTTCATCCCCACCCATTTGGTTAATTCGGTTACGATTTTAAGCCACTCTTCGTCTTTTACATCGTTTAATCGGATCGATTGTTCGTTTTTATCCATTCCTTTCGTTTTAGTAAAACAATAATTGGTTATGCCCCCTTCATTAAACTATTAACTGACGAGAGGTAAAATTAGTCAATATTGTCGAAAATAATATCGAAATTTTTCTGTTTCCGACCTCTCATCATAACTACCCCGGTCGGATCACACTTGCCATATAACAGTCCCCTTAAGATAAGGGGACAAGCGCTGCCGCCAGGCAGTGCAGGGGTTATGATCTTTCTGATTTCTAACTTCCCCTCTTCTTTCTTAAATTCTCAATTGTCAATTATCAATTATCCATTAT
>Ga0208825_1002020_pt1 | contig 14181 bp, 16 predicted proteins | sample AD_UKC113_MetaG_FD_184450 | JGI IMG/M metagenome (GOLD analysis project Ga0208825, IMG submission 184450) | Active sludge microbial communities of municipal wastewater-treating anaerobic digesters from Hong Kong - AD_UKC113_MetaG (SPAdes)... | ecosystem: Engineered > Bioreactor > Anaerobic >...
CGTTCTCGATTTTGTGGGACTCCGTAATTGCGTGAATTAAGAAGTCCGTACTGACAATCATAGCCGAGTGTGGCCAGCGTATAGAGAATGGTTGTAAAGTCCCATCCTCGATTAACGGATAACAGATTTTTAACATTTTCAAAGATAATCCATTGGGGTTTATCTTCGGCATTTTTGCCCTGGATGAGTCTAACAACTTCAAAAAAGAGTCCGCTTCGCTTTCCGTTAAGCCCTCGCTGGCTGCCTGCGACCGAAATATCCTGACAAGGAAATCCGGCAGTCCAGATGTCGGCTCTTGGAATTTCTTCTGGTCTGACTGCTGTGATATCTTTTGCAAACCATTCATCCTCCTTTACATCAAAAATTGCCCGGTAGCTTTGATCGGCAAATTTATCTATTTCGCAATGTCCGATACATCTCATCCCACAAGCTTCCAAGCCTGCCCGAAAACCGCCAATTCCACTGAAAAAATCAATGAAGGTCATTTCCATAGGCAAATCACACTTCTTGTCCCAATAGTACGGCTCATTATTTATTCATCCTCCATTCATCTCCATAAGCATATGGATAATATTTTTGGCTTCTCGCAAATCGCACCATGTTTTGAACCTGATCTACTACCGAAAGATTTGTCTGGTCTTTTGTTGTCATCATGACAGAACCGATAATCCCCGTAAGGATACAAATTACAGCAGGTGTAACATTATGCGAAAGTATCCATATAAAAAGAGCAACAACTCCTGCACCGATTGATCCAACAATAGATTGCAGAAGTTGTTTTCTTCCAAATCCGGGAAAAATCTCGGTTTCGGTTTTTACTCCCATAGGTATATATAGCTTTTCATCCATTTTCATCCTCCCTTAAGCATAGTAATAAAGCACCAAGTCTTTGATCTGCCAAATGCTTTCGGCAATAATATAGAAAACTACGGTGTTTTTGGCTCGTTTCTTATACTGGGCAGCTTCCTCCTCAGCAGCAGATAAGCGCACCATACAATAAATAAATCTTGCCGCTGCACCTATTCGTACCAGGCTGATGATTGCATTTGAAATGTCATCCATTGTCACCACTGATTAGCCACCGCCTTTCATATAAGTATTGAAGTTTGTATGTCACCATTTAACATCTTTACCACTTCTATTTGGCCAGGTTTTTCGCCATACCGACAAGCCTTACGCTGTGATATACATTATTAATTACACCGGTTCCGCCACCACCGGTTGTGATGAGAAAATCTTGCAGGAATCTCGGTGTCCTGATTGCCAATACCATACAAGCAACTCCCCAAAAGATATGCATATTCAGCATCAGTCCTACGCCTAATTTTGCAAGAGATATTTGTATTACAACAGCAAGTGTTGACTGAAAAAACTTATTGATATATGTTTTAAAAACACCTTTATCATTGTCAAGAAGTCCAACACAGGCTAAAGGTACGCCGATCCTCAAAATCAATATTTCCAGTCCCCTCATAAGGAACTGGAAATACAGCATGAAGTAGCAGATAATAAAAATCAGCCCGAAAATTGCTGTTACTATCCCTAATGAAGAAATACCATTTACCCATGCCTGCCAATCGTAGCTTGTTGCTGCTCCAATGGCTATCAAGAGTTTATTGGTCATATCCTCCACTATACTGCCAAGCCATCCATAGATGGTAGGAAAGCATATCGCAACAGCTAACGCCCTAAAAAAATTGGTGAGCAGATATAGAGGTTCTTCATCAGCATCACCGTCTGTCCACATTACATAAGTTTCAAAGCCTTTTTTGAGAAACTTTAAGATAATCAAAGAAATACCAAATCCAAATATAATGTCAAACAGAGTTTCTGCAAGATTTACACCGGATACAACAGTCATATATTGTTCGGCATACAATGTCATAGGCACTATATCGGTTAAGAGATTGTTGATATAGGCTATAGAGCCGTTGAGCAAAGCAACGATTAGCATTACTAATTACTAAAATGACTTCCAAATCTCAATCACCCCTTTCCGGGGGAGTACCTAAATGATACCCCCAAAGGATTTTCGTATCTGCTATTCGTGCTTTTCGTTATTGCTATCTGTTGATGTAATAACCGCTTGATAGGCTTCCAATACGCTTTTTTCTATCTGCTCTCTTACATTGGATTTGATCGGATGGCATATTTCAACATAACTTCCGTCTTTAATCTTGCCGCTTGGCATGGATACAAAAAGCCCCTTTGCTCCATTTACCAGCCGCACGTTTTTGATGATAAAACCTTCATCAATAATTAGATTTACAACTGCTTTCAACTTACCGTTGTCCTTGAATGTCTTTTTGATTTCTGTTTTGATGTTCATCATAAAATCCTCCTGATTTTTTGTTTAAAAAAGCATTGGCGGTGCCGTTTGCACCGCCAATGCTTTTGATTGAGTCGTTTAGCCCTTGTAGTTAAACATCTCTTTGATGCGTTCTGTGATTGTCGGCAGCACTGTACCGTTTATAATAAGATACAGTCCGGCAAGAATGAGTGCCCCAAGCACAATGGAAATAAGGACGGTAATTGCAACATCGAGTGTGCCCTGCCCTTCACGATTTGCAAGTGCTCTCTTGGCTCTGCCAAAGATTTGATTGACTGTTGATTTTACATTGCCAACAGTTGCCATAGCTTTGATTTCCGCATTTCTTAGAATGTTTTTCATTGAATAAATCCTCCTTTAAAATATGAATTAGTAAAAATAAGACTGTTCTTATACAGTCTGTAAAACGTTTTTAGAATTACTTATAATATCCAACGATGAGATTAAGTGTTGCCGAACCGAGTACCGCACCGATACAGGAAACAATAGCAACGACAATACGGTTATTCCACTTTTTCTGATCCATCTCATCTGCAGCTGATCTGCGGATGAAGAAATAGATAATGAGAAGTCCTGATACTACCGGAGCAAGAACCATTAGCCAGGTAGTAACATCTCCAATCAGTTTTTCAGTTCCTTTGACAATCTGGCTGTCTTTTATGTCGTCAGCATAAGCAGGCATTGTGCTCATAAAAGAAACAGCAAGTGCAACCATTCCTGCACTTGCCGTTTTCCAAAGGTTTTTGCATTTTTTCTTTACGGTTTTGATGTTCACAAATTTGTCCTCCTTTCATTATTCTAAATCAGTTTCATTGTTGGCAAATCCACCATTACCTTTTTGAGCTTGTAATTGCATTTTCCTGATAATATCTTTCTGATAGTAAATCCAGATATTCCATAATGCGATTTCCTCATTCGTGTTAGTGATTGCAGGGCGCTTTTTCTCCCGTTCCTCCCGAAGTCTACGGTTGTGTTCCTTGTCGCCAAGCCCTAACATCCTGTTAAAGTACCACTCTGATAAATCCGGAGAATACATGATAGCAGGATGCGTACGGGAAGTGACAATCTGATAAGGCCGTATAATACGCCTGACCTCATCTACATTCAAGAGTTTCCGTTCTACTAAACTGATACTATGAGAACTTGATGGAGTGGAATATTTTGCGTGGTTTGACGACAATTGATAACTTGAAACAGTATAAGTACCAAGCTTTTCCGATATCTCACGCAAAGTATCCATGTCATCTGCTTGTAAATACACCCAGGTTTGGCAGTTGGCTTTAATGGTGTCTGAGGTATTTTCATCATACTTCTCTTTAAGCTGTGAAAATGACTGAATAAATAGATTGAAGCGCATACCCCGACCACCACCGACTGTCAGCTTATTTGTGAAATCAGTGATGGTTGTAAAGTTTCCGAATTCATCCAAAATGAAATTGACACGTTGCTTTAATCGCCCTCCTCTCATATCTGCTAAATTGGCAAGCAATTCATATTGCTGAGATACTATCAGCGAAGCCACCGGGTAAAAAGTGGTTTTTTCATCAGGCAGAATAATAAATAGTGCTTGCTTTTTCTGACCGATGTCCTGCAGCTGAAAATCGCTCTTGTGGGTTATGGCATAAATAGATTTACTCGTAAACAATCGGAGTGTCGTCAAAGCTGAAGTATAAAAGCTTCCCCTCGTCCTGCTTGGTGCAACATCAGAAATAGATAGTAAAGCTTTGGCAGGATGAGCAGGTGGAAGCTTTTTAACATATTCAAGCAGTGGCATTTTATTGCCGATTGTCTTGACCATTTCAGCAATAAACCAATAAACATTGGTAAGATTCTGATACTCCGGACGATGCTTGTTGTCACATACTACACAGAGTATAGATGCAGCAATAATGGAACATTCACCATTGGTCCAGATCTTTTCTCCTTCCGGTTTCCCAACAAGGTTATTTGTTAAATCCCATGCCAGCATTTCTGCCTTATCGGTATCACCTGCATTAACAGCATTGATGATTGGCTGCAGTAGATTATACCGCTGACTTTTCGCAGGGTTTTTGAAATCCAAAACCAGAACCTCATAGCCGAGTTTCTTAAGGAATTCCGATGTATAGTCAAACAGCTCGGCCTTTGGATCGCTTACTACAATGGATTCCCCTGCAAGTCCAAGGGTACAAATAGATTGAACTACCAGATTTCGAGACTTACCGGAACGGGTAGCACCAATACACAGCAGATGGCTGTCCTCGCCGACAAAATAGATGCGTTCTTTGTTGCCTTCTTTCTTTACACCGATGACAACACCTCCTTGCTGGGTAATTTCACTCATAGGCATCAACTCCTTTCAGCTAACTCAAATCATTGAGAATAAACAGTTATATTAAATCCATGAACTAATATAATCGCTTAGCCTTCTTTTTCTTTCATAAACTCCAATCCATCATAACCAGTCTTAATCAACTCCATTATTTGAGGATGGCTCGGGTCTAGGATAAAGCTGTCAAAGGCTTTATCCTTTTCTTTATCTTTTAGCCACCTTGCGGACCCATGCTGATATTGTCCGACTGGTACTGGGGTTTTTATATCCGGTGTTATCTCTACTAAATCGGATTGGTATGGCCGTAAATTTGTGAAGAAATACATTACAGCCATAACCAAAGCAAATCCCTGTAAACAAAGAAACAGCATCAAATGCTGTCTGCTTATAAATATACTTTTTAAACATTCATTGATTGGCAATAGCTTCAATATAGTCATCTGCCTTGATAGTAACATATGGACAGCGGTGGAAAAAAAGATGTTAATAAACCCTCCAGCCGTGAAAATCATAGAACAGATGATCAACTTCGGTTTTGTTTTCATCTTTCCAAATCCTCACTTTTCTCCTGTTCCAATATAAGCATTTCTGCAAGCTCATTCTTGATCGGCGTATTTTCCAGCCACTTCTTAAGGCTTTCCGGCTTTACTATGCCCAAGAAGTCAGCTCGTTCCCAGCGTGCCTCCCGTCCGTCAAAAAGGTTTTTGGCATATACCGCCTGACCTCTCGCCCCATAAGTACAGCCAAAACCGTTATAAGCAACCCACAAACTATTTTCTGCTGTCCGGCAGTTACTAATCAATGCTTCCGGATTCAGCACCAAAATCTTATTTTCATAGTCATCCCTGTCACTTCCAGTAATACAGTCATCCATACCAAGTGCCTTGCTGCTCTGTCTGATTTTTAACCCCTCCTCAAAATGATGGTCCAGAACATAAATCGTCGGGATATGCAGTTTGGCTGCCAAATCAATTTCACCCTGCATCCCCTGCGATATTTCATCCCCGCACACCCAATTATGTGAAGCTTCACATAAATGGGTTAATGTAAAGAGATTTATTATGAAAAGTAGAATCTCAAAGCCTGTTGAAACACAGGCTTTGAGGCAAGAAAACTTCGCATAATAATTGATGATTTACACATCCTTTCCTAAATTTTTGAGCCAGTTTAATAAATCCTGATCCTTCGCCCATGGCGGGATAGCGCTTGGCAGTTTGGTGTCATCAGCTTTTTCCAACGCGGCACGCTTCATTTTTGTATCGGCGCGGGCATAGACACCCGTTGTCGCGACATCGACATGCCCCAAAATATCTCGAATATAAATAATGTTAACGTCAGCCTGCAGCAAATGCATAGCTTTGGTATGGCGAAGCATATGCGGGGTCACCTTCTCCGGAATCAGTTGATTGTAGGTTCTCGCCATCTTTGCGTATTTGTCCAAAAGATATGCGACACCAGCCCGGGTAAACTTCTTTTTTTGATTGTTGGTAAACACCGGATAATCTAGCTTGTCTGGTGTTCTCAGGTTCATTTCAGCAAGATATTGGCGCAGTAAATCAACCGTCTTTGGCAGCAGAGGAACTTGTCTTGATTTATCACCCTTGCCCGTCAGGGTGATGTGGGCCGGATTTTCAAGGCGGATATTTCTAACCGTCAAATCCACAAGCTCTTGTACCCTTGCACCGGTATCATACAGAACGCTCAGCATAACCAAGTCGCGCCTTCCGTAAATGGACGAGGTATCGGGTTGTTCCAGTAGAAGTTTCAACTCATCTGCGGAAAGATAGCTTACTACGGGTTCTTTTGCCTTTTTGAATGGTATCGCGAGAATTTTTTGCAATTCAAACATGTGTCGCGGCGATTCAATCTGAACATATCGGACAAAAGAGCAAATCGCAGCCAGCCGTTGATTTCTGGTTGACACGCTACACTTTCTGTCGGTCTCGATCCATTTCAAATAAGCGGTAACCAGATCACTGTTGAAGTCGGCTAAGGAAAGCCTGTCCGCTCTGATTCCTTTCACATCCCTGCAAAATCGCAGAAATAGGCTGAACGTGTCGCAGTAAGACGATATTGTATGAGAACTCATGTTCCTTCCCCGTGGCAAGTAGACGCCCAGAAAGTCAGACAGATACTTAGAAAAATCAGTTGTTTTCATAGACATCACCTGCCTTTGGGATAACATCACTAAACTGTTCATTAAGGGAATCAGTGATATGCTCAAACAGCTCGGATGTCAGTCTGAGATAATATTGAGAACTCCGCAAATCACAATGTCCCATGTATACAGCTAAGTAAGGAAACGCCGTTGTTATATCTGTGCTATTTTGGGACCATTTTCTGAGGCAATGGACAGCGAAGGTATGCCTCAGGTCATGCATCCTGGGGCCTTTTCCTTTGCCGCCGTAAGGAATTTTCGCTTTTCTCAGACTTTCGTGAAACATTCTGAGAAAAGCGCCTCTGCTGTACATCCCGCCTTTGGAAGGTGCGAAGAAAAAATCATCCGGATTAGAATGCTTATGGACTTGGCGGCTGTAATCCCTGCAACGCTGCAACAAGGACGGTGCCATAGGAATGAGTCGACTTTTTCCCAGTTTTGTAGCATTAATCGCAAGCGTACCCTTTTCTAAATCAACATCACGTACTCTCAGCTTTCTTCCCTCTGATTCTCTCAACCCGCAGCCGTAAAGCATTCGGAAGAAAACCGGAGCGGCAAGACTGCGATTGCTCGCGGAACTACGAGGCAGATTGTCCGTTGCCGTAAAAAACCTTGCCAATTCCTCGTTTGTGTAGATGTATGGAATGTAATCCGGCGGTATAGCTCTTGTGACGGTGATGGGCGGTATATACGCTTCGTAACCGTTTTTTACCATAAACTGTCCCAATTGCTTTATCAGGTTGGCGCGCTTTCGTTGGGTCGTGGGTTTTTCATTTGGACGGCTGTCTATCCACATATTCACAAGCTCTTTTGGGAGTGTGTTTGGTGGACAGTTTTGCGTGGAGACAAATCTGTCAAAGCTACGCAGATGCTTCGACTGGTCATTAAAGACGAATCCGATTGCCCTTTGCTGTACGATGAATTTCTCTATACATTCGGATATAGGGCTGGAGAAGGTGAATTCCATGTATTTTTCAGGAATTTTCACTTACGAACACCTCCTCCGGGTCCAGTGCGCATTTCAACAGATTGTTCATGTCAATCGACAGATACACACTTGCGGAGTTTAAGTCGGCATGTCCTAAAATGCTTGATATTGTGGATAACGGCACATCTCGCTCCAAAAGCCTGCTCGCCATCGTGTGTCGCAACGAGTGCAATCCGTGCGGGGTTCCGTTTTTAACGCTGATTCCAGCCAGATTCATATATTTGTACACGATGCTGGTAAAATCATGCATCCTGTCATATGGCGGAACATGCTTCAAAAAGACATGAGGGCATTCACTTGCAGGCCGGCCATATTTGAGGTAATCAATAATAGCCAACCCTACATCATCCAACAAGGGTAGCGTGACATTCTTCCCGGTTTTAACCTGAACAATTTCAATGTAATTTCTTTCCCATTTCAAATCGCCAAGCTTAAGGTTTTGAACATCGCTGTCTCTCAGACCGAGCTTGGTCACAAGCAGCAGTACTGCATAGTTTCGCTTCCCGATAGGATTCGCCCGGTCAACCGCTGCCAGCAACTTCTCCACGTCCTCTTTGCTCCAAATGAACGGGATAGATCGTGTTTGACGTGATAAATGCCGGGGCACAGCAATAGATAAATCCTTTTGATGGTATCCCTTCTGATGCAAAAATCTGAAAAAATGCCGCATCGAACCAAAGTAAGACACTATGGTTTCTGAGCAATACCTGAAAAGTGTGGCGGCAAATCCGGTGATGTGTGCTTCAGTCACTAGATCAAGCCGGGTGATTTGATTTACCGAAAGGAACTCCAAAAAACGCACAATATTTCTGGTCACAACATCTACGCTTCCTTCTTTCAAGCCCAATTCGGCTAAATACTTTGAAAAATCGGGCATTACCGGGGCAAATATTTCGGGCGGTTGCATTTTCTTGCTATTGAGCCGCTCATGCATGATTACCCCATGTAATTGATAGTGTCCCAACACCCTGACCATTCTTGGCGGCTGGACTATTCTGTGCTCTCGCTCCAAATATCCATGTTCGTATTTGTAATGGTCCCGCAGAAATTGCTCTCCAAATTCTTCCGAGAAATATGCAACACCTTTTTCAGCGGCATATTTCAGCAGATTTCTCCATACTTTCGAGTAATTCTCAACGGTGAAGTGACTGTACTGCAGCCGGATCATTTCGTTCCTTGCCATATCCACAAGTTCGGATATGGTGTGTCTTTGTTCGCTCATAACAAACCTCCATTTTTTTAGTCAAGTCATATCGCTTGCATTTTCATTATACAGGTTTGTTATGCGAAGTTTTTGAGACTTGTTTATTGATTTTACAATACTTTAAGGGAGTGATTTGACATAATGAAGGACTTTACATTAACCCAAATTTCATCGCAGCGCTTTAACAGTTCCAACCCCATTTTTAAGCCCTGTGCCCTCTGTTCTGGAATGGTATCTTGCAGGTAGGCTGTAAAAATCGTATGAGGAGCCAATGGTATTACACCGCATCCGGCAGCATACTCACAGTATCGGTGCGCTTTTTTGATATTTTCTTCAATAGCTCCCCTTAACGGGGAACAGATATATACCAGTTTCAAGCCGTTTCACCTCTCAATCTCAAGTTCAAAATCAATCTCATTAAAGGTTTCAAACCCTGTGTCCATCCCGGCATCATCAAGCTGCTTTAAAGCCTCCTGTCTGGCAATAAATTCAGGATCGGTTACAATGCCTTGCTCTATGAGTTCATCAGCGACAATGGAAGAAGAAAGCTCATCAGTAAAACAGAGATTTTCACCATCTTTCTGAGCCATATCAATAACAGTTTGAGGCAGGATTTCTTCTGCCATTTTCTTTGGCATCATCAGCCCCTTTTTGTATTCACCAACAATCTCATAAATGCCGATAGCAATCTCTCCACAGGTAATGATGTTTCCCCATATGTTTGGATTAGGCCTGCTGTCCGGCATATGTTTCACCTCCGTCTATATAAGGCATAAAGGCAATGGCACTCAAATATTCCATGCCGAGCCTTGCTATCATTTCATTCTGATTCTTTAATACAGTATCGACTGTATGTTCTGTACAATATTTCATCATATCTTCCACATACTGCCCAACATCCAGCCCGACAGGGTTTTGCATATACTGTTCTTCCGACATATTTTCAATTTGCTTGTTTAGCTCTGCCTTATAAGCCAGAAACCTTGCTATAGCAATTACTTGATTTCTCTTATTTCCCATGCTTAACCTCCAATCTCCATGTCCTGCCTGAATTCATCTTCAAAGTCAAAGTCATAATCCCTACCTTGCAGTTCGGGAACAATGTCTTCAATTTTCTCGATCATTCTACCGACAGAAAGCATATCGTCATTGGAAAGGTTATTATCAAGCATCGTAAGCTTGACAAGATTAGAATGAAGAATCATCAGCTCTGTTTCGGTAAACAGAGCCTTTTCATCCACCAAACCGGAACGGATGGCAAAATCCTGTGTGGCTGATTCTTTATTGTAGAAAAATTGTCTTTGTAGTGGCTGTTCACTCTCAGGAGCCATGCGATAGGTTGAAAATACATAACCAAACAGGTGATGCAGCTTACAGGCTAAAACTACACCGTTATATTCAGCCAGCTTATATGAACCGTTTTTGAGTTTCTCATCCTTTTCTGTATAAGGACACTCAGTGCATATACCGGCTTCAACTGCCGTTTTCTTGGCGGTTTCCTCCAATAAATTAAAAACTTTTTCCTTAACTGAAACAAACGGGTTTCGCTCGATCATATCAGCTTTGGTATAGAATGCTATAAGCTGATTTTTATAATAAATATCAGCAAGATAATCGGAGGAAGTTGACCGTTTCACATCAAAGCCACGCCTTGCAAGCTGCTCAAAAAAGCATCTGTAGAAATCCATTTTAGTCCGCATAAATACACCTCCATTAAGAAGAATAACCGCCCTGATATTTTTCAAGGCGGTTATCATCATGTTTCTATCTAATCAAAATAGTAATTTACAGAATAAGTAATGTTAGACTTGTTATACATACAATCATGATTAGTATAGTAGTAAAACTCCAGCTTGGAATAAGTGCCTGCTGGTAGATTTCTTTGGAAAGTGATACCATTAGTGGTTGTTCTGTAATCAAGCTGCTCCCATGTATTTGTTTTAATGTTATATCCTCTTACTCGTCCAAAATCACTTCCGCTGTGTCCGCTGACAGGTGGTACAGTAAAGGTGTACTGGGTAATAGTAGCGCCCTCCAACCCGTTTTCCATGATAACTGAATCCGGACCAGTCAGCACCATACCACCGCCATTCGTAGCATCTGCCACAAAAAATACAATAGCCGACCATGGAGATTCAGCACCGGTACTGTCAACTGCCTTAACCTTCACTACATTTTTGCCCAGTGGATAAACATAAGTTTGAGCAGGACGGTTTTCCCAAACATAGGTTATGGCATCCCCATCTGCATCAGTAGAAGTTGCTGTAATTGTAACAGGTGTACCCGGTGTAACGCTGTTGCCGGCTGGTGTTCTTGTGATAATCGGTGCCGTAGGTGCAGAATTTTGGAGAGTAAAGGTCACTTCTGCCCACTCGGAAACACCATCATAATTGTCTTTTGCTCTTACTCTTACCGTATGAGTACCTACAGGATAGTAATTGTCCTGAGCCTTCCCGTCGTATTCATAGGTAATTTCATCTCCATCAGCATCGGTGCTGTTTACAGAGATGTTGACAAGGAATTTCCCGTCTTTTGCATTTCGGGTAACATCAGCCACAATAGTTGGCTTTGTCGGTGCTGCATTGCTGACAGTAAAGGTTACGTCTGTCCAGTCAGAAACACCGCCAAAGTTATCCTTTGCTCTTACTCTTACCGTATGAGTACCAACGGCATAATAGTTATCTTCAGCCTTTCCACTGTATTCATAATTAATGTCATCTCCATCGGGGTCGCTGCTGTTGGCGTAAATCTCGACAAGGAATTTACCATTATTAAAGGTACGGGTTACATTGGCGTTTGCAACCGGCTTTGTAGGTGCTGTATTAATTACTTCAACGCTCTGTTTTGAGATGAATGTTCTGCCAAGCTCATCAACAACGGTGGCACTCAAAATATAGTTTCCCGGTGAACTGATTGTTACAGTTCCGCCGAGGTTTCCCAAATTGCCCTGTATATTACCATCCAACGGTATAGATTGCCCGTCTTTTTCAAGGCTCCAAACAATATCTTTGCCACCAAGATTTGCAACCTGACTGACTGTTACTTCAAATGGTATTCCGGCACGTACACTGCTCGGTATCGAGAAATCACATTTTATCAGTGGGTAAACGCTGATTTGTGCGCTATAGCTATAAATTCTACCTAAAGAATCAGTCATGGTTGCAGTAAGGAGGTACTCACCTTCCTGCAAAAATCGGATTTTCCCACCTTGTTCATTCATCGTTCCATTGACTGACTCGTCCCATTTAGCAGGCTGACCGTTTCTCATTAAACTCCATTCAATCGGCAGCACTCCCATATCGCCTGTAGTGCGAATATCAATATCCGTATCTGTATGGGCGGTCTGAGGAAGATTAAATTGCAGGGAGAGCATAGGGAGAATCTCAATCTTATTTTCACAATTGAATGAGAAAACTCTTCCGGTTTCATCTGTCACACTTGCTTCAATATCATAGGTTCCGGCAAGTCTGAAACGAATGTCTCCGCCATTATTTCCAAGTGTGCCGTCAATGTAGGTATCCCAATCCTGAAGGCCGTACATATTATCCACATACCATTTAACGGTCAATCCGTCCATATCAACAGTTGTAGTGTTGACGGTAATAATATCATCGGTATGAGCAGCTTTAGGCAAAGAAAATGCAAGCTGTGGAACCGGATATACCTTGATTTCATTACTATTTTTAAAACTTCTGCCCGCTTCATCGGAAATAGTAGCTGTCAGCGTATAACTGCCTTTTTCGGTAAAGCGGATATTTCCTCCATCATTTCCGAGACTACCTTCGATATAATCGGAAACAGCAACTTCCGTTCCGTCCTTGGTAACACTCCATACAACAGGGAGCTTACCTGCTTCCATAAGCTGTGTTTGCACTGCGACAAGCTTATCTGTATGAGTGGTTTTTTCTATTGTAAAATCCATGTTTATCACGGGATAAACCATAACCGGTGATGTATATTCAAAACTACGTCCGGTACTATCTATCACCGCCGCCTTTAATTGGTAATTCCCCTTTTCCTTAAAACGGATTGTACCGCCATTATCGTTAAGCGTTCCTTCAATACAGTCGTTCAAAGTCATCTCTTTACCATCTTTCATCAAACTCCAACGAACCTCAAGCCCCTGTGTTTCCTGGAAAGAGGTTTTGACTTCCACAGAGGTATCGGTATGTGTAATTTCCGGCAGGTAAAAGCCTGTAACTGCTACTGGATATACAACTGTACTTGTCTCATAAGAAAGTACTCTGCCTGTCGGGTCAAGCAACACAGCTTTTAAGGTATAAACTCCCTTTTCTTTAAAGCGGATAGTACCTCCTTCATTGGAAAGCGATCCGTCGATACATTCTGAAAGTGCTGCCTCCTTACCATTTTTGGTAATGCTCCATACCGCTTTCATATCTCCGATTTCGGAAGATGTCACCATTAGAGCAATCTCTTTGTCGGTATGGGTTATTGCAGGCAGGGAAAAAGTAAAACTCGCCACAGGATAAACAGTAATAGGCGCAGCAACTTCAAATCTTCTGCCCGTTGCGTCAATGACAACGGCTCTAAGAGTATACCAGCCTTTTTCTTTGAATTGAACATTGCCACCTTCATTGGTAAGATTTCCATTGATACAGTCCTTTAAACTAACCTCTTTCCCATCCTTTTCAAGTTGCCAGACAATATTAAGATTTCCTAAATCCTTGCTTTCTACTGTTACATTTACCGTTGAATCAGTATGTGCTATTTTGGGCATATTTAGTGTCAACTGTAGCACAGGATAGACCTCAATATCAGCTTTTCCTGTAAACTCTCGGTTCGTTTCATCAACGACGGCGACAACAAGGGAATACTTACCGCTTTCTTTGAAGCTGATAGAACCGCCATCATTATTCAGATTTCCCTCAATATATTCATTCCATTTTACTTGCTTTCCGTCCTTGTAAAGACGCCATGTTACAGTTTTGTTATCTTTCACTTTCGCTTTGACTTCAACCTCTTTATCGATATGCGTCTTGTCGTCAAGAACTATGCTTATGTCTGGTACAGGATAAATTTTGATTTCCTTGCTGAAAGTGTATTTTCTGTTGCCCTGATTGGTTGCTGTGGCCGTAATTTTATAATCTCCCGCCTCTTTAATGCAAATCTTACCGCCATCCTTGTTGAGTGTTCCTTCCAAAACATCTGTTGCAAGTGACTCTGTATCTTT
>Ga0208825_1002022_pt1 | contig 14173 bp, 10 predicted proteins | sample AD_UKC113_MetaG_FD_184450 | JGI IMG/M metagenome (GOLD analysis project Ga0208825, IMG submission 184450) | Active sludge microbial communities of municipal wastewater-treating anaerobic digesters from Hong Kong - AD_UKC113_MetaG (SPAdes)... | ecosystem: Engineered > Bioreactor > Anaerobic >...
CACGTCCAGAGAGATTCAAATCACAAACGACTCTGCGGATCAGTACTCTCCTGACATTTACGGAGACAGAATAATCTGGACCGATAAACGCGATGGAAAATCAGATATCTACATGTACAATCTCTCCACCTCCTCAGAATCTCAAATTACCACAAGCGGGTCAGTGGAATACGGGCCTGCAATCTACGGAAACTGGATAGTGTATCAGGATTACCGCAAAGGGTGGGAAAACCTGGATATCTACCTTTACGATCTCTCCACTTCCACAGAAACTCAGATAACTACCAACGAATCAAACCAGTGGGGAGAACTTGACATATGGAAAAACAGGATCGTCTGGCGGGATCAACGCAATGAAAATAACGATATATACATGTGCACGGTCTCAGGAGAAAATACAGGTTCGGAAGTTGAACCGGAGATAAAATCTGAAAAAACAGAAGCAAGATCCGAAGAAATTCAGGAGCCTGAAGAAGGAGAAAATACAGGTTCAGAAGTTGAACCAGAAGCAAGATCCAAAGAAACGGAGATAAAATCTGAAAAAACAGAAGCAAGATCTGAAGAAACAGAAGTAAGATCTGAAGAAACAGAAGTAAGATCCGAAGATATTCAGCAGTCTGAAGAAGGAGAAAATACAGGCAAAAACACACCTGGATTTGGAATTGCTTATGGAGTCATCGGTTTGCTTGCTGTATTATTACATAGAAAAAAGTAAAACAGAATGAATTTCAACCCGGTGTCTGAGGATTATTTATTAATTCGAGAAACATTTCCAGTGCCTTTATTTCTGGAGTTTTAATCAGGATTCTGATTTGATGTTCTCCTCTTCATTTACTGCCGGTAATTCAAATGTAAAGTTGCTCCCCTTTCCAGTTTCACTATCAACCCGGATGACCCCGCCGTGAAGTTCCACAAGTTTCTTCACAAGAACAAGCCCGAGCCCTGTCCCGCAGTACTGTTTGGAAGATGAGGAATCGATCTGAGTAAAGGGCTGGAAAAGTTTTTTCTGATCATCAGGAGAAATGCCTATTCCAGTATCCGTAACTGAAAAAATTGCTCTGCCCCCGCTTTTTTTACAGTTGACAGAGATACTTCCTTTTTCCGGCGTAAACTTGATAGCATTGCTCCCAAGGTTGTAAAGGATCTGTATAAGACGGCTTCTATCTGCCTGAATACTTCCAAACCCTGGTTCTGCGATAAAGTCTATTTTAAGGGATTTAGCATGGGCAAGGGGTGAGAGAGTGGATTTCACCTCTTCGAAAACAGAATCAATAGAAAACTCGCTGTAGTGAAGTTCCATTTTTCCGGCTTCTACTTTTGAGAGGTCAAGAATATCATTTATAAGCCCCAGGAGGTGTTTTCCGCTAGTAGAGATGTTACTAACATATTTCAACTGTCTTTCGTTGAGTTCCCCAAAAACTCTCTCAAACAGGATGTCCGAAAAGCCGATGATAGAATTCAGAGGCGTCCTCAGTTCATGGCTCATATTGGCAAGGAATTCGCTCTTGGTGCGGCTGGCAGTTTCTGCTTCTATCCTGGCATAGATCATAGCTTCTTCCGCCCGAATACGGTCGGTAATGTCCCTTCCCACTGCCTGGATAGTGTTGTCCTGGGTCTGGAGCAGTGAAACGTTAAAATCCATAAAAATGGGAGTTCCATCTGATCGTATCATTCTGGTTTCTTTGCGTGTAGAACCTGTTGTCTTTACTTCTGTCATTGCGGACCTGACTTTTTCCCTGTATTCTGGCGAAAACAGATCTATTATCGATTCTTGCTTTAGTTCCTGTTCATTATAACCTAATATTTCACAGGTCATTTTATTTACTTCGAGTATCTTTCCATTAAAGTCGTGAATTATTATGGCATCATTCGACTGCTCAAAAAGACTTCTGTATTTTATCTCACTTCTTGCTATCTTTTCTTCTGCCCTCTTCTACTTACTGATATCTCTCACAACGGCAATAGCAAGGTCAGGGTATCCTTCAAGAACCTTGGAACTGCCTTCTGCATCAAAGATCTCACCATTAGCTTTCTGGTATACTGTATTGATATGAATGAACCTGTTTTTTCTGCATTTCTCCAACGCCAGATTGCCGGCATCTCTCAGGTAAGGAGGCAGGAGATCTACCACACTCTTTGTCTGTAATTCTTCCTTTGTGTATCCGAAAATCTCACATGCTTTTTCGTTTACTTCAACTATCTGACCATCAAGCCGGTTCAGGAATATAGCGTCATTTGATTGTTCGAAAAGTGCCCTGTATCTTTCCTCATTGCGCTTAAGCTCATCCTGGGCTTCTTTCTGCTCTGTTATGTCCTGCAGTGTACCGATTAATTTTATGACTTTTCCATCCTGTATTACCGGACGCCCAATTGCTCTGACCCATTTATGTTTGCCTTTTGCTGAGATAAGTTCCAGTTCATGCTCATATGATTCACCCTTTTCTACAGCATCATTAATTGCCTTTTCCAGAATCTCTCTTGAGCCTGTAAGATAAATGCTCAGACCACTCTTCAAATCAGCAGGAAGATCTTTTTCATATATCCTTAATATTTCAGGGGTCCGCGTGACCACACCGGACTCTAAATCAATCTCCCACCCGCCAATTCTTGCGATCCGGCAGACTTCACTCAGAATAGCTTCACTTTCACGCAGTTTATTTTCCATCTGCTTACGATGTGTAATGTCTCTGACAACTGCCTGGGACAAGCCAGAACATCCTTCAAGGAGCCTCGCACTTATCTCTACATCAATAATGTCCCCGTTTGCAGTGAGATATTTGGTATCGCCCCGTACAGTCCCTTCAACTTCTAATCTATTTATCGCTTCCAATCCATTCTTTCGGCGTTCCGGGATCAACAGGTCATGAACATTCATTTTCTGCAAAGCTTCCTTTGAATATCCGAGCATTTTAGAGGCACTGTCGTTGACTTCCAGTATCTGTCCTTCGAGATTACTAACAAAAACAGCATCACCTAATTGTTCTATAAGGGAACGGTACCGTTTCTCACTGCGAATTACCTCTTCCTCAGCCATTTTTCTATCGGTGATGTTAGCTGACGTCCCGTATCCGAGAAAGGCCCCATCTTTCAGGTAATGGAAGGACCCTCTGGTATTTATCCAGACAGGTTTACCGTCATTTGAGACCAGTCTGTAATCGATATAGAGAAGACTGCCATGCTGCTTGAAACCCTGTTCAAGTGCCTCCCTCACTTTTTCCCTGTCTTCCGGATGGATATGTGCAAAAAATGTATTCCAGTCCGTTCCTATGGTTCCGGGTGGAAGTCCCATTACTTTATCCACAGATTTGGAAATATAGGTATCCAGTGCATTTCCTTCTTTATCAAAAGTAGCTTTCCAGATTATTGTGTCCAGAGAATTAACAATCTTTTCATATTCCTGTTCTTTTTTAAGCAGCATCGATTCGGTATTTTTGCGTTCGAGGACATTTGCTATCATGCCGCCGGCAATTTTCAGAACATTGAGCTCTTTATAATCCCAGTTATGCACCTTTTTTTTGGAATCGACTCCAATGAAGCCTTTGAATGTACCATAGAGTGAAAGAGGGATCATTGCAACGGATTTTATCCCCAGATCCTGCAGCATCTTTTTTAGCTGCTCTTTTTCTTTCGGGATTTTATTCACATCAGGAATATTGACAATCTGAAAATTATTAAGCCGTTCAAATACAATTTTTTTCGTATCCCATTTTTCATTGAGTGGTATTCTGGAGATTACCCCATCTGCAAGCCATTCATGTGTTTTAATGATGTATTCTGTGTCTTCAACAACACTGAACAGAAATGAACGGTCCGCACCGATAAATTTTGCAAGATCCTCCAGGGTCTTATTGATTTCCCGGTCAATGTCTTTGAACTTGCTATTTATAAACCGGTCAGATATCTGTGATATCAGTTTGTCCTTGCGTTTGCTGAGTTCAAGTTCGGCTGTTTCTCTATTTTTAATGGTAAGGTCTTCAATAATAGCATAGCACCCGTATATGAGTCCATTCTCATCCTTTCGAGGAAAGACCTTGAAATTCAGAAAAAGCTCCTTTTCCCAGAGCGACCGGTAAGCTGTTTCTATAGAAGAGTTCCTGCCTGTTGTAAGTGTTTCTTCAATAATAGCAGATATGCCGCATTCAACAAGAGGTGGAAAAGTCAGCATGTTAAATTGTTTTGTAAAATCAGCGGAAGGAGACCCCAGAAGGTTCAACAGAAAATCATTTATTGCGGTAATATTTCCCTCCCTGTCACATGAAAGTATGCCAAGAGGCAGTTCGTCAACAAGGTTCTCAAAACCTTCATGATGTTTTTCCGGCAGGCCTATAAGCTCGGCGGTATAGCTGCGATACTCTTCGGTCATGTTTTTCAGTTAATCCCCGTGATCAAAATCCCGTGTCTCTCTTTGTAAATAGCTTTCAATATTCTTTTAGTATAATGCTATATTTATAATTTGTTAAATTATTTAGTTTTCGTTTTTAAATTCCTCAGATAAGTTTGTAACCTTCTCTATTCCAGTTTGAAGAACTCTAACGAATTTTTGCGTTTAATTAATGCATTCCAGAGGCACTAAATAATGAAAATTCCAGATCGTGGGATGTCGTGATCTATCTGCGAAATGAAACGACTTAACAGGACTATGAAAAAACACTTCTATTAACATAAAAAAATTTGAGTTTAAGCTGTTCTAAGGAATTATAAATTGATCAGCAATTCAAAACAAGACATAACTCTAAAATATGATCTGAAGTTGAAGTTACAGGAAAAATACCACCATAATCTGACAAGTAGAAGATATCTTTACGGAATAGCAATGTTTATTTTTATTTAGAGCAGATTTATTTTATGGACATATTGGGGAGAAAACACCTTAAGGGAGCTAATCTTATAGGGGCTGAACTTCAAGGAGCGGATTTTCAGGAAGCTAACCTTATAAAAACTAACCTTGAAGGGGCTGACCTTCGAGGAGCTAACCTTAAAAAAGCTGACCTTCGAGGAGCCAACCTTTCAGATACTCACCTTCTTGACGGAAAAGGAGCAGATCTTCAAGGGGCTGATCTTCAGGAAGCAAATCTGCAGGGAGCCTGCCTTATGAAAGCTAATCTTCAAGAGGCTAACCTTGAAAGAGCCAACCTTCAACTGGCTAACCTTCATCTGGCTAATCTCAAAGGAGCTAACCTCAGAAAGGCTAATTTTCAGGTGGCTAATCTTGAAGGAGCTAACCTGCAGGGAACTGATCTTGAAGAAGCTGATCTCTATGCAGCGGACCTTCAGGAAGCAGATCTTCAGGAAGCTAACTTAAAAGGCGCCAGGCTCTGTGGATCTGATTTTCACAAAGCCAATCTCCATAGGGCTGAGCTTCAAGAAGCTGATCTTAAAGGGGCTAACCTTACAGGAGTTCATCACCTATCCATCGACCAGCTTTCTAAAGTGAAAACACTTCATAATGCAAAACTGGATGAAGAGATCCTGATACCGTTGAAAGAGAAGTATCCTTCTCTTTTTCAGGGAGCTGATAAATAAAAAAAGATTATAAAAAGTGGAAGAAGTAGATAAGTTCGAAAAAGAAAAAATTTAAAAAGTAAATGGAAAAAAGTTAAATTTTATATCGACTGTGTCAGGCTTGACTCGGTTCTTCTGTACCTCGGATTTGGAAGATGCGAAGCCGAGATCAGTTTCCCGAGATCCCTTGACTTTTCCAGCAGACTGTAGGTAACTTCAACATTATCCGTACCAGCTGCAACGATTGTCTCCAGAACATCAAAGCCCAGATAGTAAAGAAGACCCGCTGTGTACTCGAAATAGGGTTTAAAGGCATCCATGTCCGGAAGTCCCTGAGTAAAGACAAGAATTAGTTTTTTATTATCAAGCCTGCTGGAGAAATTTGGTCTTAAGAAAGCTGTCATGCGGTCAATAAGGAGTTTTGTCTGGGCTGTCATCTGCCACATATATACGGGAGAGCCGAGTACAACAGCATCAGCTTCCTCGATTTGATGATAAAGTTCCTGCATATCATCATCTATAAAGCAGTAGCCATTCTCCTGGCACCTGTGGCAGGCATCGCAGCCTTTGATATTAAGAGAAGAAAGATTATAAATTACGGTTTCTGCTCCATTTTCTTTAGCTCCTTCGAGAATTGCATTCACGAGTTTTGCGGTATTGCCATCGACTTTAGGACTTCCCACCAATCCGAGTACTTTAATGCTAGAACCCCCATTCAAATTTTAAAGATCTAATACTAAACATTTTTACACAAAAGTATAAACGATAAATCAGGATAAAAACGTTTCTCTTATTTAAAAAAATAAGCCAGTCAATATGAAAACAAGTTCAAAAAAAAGCTAAAGAAAAAACGGAAAAAAGAGAAAGAGAGAAAGAGAAAAGAGAAAAAAGAGAAAACAGAGAAAGAAAAAAAGTTTTTTACTTTTATACTTTTTTCCTTTTTCTACTCCATTTTATTGTTTCCCTTTCAGATATTCATTTCCTGATACTGGTTCACAATTTCTTCACTCTAAGAGAAGCAAACGCTCCTAACCCTGCAACCAGTCCAGAGAAGACATTAAATCCCGGCAGTGAGAACTTCTTCTCTTCGGAACCGGCATCATCAAGCAGGTCTTTGTATGTATCATAATTGGAAATCGAAACTCCCGTAAAAGCCGAATCTTCTTTATAGTACTCTTCAAAACTGGCAAAAAGATTCTGTATAGAGAGCTTATCTTCAAATCCTTCTTCCGCGGAAATTTCAATTATTCCACTTGAATTCGCACCTCTTATCTCACCCATCTCGGGTGCAATAGTATCTACAATATTCGATGTAGAGTTAAGGTAAGCCCCGCGGCCATAAGCCCTGACAATGAAGAAGTCTACAAGAGGAGAAATATCTTTAATCTCTGATGCGGCATAACCGGGCTGGAGGCTTGCTGATATAGATACATTTTCTCCGGCTCTTTTACTTGCAAGCTCAAAAAGAGGTGTATAGTCCATACAACTGTCTTCATTACCGGAAACAGGAGAACTTTTCACGTAAATATTAATTCCATCAAAAGGTGCAAGTGACTTCTCATTATAATCAAGTATAGCATTCAGTGAAGACCGGGAAGTGCTGGTAGCCAGTTCTGATGTACAATTGAAATCTTCCAGAATCACTGCATAGACTGAAAATCCTTCGTCATGAGCTTCTTTCACAAAACGCTCATACTGCCAGACATCCGGACCGTTCAAACTCAGGAAAATAGTATCAATCCTTGAGGCTTTAAGATCCTTAAAAAGTACGGGGAACTCGAACCTGTATGGGGAAGAAAGTTTGATTCCGGAAACATTAACATGGTATTCAGGGAAAAGAGTTCCCCGGGTTTGAGTCTCATTTCCACTCTGGCTTTCCTGTACTGTAACTGTATCTTCAGGGGTTTCTTCAGTAGCTGAAACCTCAGGAAGATCAGTTTCAGTTTCATGGGCTGTTTCAGATTCAGAAGGAGTGGTTTCAGATTCAGAAACATTATCAGTCCCGGAAGTATTATCATCGGCAGAGATTTCAGTTTCTATTTTATCAGAAGAAAAGCTGACAGTTGGTTCGGATTCAACAAACTGGCGGACAAAAGCATAGTCCACAGCCATGTATCCTGTGTTCTTTGAGGCATCAGAATAAGATTCCGCATAAAGATAGACATGCATGGGGAAGTTAGTGATATATTCATTTGAAGAATAATCCATCTTTGCATCCCGAATTCCATTCTTAAACCAGGCTATGTGGCGTGTATCGTTTTCTTCGTACCAGGCGATTCCTGAAGTGTACCATTGCCCTTCAGAAACTCCTGTATCAGTTTTGTCAAAGGAATTATACCTCTCTTTCCTGTAAGCTGTCTCCCAGCTCACCTTACTCTCATTGGCTAATTCGGTTTCGTGAATAATTTTGTTTTTCTTGCTGGTAATCTGATCTATGAAACCCTGTTCCAGCAGAGGACCTCTCTTATCTCTTCCTGTGGTGACTTTCATTCTTTTGACCATAAACATGGAATTAATACCAAAAGTTTTCTTACTGTAGATAAGGGATGAATCATAAGCATGAGGCGCGGGAGCTGTCACGTAACATGTGTCGTTTTTCACATCAACATGCCCTCCACCTGCACTTTCGGAATTCCATAAAGACCCTTTGAGCTCGTCTCCCTCAAAATCGTCAAAGAACTCAAAGGTCCTGTCTCCATTACTCACTGCCTCTGCCTCAGGATCTCCATATTTCATAAGAAGTTTAGTATCCTTGTTTGCAGGAAGAGAAGGAATTTTTACCCAGATAAGAGCTTCTTCAGCTTCCGGATCCCAGGATTCGATCCAGTAACTGAGTGTTTTTCCTCTGGAAGAAAAACGCAGGTCAGAGCCATCTGCTTTTGCCTGTGAGAAATTGAAGTTAGAAGAATTCAGAAAAATAGGAACCTGATAATTTGTTAGATTTTCTCCGGAATTTTCAGTAATTATAATATCCCGGGAGTTGCCTTCCAGATTATTTGTTGTTGATAGAGACCCTGAATCAGTCTCAGCCGCCGCGACAAAGCCAGTAATCAGAACAAAGAAAAAAATAGAAATAATCCCACACGTGATCAGTCTTTCTTTCATTTTTAGCAGCCTCTTTTAACCCTTTTGAATAAAAACAATAAAAAATATTATCAAGACATTATTAAAACTATAATCGATACCATCTATAATCGATACCATCTATAATCGATACCATCTATAATCGATACCATCTATAATCGATACCATCTATAATCGATACCATCTATATTACCTAGAGGTATTTGCCCACAAAGAATAAACCTTTTTATAAATACTTACTTCAAATAATAATAAAAGAATAATATTAAGTTATATAAAAATTAAGCAAAGAAGAAAAAGAAAAAGCGAACATATAAGAAAAAGATATGCAGTTAAGGAGCCCGAAATGGTAATAAAGAATCACACAATTACAGTTTCTCATGGTTCTTCTATCCAGCAATGAACTGAGAAAACTTATACGGGCAAATCCTCCTTTGCTTGAAAATGCTGTCGACACTGAAACCCAGATACAGCCTAACGGGCTTGAACTTACCCTGAAAGAAATTAAAACAATAGAAGGTGCTGGAGCTGTCGATTTCGACAATTCCGAAAGGAAAGTTCCTGATGCAAAATCCCTTGAATTCGGAAGCGACGACTGGATACACCTTCCAGAAGGGATCTATAAAGTGATATTTAACGAAATCGTGAATATTCCCATGAACCTGGCTGCAATTGCAAAGCCGAGATCAAGTCTTATTCGATGCGGAGCAACCCTTGAAACTGCTGTGTGGGACGCAGGTTACAGGGGGCGGAGCGAATCCATGCTTGTGGTTTATAACCCTGCAGGCTTTAAGTTGAAGAAAAACGCCAGGATAATGCAGCTACTTTTCTATACCCTTAATACCGAAGTAGAGGAAGGTTATTCAGGAGTTTACCAGAACGAAAATACAAACTGAATATGGAAAAAGAGCGTATTTTGAGGTCTGGAGTGAGGTATCTTTCGGAAATATACAGATAAAGTATATATCACCTGATCGGTATATCACAGCCTATGAGTACTATAGGAAAATCTGTAAGGATGGAGCGTATTTTCAATAGAAATACAGGTAATGCCATTATCATTCCCATGGATCATGGAGTAGGTGCAGGACCCATTTCAGGTCTTACAAACCTGCAGGAAGCTGTAAACAGAGTTGCAGAAGGTGGAGCTAATGCCGTTCTTGGACACATGGGACTTGCCAAACACGGCCACAGGGGTTATGGCCACGATGTAGGCCTGATAATCCACCTTTCAGCTTCAACCTCACTTGCTCTTGACCCGAACCATAAAGTCCTTGTCACAACTGTTGAAGAAGCCATAAAGGTAGGAGCTGATGCCGTATCTGTTCATATTAACATAGGAGCCGAAGACGAATATGAGATGCTGCAGGGTCTCGGCTATGTTGCAGGAAAATGTGATGAATGGGGAATTCCTCTCCTTGCAATGATGTATCCGAGAGGAAAAAAAGTCCGTTCCGAATACGATGTTGATGTGGTAAAGCATGCAGCAAGGATTGGGGCTGAACTTGGAGCAGATATTGTCAAAACAAACTACACCGGAAGCCCTGAAACCTTCAAAGAAGTTGTGAATGGGTGTCCTGTACCTGTAATTATTGCAGGCGGTCCCAAAATGGGCTCGGAAAAGGAACTTCTGGAAATGATCGAGGGTTCACTTGAAGCAGGCGGGCGCGGTGTTGCCATTGGAAGAAATGTATTCCAGGCAGAAGACCCGACCGGCCTCGTGCGGAGAATTTCGAAAATCGTCCATGAAGGTATGACTGCAGAAGAAATAACGAAAATGGGCAGAAATGCCTGAACACAGGCATTAAAAAACAGCAGTTGAAATAATAAAAACCAGGTACTAATACAATTAGTTTCATAGGTTAAATATATAATTATGATCTTATCCCAGATCTGTCGGGACGGGAAATTTACATTTCAGGAAATTTCCTGTAACCCATTCCAGTGGAACATCCGGGAATTTCCAATAATTCGTCTCTTTTCTGTTCTGTACATCTATTTTCTGTTCCTTTAATCTTAAAGCCCTGAGAATATATCTGATAATATGTGATCTACTTCAATAAAAAGAAGAAGATGCAGAAATGCTGACAATTCAAACTCTTTTTCCGGAATAGACCACTGGTATATAGAAAGATTCTCAGATCCAAACCATGTTTCTGTATATATCAGACAAAGAATTTGTGATTTACATGTAGATTCCAGTGGAAATTTGGGGCTTATTCTGAATTCTGCCAGGAAGAGCAAAGTATGAGAGAGGCAATTCTTACGGATATTAAAAAATATTTAAGAAGATTTGGTATTAGAATGAACTGAAAAAGATGTACAAGCAAAACTCATACAGGATAGAAAGAGAACTGAGTAAGATAAAAGGACTGAGTAAAAAATAAGTGATTTAAGAGATGGCAACACAGGTGAAAGTAAAACGAGAAAGCACAGGAGAAAGTAAAACGAGAAAGTAATGATACCTGTACAAATAAGGAAATAATCGAATAAACCAGTTCAGAGTTAAGGAAAAATAAAACTAAAAGGCTTTAACGTAAAAGGAGATCTGATCAAAAAATAGATTTCCGTAAAAATAAAGCTGCACATATAGGCTTCTGTTAGCGAAAGAGAAGGGAAAAAAGAGAAGGGGAAAAACTCATTTATAGCAATAAAATCCGGGGAACAATTAGAAAGTATATAGGAAAAAAACGAAAAGGCATAGATGAGGAAGAACTAAGAGTATTTAAAAAATCCATTTATGGATAGTTCCAGTGGAAATGAAGGGGTTCCTCTATAAAGAAAAGAAAGAAAATTAAAAGTCTAAAAATAATTTTTAAAATTATAAAAGTAAAAAGATTATCAAAAAAAGTGAAAATTAAAAGTCAGGCTCCAGAACATAATAGAGAATGAGCTCAGAACCAGAAACCTGCTATGTATATGCAGGAATCAGAAATCCACAACAGGCACAAGGTCACAGCCAGTGCATTTAAGGCACATTGTCATTGCAAGCGAGGGGTCAAGCCCGTACTTATTCAGAATTTCTGCTTCCATTTTTGCAAGTTTCAAAAGGCGTTCAGGAGAAGGGCGTTCGGTAAAACAGTCTCCGGACCTTAAGGGGTGGGGATTTACCGGGCGCAGGATGGGAATTACCCCCATCTTTGCAAGGGTTTCTACCCCTTCCCTGACAGAAGCATCGCTTTCTCCAAGCCCAACTATAAAATTACTGAAGACCCTGTTTTTTCCGAAAATTTCCACAGCTTCTTTAAGCCGGTCCAGAATATAATCAAGGGAAAGATCCCCGCAGACTTTCTGGAAAATATCTCTGTCCATTGTCTCGACATTATATTTAACTTCGTCAACCCCTGCGTCATGGAACTTCCGGGAACAGCCCTCGGTAGGATATACTGAAACTCCTATGGGGACATTATATTTTTTGAGGGCGGGGAGAAGTTTGAGCACACGCTCTACCTCATCTTCAATTGATGTTTCGACTCCAGATGTGAGAGAAATAGCTTTGAGAATTCCTGCCTTCAGAACTTCATCCACTATGCTCAGGACTTCTTCATCAGTTTTGACATGCCCCTGAAGTTTGGGTACAGGGCAGTATTTGCAGTCAAAGATGCACCTCTCGGAGAGCGTGATAAAAGCCTGATCAGGGCAGTGTGCAGGGGCAGGCTCAAGTTTTCCTCTGACAAGTTCTTTTCCTTCGTGCAGAAGCGCGACTGTCCCGTCCTCCCCTGCTGCTTTAATGGAAAGGGGAGAATTCTTATTCACAGTGAGCCTGACACGCTTTTCCCCTGCCCTGAAAAAAACGGAGCTGGTACCAGCCCCCGGACCTGCAGTGGATCCTCGAGCCCTGGGAATAAGCGAAGGGTCCACAGAAACGGAACCTATTGAAATAAGAAAGGCTTTTAATTCAGGTGTAATTGGTGTACTTTGCATCTAATGTCCCTCTGAATGAATATTTATACCCTTAGTTCAGCCCTTTTCTGATCTTCACGAGATAATATATAAATTATTCTGAAAAGATAATTTAAGCAGTTGGTAGCCAGATTTGAAATAAGGAACATTTTTTCATTACACATTAATTTAATTTTTCAAGCTAGAAAAAAAGCTTATTCGTCTTGCAAAAACAGAAACAAGCACTTATAAATAAAAGAAAAATCACTTAAATTTAAAATAAATAGAGGAGGAATAGGAATTATGTTGAAGAAGTGGTTTTCAGTACTTGTAATAATCATGTGTGCCATTTTTGCTGCTTCCTCGGGGTGCAGTGAAAACAACAAAGAAGACATAAGTGTTCCTGAAGAGTCGGGTGAAGCGGACGAAGAAGAATCTTCTGCCGGAAACGAAGAAGAAACTGATGTAGAGACCGTATCCACCGGAGATTCCAGCAACTGGTGTGCTGTAGGTTCTTCCTGGAAATCAACAAACCCCCAGACAGGCGAAGAAGTTACAATGAAAATTACCGGAATGGAGACAGTTGACGGAATTCCGATGTGCAAAGCCGTTTATGAGACAAATACTAAAGATGAAGAATACTCCAAAATTGAATATATGTGGTCCGAAAACGGAGAAACCTATTTCTGGACTGCTTATGACGAGTCCGGAGACGTTGTTTCAGAAATGAGCATGAAAGACGGCAAAATGAAAATGGTTGATGAAGAAGGCAATGTAGTGGAGTATTCTCAGGGGCAGTAAAATAACAGTAAAAGCCATAACAATAAGAGCCTGAAACCAGGATAAGAGCTGCAAATTCTGCTGGAAAAAATCCGGCATATTCTGTTTTTTTTCCTGAAATTCTCCCAGCCTGTTATTTTCAAATTATATTCTTATCTACCTGATTACCGGGAACCTGTGTTAAATCTTCTCTTTTTACTTCCACCTGTGCTCATGCCAGATTATATTAATTTCAAAACGAGTTTTTGAGTGAATCAGCCAGAGGTTGTTGGTTTTCAGGGTTTCTTGGGAAGAGGTATATGAATCATATGAATCATATAATACTAGTTCCTCGAATTAATATTACAATGATGTAATAATAGTATACAAAGTGAATAACATTATGTGTTACATAAATTTACAAAAGTGTTATATACCAGGAGTGCATAGTATATCTTGCGTTCTCATCCCTTCAACACCCCACAAATAATACAAGATCTACTCCACACAAGAAAGGGATAGAAGAAATAAAGAAATTAAACTAAAACTCGCAACCCGTGAGTCCAGTACCTCAATATCTCTTCCCAGATAAAATTAAAGCATCTCTTAATGCCGTTCGGAACTTCCAGGTTTTTGGATGGGAACGCAAGCCTATTTTAAAGAAATTTACACAGCAAGAAACTTCTTCTGGCGGTTTTATCTTCAGGGAATTTTATCATTAATTCTTCATGCAGTCCCGGAATTATACAAATTATAATTTTTGAATTTTCTTCCTCTTCTGGCATAACATTTAACCTGCAATGCTTTTAAAAAATGAAAGTAACTATTCAGGTAGGCTTAACAAGGCTACGCAATTTTTCCTCGTTCCGAGGAAAAATTGGATATAAAATGATTCCCTTTTGGCTTTATGAAACGTGATGAGATTCTTTCTTTCTGTGCTTCAAAT
>Ga0208825_1002037_pt1 | contig 14112 bp, 15 predicted proteins | sample AD_UKC113_MetaG_FD_184450 | JGI IMG/M metagenome (GOLD analysis project Ga0208825, IMG submission 184450) | Active sludge microbial communities of municipal wastewater-treating anaerobic digesters from Hong Kong - AD_UKC113_MetaG (SPAdes)... | ecosystem: Engineered > Bioreactor > Anaerobic >...
CTCTTTAATTATGTTAGGCATATCTCTCTTTTGGTTGTATATTGATATAGATTTTTTGTAATGCTCGTAAATAGGTCTGACTTCTTCTTTTACTTCTCTAATTGACAGCTTGTTATAAGTTTGATCTATTTTATCTGAGAACCAATTAAAATATTTATCCCAAGAATCTGCGAAATTTGCCTTTGCGAGAAAGTGAATAGAAGTTAAATGACTATAACCATCAGCCGTTCTAACTATTTTTGCCTCTAATAACTGGGGCTCATTATCATACTCTGTTGCTTTTATACAGCTAACCACATCCTCTATGAACTTTGCAGTATAGTTGTTCTCCTTGAGTATATTTTGAGCAAATTCAATGCTTCTTTCTTCGTGACCTTTAGGATCGTCTTTAGTTCTTTTATAGACTAACCCAGTATCATGTAAGAGAGCTCCTAAAAAGACAACTTCTTTATTAGCATCGGGGTGATATTTATTAACAAAGTTTATACCATTTTCAATTACAAGATCTATATGATTAGGAAATATCCACTTTCTATTTACATATTGCAATTTGGGGTTATTCTTATCGTTCGGAAATATCTCGTAAGTCTTTTTGTATATTTCTATTAACCTTTTAGTTTTTATCATTGTAAAAGTACTTAAAGAATTTATTGTGATGGATTTCATTTACTTTAACACATTCTTGTTACATAATGATAGTCTTTGTTCTCAGGGTTAATTTAGGATATGTAGTATTTATTCCCTAGATATTTAACTCTAATTGGATATTTTGCTTTTGACAAAATCCTTCCAACTCCTTTTGCTTTTGTATGAGAGTCTTTTATCTCGCTAAAGATTTTCATAAACTCAAAAAAGAATGTTGTTTTATCAATATCTTTACATTTCAGGATTAAATCATTTAGAGCTTTCTCTAAATCTTCTTTCGAAGTAAAGAGGAATGTACTCGGGTGTATTTCTTCTAAGTTCTTTACTAAATATTTAAAGTCTTCAGCAATTTGTTTTGATTTGTAGTTATTCATATATTATTAACAAGTTCAAAATGTTGAGTAAGTATACAATATTGGAAAAGAATATCCTAAGATGTAAATAAACCGTATAAAGAGATTAATTATAATTCTTCTAATGCATTTAATATCCCATCTGCACCTGGATTTATACCAATAGGAGAAATATAACCCCAAGCTATAACACCATCCTTATCAATTACATACAAAGCTCTTTTAGATAACCCATCTTCCTCTTGATATGCATTATACATTCTTGATACTTCACCTTTAGGATTAAAATCTGAGAGAAGAGGAAAGTGTAAATTCCTTTCTTTTGCAAATGCTAAATGACTCCATATATTATCTACAGAGATTCCAAATAACTGAGCATCATATTTCTTAAACTCAGGTAAAACCTCATTAAAAAGTGTTAACTCGCTTCCGCACACAGGACTAAAATCCGCAGGATAGAAAGCTAAAATAACAGGTTTACCTAAAAAATCTTTTAAAGATACCTCCTGATCAGAAGTAGATTTTAAACTAAAATCAGGAGCCTTCATTCCTTTTTTAAGAGGTTGGTCTTTCATTTAAAGTATTTAAAAAATTTATTTATCTGCTAAATCAATTGCTTTTAGCAGAGAATCTAAATCAGATGGACCATCAAAACGGATACTATTTATAAAGAATGTAGGAGTACCATTAACTCCACTTTTAATACCACCAATAATATCTGTTTGTACTTTCTTAGCAACTTCATCAGAATTCATATCTTTAGTAAATTGATCAATATCTAGAGATAGTTTTTCAGAATATAATCTTAGGTCGCTGTCTTTTAGATTCTCTTGATTCTCAAAAAGGATATCATGCATCTCCCAGAACTTATGCTGTTTACCAGCTGCCTCAGCAGCATATGCTGCATGTAGTGCATATGAATGTATTTCGGATAACGGAAAATTACGAAACACAAATCTTATGGCATCTCCTTTTATTTTTTGAATTTCTTTAACAATTGGATATGCTTCTCTACAGTATGGACACTGGAAATCTCCATATTCAACAAGAGTTATACTGCTATTCTCTTTTCCTTGTATATGATCTTCATTGTTTGGTTGTATTGTTAATTTGCTCATAGGTATAGTTATATGGTTTATAGATTAATTCATTATATTACAAATTATATAAATATCTAGTATTCACTACTTAACCAATTTCTCATTAGATTTTGCTTCTACTATCTCCTAGAACGGCTTTTTCTTGTATCCTAAAATGAGATAAATAACACAGTATAAAAACGATAGATAAAGTATCTTACTATTGATATAATTTTTAAACATGGATAAGGTACAAGGCTTTAAAATCAAAGAAAATGAAATTGAAAAATATTTAAGTTCTGGACCACAGACTCAAGTAACACCAGAAATTAATAAAATAGCTTCTGAGATTAGCGGAACTGTTCTTGAAAAAGCCCAAGACATATTAAATAGGGGATCTTCATTAGTAAAGTTTCAAGATTATAATAAAGAAGAGGTATTCAGAAAAAGAACAGCATCTCAAATACTTCAAGATGGATATATAACTGGGTGCACTGATGCAGCATTGTTATTTATTACTTTAGCAAGAGCATCAGGGATCCCTGCAAAATATGTTGAAACAATTGATAAAGAATGGTTAAAAAACGGAGGAGACCAAATTAGGGGGCACATATATTCTCAAATATATGATGAGAGTCGAGGATGGGTTTGGGTAGATCCTATGCAAAGAAAGATAGATAGTCCTCCTGAAAATAGGGTTGTTTTTAAAGAGGGTTTGGATTCTTGGGATATCGGTATTAATGATTTTGATTCTTTGAAGACAAAATTTGAAGAATTCAGAAAGCAGTGGCTTTTAGAGAATTCTAAATAGTATTCTTTCTTCGAGCCAAGAGGTATTTGAGACTTTCACTTTTTAGAGTCAAAATAACTCAATCCACATATGGGTTTTAAAACCCGAACAGCCTATTGGAGTAATATTTACTTTGTACTATAATAATTATTATCTAAATCTTTTTTAAAAAGATATGTCTAAAAAAAATATTTTTCTCCTTGTCTCTTTTATTATCATCGTCTCAGTTCTGGCTTTCTTTCTTTTTAGAAATAATAAAAAGATAGATCAGATAGTATATGAGGATACATTGACAATATCTAAAGAGTATTTAGTATTAAGATACAAAACAGATAATGTTTTAGTAAATGCAAAAGATTATGAAAGCTACGATGATTGGAATGAAGAGATGGCCTCAATTATTCAAGGGTGGGAAATATTAGAGAGTAAAGCATTAGAACTAGAGAAGAATGCAGATGAGATGTCTAATGAGATAACTGCATTTAACATGATAAAGAGTGCATATGCAAAGGACTACACTTATGCTGAAGTTCAAGCAATAGTGGAGAAAGCTCCTGCAGGAAAACAGATAAGGACATTGGCTCAACATCTAGGAGTAGATGCTAAAAGGGCTCAGTTGATACTAAATCAATCTCAAGATATGGCAACTAGAGAGGCGTGGGGAGAAGCAGGAGATACTTTTGAGAATTTAGAGAATCAAGCTATTGTCATTAAAGACACCTGTAAAGTTACTGTTTATGTGGGAGGTCTTGTAGCAACTGGTGGTGCTGTAGGAACTGTAGCTCAAGTAACTACAGTTGTTGTAGGTGTGGATTTAGCATTGGAGGTAACTGAAGATAGTGCTCAGATAGCTCTCGGTGATAGAAATAAGGTATCTTCCTTTGTCAAGGATATTAGAACAGTTACAGAACCAATAGCTTCTGTTTTAACCATAACTAATATCCCTAGTAATCTGGGCTCAGCTTATGGTAAGTTTGATTCAGTTATGGTAGGGCTAGAGCAATTTAGAGATACTGTTCAGGAAGGAAAGGTTATTGGAGTAGATCTTAAGAATTTTGAATATCAGCCTTCTTTTCAAGTGATTAAAAATGCTCAATATCCTGGAAATGTAACTGTTGCTGAAATGGAAATGGCAGAGGTAGAGGAGTGGATAAAGAGTATTAACAAAGATTATAAACCAATGACAGAGGAAGAAGTACAAGAATTCCTAGGAATCACAAATAAAGAGACTGAACCAACCGAAACAGTTGCTAAGAAAGAAGTTGCTAAAAACGAAAAAGAAAATAATGTTGAGCAAACAGAAGGGAAAAAAGATGAAATTAAACTGATGCCCGTCGAAGAATTTGAAGAACTTTTTAGTGACTTTAAAATTGAAAATATTTCAGAGGTAAAGGAAATTTTTGGTGAGCCAGATGTTGTAAACACTTTTGATGATGGATATGGTAACTATATTTATCACAGACGACTTGTGTATCCAAATGGAAATATTGCCGGAATGATGATTAGATTTCAAAATCTAGATGTAACTGGATATAGTATTATGATGGAAGAATATCAATAGAAGATTGCATCATCTGGCTAATTATTCATAAAACAAACTTTAGAGACGATTGATTTTATGGTACATGGTTAAGAGAATTTATAGAGATAAATGTAAAATATGGAGATGAATCAGTAATTGAGTGGGGGTGGTAGTAGTTTAAGACAGGCAAAATAGAGATTAATTAAGTCTTTACCTTCTTGAAAGAATGGGAAACATACACACCTGAACCCCATTATTCTTTATTGTATATTGAAATATATTTGATATATACTTTAATATATAAAATTTAACAATAAAAATATGGATAATGCTAAACCTCCGATAGTTGATGCATCTATATCAAACCCTCCTATTAATGAATTTCAACAAGAAGTAAAAGAAACTAATCCTAAAAGAAAAACTAATATACCAGTTTTAATATTAGTATTGATTTTAGTTGTTTTGGCAGGTGTAATAGCTTATCTATCTCTTATAGATAAGGTAGAGCCATCTTTTCCTGATGATAACCAGATAACTAACGATGAAGAAAATGATTCTAAGGATACAAATTTAATTACATATACTTACAACAATCCCAAGATGAAGCATGGTTTTAGCTTACAATATCCAGATGGTTGGGAAATTACAAAAGAGAATACTACATGTGAAGCAGATCCTGTTACAAATACGGAAATATGCACAAATTATGAATTAGTAATATCTTTAATAGAAGATCCAACCAATTATTTTTCATTGGAAATGTGCTCAGAATGTAGTCCAGGTTTTATGTGTATTTTCTCAGATTCTCAGTTTGAGCAAGAATTTTTAGATGCAATGCAAGGTGGAGTAAAATTTGAGACTTTTGAAGAGTTTGATGGAGGAAATTATAGACGAGGACAAAAAACAGCAGATGATGTAGAGAACTTAACTATCTGCAAACTTATAAAGAGTGAAGGCAATCCAGATTTTTATTCTTCTAGTATACTCCCTGCTATAAATACTGTTTCTTATAGATTAGCTAAAAATGCTGATGAAAAGATTCTTAAAGAAATGGATAGTATAGTCCTATCTTTAAAGGCTTTAACTCTATCTAATGAGAATGAAGAAACAAAATTTAAGTATGAGTATGAAGTGGAAGCAGTTGAATATGAGCCAGATTCTAACTATGTTGGTTTTAGAACTTGTGATAATAATTTATCTACTTGTACAATATATGGAATTAAGGCATCAGAAATTGCGAAAGCAACTTTAGGAGAGAATTTTATTTTAAGGTTTAATGAGACAGGGGATACTGGAGCTGCGCTTGGTACGACATATATTGAGGTGGTAGGAGAATTTGAACTTGTATCTATAGAATAGAAAATTGGGTAGGCATCAATTGTTCTAAAGTATAGAATCCACAATTCCTAAAACCAGAGTGTTTATATCTTATTTTCCTTTATAGAAAGAGGTAAAATAATACAAAATGCAACCAGAAGTTTACATAAAACAACCGTAAGCTGGTGGTTGCAACTGTTTAGCGTACAATATAATTAGGCATTAAATTGAGAATCTTTTACAATGAGTTTTCATAAGAATTTGGAGTATTTAAGAAAAGAGAAAAATATCTCACAAGAAGAATTAGCATTTAAACTAGGAGTCTCTAGACAAGCAGTATCAAAATGGGAATCGGGAGCAGCATATCCAGAAACAGCTAAAATGGTAGCTATGTGTAAGATATTTGATTGTACACTAGATGAACTAATGAACGAAGATATAGCTGAATTAAGGAAAAATGCCAAAAGAAGCTATACATTCAACGATTTACTTGATGAAGTTACAGATATATTGAATAGAACCTTCCGTATGTTTGACAGTATGAATAGAAGATCAATCATTAGATTTCTGTTTGAAATGTTTCTTTTCTTTCTCTTTTTCATTTTATTACTAAACATACCACTTAATTATATATTTAGATTAGGAGATGAGGTACTAGTAAATATCCCTGGAGGTATAGCACAACTATTTATCTCTATATGGCATTTTGTTACAGGGATTGTGTATGTAGTGGTTGCTGTTGTTTCCTTTGTTTATATATATAAGATTAGATTTTTAGATAAGTTTGAAAAAGAAAAGGAAATAGATAGTAAAGAAGCTGAGAAGGAGAATGAACTTTCTGTTAAGCATGAAATTAAGAAAGATCAGGACAGAAAGGTTGAGATAAGGAAGTATGATTTTGGAATATTTACTTTTCTGGGAAAGATAGCTCTATTCTTTATTAAAACTTTTGTACTCTTTATTTCCCTGCCAATTATCTTTTTACTCTTTTGTACAGTAGCTGGAGTAGTTGTAGGAACAGTATTAATGTTTAATGGAGTGTTTTTTGTAGGCGTTGTTATTTGCCTTTTATCAGTTATTGCTTTTGCTGTCGGGTTACTTAATATAATCTATAATTTCATTGTTAATCATAGAAGTAATTGGCAGAAATTATTCATAGTTTTTGTAGCTTCAATAATTGGATTGGGAGTAGGTGTTGGAATATCTGTATTTGAGTTTAGTAAGATGACAGTATCATCAGAGGCTCCTGTACATGTAAAAAGCTCAGTTAAGGTAGAAACATTCCAGATGAGAGAAGATATGTATCTGCCCAATTATATATATGATTATGTTGTAGATAATACTTTAGGAGATTTAGTTAAGGTGGAAGTTACATATTACGATGTATTCACAGAGGATGTTATTATACAAAGATATGATAATCCTAATTATATACAGATTACAACTAAGAGTAAGCGTAGTGTTAATTTAGGGCAGTTGTATGAGATTTTAATAGAAGATTTAAAGAACAGGAGGTTGTCTAACTATACTGCTTTAGGACAGTATAAGTTTAAGGTGTATGCAAGTGAAGAGAATATAGGTAAGCTACAAAGAAATCTTGAGAATCAGATTAATATGTATACTGCTCCTACAATAGAGGAGGGTTTGAATTGAAGATTATTTAATCCTTTATAAAATTAATACTGCATATAGAATTGGATAACTAAAGCTTTTTTTGTATAATGATTTGCAATAAACTGTTATATCAAACCTCATTAAAGGTAAACATAAAACAATAGGTATTATAACAACATCAAGTCCAATAGATAGATTGCCTGAAGAAAAAATAGAAAAAGCATACTCTTATCTTCGAAATAAGGGCTGGAGTATTAAAGAAGCCCCTACCTGCAGGAAAAGCGAGGGATATCTTTCTCTTAGAAATGTAAAGGAAAGAGTGAAAGGTTTACATGATTTTGTTGTTGATAAAGATATTGATGTAATTATGTCCTTTTGGGGAGGTACGAATACGAACCAATTATTACCTTACATTGACTATGGTCTAATAAAGAGGAACCCAAAAATATATGTTGGATATTCAGACACCTCGGCATTACTGTTAGCAATTACGAAGAAGACCAATCTTGTTACATACCATGGCCCAGCAGCAATAACATATTCTAAACCTGATTTGATGGAATATTGTTATGAATATTTTGATAAAGCTATAAAGGGAGGTGAGTGGAGTATAGAGGAACCTAAAAAGTATGCAGATGATTTGTATTTTCTTCGAGAAAAAGATGCAGATAAGAGAATGTTTAAAAAGAATGAGGGATTAAAGGTTTACAGGGGTGGAAATTGTGACGGAGAAGTTGTTGTTTCTAACTTGCAAACACTTTTGGTATTAGCAGGAACAGAATATTTTCCTTCCTTGAAAAATAAGATCTTGTTTGTTGAGGAAGCAGAGGATGAACAAGCACCAATGATACATAGGTTCTTCACTCATTTGTCTTTGCTTAAGGATTTTAAAGATGTTAAGGGTTTAGTAGTTGGGAAATTTATGGAGAATTCTCAAGTTTCTCAAGATAATTTAGAGAATATTTTTAATGAGATTTCAACTAGATTTAAAGGTCCATTAATTTATGATGCCTCTTTTGGACACACGGATCCCATTTTTACTGTTCCTAACGGTGCTAGGGTTAAAATAAAATCAAGCTCTAAGGAAAAAATTAAATTCTACAATGACTGAACTTTTAAAGGCGGAATGTTGTGAAGACATCTCAACTAAAATTACGGATTTCTAGAACTCAAGGGGGGTTAGACTATCAAGAATCATTGGGATTAATCTTGGGGGAAGAAGACAAAAGTGTTACTTTTACATCTGCGACTATTTATAATTTCAAGAAATTGGGAATAATGTTGTTATATACAAAAAAACTAATCTGTTTTTTCAAAATGTTTTATTGCATTAATCTCTGACATCCATGTATTTTGTTCATTTAATTCTTCTAATTTAAACAATTTTGTGGGAAATGGTGATTTAGAGATAATATCCTCTGCAGTTTTTAAATCAATCTGTATTTGGAAAATAGAATTAATCATAACATTACCATCTTTAAACACTTTATCAAAGAATATTTTCTCTGGATCAGCATCTTTAATTTTTAAACCTATTTCCTCTTTCAGTTCTCTTTTTAGTCCATCTAGTAGTGATTCGCTTAGATTAATATGTCCACCAGGGTGTTTATATTTATTAGCTCCTTCATTTAAAACCATTAGATATTTATCATTTACTTGTATTATTGCACTTGCTCTCAAACTAAAAGATTTTAATATGTTGTCCTCGCTTATGAATATATTTTTCCTAAATTCCCTCATGATTTGTATTAATATATTTTAAATTAACCAATTATTGAAACTTCAAAATCTTTAAACTTCTTTTGTATTATTTTATTAGGTTTTTCTTCCCATTCGCATATTTCAAAAGGAATACCATCACACTTTCCTTGAAATTCTATATATCTATTATCCCACTCATGTATTTCCGATATGGAAAGTGGTCTTAATAATTCGAAAGCTTTCCAGACATCTTTTCTTGATATGAATAGATCTATATCATATGGATATGTTTTACTACCCAATATATATTCTAATCCTGATGCTGAAAGATAGTATTTAATATCGTTCTCTTTCAAAATATTAGAGATGTATTTTAGAGCATGTTCCCATTTTGGTAAGTTTTGTTTATTTATTTTGTTATAATCCATAGAATTTTTTGATCCCTATCTTCTATTCCAACAGTTCTAATTTTATTTTGATAGTAATTTAGCAATAAAATTCTATCATTAAGGAGTAAAAATGTATATTAATATGTACTAAAATCCATATAAAGCTGTAGAAATATCAAAGCATACGGATATGTATGTTCTTATATCAGATGGAGTGGTAGATATTCCAGCACTTGGAGATGGATGGAATATTTTAATAAATCAAAGAATAGTTGGACATGACTCAAGCCTAAAATAAAACAAAGAAGACAGTACAAAAAAGGCTAAATACTAATAGTGTACCCATATTTTTAAGCACATGCTGTTTTCTTAATCTTTTAATAGTATATATTAGTTAGTAGTCAATATAGAATCAATCTCTTTTTGGTATTTAAGTAAAGCATCCTCATTGTAATGACATTCTATTGAATGTAATATACTATCTTCAGATTCATATAATAATAATGAATAATTACATGTCAGATAATCGTTAGAAGCAGTTACACTATTACATTTCTTTAGACCTATCAACATATTCTCATCCAAGTCCTTTGTTGCTATATCTGTATTATATTCAATTGTGCTATTCCACTTTCTTTCAGAAAATAGAAGGTTGATTTTTTGTACATCCTCTTTTATTTTATCTTCTGCCTTGATCTTTTGGTCATCTGAAATTCTTTCAAAATAATCTACTCCTCGTGAATAGTTAGGGAGAGGGAAAGGATACTTTTTGGTTAGCTGTATCTGGCATTCATTTTTTTGGCATGGAAGATTAGCATCTTTAATTAGATTCTCTAAGAAAGGAGATACATATTCTTTAGTATTCTTTGATAAATCCTTTGCATAAAAGCATAGAATAGAATATGGATTCTCATACAAAGTAAGTATACAGAAATATCCTGATTTTGTGTATATATCAGTTGCTTCTTCGAAAATCTCGGGATGAATCCATTTATCTGTTTCATACGACAGCTTCTTGTAATTATTATATATTTCAGATGATTCAGATTGTTTAGTTTCCTCTACAAAAAAGTCGCTTAATTTCTTATACTGGGTATCGTTTAATGGAAAACCAAACACATCTACATTGTATGTAAAAATGCCTCCTGCTGTTTCTTCTACTTCTTCTGGAATTAGTATCTTTGAGAGACTTAACATAAGTTCATCGATGTTGAGAAGATCACCCTCAGGTAGAGGATTTGTAGATTCAACTCTTTCAGGATTTTCTTTATCATTAGTAGTAGTATTAATAGTAGAGTAGTATAGATAAGCAAATAAAAGAGTTGTTAATAGAAATATTATACAGAGAGCACTTAAAATATTCTTAATAGATACTTTTTTAAATACACCACTTTCTTGATTATTAGGAAGTGTCTCATTATTCATTTTTATTTAAAGATTTAAACTTATGTTATATTTAATTGTAACAGGAAAGAGTAGTATGTCAATAAAATATTGTGTATTTTTAGCTCTTTCTTATTTAATATGTAAAACCACAAAGTTCTTATAAAGATTTTGAAATATAGGGGATAAGTCTTGTTGCAATCTTGAAATAATGGCGGGATGGACGGGACTCGGACCCGCAACCTTTGCAGTGACAGTGCAAAGCTCTAACCAATTGAGCTACCACCCCAAAATATATAACAAAGTATATCAAAGGTACCCTAAAATATCAATTTTAAGAAGAATCATCTCCCTTTTTAAAAAGTAATATAGCTTCATAACGCTCCCATCCAGACCTATCACCATCAATAAGTATAGAAACATCGATACCCATTGATCTCAGTTTACTTATATATTCATCAATATGTTTACAATACCAGTTATCAAAATCAAAATCATGAATATATCTTAAATATGACTCTTCTCTTGAATTGTAAAAAGAGGACTCTGCTCTAAGTAATAAATCATCCCTTACCTTACTATTTCTTAACTGCTCGGGTATATTTACTATTGAATAAAAAGGAGGAGCACCTAAGGTATCTACAAACATCTTATACTTTTCTAGCTCAGGATACTTTGTAACATTAATATCTGGATCTTTTTTATTGAATCTATAAATAATCGGATGAGAGTATACCATGAATATATCATGAGACATTACTGTATTACCATTTTCATCTTTAAGAGTTATATTTTGCTCTATACCACCAAAAGGGTTTCTTTCTATTGTATAGCCAGAGATCTTCCCTTCTTCTTCTATCATATTTTACAAATGCTCTTGAATTGTTTTAACAATTTCTTCTTTAGGTTGTAAACCGATCATAGTTTCAACTACTTGTCCATCCTTGAATAGCATTACTGTTGGAATGCTCATTATTCCATACTCCTGAGGATATTGAACATTCTCATCTACATTCATTTTACATACTTTAACCTTTCCATCCATTTCTTCTGCTATTTCCTCTATAGTAGGAGCAAGCATTCTGCAAGGCATACACCATGGTGCCCAGAAATCTACAAGTACTAACTCTTCACTCTCAAGTACCTCTTTTTTAAAATTATCATCATTAACCTGTATTTCCATAGTATTAATATTATTAATTTAAATATATAAATGAAATATCTCTATTCATAGAGTATAATTATATATGAAAAGATTGAAATTGACTAATAATAATCAGGATGAAATTATAAAAGAAGCAATAAAAGTATTAAATGAAGGTGGTCTTATAGTCTATCCAACTGAAACATGCTATGGCCTTGGTGCTGATGCTACAAACCCTAGAGCATTATCTAAACTACTTGCATACAAAACATTTAGAGGTTCTAAACCAATATCAATTGCTGTAAGTGATATTGATATGGCAAGAAAATATGTTCATTTAAATGAAATGGCAGAGAATATTTATAATAATTATCTTCCTGGGCCTATTACAGTAATTTCACAAAGTAGTGGAGTACTTAAACCACCAGTTGTGTCAAAACAGGGAACAACAGGAGTAAGAATACCTGATTACAAATTCACACTAAAAATGATAAAGGAGTTTAACAGACCTATTACAGCTACATCTGCAAATGTATCATACAGACCTCATCCATATAGCATAGACCAGCTTCTTAAAGAGCTCCCTCTTAAGAGTCAGTCATTAATTGATTTATACATAGACGATGGTCAGCTTCCTAAAAACTCTCCATCTACAATACTAGATACAACACTAAATACTTTAACTATACTTAGAGAAGGAAAGATTAGTTTTGAGAATGCAGTAAAGAAAAGTACTCTCCTTGAAGAGAGGATAACAAAGACTGCGAAGCAGACAAGTGAATTTGGGCAGTGGTTTACAAAAGAGTATCTTAAAGATTTAGATGGGAGTGTAGTAGTAGCATTAAGTGGGGAGTTAGGAGCTGGTAAGACACAGTTTACAAAAGGTATAGGGAAGGGGCTTGGAAGTAAGGATATTGTAAACTCCCCTACATATACAATAATTAATGAGTATAAATATGATGGGAATATTCTTGCACATATGGACACATGGAGACTGGATAGTGAAGAGGAGTTTAATAGGTCAGGTCTTATGGAGCATTTAGAGAAAGGAAGAATTGTTGTTATTGAATGGGCCGATAAGTTTTATCAAGAGATAGAAAAGATTTGTTCTGATAGAAATATTCCTATGTATAAAATATCTTTTGAGTATATATCTTTAGAAGAAAGAAGAATTACAATATATGGTACTAACTAAAGAAAAAATAAAAGAGAGACCTTTAATACTGGGAATTGATACAAGCTGTGATGATACATCTGTTGCACTTCTTCGTGGTCGTGAGGTCATATCTTCTCAACTGTCTTCTCAGATAGAACTTCATTCGGAGTTTGGTGGTGTTGTTCCTGATTTAGCAAAGAGGCTGCATGAAGAAAATATTGAGGGGGTATATATGAAAGCATTGGGGAATAACCCTGGTATGATTCATAATGTTGATTATATTGCAGTAACCATAGGTCCTGGTCTTGCTATTGATTTAGAGGTAGGCATTAAATATGCAAAGGAGTTAGCAGTTAGATACAGTAAACCGTTTGTTTCTGTTAATCATATGGAAGGGCATATGTTCTCATCTTTACTTCTTAATTCAAAAGGAAAGGGTTTGGTAAATGATTATGAGTTTCTTAATGCTTTTCCTGCTCTTGCTCTTCTTATGTCAGGTAAGCATACTGAGATTGTATATGTAAAAGAGATTGGTAAATACAAAAAGTTAGGACAAACATTAGATGATGCTGCTGGAGAGGCTTTTGATAAAGTAGGGAGACTTCTTAATTTAGGTTATCCTGGTGGTCCTGTTGTTTCTGAATTTGCGAAGAGGGGTAGAAGAGGGATTATTGAATTCTCTACTCCTATGAAAAATTCTAATGATCTTAATTTTAGTTATTCTGGTATTAAGACTGCTGCATTGTATAAGGCAAAGGAGCTTAGAGAGAAGGGTATTTCTGAGAGAGAATGGATTTATGATTTTTGTAGGGGTTTTGTTGATGCTGTTATTGATTCTGTTGTTATTAAATTAAAAAAGGCAATTGAGAAAAATCCTAATGTAAAAAGTATACTTGTTGGAGGAGGAGTGTTTAATAATGAGGAGATTTTAAGGGCTATAGGAAGAGTGTCTAAGGAGTATAGTCTTAATTATTACTATCCTGAAATTGAGTACAGGAGTGATAATGCTGGGATGATTG
>Ga0208825_1002043_pt1 | contig 14087 bp, 10 predicted proteins | sample AD_UKC113_MetaG_FD_184450 | JGI IMG/M metagenome (GOLD analysis project Ga0208825, IMG submission 184450) | Active sludge microbial communities of municipal wastewater-treating anaerobic digesters from Hong Kong - AD_UKC113_MetaG (SPAdes)... | ecosystem: Engineered > Bioreactor > Anaerobic >...
CCGGGAACAGGAAAAAAATTATCGGGATATTACAGTCATTGTCGCCCATTTGGGAGGGGGCATTTCGGTGAATCTGCATCATAACGGACGGATCGAAGATTTTATCACGGATGAAGAGGGACCGTTTTCTCCCGAACGCACCGGCGGTTTACCGATGTTTGATGTCATTCGGGAATGCTTCGAACCGGGCACAACCTACAAAGGGATGATGAAGTTGGTGAAGAACCAGGGTGGTCTGATGGCACATCTGGGAACGACCGACAGCCGAAAAGTGGAAGAGCGAATCACCGCGGGGGATGAGCATGCCAAGCTCATTTATGATGTCATGATCTTAAACGTTGCTAAAAATATCGGAAAAATCGCTCCCGGCGTCTGCGGAAAAATCGACGCCATTCTTTTGACGGGCGGGATCGCTCATTCCGATTATGTCACCGACGGTATCAAACGTTATGTCTCTTTTTTAGCTCCTGTAATCGTTTATCCGGGGGAAGATGAAATGAATGCGTTGGCTTTGGGAGGTCTCCGAGTTTTACGGGGAGAAGAAAGCGCCAAAACATTCCATCGTGTGGAAAACCTGTAACGATAGAAGAAACAGCCCGGTATATAGAGGGACATTCTTCGCCGACTTTTTTTAAATTTCACCATCGCAGTTTCCGATTTGCGGATATAAAAATCCCCATTCCCGGTTGTCGAACCGAAAATGGGGATTGTTTCTTTCATTTTGCAAAAATCGTTTCTTGCTTCAGAGTCCGGCGTCGCGGCGTAAAGCTTCCGCCATATCCAGTTTCTCCCAAGTGAAATCCGCATCTTCACGACCGAAATGGCCGTAATTCGAAGTCTTCCGATAAATCGGCCGGCGCAGATTCAGCCGTTTGATAATTGCACCCGGGCGTAAATCAAAATTCCGATCGATGAGCCGCACGATTTCCTCGTCCGGTATCTTTCCCGTTCCGAAGGTTTCGACGTTGATGCTGATCGGTTTCGCCACACCGATGGCATAGGAAATCTGAATTTCGCAGCGTTCCGCCAAGCCAGCTGCGACGATATTTTTAGCCACCCAACGGGTCGCATAACTGGCCGAACGATCGACCTTGGTACAGTCTTTACCGCTGAACGATCCGCCGCCGTGCCGTCCCATACCGCCGTAAGTATCCACAATGATTTTCCGGCCGGTCAAACCCGAATCTCCCTGCGGACCGCCGATAATAAATTCACCGGTGGGGTTGACAAATACTTTCAGGTCTCGGTCGACCAACTCTTTCGGTAATACCGGGTCGATCACATATTTTCGAACCGCAGCTTCGATTTCCTCGTGCTTATCCCGCATGGATGCGGAATGTTGCGTACTGATGACAACCGTATCCACACGCTTAGGCTTTCCGTAGGAATATTCGATGGTTACTTGACTTTTGCCGTCGGGATAAACCCAAGGCAAAGTCCCGTTTTTACGAACCTCAGCCAGTTTTTCGGTCAAACGATGAGAAAGATAAACCGGCATCGGCATGAAAACCGGCGTCTCATTACAAGCATAACCGAACATCATCCCCTGATCGCCAGCGCCAACCTCTTCGAAATCGACCTCTCCGAATTCGCCCCGCTTCGCTTCCTGCGCTTTATCCACTCCCAGCGCAATATCCGGTGATTGCGTGGAAATCGCGGAAAGAATCCCACAAGTATGCCCATCGAAGCATTTTTCACTCGAATCATAGCCGATGTCGAGAACCACTTTGCGAACCAGCTCATCAAAATTGACAAACGCCTGTGTGGTGATTTCCCCGTAAACCAGAACAAATCCGGTTTTGACGGATGTTTCACAGGCGACCCGAGAATACGGGTCTTGTTCCAGACAAGCGTCCAGTATCGCATCACTGATTTGATCGCAGATTTTATCCGGATGGCCTTCTGTGACGGATTCCGAAGTAAAAAGGTACTTCGGGGAATTCATAAATGTTGACATAACTATCCTCCAATAAAACACCCCCGAGTTTCCAGGGGGGTGCGATTGGTCATCACAGACCCTCCTATCTTCCAGATTTTTCATTCACTCTGCCGGAGTTGGCACCTTGATAATCAGGTTGCCGAGGTTTCATTGGGCCGGTCCCTCCACCTCTCTGGATAAGAGCGCCATTCAGGGGCTTATAAATTTTTAATTCTTCCTATTAGAACATAAAGAACAATGATTGTCAAACACTTTCACAAAAATTGCTGACAGTCTCTGACGATTATTGAAATCCTTGATGATTAATATCCGAGCTTGGTACCGACCAGAATCACTTTGATCCTTCCAGCCGGCCGACAGATGCGGGTTTGGACAATTTGAGCGCACTGGCTCTCCGCCGTCGTACAGTCCGAACAAGCACCGGTGATTTTGCACGGCGTCGCTACGTCAAAGCGGGAAATGTTCGTTGGTGCCGCAATCGTCCGAGCCCGTTCCAGCGCATCCGCAGCTGTATGGGCGATTTTATTCACGCCAGCAATGACAATGACCTGCTTCGGCCCGTACAGCAATGCCGCGAGACGGTTGCCGTTCCCATCCACATTAAACAATTGTCCGTCCTCACTGATGCCATTGGCGCTCATTAGAAAGGTATCCGCCAACAGCGCCTGTCGCATTATCTCAATTCGTTCCTCGGGAGTTTTTGCCGTATCGCGATCAATCAGTTTATATTTTCCGTTTTGGATTTTATCCTTCAAACCCACTTCCACGATCGACATCGAGCCGCCCCAGGAGATAGTAGTTCCTTCCGGAATCAGGCTCAACGCCTGAGCCACCGCCGCTTCTTTGGTATCAAAATACCAGGCATCAAAGAACCTCTTGCGCAATGCCTTGGCAACCGTTTCACCCAATTTATCATAGCGAATTTGTTCCGCAGTCTTTTCCATCATCAATCCCTTTCTTGTTTAATTGAGAATATTGCTATCAAATAATTATACTTTCATTCGAGGCGTAAAAAAGCGCAGTCACCGTCCTTCATCCGAAATAATCGTGAATCGCATCCGCCAAAGAGGAGGTGATACCGTCCGCCAACATCAGTTCTTCCTTGGATGCGGCAGCGATGGCATCGATACTGCCGAATTTTTTCATCAACGCTTTCCGTTTAACCGGCCCGATACCCGGGATTTTCTCGAGTTGAGAAGCCAGCCCCTCCTTCGTTCGTCTTCCGCGATGAGCGGTGATGGCAAAACGATGAGCCTCATCCCGAATGCGCTGAACCAGATAGAGTCCTTCGGAATTACGCGGAAGGATTATCGGATCGGAATGAAAAGGTATAAATATTTCTTCTTCGCGTTTGGCAAGACCGACGACGTGAACGCGGTCAAGCAGATCGAAATCCTTGAGCACTTCGACCGCGCGCCCCAGCTGGCCTTTTCCGCCGTCGATGATGATCAAATCCGGCAGAACGGAAAATGATGGATCGATTTTGCCCCCTGTTTTGTTATCCTTCTCGCTCGCGGATTGCCAACGCTTCAACCGTCGGGTAAGTACTTCCGTCATACTGTCAAAATCGTTCGGTCCTTCGACTGTTTTGATATTAAAACGCCGATACAAGTTTTTCTTCGGAACTCCCTGCTCAAAAACAACCATGGATCCGACCGACAACGTTCCTTGTGTGTTGGAAATATCATAACATTCGATTCGATTCGGCGGCTCGGGTAATTGCAATGCCGACTGCAGTTCAGTCAATGCTTCGCTTTGTTTGTTGGTATCATTCTCCCATTGCGTTTTGAGCGCCCGAAGCGTTTCGATTGCATTTTCAGCAGCCATATTCACCAGGTCCTTTTCATTACCGGTTTTGGGCACTTTGAGCGTAAATTTTTTACCTCCCCTTTGTTGACGTAGCCATTGTTGGATAATGCGATGTTCTTCCAACTCGACGGGAAGCAACATTTGTGGCGGAATCGTCGCCGCATCGCTGTAAAATTGCTTGATAAATTCGGAAACCACTTCCTGATCGGCTTCATCCTCAGTCCCTTTCATAATGAAATATTCCTGGCCGATCAATTTCCCATTACGAATATAGAACAACTGAATACAGGCTTCTTTTTCCGAGCGCGCGATGGCTATCACATCTGAATCGGTATCATCATTACTCACGATTTTCTGTTTTTCGACTACCCGATCAATCGCCTGAATTTGATCTCGCAGGGCGGCAGCCCGTTCAAAGTTCAAATTCTCCGCGGCATCGCTCATCTGCTTTTGGAGCCGATTCACGATGTCGGCGGTTTTCCCCTCCAAAAAAGAGGCGATATCTTCCATCATCGCATAATAATCCGCCTGCGAGATTGCATTGATACAAGGACCGGAACAAAGTTTTATATCATAGTAGAGGCAAGGTCGACTGTCCTGACCGGTGATCTCCCGATCACAGGTCAAATAAGGGAAGATACGCCGCAGCAAATCCAATGTTTGATGCACCGCCCAAACACTGGTATACGGGCCGAAATAACGCGATCCATCCTGAACCATTTGACGGGTAACCAAAATCCGCGGATACGGATTTTGAAATTCGATTTTAATATAAGGATAACGTTTATCGTCTTTGAGCTGAATATTGTATTGCGGCCGATTCTTTTTAATCAGATTCATTTCAAGAATCAGCGCTTCCAGCTCGGATTCCACCACAATCCAGTCGATATGATCGATATGACTGACCATCTGGCGGGTTTTGACCGTATGCTTCACACTGTTTTGAAAATAGGAACGGACCCGGTGACGCAGATTGATCGCTTTGCCGACATATATGATTTTGTCATCGGCGTTTTTCATCAGATAACAACCGGGTTTATTCGGCAGCGTCTCTAAAATTCCCTGAATTTTCGGACTGATATCCATAACTAATTTTCCAGCAGGATGGTCACCGGTCCATCATTTAAGAGTTCGACTTTCATATCCGCGCCGAAAATACCCTGCTGTGTCGGGACACCCTGCTCCCGCATTTCTTCTGCGAACAGATCAACCAGCGGAGCGGCGATTTCCGGTGCAGCGGCCCCGATGAAAGAAGGGCGATTCCCTTTCCGTGTATCCGCACACAAGGTGAATTGTGAAACAACAATCGCTTCCCCGGCGCAATCCCGAACAGAAAGGTTCATCTTATCGTTTTCATCCCGAAATATTCGCAATGCGGCGGTTTTCTTTGCCATCATAACCGCTTTTTCTTGGGTATCCCCTTCTTCGACGCCTAAAAGAACCAGCAAACCGGTCCCGATACGGCTGATTAACCGCCCATCGACGGTGACCGAAGCTCGACTGACACGTTGTATAACCGCTTTCATCTTTTCATATTCCGCTTAATTATTTTTATCATAAGATTCTAAGAATTTTGTTGATAAAAGTCAATCGATCGGGATCTTTCTGTCCATAAAGGATGCGTTTCGGATCCTTCTTTCAAAATCGGATCGCTTCTTCAGAGCGGGAATAAAATATCGTTGCCGGTATTACGGTCTGGGGCTATTCATATCCCAACGGTTCGACATGAATATAAGCTCGTTCCACGTCCGGAATCGCAGTCAGCTTTTCTTCGATTTCGGTTTCGATCCGGTGAACCTGATAAAGCGGCATGTTGCCGTCAACATTGATATGCACGTCCAGTACAAAAGTGGATCCGACATGTTCAGCAAACAGCTGATGAACATTCGCTACACCCGGTACCGAACGGATAATATCCAAAAACTGCTGCCGGCGTTCTTCGGATGCACCGGCACCGGTCAAAAAGCCCAAATTTTCCTGAAGGGCTTCAAAAGCGGCTCGAAAGATCCATACGGACACCAGAATACCAGCTATCGGATCTGCCAAAGGCAACCAAAATTTGGAAAGAACAATCCCGATAATGGCGGTAAAAGAGGTAATTGTATCCATCAAATTATCGATTGCGGCTGTCTTCAATGTCGGACTGGAAAGATCAATCGCAATCCGATGAATCAACCAATACATCACTCCTTTGATTACCGCCGAGAAAAACAACACCAAGATCGGTAATCCAACGTCAAAAGTCGTCGGACCAGTTCGGATTTTATCGATAGACTCAGATACGGCCTGATATCCAGCCCAAGCCATGGAAAAACTGATCAGCAAGCCCACCAATGGTTCGAAACGACGATGACCCTGGGGATGAGAAATATCTGCTGGACGAATTGCGATCATCATGCCGATCACCAATGTAACGGAGTACAGAACGTCGGATAAAGAGTTGTAAGCGTCTGCTTGAAGTGCCGAGCTACCGGAAACATGGGCAATATAGAGTTTGGATAAAGCTAATATTAAATTACCTACCAGCGTAATAATTAAGGCTTGGTAGATTTTTCTGTTATTTTGTTCGGTATTTAAGGTGTCCGAAAAGTATTTCATACAGGTTCCTTTTTGTAGTTCTGCTTTTTCGGTCGCCCTTCACGAAGCAGCTTTAATTTTGTTATTCTGCGAGGTTACATAAGGTCCTTGCTGCCAAAAAGGCTGCCGGAATATCCGGCACAGTGATGGTTACCGACCGACCACCGGTACGTTCCGATCCCGTCAATCGGGAGGCTGTCTCAGCCATATAGGGTTGAGTGAATTCCACTTCCACTTCGTATGGGGCATTCATCTTCAGCGGTTGCGGTCCTCGCCCCTCTCGTTTATTTTGCACAGCCAATTCGGCACATTCCAAAATGCGCTCATGAGTCTTTGCCGGAGAAAAGCATTTCCCCGAAAAATAACCGTTGGCTTCTTTGACAACGGCACAGTTTATATCCGGAACGAACCGCAAAGCTTCCATAGACAGACTCTGATCCCCACTAACCATCAAAGCCGGTACATCGAACCAGCCGGCAATCAATGCGTTCATCCCGAATTCACCGATCTTCTGTCCGTTGATTTTCCAATTAAGGATTTGAGTGGACCAAGTGTGCGCCAAGATGGCATTCGCCGTCCCGGCCATAGCGTGATAGCCAATAAAAAACACCCCGCCAAATCCGGAATCAATTCCATTCATCATGCTCCATGGAGAGGTAGTCCCGCAATTCAATTGGGCACGGGAATCAAGTTCTTCTATCAACAGATTCTGCCCCTGGGAATGACCGTCTGCAATCTGAACTTCCTCAGCCCCGCCAGCAAAAGCGCCTTCAACAGCCGCATTGACATCCATTGTCATTTGTTTCCGGAAACGCTGATATTCCGGATGAGTCGGATTGCAATGTTCCCAGCGTGTTACTCCGGTAATTCCTTCCATATCACAAGCAATTAGTATTTTCATTTGTTCATTATCCCTTATTTATTGATAGATGTTAAAAAAAATCCCCGGAAAGAGAAATTATTGCGGGAGATTCAATTCATTTTACCACTTATCCGATGGACCAAAATGGCTGAGACCGGAGCATGACTCCAGCCTTAACCATTCGATCACCAGCGTAGTATTTAAGAATTTGTGATAGGGTCCGAATTACATTCTACCGCCAAAACCCATCGGGAACATCGGATTATCGTTCGTATCGGTCGAATCGACATTCACATCCGCCTCAATCTCATCACCGGCTTTCAGGTTATCCGATAATACTTGCACTTTGGTTCCGGACACCAAGCCGGTTTCGATGGGAATCCATTCAAAAGATCCATCCGTCTTTTTTAGATTTACAGACGGCTGACCGTTCTTCAACAGTACGGAAGACAATGGGACATAAAGCGTTTCGGGGATATTCGCAATGGTCATCGATAAATCGGCAGTCATTCCGGACTTCACGAGTTCATCCGCATCATCAATTTTCAGCGTCACATTAAAAGTGACCGATCGACCGGAAGATATACCCGTATCGGCAACCGTCGTCACCGTCCCATGATAAGTTTTATCGGGAATCCCGATAAATTGAATCTCCGCAGCCTGCCCCGGTTGGATGGAATTTACATCCAATTCATTGACCGTTGTGTCAATATAAAAAGTGGACAAATCTTCAATTCGGATTGCGGTCGTTTTGGTTGCGGAAGCTGCGGCCGTTTCCGAAATGACATCATTCACTTTGGTTTCCAATTGTGTTACCACCCCGCTGAACGGTGCGATCAGTTTGGAAGAATTGAGTTTCTGCTGTGCCGCATCAATTTTTGCCTGAGCCGCATTGATTTCGGCTTCGGTCGGGCCTTTTGTCACTTTATCATATTGGTATTGTTTTTCTTCGAGAGTCGCTTTGGCAAGCTGCAACGCAGCTTCCCGAATCAGCCGCTCCATTTCATTTCCTTCTCCCAAATAGCGACGATATTCCGCCAGGGCATTATCGCGGACACTGCGATAGCCGCCGACATCGCCCAACCTTTTAATACGTGTGGCATCATCTATCGGATAATCACGAGTGACTTCAAATTTTGCCAATGCGGATTCATAATCATTTTGAGCTTTCAAATAGGTCTCGTATGCCAGTTGAACGGCATCCGTCCATGCGCGGGAAGGATCCAGGCTGTCATACGCTTTCTGAGCATCATCCAATTCCTGTTGTGCTTTTACCAATTCGGTTACAGCCGAGGTGGTCGCTTCCGCATTATTGGTTAACTTTTCCATATCATCCTTGGCATCATCCAACTCAACCTGAGCGTTCTGCACTTGAATCGAAAGCGTTTTTGGGTCAAGCTCCGCCAATATATCACCCTGTTTTACCGAATCACCGACGGATACATTAACCGCTGCGACGGTTCCGCTCGTTTTCCAAGCAAGATCTACGGATTGATTGGAACGTACCGTTCCGCTGATATCCTCGATGACCAATTTCATCGGACCGGATTCAACCGAAGAAACACTGGGTTGACCGGCGGCGATCCGAGCCGCTACAGCTGCCTGGCTGGCTTTTTGACCCGTATAAAAAATGTAAAGAAATACACCCAGAGCAATGACGACAAGTGTCAGAATGAGAATGATCCAGGTATTTTTTCGACTTTTTGTTTGAACCGTTATTTTATGATCCATTTTTCATCCGTTATTTTCTGTTTTGTTCATATTTTGTGGATACGGTGTCCCGGAAAAAGCCGGCTGAGTACCTGCCGGGCGACCGGGGTTCATACCGGTTTTCTGCGGCTGAAAAGTTCCGATCGGTGCCGCGGGCGTACCCGAACCCATCGGCTGAAAAGTTCCAATCGGTGCCAGAGAGGTGCCTTCCGACTTCGCGGGTTGCGGAGTCGATTTTGTTTCCGTCAGCGAATTCAGATAATTCTGTAAATCCGTTTCCGAAACAACAACCTTATCCCCTTCTTTAAGCTCATCCGATTTAACTTCAATCAGGTCCCCGGATGTGACACCGGTTGTGATCTCAATTTTTTGTGTCTCGGACCCATTTATTTTTAGAACATAAGAACGCCCGTTCTCCTGATTGATCGCACTTAAAGGAACCTGCAGTACATCCTCTTTGGTTCCGAGGAAAATATTCACTTCCGCAGTCATACCCGCTTTAATTTGCGGATCCTGTTGATCAAATTTAATCAGCGTTTTAAACACGGTATTGGTAGTCGATGAAGTTCCGGCACCGGCAACCTGTTTAACAATTCCCGAGAATGTGGTATTTGGAATCGCGTCCAAAGTAATTTGCACCTTCTGTCCCGCATAAATGTCCTTGACATCCACTTCCGAAGTATCCAACGAAATGTAATACTCACTCATATCGTCCAACTGAAAAGCCGAGGTGCCGGTAGTGACATACAAACCCGGCTCCGCGTAAACGGCTGTAACGGTTCCGCTAAAGGGCGCAATCGCATATCGTTGCTGAAAACTGGATTCCGCCGAATGAACCGTCACATTAGCCGCATGCAGATCTTCGTCTCTCGGAAGTGTCTGATAAGAACTATAAGTATCCAACGCATCCTGAAAAGCTTTTTGAGCGCTCAACACCTCACCTTGGGCGGATGCCAGCTCAACATTATCGGGCGTCCCGCTTAGGTATTTCCAATCCTCATAGGTTGAAATCAAATTGTCATAAGCGGTTTTATATGCTTGATAGTAAGTGGTTCTAGCCGCGTCATCCCATCCTTTATAGTTTGCCAGCACCACCCGATAATCTTCCTTTGCATAATTGTAGTTTTCCAAAGCCAACTGATACGCATCATAAGCCATTTCGACATCCAGTTGCGATCCTCGCGGATAATATAACGCCTCCTGCGCTTGCTTTGTGGCTTGGTAAGTGATTTCCGCAGCCGTAAGCGTGGACAGGGCTTCGCTTTTTGCCGTTGTCGATTCCATTACATTTGTCAGATTGTCCTGAGCATCAATCAGATTTTTTTCGGCGATCAACACAGAGGAATTCAACGAATCCTCAGATAATTCAGCCAAGATATCATCTTGTTCTACCTGATCACCGATCTTAACATTCACATTCTGTACCACACCGGTCGTCTTCCACAAAATAACCGCGGATTGAGCATAAGTCACGTTTCCCACCAGCGTAACAGCGGCGCTGATGTCCCCGCGAGTTACCGGAATTCCTTCCAATCCCGCCGGAGTCGCCGTCAATCCAATACCGATCTTCTGCGAGACAGCTGAGCATCCTATTACGGCAAACAGACAGAGTACTAGGGCCGAATTCCGCAGAATTTTTTTCGGTTGAACTCCTCCGGATGATTTCAGTCCGGTAAGCAGAGTTATTTTTCTCCCAACCATATTTTTCACCGTCATCATTCCGTTCGTAACGCAATCACCGGCTCCAGTTTTGCAGCCCGATTCGCCGGATAAATTCCGAAAAACAGTCCGGTCAGGATTGAGAACAGACAGGTTCCGAGGATAATTAAAGGATTGATTTCGGGAGTCATCGGTGATCCGGCATTTGCCGCAATCGCCGCAACTGCATATGCCAATACATAACCAAAAATAATCCCGAATATTCCGCCGATTAGACTCAATACAGAAGATTCGACCAAAAATTGAAGTTGAATATCCCGATTTTTTGCGCCCAATGCTTTTCGCAGACCAATTTCCTTCGTCCGTTCGGTAACGGTAACTAACATAATGTTCATAATCCCGATTCCACCTACCAACAACGAAATTCCGGCGACACTTCCGAGGAAAATCACAAAGGAATTCATGACGGAATTCATGGTATCGACGATTTCCTGCATATTAAAGATCGAGAAATCGTCCGGTTCGCCGGAAAGGATATCATGCCGATCCCGCATCAGTTCGGTCACGGCAGCTTCGGCGGCTTCCGCACTGTACGCCGGATTGATTTTCATAGCGATCTGATCCAAGGCATGTTTCTGCCGGGTTATCAGGCGATTCTGAGCGGTTGTCAACGGAACATAAACCCCGCGATCCGAACTGATCATACTCGCGTCCCCTTTCGACTTCAGAACGCCGACCACTTCATAAGGTTGACCGCCGATTCGGACAGTATTTCCAACCGCCTCTTCATAGGTTTCAAACATCAGATCCCGCGTATCGGATCCGATAACAGTCACCATCGCATTATTATCCAAATCAGCCTGAGTGATAAATCTGCCTTCGGCTAAACTGTAGTTTTCAATCGTCAAATAAGTCGGGAAAATGCCGGTAACCGTCAAGGTACTAGATTGTTTCCCCGCTCGGGAAACCGTCAATTGAGCGGAAGAAGTCGGAGAGATACTGTCAATACAGTCTAATGCTTCGATAGCATTTCCATCTTCATTTGTAAGCGTTCCGGGATTTCGAACGGTTTGAGTGAAATTTCCCGGAGAAATATAAAGCGTATCCGCTCCCAATGCGCTCATTTGGTCGGTAATGGATTTCTTCGCACCCAATCCCACCGACATCATCGCGATAACGGCACCGACACCGATAAAAATGCCCAACATAGTCAGTAACGAGCGAACTTTATTGGAAAGCAGATTGGTGATTGCCTCATGGATCAGTGTTCCCAGATTCATCTCGCGCCACCCTTTCCCGCTTTAGGCTGTTTCTTCATGGATGAAGATTGAGCCGCTCTGATCGCATCTTCGTCGATCCGTTTCCCGAACGCATTCGCTAAAGCATCCGCAGCTCCGTTTGTCTCTCCTGCTTTATGATCCCCATGATCACCGTCGCCGTCGGAATGATCACCGCCGTTTGGAGAAGATTTCCCGTTCCCGAAAGCTCTGATTAACGCTTCGGTGGCAGTTATATGACCGGTATTTTTCGGCGGATCATCATCCGAAGAAGGGTCATCCGCCTTGTTGTCATTCGTATTCTTTTTTTCAACCGGGTCGTTTTTATCCGTATTTTCGGACTGATGTTGTTCTCCGTTGCCGTTCGACCCATTTTTCCCGTTCGTCTGTGTATCGTTTCCGTCATTTTTCTTTTCGGAGGATTTTCCCTTAATATCCGGAATATCTTCCCCATCCGGTTTCACCCAGCTGCGGATAAGCGCCTGTTCCTCCTCCGTTCCCAACATTCCGTCAAACACGCTGATCACTCGCGGGACATGCCGCCCGATACGCGGATCATGCGTCACCATGATGATGGTCTTTCCGCGTTCCTGATTCAGTTTAATCAACAATTCCATAATTTCGCCGCCGGATTTACTATCTAGGTTCCCCGTCGGTTCATCCGCCATGATGATTTCCGGATCATTTACCAAAGCCCTGGCAACAGCCACCCGTTGTTGCTGTCCGCCGGAAAGCTCCTTCGGTTTATGTTTCATTCGGCTACCCAGCCCCACCAATTCCAGGGCTTCCGCTGCCCGTTCTTTCGCATTTGCTTTATTCTTTGAATAGAGGATCGGCAGCATCACATTCTCCAACGCCGAGGAACGCGGAAGCAAGTTGAAGCTTTGGAAAACAAACCCGACTTTTCGGTTGCGAATTTCAGCCAGTTCCGAATCATCCATTTGCGATACGTCGATCCCGTCCAGCAAATAAATCCCGTCCGTCGGACGATCCAAACAGCCCAAAATATTCATTAAAGTTGATTTTCCGGAGCCGGAAGGTCCCATAATGGCTGTAAACTCCCCATAATCAATATCCAACGAGATATCATTCAAAGCACGGACTTCGATATCGCCCATGACATAATATTTCTTTAAATGTTCTGTATGAATTACATTTTTTCCGTTTTTTTCTGTCATTTTCCCCTCAGCAATTTCATGGCCTCTGTCCGCCGCCACCGTCGGGGGGCGGTCCGCTTTGACCCCCTCCGCGAGGCGCACCGCCTCCGGCAGCGCCGCCGTCAATCCGGATCGGTAGCCCATTAAAAAGTCCGCCGGCACCGGTTGCTCCGGCATTTTGCGACATATCCGGTAAAACGGTCTCTCTAACTTCGTCACCGGATTGAATTTGATCGGAAAGAATCTGAATGTTCTCGTCCGAAGAAATACCGGTTGTAACCGAAATACGGGTTGTCGTGCCGTCCTGATTAACTTTTTCCACATATTGGCTGCCGTCCTGCGCCGTTCCGATAGCCGTCTTCGGAACAATCAAAGCACCGGCAGCTTCTTTCGTGCGAATTTGAATATCCGCCATCATCCCCGGACGAACCGAAGGGTCGGTATCATCCATTCGAATCGTAAGAGCATAAGTTACTTCTTCTCCGCTCGTATCCCCGACATTGGAAATGCTGACGATCTTTCCGGTAAACATTTTCAAAGGAACGGCATCAAAGGTGATCTCGGCGGTCTGCCCTACTTCAACTGAGTTCACATCCATTTCCGAAACAGACACATCAATGGAATAGGAGGATAAATCTTCCAGACGGATGGCTAAAACTTCATCCGTTGTATTGTCCAATGTAATTACGTCGAATTGTTTGGAAGCCACTTCAGCCACCGTCCCATCGATCGGGGCAATAATATAAGCTGTGTTAACCGTCGCTTCCGCGGATTTTACTTGTGCTTCCAGAGATTTGACCTGGGATTCCGTCGGACCGTCCTTGATCTTGTTGTAAGCGCGGACCGCGTCATCATATTGTGCTTTTTTCAAGATTACATCCGCTTCCGCCTGTTGTTTTTCCAGGCTGTCGACCTCACCGTTGTACCAGTTATACATGGAAAGTGCACTCTCCATCGCCGAACGGGCACTTTCCAATCTTTGGGAAGCCCGTTGCCGGTCGACATCATCTAAGGGTCGAACTTTCAGCGTATTGTAGTTATCCAACGCGCTTTCATAAGCGGATTTTGCGTTCAGATAATCCTGGTAGTAAACACCG
>Ga0208825_1002048_pt1 | contig 14066 bp, 9 predicted proteins | sample AD_UKC113_MetaG_FD_184450 | JGI IMG/M metagenome (GOLD analysis project Ga0208825, IMG submission 184450) | Active sludge microbial communities of municipal wastewater-treating anaerobic digesters from Hong Kong - AD_UKC113_MetaG (SPAdes)... | ecosystem: Engineered > Bioreactor > Anaerobic >...
GTCCCGGTCTCGATGGCGGTCATGCTGTTGTAGCCATACACCAGCATGTAGGCCGCGCCAGTGTCGTTGATCCGCAGGTAGCGCCGATTGCCGGTCACATCCTGGCTGCGGTACACGCGTTTGTTGGTGTTGGTGTAGACCTTTTCCCAGCCGCACGACGCGTACTTCACGGTCACCGTGCCGGTCACCGGGCCATCGGCCGCGCCGGGCACCTCGAACTTGATCGTCTCGCCGCCCTGCGTCAGGCGGTGCTCGCCATTGACGGCGGCGGGCGTGGCGCCAGCCACCAGCACCACGCAGTGCTCTTCAAAGTCGTTGCCCACGCCCATGTTGAGCGTGCACACGCCGGCGCTCACGCTGCCGCTGGCGGCGGTGGCCAGGCCCCAGCCATCGACCAGAAAGGCGTCGAGCACGGCCACGCCGGTGCCGGCCGCGCCCTTGAGCTGCGGCGCGCCGCGCATGCTCTCGTGGATGCGTTTGACGGAGGTGTCGAGTGGCATACTCGTTCCCCCTTACGCCAGCACGACGGGCGTGCTGCGCTCAAAGTTCACAGTGGTGGCGCTCACGGCCACGCCGATCTGCTGCACCACGTTGCCTGATGCGCTCGGGATCGTGGCGCCGCCCGCGCCTGCCGTGGTCTGCAGGTACACCGGACCTGGCGTCTGGCCGGTTACCTGGGTGTTGGTGCCCTCGAAATAGACCGTGGCAGGGTTGCCGCTGGTCACGGCAGACAGCACAAAGCCGTGGGCTTCTTTGCCTGCGGTCGTGGCATCGGCCTTGCGCACTTTGGCGCCCGAGTTGTTCCAGACGTTTACCCAATCCCCAGCAGCAAGTGTCTCGCTGGCGGTGATCGTGGCCGTGTCGGCGCCGATGCCCACCGGCATCATGCTGTTGTCGATCCGGCCAGAATCATCCAGCGAAACGAGGTCGCCAGCGTTGCCAGCGCCTGCCGACGTCTGCACGCCGAAGATTTCAGTGAGCACGCCGTTGACAAGGCGTAGGAATTTCTTTGCGGCCATGGTTGCGCTCCTTCAGGTTAAAACAATGGGGGGTTGAACATCGACACGGATGCGCGTTGGTGCCAGCGCGTAGCCGATGACCTGGGCAAACACTGCCCCTGGGGGCGGCACTTGCACCAGGGCGCCGGATACGCCCACAAACACAGCGCCTGGAGAAAACGACCAACCGCCGTGCACCAGTTCAAAATCCGTCTGCACCACGGCCAGATCGCCTGTGCTGTAGGCGTTACCCACTACACCCTGCACTGCACCGATGTGCGCGGGGTTGGTGCAGTCGGCGTACACCAGCAGCCCGCCAGAGTCCAAAGCAACGGCGGTGTGCCCGCTGATAGGGGCTGCGCCTACCGTGACCGTGGTGGCTCCACCGGCTGGGCCTGGGATGCCCTGCGGGCCACGCGGGCCTTGGGCTGCGGCCTCCAGCACCTCGATGTCGGTATCGACCTCGATGATGATTTCCGACTCGTCGTCGATGATGAGCAGTTCGGTATCTGTGGTCATGCTGCGAATACGTCAGCTTGTGACGCCCTCGTTCCAACGCGCACATCCAGCCGCGCAAGTTCCGTTGCAAGCTCTGCCCGCACCGCCTGGGCCAGCGCGTTCAAGTCCACCCCGCCGCTGCTGGCCGTGTTCAGCTTCCCGCCAAAAGTAGCGCTGTCGGTGAACTGCGCCGCGACAGAGTCCCATACCGCAGCGGCAATGGCTGTACTTGTCAGCACCGAGTCGTCCGTCGTTGAACCCGCCATGCGCCCCACGGCGTATGGAACCAGTGCGCCGGTGAATGTGAGGCTCGCCGCGCCTGTGCGCAGTGGGGGAGCATCATCGAGCGGCAAGATGCTTGCCGGTGCCGCGCTGAACGCTACCTCAGAGCTGCCTGCTGCATTCGCCAGTGCCCCAAGCGTGGGGGCGTTGGTAGAAACGGCGAAAGACAACGCACCGCCGCTGCTGATGCTGGCTGTCAGTTGTGGCCCGTTGGTGCTGATGGCAATGGCCGCACTGCCCTCGCCAGAGGAAATCAACTGCCCCTCAAGCGCGTTTGGCGCGACAGCAAAGCTGGCGGACCCAGTGCGCAGCGGCGAAGCATCGTCCGCTGGCAGCACGCTTGCGGGCGCAATACCTACAGCCGCATTGGCTGTTCCGGTGGCAGGCATCCCCAGTACACCCGTCGCCGCCGGGGCGATGGCAAAGTCCGCACTGCGCCGTGCGGACATATCGCCGCCCCTTTGCGGCATCCTCGTGGCGTAGGGCGGGTAGCTGCCGCAGGGCAGCGAAAACTGCCTGTTCGGCGCCGTGGTCATGGACACGTACTGACGGTTCTTGCCGTTGCCGTTTTGCTGCCAGTTGGCGCGACTACCCACCTCTGGCGTGGCGGTGCCGCCAGCCAGAAACCGCATGGGGGAGCGGTTCAGTACGGAGTAGTTGCCCAGCAGCATGTTTTAACCCCAGGCGAAGTCCATTGCACCGTAGATGGCGCTGTTGGCGGGCGTTGCCGCCCCGGCGTACATCATCCACTGCAGGTTGGCCCCGTCATAGATGCGCGGCATGGACGGCAACTGGTTCACCAGGTCACGCTCTGCGGCCACGCCCACGGTCGTGACAGGCAGGGTCAGCAGCGGCTTGGCGATGACCAAGTTCAAACACCCGCTGGTGTGGGTGGCTGATAGCTGGATGGACTGCACCGACAAAATGCCCGAGTCGCCCGTTTGCAGCGGCAGGAACGGCCCCACCTTGCCCGCGCCCGTGCCAGAGTACGGCACTGAGCCCACAATGGCCGACGCGGTGGACGTGGGCAATACCGGGCTTGCCGGTGTCAACCGGCCCGCCGTGGATGCGGTGTTGGTATAGCCAAGCTGGAAAGTCGGCGTGCCCGCGCCCATCACGACACTGGGCACCAGGAAGGCTTGCACCCCCTTGCCGTCTGCGTAGCGTGGCCACGCGGCCTGCCCGGTGAAGTTCTGCACGCTGGTGGAGGTGACGCTCGAAATGGCGTAGGTGGCCAGCACATCCACCAGCATGTAGACCGCAGGCGCTGTGGTGGCCGCTGCGCTGAACACCGAGGCGTTGAGGATGTTCTTCACGTCCGGGTTGACGTTGCCACCGTGGTAAATGCCGTTGGGGTAGGCGGTGCCGGTGATGGTCTGGCTGGTGACGGTCTGCGTCAGGTTGACCGTGTAGGTGCCGCCGTTGTTCGCGCCCGTGCCGGTGCCCAGCGCCGTGATGTAGGTACCCGCCAGCACGCCGGTGCCAGACAGCAGCATGCCCACGGTGAAGCGCCCGCTGCCGTGTGTGGTGTCGGTGAACGTGGTGCCGCTGATGCTGCCCGAGGTGGCAGCGGTAGCCGCCGTGGTGGTAGTGGTGTCGCTGACGCCCACATGGGCCAGGTTGGTGCCAGAGCCGATGACTGCGTCGGTCGCCGGGTTGCCGTTGCCCAGGCCCAGGTAGTACCACTGGCCCGCCGTCTGGGCCGCTGCGCCCAGCCAGTTCTTGTTCCAATCGGCACGCCAGAATTTGCCTCCGGTCAGGGACGCCATGAGTGCGTCTTGGGAAGTGATGGCCATGGTGTGTTACCCCCAGATTGTGGTGATGGCGCCATGGATAGGAGCGCCGGACAGCGTACCGTTGGGGCACACCAGCAGGTTCAGGTAGGCGTCGTCCGCAATCTGCGGCATCGCGCCAAAGTCGGTAAAACAGTTGCGTTCGGCGGGCGCATCAATCTTGCTGATCATGTGGTCGTCCACTACTTCCACCAGCACCAGGGCCATCAGGCCTACGTCTGCCGTGTAGAAGGTGATGCCTTCGATCAGCCGCACGCCGGTATCGCCCGGTGCCAGCGTGAGGAACGGATGCCCGCAACCGTTGGTGTTGGGTGCCGTGGTGATGATGGTGCCGTTGACCACCTGCGTATTGCAGGTCGCCGGTCGCGTCAGGCACCCGGCCACACCGTCCTGGTTGGTGTACTGCACCTGAAACTTGGGGTTGCCCGCGCCCAACTGGCCCGCCACCTCGACCGCCATGATCTGCACGCCCTTGCCCGTGGGATAGCGCGGCAGGGCAATGTTCGTGGTCAGCGGCTGGTAGTCCGTCACCGACATATCCACGAACGGGTAATACATCAGGTAGTCGCACAGCAGCATAGGCAGGGGTACTGCCGTGGCGGTGGTGGTCAGCGCTGTGAAGGTTTTGAGGTACTTTTTGTACCCCAGCGACGCCACCGGCCCGCCGTGGGGGATGCCGCCGTCCGTGCTTTGCGCCAGAGCAATGGCGATATTGGGCGCCGCCGCGTAGTAATTGGGCGTTGGGTTTCCCGGCGACATGGACAGATCGAACCAAATGCCCGCGCCAGTGGTCTGGGTGGGCTGCTTGCGCCATGTGGCAAAGAAGCTGCGCCCCTCCAGTTCGGCATCGACCATTTGCTTGACGCTATTGATCGCCATCGCCATCCTCCACGGGCGTCTCTGGCGCCAAGTCGTAGGGCACCCTGCACGCGCAGCACTGGTACGGCTGCCCTTCTTCGATGCGCGTGAAGATGCCGCACATAGGGCAGGTGGCGATGTAGATCATGTCTCAGTCCGCACTGATCGCCAGAGCCCCAGCGGGGAATTGCGGCTGAATGCCTGCAGAGACATTCAAAGAGCCGGACAACGCCCCGGAAATCATCATGTTGACTGCGCCAGAGGCGGTATCCACCACAGCAAAGTGCGTCAGCGTGTTGGAGCCTGCCGTGCAGGCCCCGAACTGGATCAGGTTGGCGTTGGTGAACGTCGATCCGCCATCCGTCCAAGCGCCTGACTTTGCGAGCGCAACCCGTGCATAGCCGGTGTAGGAGGCTTCTGATGCGACAGCCCCTGCTTCCCCAGGGTCGGCGGTGAACAGGGCAAGGTACTGCGTAGCCCCGGCGCGATAGCTGGGGTCGGTGCCTTGCAGCAGCATCTTGAGAACCTGGTTCTCGGTGGCGTTGGAAAGGGACATGGTGGGTCGTCCTTACAAAATGGTTTCAGTGACGCTGGCCAGGGAGTTGTCGGGGTTGTAGGAAAACGTCTTGCGGGTCGTGGTCGCGCCCTTGACGTAGTCGAGTTGTGTCAGCAGGCCCCCGGCATAGGCCATCAGCTTGTAGTTGCCGCTGGCGTAGTCCACACGAACCAAGGCGCCGCCGCTGTACGTCATGACCGGACCAGACTCCGACGAGCCCCCAGCCCCAGGAGGGCCTTGCTCGGCCACCTCCAGGATTTCCAGGGTTTCGAGTTCTTCGACAAGCACATCAGACACGGGTCACCTCCGGCGACACGCTGATGGAGCCCTGGGCAAGTCTGCGCACATCCCCACCGGGGAACTCGATCTCCAAATCCCAAACACCCTCCGTCCAAGTGAACAACGTGCTCGCATCGTCCGAGACAAACAGCTCAATGGTTCCGGCCACACCACCCAGGGCAATGCCGCCGTTGGCCGTGGTGAGTTCGAGCAGTACAGTGGACGACTCGACCTCTGGGCGCACCTGCATGCGTGCAGTGCACCCAGTCAGGTCGATAGGCGTCTGCGCAGGCAGCGGCCCCTTCCACGTCAGGCGCTTGCGGAACGTCGCGCCCTGGTAGATGGTGAACTTGAGCTTGGCCGGGGATGTCATGCCCCGCAGTGTTCCTGCCGCAGGGCGTGGCGTCCAACCCTATACGGGGCGGCTAGCCGTTTTCCCGCGCCATTTCCCGCATCTGCTGGCGCAGCGCCTTGGGTGCGGTGTCGGCGATCCGCTGGGTGCGGTCCTTGCCCATTTCGCGCACGCGCTTCCACACGTCGGGCATCTTCACCACAATCGGCTGCTCCGGGTTGTCGCGGTTCCATGCCGCCAGCCGCTCACGCACGCGCTCCAGCGCCGCCTCATCCTTACGGAACAGCGCATCGGCCCATTGCGCCTTGATTTCGGCGCTGTTCTGCTGGTAGAAGCTGCGCGAGCGCATCATGAACGAGTTGGCCTCCTGCACCTGGGCCACGCTGCGCGGCTGGAACCCGCCGGCCTTGGCCAGCGCCTCGCCCAGCGTGGTGTCGATCACCTTGTAGCCCTTGGCGTCCTTGTACATGCCACTTGCGGCCATGTCGGCGCCCTTGACGGCATTGCTCACTGCGGTTGGCGATACCTCCAGAGCCGCCCCACCGACATCGCCCGCCAGCAGCTTGCGCCCTCCCGTGAACCCGCGCTTGATCAAATCGCCCGCCGGCCCAGCAATCTCCAGCAAGTCGCGCTCGCGGTTGGGCTTTTGCAGCAGCAGGCCGGTGCCCGGAATCAGGTTGCCAAGCCCCAAGCGGCCCGACACATCCACCGGCGCGCCCGGCAGGCCAGAAACCCCCTGCTCCATGAACTCGGCAAATTCTTTGCCCAGCACCTGGCGCAGCGCGCGCTGGCGCCACTGCTTGCTGCTGACGTTGTAGCCCATCAACTGCGCGATGCCGTCGATCAAGTCCTCCAGGTCTTCCATGAAGGGCAAGCCGCCCGCGCCGCCTGCCAGCATCAGCATGACCATGGCCCAGCCCACCGCGCGCTTGCCTTCCGGGCCGCCCTGCGTCCACATGCGGTGCAGCAGCTCCAGATACTGGATGCTGTAGGACTTGAAGGTCATCAGCGTGCCGCCGATGGCGCCGCGCATCCAGCGGCTTTTCGCGGCCTTGCTGTAAACGAACTGGGTTTCCTCCACCGCCCGGCGCGCAAACGCCGCCGGATCGGCCATCTTCTGCTCCTTGGCGATACGGTACGCCGCGATGAAGGTCGATCGCCGGTTGAACTGCTCGGCCAAAGCGAACGGTTGGCCCCACGCCACCTTGGTGCGCTCCCAGGCGTTTGCAGCGGCTGCCCTCGCCTCACCCACCTTGGTGCCATCGCCCGAGCGCAGCGATCCACTGCCGCGCGCCTGCGCCATGAGCTGGTGAATCTCCTGCGGCGACACCACGCCGTCGTCCTCGGCGTGCTTGAGCGCCGCCGCCAGATCGGCCTCGTACTTGAAGCCCTTGGTGCCCATGTCCTTGAGTGCCTTGGCCAGATGAGCGCCCGCACTCTTGATGCCGCCGTACTGGCTCAACCAGGGCATGGTCACCGCAAATGGCTGCGTCATGTTCACAAAGGCCGACGCCACCGAGCCACCCAGGTACTGCGCAAACAGCATGCCGCGCACCGCCTGGCCTTCCTCCTGCGGGTCGCGGATATAGTTGCGCAACCCCATCGCCACGTCCTTCAGCTCGCCCTGCTCCTTCGGGATGGCGTTGACCGCCTTGTCGATGGTTCCGGCATTCAGCGCCCCGGCCGACTGGCGCGCATTCGAGTACACGAACGCCGCCAGCACCCGGCCCACGTCCTCGCTGAAACCGGCAATGCCCTGACGGTGGATCAAACGCTTGAGCGCGCTGTGATTGTTCTTCGTCAGCTTCAGGTATTCCTGAAACACCTTGTCGCGCGCGTCGCCGCCTTCCTCGTCCAGCCCCAGCATGTTGCCGAACAACTCCAGGCTTTCCGGGGTGATGCCGGCAAACAGCTTGTAAGCCTCCTGGCTCATCGTGCCTTGCGTAACCGTGGCGCCGGGGAACGCTGCCCTCATCTGCATTGCCGCTCGATTCGAGTCGGCTTTGCTCTCATACATGCCGAAATACTGGCGCTCGCCGCTGGCATCCACCACGTCCACCGTGTAGCGCCCAAAGCGCGACAGCGGCGCGTAGCCCTTGTCCATCAAGTCGCGTGCCCGCTCCGCCCGATCCACAATCGAGTGGTGCAACTCGGTCAACCGTTGCGCGTCATCCGGGTTCGCGCGCTGGCGCTCGGTCAACTCCGAGATCAGGAACTCCATCGCATCACCCAGGCTGTCCTGCTCCAGCACCGCATCGCGCAGGCCGGCGAAGTCCTCGCCCAGCACTCGCAGCATGTCGGCGCGCGCCGTCATGTCGATCGAGCGGTCGATCGCCTTGCGGGTTTCGCGGTACAGGCTGATCTGGTGTGGCGTGGCCTTGAAGATGTCGGCCAGTTCCTTGTCCGACCACACCACGCCGGCCTTGAGCATCTGGTTCTCGAAGCGCGAATTCACCAGCGCCTCAAACCGGTCTTGCTCCATGCCCCGCCACATCCGCAGCACGCCCGCATCCAGCTTGCCCAGTTTCAGCATCATCTGCGCCTTGTCTTCGGCCGGCAGGTTGGCGTAGCGCTTTTCCAGATCGCTCACCAGCACCGGCTTGTCGTTGGCATCGCGCGCCCACAGCAGCGTGCCCTCGAAAAGAGGCTTGGCCACCGCCTTGTTGTCGGCGGCGCTGATCGGCTTTTTGGCCAGGTCGCGCCAAGTGTCCACGCGCGGCAGCACGCGCGGCGCCATGTCGGCCGCATCGTTGGCCAGCAGAGCTACATCGTCGATGAAACGCTGCGCGGCCTCGAACACCGGCTTGAAAGCGGGCGCGCGCTCTGCCAGGTTGCGCATGGTGCCCACGGTCTTGTCCCACAGCGACACCTTGCCGGGGTGCGACATGACCGTGTTGATGCGGTCCAGCGCGTTGTCTTTCAGGCCGCGCAGCTCGGCGGCGCCGAAGTGAGCAATGTCGGCGTCCTCGGGGTCGAAGTTTCCGTTGTTGCCGATGGCGGACTTGATTTGATTTGGGTTCAGCGGAACAAACACATCCCCCTCATCCTCGGTGTTACGCAGGATCAGGCCGTCATAGTCGCCGCTCAGCATCCGCTCGCGCAGCGGATGGTCTTGCTTGCCCAGCACGCTGGCGTCGATCTGGAAGTCTCGGGCCGGCTTGCCCCCTGCATCCACTTCCAGAGGCTTCTGCATCGACAGATACACCGGGAACACGCCTGCCGGTTTCCCGCCATGGCGAGTCAGGGCATATTGCGCATTCGCGAAGCGGCTGGCCACCTCAGAGGAGTTGGTGAAGAAACCAGCCCACGGCCCGTTGCTGCTGCGGAACTCGGTGATTTCCGCGCCGCTCTGCCAGTCTTCAGTGGGGCCGCCGCGATACACCACCAGCGGCTTGCCCTCGGCATCCACCACCTTGGAATCCGGCAAATCATCGCTGATGGAGGACTTTGAATGGGGCGCAAACGAAACGAACTTGTTAAGAAGGTCTGCGAGTGCTGCGGGACTGAGTTTGAGATTCTCAGTTGGAGGGCGAAGGCTGGCAGAGGAAGATTTTGCAGCCTTACTTGCGCCAACAGATTCAACGCCAGCATCGCCGCCCCAAAAATCAGCGCGGCCCTGAAGGGAAAGCAAAGCCCCCATTTCGCGCAAGTTGAAGTCGCTTGCAAGCAATGCGGGACCAACTTCTTTGTCGCGCCCAGTGGCTATGGTGTTCGCAAGTTTTGCGGAAAGGCTTGTCAGGATGCCTCTAAACGTAGAGAGAACTTGGTCAGATACAGGCGTATTAAGGGCGTTGACGAACATCGCAGTGTTGCCGCCGCCATCCTCGGGCCTGAAGCCATCCTTGGTAAAGCTGTTCACCACATCGACAGGAACAAGACCAACAATGCCCCGGCCAATCTTGTCGTTCTTAGCCAAAGCCAGCATCAAAGCCTGCACAGGGTTGAGTCCAGAGCCGGACGCATTTTGAGCGGCCAAGAGATCGCGCAAAAGTATCCCAACTCCATCTGGCTTGGACAGTAATTCCTCCAATCCACTCTCAACCACCTTACTATCACCAAACCAGCGCTTGAACGCCTCGGTCTGGGTCTGGTCGATGCCCGCCTGCGCATCGCGCCCGCGCGCCACCACGCCGCGCTGGCGCAGCGCCATGTCCTCGCGCATCACAGCCACGCCCAGCTCCAGCGCCTGCGACAGCGCGCTGTGCTCGGACTGCGGCAGGCCCAGGATCGAGCGCAGGATGCGCACGAAGCCATCCCAGGCCGATTTCAGCGTGCCACCCGGCGGCGCATCCATCTGCCGCAGCAGCCGCTGGAACTCCGGGTTGGTGAACGCCTCGGCCACGAACTCGCCCACGTTCTTCATGCCGTACTGGCCAGCCGCGCCACCTTGGCGCTTGACGTGCTCGTACAGCCGGCGCATTTGCAGCGAATGCAGGCCCAGCTTATCCAGCGCCTTGAGCGTGGCCGCGTGGATCAGCTCGTGCAGCACGATCTGCTCGGCCTGGCCCGCAGCCTCGCCCGTCAGCGTCACCCGATCCTGCGCGCGGCTGTACTTGGCCTTGAACTTGAATCCATCGCCGCCGCCCAGGTCGGTATCGGCCAGCACCACCTCGGGCGTGATGCCGGTTTTCAGCAGCAGGCGCGCCACTTGGCGGTTGAAGCGGCTCTTGGACGTGTCGGCGATCAGGCGCAGGATGTCGCGTGCGCTCTTGCCGTCGGCCATGGCCTGCATCACCGCCTTGTCCTGGGCTGTGCCGGGGCGGCGCTGGGCGCGGCCCTCGAAGTTGGCAGGGCTAGTTTCTTCGGAACCCGCCTGGCGGCTGTACATCGCCTCGATCCGCGCCGCCTCGGGCGTCATCAGCGCCTCGTCCCAAATCACATAGTTGTGGCTGCCTTGGCCGCCTCTGCGGCTGTTGCCGTCCAGGTAGCGCAGGCCGGGGATGCCGAGGGATTGCAAGTGTTCGCTGGCGGCTTTGGCGGAATCGCTGCGCGACATTCCGTCAAACATCGTGCGGTCACGCACCATGCCTTCATATAACTGCTGGCCTGTGTATTCGCCAAGCACCGATTCATCCATCACATCGGCACGAATCAACGCCTGCCGCACCTTCTCCGGCTGTTCGCTCAGCGGCTTGTCCCAGTCCAGCAGGTCGGACTCTTCAATGGGGATGTCAAGGCTGTAGAGCTGGCCGTTGCGCTGCTCGTCCCTGTCTTCCAACTTTGCAATAACCTCACGCAAATCGGCGGCGCGGCGGCGATATTCAGCAGCCCACTCAAGCGAAATAGCCGAGCCTTGCGCTTGTTTCGCCTGCGCATCGCGTTCGTACTCATCAGCCCTGCTTTGCAACTGCTGCACTGCTTTTGATGTCGGCCAGCGCGTCCCAAAAACGTTGCGTTCTGCTGGCGTCCCTTCTTGCGCCAAACGTCTGCGCTCCGATGGCGTCAATCGCCTCCCGCCATAAAAGACGCCACCCTTGGTCTTCGTTTCCAAAACACTCTTGTAACGTTCGGCTACCTCCCGCATGGACGCGAAATACATCCCCCAGCCATACGCCTGCGCCCCCTCCCCGGTGCCGATTTTGTTCAGCTTGAAGCCGGTTTTCTCAACCCCCCGGTGCGGCGATCCGTGCCACACGCGCAAGAACAGCGCCTCGATGGCTCCGGGCTTCTGCTTGGCAACCGGAAGCTTGTCCAGCACCTGCTCCAGCTTGTCGCGGAAAGCCTCCACGTCCTCCAAGTAAGCATTGCTTCCCTGGTCTTTCCAGCCAGCAGTCAGCGTCTTCAAAAACTCCAAAAACGCCTTGGCAACACGGCGGAACGCGCTTTGGTCACGCTCGGCCAGGCGCTGCAAGAAAACCGGGTCGGTGAGGGCGTCCCCCACGGCTGCAGCGATCAGTTCCTCCTCGCCCATGCGCAGGGGATAGCCGTAGTCCTTGGCAAAGCCGTAAGCATCCCCCTGGCGGCGCACCTCCTGCGCCAACTGTTGGTAAAGCTCAGGATTGGTCTTGCGCAGGTTGTGCAGCCACTCATGCGCTGCTGTGGATGTTGCGGGGTTCTGCGCCGTCTCATTGATGTACAAAACCCCGTCACGCACCGTCATGCCATTGAAATCGGCAATCTGCGGTGTCAGGTTCCGAAAGACGACGACTCGGGTTCCGGTGGCTCGCTCGAATCCGGCCAGGGCGCTACGAATGGCGTCAGGCAATTGATCCTGCCCGATGGCCAGCGCCTTGAAGCCGGGCGGCTCATTGTTTCGTCGCAAGTCGTCGTCGATGATCTGCTGGAGTCGATCACTGTCTGCGGTTCGTTTGGCGGGCAACCCGGCTGGGATGCCGCTTGCGGTTTGGCGTTGTCCATCTCGCGCTCCTTGGTTGCCTGCATTGTCGCCGCTGCGGCTGAACAATACCTTCTCCCCGGCCTCCTCGCTGAAAGCCAGCACCGCCGCCTTGCGCGCCGCATCATCGCCAGCCTTGTAGGTTTGAATGTTGGTGATGCCGCCATCATGCAGAGCCTGCAACGCCTTCGCACTCAGATTGTCCGGCACCACAGCGCCCGCAAATTCTGACAACACCACAGGGCGCAGAATCTTGGCTTCAAAGTACGCGGTCGGCAGGTTGCTCAGTTTGTCGAGGAATTCCTGCGTTTGCGCTTGTACATCCGCGCTTGCATCATGGCCGTACACCTTGAATGCCGCGCGCACGCCTATCTTTGCGGCATCAGCCAGAATGCCTGTCGCCTCACTCGGCCCAAGATTCGGGGCGATAGCATGTGCCACCGACTGCAAATCGTCGTCGATTTCCTTCTTGATCTTCTCGAACTGCTCCGCAGACACAAGCCTGTCCTTGGCCTTGCGAATGGCATCCACGCTCTTGAACTGCGGCGTGTAATGTGCCCGAAGCGACCCAGCTCCGTAGTTGAAAGATTCCCCGCCACGCAACTTCGTCTTGAGAATCTTGACAACGTTATCCAGAGTGTGCGGGATATAGCGTCGATTGCCGGAATGGGTGAAGCCATTGAAGATGCGCTCGCCATCGGTCATTCTTTCCAGCGTGTCGTTGATGGCCTGCTGATATGCCTCTGACAAGCCTGCGTCTTTAATCTGCTGGCGCATCGCCTTCGTGGTCTCATACTGATCCAACTCCGGGCGCTTGGCTCGCTTGGCAGCAGTGGCAATTTCTCTGGCGAGGTCGCGCAGCATGTTGTCCTGCACATCCTCATCGGACTTCAGTCTCTCGACCATGCGCCCACGATCCGGCAGATCAACATACATGTCGATCAACTCAGCCAGCCCGGCCTTGCGAAATTCCGGGTTCTTATGCAAATCGAAGGCATCCGTTTCCTGCATGAACGGCCCAAGCCCGAATTTGCGCAAGCGCTCTTCCCTGCCGGGCTCCATGCCAGGGCGCCAAACCATTTTTGGATTGATGCCGTTGTCTTGAAGGAATTGCCCCAGCATCACCGGAGATCGCTCCAACTTGTCGTAACCATCGCTGTGCAAATCAGATGCGTATGGCAAGGATTGACCCAATGCATCGGCCATTGTTTGCGTGCGCTTCACAAGCACGGAATACTTCTTGTTGTTGATGACGCGCTCATACGCCGGATAGCGTGGCGAGTAAATGTCCGCACCGAAAACCCGCGTGTTCGCATACCCCTTCGGGTCGGCCATCTCCCGCTTGCCGACCAGCGTAATCGAGCCGAACTCTGTCAACACTTCTGTGTTGGTGGTAACCGCCAGCGACGGTGCAGCCAAGCCACCCATCTTCACGGCGTGTAGCAAATTCTCTGGCGTCAAGTTGTGCGTTATGAGCAGATTGCGCTCGGTCGATTGCTTGGCCGCGCGGCTATACATCGGCCCCGCCGAATTCCCGAGCAGATCGTTTTGATTCTGATCATCCGCCGCCCGGTCGCTACCCGCCATCGCCAGCAGGCGCACCTTCTCGTCATCGGGCGCATCAGGCATATCCAGAGCGGCCTGCTCTGCATCCATCTCCTGCCGCAGCGCCTGCTCAGACTTCTTCTCCGCATACCAAAACGACTCCAGGAACTTGCCCAAGCCATCGGGCGAAGTGCCCGCATAGCTTGCCAACAAGTTGCCGCTACCGCTCTCAATACGCAGCCGCCCGCCCTTGACCTTCATCGTCGGGCCGGGGAATTTGCCGTCACTGCCAATCGCGCCGTCCGGGCGCACCTCGTATCCGTATTGTTTGGCCAGTGCGTTGTATTCAGCAAATGGGTTGTCTTCAGCCACAAACCCATCCGCCACGGCCTTTGCCATGCCGATTTCCTCGGCGCGCTTCTTGGCCATACCCAGCACGGCCAGCGGCTTGTCGTCGCCGTCCACCATCCAATTGCTGGCGCTGCGATCTCCCTTGGTCACCTTGGCAACAATCATCCGGCCGCGCTTGGCATCCTTGTCGGCTTGTGATTCGTAGAACGTCAGTGCGTGC
>Ga0208825_1002059_pt1 | contig 14007 bp, 9 predicted proteins | sample AD_UKC113_MetaG_FD_184450 | JGI IMG/M metagenome (GOLD analysis project Ga0208825, IMG submission 184450) | Active sludge microbial communities of municipal wastewater-treating anaerobic digesters from Hong Kong - AD_UKC113_MetaG (SPAdes)... | ecosystem: Engineered > Bioreactor > Anaerobic >...
CGACTGGTCCTCATCGGCCTCATGGGCGGGAATACCGGCGACATCCACCTGGCTCCGCTGCTGACCAAGCGCCTCCGGATTATCGGGTCCGTGCTCCGGAGTCAATCCGTCCGGGAGAAGGCGGCCCTGACGGCGTCTTTCAAAGAAAAGGTCCTGCCGCTCCTGGCCTCCGGTGCGGTGCGTCCCGTCCTCCACCGGGTCTACCCCATGGAAGCCGTGGAAGAGGCCCACCAGCTCATGAAATCGGGGGCACACTTCGGGAAACTGGTCCTGTCCTGGGAAAAACCCGGGGAAGCACAAGGGCCGTGACTCCCGCGAAGGGGGGGCCGGGCGGACAACGGAGATTACGATGCCGCCCATGGGGACGTGACTCCCGCGAAGGGGGGGCCGGGCGAGGAAGCTTGGCCGTCCCAGGGACGGTTTTTATCCAGCCGAAGGTCGATGGAAGAATCCCCGGGAACGACAATTTGAGGAAATCCCCATGGAGAACGAGTGGATATCGTTGGAGCAGGTCACCTTTGTTCGAAATCGGCGGACCATCTTGGACGGGATCGACTGGAGGGTTCAACCGGGAGATCACTGGGTTGTGCTGGGGGCCAACGGTTCGGGGAAAACGACCCTTCTGCAGCTCCTGGCCGGATATCTCTGGCCCACCCAGGGCAGCGTCGTCGTTTTGGGAGAACGTTTCGGCCACACGGACCTGAGGGAATTGCGCAAACGGATCGGATGGGTGGGTTCCTTTCTCGAAATGCAGGTCCCGTCCACCACAAAACCCCTAGACCTCATCGTCAGCGGGAAATACGCATCCATCGGCATCTTCGAGGTCCCCACCCAGGAAGATTATCGTGAGGCCCAAGACCTTGCGTCCCGGCTGGGGTGCGAACGAATCCTCGACTCCCCTTACGGAGTTCTCTCCCAGGGGGAAAAGCAGCGGCTCCTCATCGCCCGGGCCCTCATTCACCGCCCTCCCCTTCTCATCCTGGACGAGCCGTGCGCGGGCCTGGACCTGGCCGCCCGGGAGCAGCTCCTCCGGACCCTCGACGACATGGGACGCGGCAACCCCGGCCTCACCATGATCCTGGTGACCCATCACCTGGAGGAGATCACCCCGGTGTTCTCCGGCGTGCTGCTCCTCAAGGAAGGCCGCTGCACGGCCCAAGGGCAAAAGGAGGAGATCCTTTCCCCGGACCGGTTGAACCATGTGTTCGGCATCCCCATCGAGGTCCACCGAAAACAAGGCCGCTACTGGGCCGCCATGCGGTTCGAAGACGACGCCCAGGACCTGTTCGGGAACAAGACTCCCCCTTCCCCCACCAACCTCGGGGGAGGAAGGCGGACGGGCATTAGAAGTGAACGATGAGGGAGGTGAAGAGGGTGTGCTCGCAGACGTCCTGGGAAAACCTCTGAGGTCGAACGATGGAGCTGCCCACATCCGTTCCCAGGCGAACCTGGTAGGCAATGTCCCAGACGGTCCTTCCCACGCCGATCCCCGAGCCCAGGCTAAAGCCGTAGTAAGGGTCGTGCCCCCCCTCGGCCGGGGCCGGGTCATAGAATCCCCCTGCGCGAAGGGGCACCACGAAGCCGGGCCGGATGAAAAGACGCTCGAAGCCGGCTCGAACCTGGGTCGTGGCCTCGATCCTCGATTTTCCCAGAGGCAGGCCGCTCACCGGGGAAAACTCTCTGCCCCGGGCGCTTCGATAGACGAAGTCCTCCCACTGGGTCCGGGAAACATCCAGGGCCGCCGTCAGCTTGTCGGAAAAGCGATACCCCAGCCCCACCCCGTAGGACATGGGCATGTCCAGTTCTTCGTCCAGGAAATTGACCTGACGATAGGCCGGATACGGAAGATACCGGATGACCGACGTGGTTCGATGAGCCAGTTCCGCGGTGAAGGGGCTCTTGAACACCAGGCCCAGGCTCAGGTGTTCGGTGAGGTTCCAAAGGGCGCCCACATTCACATTCCAGCCGCTGAAATCGTAACGATTTCGAACGTAGTGATTCACCCTGTGGAGATCGCCCAGGATGTCCCTGACACGGTTGCGGGTTCGAATGACCTGTTCCCACCCGTTGCGATACAGCAGATCTTCCCACAAATTCAGGGTACAGCCCACTGCAAGTCGAGGTGATACTTGAACCCCCAGGGCAATTCCCAAGGCGTACAGCCCTCCGCCCTGGTCCACTTTCCATGCCTGCTTCAACCCCTCCGAGTGGAGCCGGGTGTTCCATTCCCGGGTAAAATCGTAGAGGTGCTGATAGTTGAGGGACGCCACCACGTTGGTGTCGGCCACCACAAGGGGGCAAGCGGCGCTCAGGTAGTTGAGTCCCCCCCGGGAGACGGTCTGTTTCTCCGAAGCCTCCGAGTGATCCGGAAAAAGGTTGTCCTCGGACCGGAGAACGGCGGTGCCCACGGCGGAAATTTCGGGGCACTCCAACTGGGTAAGCCCCCCCGGATTCCAGGAAGCCGCAGTGGCGTCGTCCGCAACCCCGATGAACGCGCCTCCCATCCCCAGGGCCCGCGCACCGGAGCCCACGGGATTGGGAGAAGAGGCAATTTCGGCGCTTTGCAGGCTCTGGGCCCACCCCGTTGCCCCCAGGACGAGAACGGTCGACAGAAAAAATACGGCTGCCGGAAAGAGGGTCCACAAGGGCCGGGGCTTTTTCTTGCCTGGAAAGAGAGACATGGGGTCTTGTCCGCGAAACTCAGGCCGGGGCCATGGACACATTCCTGGTCTTGGTGACCCCGGAAAGGAGGGTGATCTTTCCCGCATAACGCTTGTAGCCGCTCTTTCTTGCAACCAGGGTATGGTTTCCGGCCGCCCCCGCCAGCAGGTACTGGCCCCGGGGGCCGCTCGAGACCGAAACCGCCTCGTCGTCGATGGTGAGGGTCACTCCCTCGAGGGGAGCCCCGCTGAGGGCATCCGTCACAATCCCGGTGACAAAGCCCGTGGATGAAGGCATAAAAAGTCTCCTTTCCTTGCAGGTGCGTTCGCCCGTCCCTTTCCGGGGAAGGGGCGGGCCGTGGCGGGAAGCTCACTCGAATGCCGGATCCGGCTCTATTGGGTGAGGACCTTCTGGAGGGGCTCGAAGCTCCGGGGTCCGTTCCCCGCCGGGGCTTCCACCTCGGACATCTGCTCCCCGACGGCCCGGACGAGCCCCCACCCCAGCACTTCCATGTCGGCCCCCAGGAAGACGCCCGATAGCGGATGTCGGACGGGTTCCCCTTCCCGGAAAACGATGACTCTCATCCCTCGTTTCAGACGGCTCTCTTTGCCCAAATCCACCGTCAGTCGGTTGTCTTGGACCCGAACGACGGTTCCTTCCAGGAGGGGCACCTCGTCGCAGAGCTTCAAGACCAGGCCCCGGCTGAGCTCGTGCAGGGACGGCAGGTCCCGTTCCTCGCCATAAACATCCACGGCGGCGATCACCAGGGAGGTTTCCGTATCCACCAGGCGAAGGTAGATTTCGAGGGTCGGCCCCTTTTCCCGGACAGTTCCCATGAGCATGCCCCCCGCAGCCAGGATCTTTCCGATCCGGACCGCCGTATCCGCATCGGCCAGCCCCCCGGCTCCCAGTCTTTGTTCCCGAAGGATCTCCTCGAGACGGCGCCGCTCCACCAGGGCGAACCGCCCCTGCCGGACCAGGTCCCCCAGGATGAGCTCCTCCAGGGCATCCGCCGCGGATCCTCCGCCGTCCGGACGTCCATCGAGGGGAAGAAGCGCCACGGGCAAACGGGAACCGATGTCCCGGACCTTCTGGAGACGACGCTCGAAGCGCACGGTCTTTTCAGCCTTGTTCCCGTGCAGGTCCCGGGCCTCGATCACAAAATCGTTTGCCCCTTCCTCGAGGGAAGCCAGGTGAGCCAGGTGAACCCTCTTGCCTGCGCTGCGCGGCAAGGGGCGACCGTTGAGCCGGACCTCGGCCACCCCGCTTTCGTCTCGAACGCAGGCTTCCAGGTACACCTGGTCGAGAAACACCTGCTGCTGCGCCGACCAGTTGCGCAGTTCGATCAGGGGAGGAAAGACATCTCCGCCCCTTTGATCCCCTTCGTCCGGGGACGGGGAAACCGGGGTCCGGGACGCCGTCAGGGTCCTTCTCTCCCGGGAAAGGCTCTCCAGGGGGATTTCCGCCCGAGTTGCGTTTCCCACCCGGTCCCGGGCTTCCACAAGGACCCGGTCCGACCCCGGAGCCGGGAAGACCGGCAAATCCAGGCGAAGTTCCTTTCCCGAAGGAATCGGAACGACCCGGCCGTTCACGACGACCTCCTCGAGTCCGGCATCGTCGTGAACGATTCCCCGGATTCTGAACCCCGGGGATTTCCTTCCCGATTCCCGGAAAACCCCCTCGATGCCGATGGTGGGACCCTGGGAATCCAGGACGACCCATCGTTCCAGCCGGGAGATTCGTCCTTCCAGGTTGGCCGCTTCCACCACGACGGGATTGGACCCGCCCCGAAGCTTCACCTGCCGGTGGAACGGGACCTCCCGGGCCGCAAGGTCCAGGCGGACGGGCTCCCCGTTGACGGTGACCCGTTTGACGAAACCCGGGTCCCGAACGAGGCCCTCCACCCGGGCCACAGGGGTTCGCACCCAGGTGTCGGGATCGGGGGAAGACAGGAGGATCTCGGGAACGGACGCCGGGGTCTTTTCCTCTCGAATCTTCTCTTTGCGGACCAGGTCCAGGTAATATTCCGCCTTGGCGGACTTCTCGGAACCCAGGGACTCCTCGATCTCCCGGGTCGCCTCCTCGAAACGTCCCCGCCGAAAATAGACGATCCCCAGTTCCCGGTGGGGAAAGTAATCCGTGAAGTGCATTCCGTAGGTCCGGGCTCGCCTTTGATCTTTCCCCCTGAGCTTCAGCGCATGCTTCAGGTCCGCCTCGGCCTCCTGCCAGGCCCCGGCTTCCGCGCGGGAAATTCCCCGGTGGTAGTAGTGCCACCAACGACCCCGAAAGGTCCCCTTCATGAGTCCCCCGGTCCTCTCCGGGGGAGCCCCTATCTTGATGAGGTCCCCGGTCTCGCAGGCCCAAAGACCCAGGAGAAGGAGTACGGAAAGAACGGCCGAAAAGATCCCCGCCATCCTCATCCTCCCCGTGCCCCGGGAATTTCCTCGACCCGCCACCCCGGCTGCAGCCGAGCCTGGGGAGAGACGAGTACGGCCGTAGACGACCCGTCGGACACGTCCAGGACCACCAGTTCCGCTCCCTTCCCTTCGGGTTCCATGACCCGCAGGCGCATATCGGTTGCGATTCCGCAAAGGCTCCCGGCATTGAGAGTCAACTGGGAACCCAGGACTTCCCGGATGCGGCACCGGACGGGATAGGCCTCCGTGAGGCGTTCCCGGAACTGCCGGGAGGTTTTCCTCACGGCAGCCACGGGATCTTCCCCGCCGGGAACCAGGGCGCTCGAATGGGCCATCACCCGAGTGGTCTCCGTATCCACGGCCTTGAGGTTCAGTTGGACCCGGCCCTGATGGCGCAGAATCGAGCCCGTGCAGAGGACTCGGGCCGAAAGAATCTTCCCCAGGCGAAGAGCGGTCTGGGGCTCCGCCAGCTGGGAGCTGCTCAGTCGCAATTCCTCGAGGAGCCGATCCAGCAGTGCCCGTTCCACCACCTGAATACGAGGGCATTCCGCCAGTTCCCCCGCGATGAGCTGGGAGAAAAACGCGTCCTCCCCCTCCCGGGGAGACGGTGCCCCACGAGGCTCGAGATCGAGGAAGAACAGGGAAAGGGGCCGGGAAGTCCATGGGTCCGCCCCCGAGAGCGACCGGGGTCCCTCCCCGTAGGCCTGCACCAGTTGGGCCACCAGGTCGTCGATCCGCTTCTTTTGTTCTTCGTTCCTGCGTGCTTCCTTCTCCTGCCGACTTCGCCGGTACAATCCAAAATTGACCACATCGTCGCAGTTGACCGAGGCACCCTTCTCGTAGGAATCCACGGCACCCTCCAGCCGGCCCAGCCGTTCCAGGGTTAGGCCCCTGGCCGTGTAGACCGGGAGAAACGCGGGATCTGCCTGCAGCGCCCGGTCGAATTCTTCCAGGGCTTCGTTCAACGAGCCCCGCATCAGCTCGATCCGCCCCAGGTCCAGGTGGATCTCCGCCCGCTGCCATGGCTGCAGTTTCTCCTCGTTTGCGATCTTGCGGAAGGAGAGCCGTGCCTCGTCCGTGTTGCCCGAGGCCAGGGCGAACCGTGCGGCCAGAACGTCCAGGTAGGGATCGTCCGGCTCTCGGGATCGAGCCGATTTCCACGCTTCTCGGGCTTCTTCCACGTTTCCCTTTGCCAGGGCCAGGGCCGAAAGTCCCTGGTAGTAGACGGCGTTCTTGTCCGTCATGGACTGAAGGAGGCCCTCGGCCCGGGAGATCTGACCCGTATGAAGGAGATGGAAGGCTTCCTCGCCGGGCCTCCGGAGGGCATTCGGCCCGGGGCTTTCCCTCCGGATGCCCAGGACAAAGAGGCCGAGGATTAGGACCAGGGCCGAAACCAGGGAGAGAACAGGCCACCGCCGGACCTTATTCCTCCAGAACCGGGAGAGAAAAGAAAACGCCCCGGCGGGGGCGACGCCCCGGTCCGGAAACGTCTCCAAAGGATCCCCGTGGAGCACATAGGAGGCCCAGGTAAGGGTCTCCTTGCCGTAGTGTTCAATGGACCGCTGACGGGCATAGCGCAGGGCCTCCCCCACGGGACTCCCTTCCAGGAGGCGCGTATAGAATTCGCGGGCAAAGGCGGAGCTCGATCGGTCGAAAACATCGAGCCTCGACCCGATGTAATGGCGAACCCCCGACTGGAGGAAACCGCCGGCCAGCCCGTGGAGCCGCTCCCCGGAAGATCCGCCCGGGTCGCGGACCGATCGGCACGCGTTGGCAAAAACCAGCCGGGGAAGCCTCTTCCTCCGGGCCAGCCCCAGGAGCCGTCCCGTTTCAAACTTGCCGTCGGACAGGAGGAATCCGCTGAGGGAGGGATCCGCCCCGTCGAAGTCCCAATGGCCCGCATAATGAAAGAGGTCGTACTGGGGCAGTTGATCCTCGAGGAAGGCGCAGGTGGCCTCCCGACTGCTGAGGTACACCCGCAGACCGGGAATGTCTTTTCGGGTGAAAACCCTTCGCACGGAGATCCCTTCGGCCCGGGCGGCCGTCAGGTCTCCCCGGGGGTCCGCCACGATCAGCACTCCCACCCCGGCCGGGCGGGACTTTCCTCGAGGAAGATCCGTCGACGGAGAGGAAAGGACCATCCTTCCCATGCTGTACTTGAGACAGAAGAAGCTTTCCCCGTCGTGCAGCAATTCCCAGGGAATGTGCACCAGGGCCGGGTCGATCCCGCACAGGACGGAGTCGGGTCGCCGGTCGAGGACCTCCTTGGCCAGGTCTCGAGGGACCAGGATCTCGTAGAGGTTTGTGCCGAGGTTTTCCAGTCGTCGGACCTGTTCCTTGGAAACCCTTCCCCTAGAATCCGTTCCCAAGAGACACTCGTCGATTTCTTCCACCAACTCCCGGACCTCCCGTTCTTGAAACGGAACCCTGAGGGACCTCGGTACTCCGTCCTCTCTTTTCCCCCAGGAGGCGTCGATTCGCAGGATGTCGTCTTCCATTTGGAAGGTCAGCCGGCAGGAGGCCCCGCCCGATTCCGGCCCCTCCCGCCCCGGGGGGAGCGTCCGCTTGAGGTCCGCCTCCTGGAAGGGGTCCCACAGGATCCGATAGACGTCCACGGGCAGGGTTTTCCCTTTGAGGGTTTTGGCCCCTACGTATTCGTGGGCGATTTCCGGAGCATCCCGGACGGCATCCACCAGGGACCGGGAAACAAGGATGTCCCCTTTCTTGGCCAGGGAACACAGTCGAGCCGCCGTGTTGGGGACGTCTCCGTGGATGTCCGTTTCTTCGACGATCGCCAGCCCCCAGTGCATGCCGATCCTCACCCGGATCTGTTCGAGGGGCTCCCGGCCCTTATTCTCGGAGGCCAGTCTGCGCTGGATTTCCGCCGCAGCGAGGGCCGCCCGGACGGGGTCCCGGAAGGAGACCATCAAACCGTCCCCCAGGGTCTTGGTGACGGTGCCGCCATGAGCCTCGATGACGGGCCGCAGGAGGTCATGGTGCCGCTGAAGCATGAGCCTGCCCTCCAGGTCCCCCAGCTTTTCGAAGTAGTCCGTGGACGCCACGATGTCGGTAAAGGCAACGGCAACGGGGCGCTGAAACCGATCCCGTATGCTCCGGTCAAGGTCCTCTCTCCTGCGCAGGAATTCTTCGATGGAGGAGACGGGGCTTCCGGGGTCATCGTCCTTGGGGAGATCATGGAGAGTCATGGGAATTCCTCTTCATCACCCTTTCCCGAAGGGGCAACGGTTTTGGCTCGAGTGCAGCTTCATCCCGGCGAGTTCCCACATGCAGCTCCCTCGAGACGGTCGAAACCCCGGTCCTCGTCGGGGTGACGCCCGGCCAACGGGATTGTCCGAAAGGGGAACCCGCCCTGCATCGACCTTTTCCCCCGGGGAACGGATGCGGTCATCCTTCAGCCCCTGGATGGATTCGATGGGCCCCTCCTCGAAAACAGGGACGACAAGCATTGGATTTGTGGGGTATGAATGTGCCGCCCGTTTCCGGACGCATGGGAGAACGGGCGAAATGCCCCGGCCTTTCCCCTTGTTACCCGGTTTTGCGAATTCGGGAGCCTGCAATTTCCCGAGGAATCAAGTCGTTACGATGAATAGAGCTATTAACGGAACGATACACTTGAATTGGGACGATTATTAGCAGAGTCAGCGGCCGCAATCAAGGACCGAAATGACGGGGAAGGACCCGGGGGGCGTTGGGTGGAAGGAAAGGCCGCCGAAGGCCGGGCGAACGACTAACACCTCCCGGAATCGCCGCTCTTGCGGCGAGCGTACTGTTCCTGGACAAAGCGGAGGGATTCCGGAGTGTCCACACCGCAGACCTCCTCTTCGGGGGCCGTCACCCACCCGACGGAAAGGCCGTCCCGGCTCATCCATTCCACCAGGTCCGTGAGAAAGAACTCTTCGATGGTGACCCATTCCGTCCCCCGCTGCTTTTGAACCCGGTGGGGGCGCGTGGCCAGGATGCTCATGTAGTCCAGAAGCACCGGGCGACGGACCGCGTAGACCCCGGCATTGCAGTATCGAAGGGCCGCCTGTCGATCTGGGGGGAAGGCATGCCAGTATTTCCATTCGACGATGCCCGTCACCCGATCCTCTTCCATCTCGAGCATGCCGTATTGGGCCCTGTCCCGGGGCTCGAAGGCCAAAATCATCATCTCGTGCCGGTCCAGTCGGGTCAGAAGCTCCCCGTAGGTCCGGGACCGAATCAACGGCACATCTCCCATGGTGATGAGCACCGAGTCCTCCCGGACCTTCTCGAGAAAGGGGCGGGCCGAAAGCAGGGCACCTCCCGTGCCGTTGGTGCTGGGCTGGAACAGGTATACGGCCCCCTGTCCCGCCGTTGCCTCCTTCACCTGCCGGGCGCAGTGGTGGACCACGATTCCCTTGGGACCGGGCGGCAGGTTGGAGAGGACTTCGAGGAGCAGGGGACGCTCGCCGTTGTAGGGAGAGCCTCCGGGAATCAGCGGCAGCAGGGTCTTGTTTCCCTGGTACCCCACCATGCGGGTTCCTTTGCCTGCGGCAAAGACCACGGCGGCGGCGGCGGAATCGCCGGAAAACCGCCGGGCGGGACGGGGGGACTGAGGGGATCGAGTGGGATTCATGGGCTTCGTTTCTTCCGGTCAGGTTCCTTGTTGGGTCCGGTGGCGGGTTTGGAGTCCCCCGGCACGCTTTCTTGTTCCGAAGGCGTCTTTGCCCGAGACTCCGGGCCGTCTTGTTTCCGGGATTCCTTCAACTTCCTCAGGTAGCGGGAGACGGCTTCGTTGTGTTCCCCCAGGGTGGTGGAAAAATGGTGGGTGCCGTCCTGGTTGCTCACAAAATAGAGGTGATCGACCTTTTCGGGGTACAGCACCGCCTTGATGGACTTGGAGCCCGGGCTGCAAATGGGCCCCGGGGGAAGACCGACGTTCACATAGGTGTTGTACGGGCTGGCCCGTTTAAGGTGGGCCGACGTGATGGGACCCGTGAAGCCGTCCAGGTCGTACACGGCCGTGGGATCGCTCTGGAGCGGCATGCCCAGCTTGAGACGGTTGAAGAACACCGCAGCAATCACGGGTCGTTCCGCATCCACCACGGCCTCCTTTTCCACCATGGAAGCCAGGATGACCACCTCACGGACGCTCAGCCCCGACTGGGAAACCCGGTCTTTCCATTCCTCGGGAAAGCGGGTCCGGAACTGCTGGACCATGGCTTTGAGGATGGAAGAAGCCGTCGAGGACCGGGGCAAAAGGTAGGTATCCGGATAGAGATAGCCCTCGAGGCTGGGGGAATCGAGGCCCAGGCTGCGCACGAAATCCGGGTCCGCAGAAAGCCGCAAGACCTCGTCGGGGGAAGCCAGGTGCTTCTCTCCGATGATCCTGGCCGTATCTCGGAGGGTGGATCCCTCGGGAATGGTGAGGCGGTGCAGGAAGACCCGGCCGTGGACCAGGTGATCCAGGACCTGCTCGGGCGTGAGAAGAGTTGAAAAGGCATATTCCCCGGCCTTGAGCTTCTGGTCGCCTTTTCGAATCCAACACAGGACCCTGAACTGTACGGCGTCCGCAACCACGCCGTTTTCCCGCAGAAGACGGGCGATCCCCATGGCTCCCATGCCCGGCCGGACCTCCACCCACCGGACGCCGGGCTGCACGCTGGGGGGAAGCCTCAGGAAAAGCCAGAACCGGAAGCAGACCAACCCGGCGGCAACGGCGGAGAGTCCGATCAAGGAAACCAGGCAAAAACAGCCCCACAGAACGTAGCGACGACCTCGACCCATTCCCACCTCCTGCCGCATGGATTTGTACCACGAAAGAACTTCGGGGACAACGAAGGCCTTTCCTCCACTCTCGTCCTCGGAGAAATGGAAGCGAGGGATTCAAAAAGCCGACCCGGGATCCTTCAAGAATGTTTGGCAGACGTTCGATCCATGTTATAGTTTACGTGCTTGACGACAAAAGACCGAGCGCAAGGAGGGGAACGCGCCTTATGGGAGCAAAGTTTTATCGGGAATCCGGGGTGGACCTGGATAAGGCCAATGAATTGGTCAAGCGAATTCAGCCTTTGGTGCGAACCACCTTTCACGGAGGGGTCATCAAGGACATCGGCGGCTTCGGCGCAATGTACTCCCTGAACTGTTCCGAACTGAAGAACCCCGTACTGGTGTCTTCCACGGACGGGGTGGGCACCAAGCTCCGGGTGGCCGCCTGGGCCGACCGTCACAACACCGTGGGGATCGACCTGGTGGCCATGAGCGTGAACGACATCATCGTGCAGGGGGCTCGTCCTCTCTTCTTCCTGGACTACCTGGCCATGGGCAGATTGAACCTGGACGTGGTGGAACAGATCGTCGGCGGGGTGGTGGCGGGCTGCAAGGAAGCCAACTGCCCGCTCATCGGGGGCGAAACCGCGGAGATGCCCGGCTTCTACGGAGAAAAGGAATACGACCTGGCGGGATTCGCCGTGGGACTGGTGGAAAACAGCGACATCATCGACGGATCGAGCATTCACGTGGGAGAGGTCATCATCGGCCTTGCGTCCACGGGCCTTCATTCCAACGGCTACAGCCTGGTTCGGCGCATCCTCCTGGACCGAATGGGACTCAAACCGGACAGCTTTCTCGAGGAATGCAACCGCAGCGCGGCCGAGGAGCTCCTGGCGCCCACTCGCATCTATGTAGAACCCGTTCTAAAGGTTTTGAAGCAGTTTCGGATCTCCGGAATGGCCCACATCACGGGAGGGGGATTCTACGACAACATCCCCCGCATTCTTCCCCGAGCCTGCCGGGCCCTCATTCGGAAGGGTTCCTGGGAGGTCCCCCCCATTTTCCGCATCCTGCAGGAAAAGGGGGAAATTCCCGAGGAGGAAATGTATCACGTCTTCAACAACGGGATCGGGTACATCCTGGTGGCGGAACCCGAGGAAACCGACGACCTCCTGGGGCTCTTCAGAGCCATGGGAGAGAAGGCCTACACCATCGGAGAGATCGTGCCCCGGGAGGACGACGGGCCCCCGGTACAGATCGTGTCCTGACCCGGTCAACACCCCGCAAAGAAGACGGGTCTTCCCGGAACCCCGGGCCTCCCGGGGTGTTGAACGCCCGCGACCCCGTGGGGCAACCCACGAAAAACAACCACTTTCCTTGTAAGGCCGGCCCGGATGGAACCCTTCTCCGCCGAATCCACCAAAACCAAGGACCCCCGAAGCGAAAAGATCGACGAGGCCATCTCGCTTCTCTCCCACTACCTTCATGGGAAAGAAAAGGCCCTGCGGCTGGCCCTCACCTGTTTTTTCTCCCGCGGCCACCTCCTCATTGAAGACCTCCCCGGGCTGGGAAAAACGACCCTGGCCATCGCCATCGCCAAGGTCCTGGGACTCACCTTCGGAAGAATCCAGTGCACCAGCGATCTTCTGCCGTCGGACATCACCGGGCTGTCCATTTTCAACAAGGACAAGAACGCCTTCGAATTTCAACCGGGGCCCATCTTCAACCACCTGGTCCTGGTGGACGAAATCAACCGTGCCACTCCCAAGACGCAGAGCGCCCTGCTGGAAGCCATGGGAGAAAAGCAGGTCACCATCGAAGGCAGGACCTACGACCTGCCCCGCCCCTTCTTCGTCATCGCAACCCAGAACCCCGTGGAACACTTCGGCACCTTCCCTCTGCCCGAATCCCAAATGGACCGGTTCATGATGCGAATCAGCATCGGTTACCCGCCGCGAACGGCCGAAAAGGAAATCCTTCGGGGAGGAAGCAGACGCAAGGAAATCTACTCCGTCCTTCCCATCATGGAGAAGGAAGAGTCCGTGGAGATCCAGGCGGAGATCCGAAACGGGGTGTATGTCTCCGATAAGATCCTGGACTACCTGCTCAACGTCATCGAAGCGACCCGAAGAAGCAAGTACCTGGTGGCGGGACTTTCCACCCGGGGGGCCCTGGCCCTGATTCACACGGCCAAGTCCGACGCCTACTTCAAGGCCCGGGACTACGTCACCCCGGAAAACATCAAGGAACTGGCCCGGTACGTGATTCCCCACCGGGTGCTTTTTCGGGAAGAGTACGAAAACACCGACAGAGAGGAGATCATCCAATCGCTGCTCAAGGACGTGCCCGTCCCGGCGTAATCAAGATCAACAAAGCGGGGTACCTTTACATCGTCCTCACCATCCTCATCGGCTTCTCCGCCATCAACACGGCCAACAATCTCGTGTACATCATCGCTTCGGCCCTGCTCAGTTACATGCTTGTGTCCGGGATCTTCGGGAGAGCCAATCTCTATGGTGTTCAGGTTGCCGCCCATTTTCCCGGCGAGATCTTTGCCGGAACGGAGACCCTCGTCCAGGTACGGGTTGCCAACCCGAGACGGTTCTTGCCCGCCCTGTTGATCCGGGTGTCCGTGGGAGAACAGGCCGCCTTTTTTCCTTTCATCCCGGCCGGGTCCGACGCGTCGGCGTATGTTCTTCTGCGTTTTGAAAGGCGCGGCAGGCACACCATGCCGGGCCTCTTGGTGACCTCCGTTTTTCCGTTCAATTTCTTCACCCGATTCCGTGCAATTCCCGGCGAATTCCACGTGACGGTCTACCCCAAGCCCGTTCGCTGCGATCCGGCCCTGTTGGACGACCGGTCCACGACCCTCAGGGGAGAAATCTCCTCCAACCAGGCGGGGTACGATTCGGATATCCTTTCCATTCGGGACTACGTGAGCGGGGACCCTCCCAAGTACATCAGCTGGAAGTCCACGGCCAAAACGGGGCGCCTCAAGACCAAGGAGCTGTCCTCCATCCAACTGCAGCAGATCATGATCGACTTGGATTCCATGGACAAGAAGCACCTCGAGTCCTTGATCTCCTGTGCCGCTTATCTGGTCCTCCGCTATACCCGCTCCAACGTTCCCGTGGGCCTGACCCTGGACGGCCGGGGGATCCCGCCCAATACGGGA
>Ga0208825_1002062_pt1 | contig 13975 bp, 7 predicted proteins | sample AD_UKC113_MetaG_FD_184450 | JGI IMG/M metagenome (GOLD analysis project Ga0208825, IMG submission 184450) | Active sludge microbial communities of municipal wastewater-treating anaerobic digesters from Hong Kong - AD_UKC113_MetaG (SPAdes)... | ecosystem: Engineered > Bioreactor > Anaerobic >...
CCGGCATCAGGGACGCCTGGTGGCGCGCCCATTCCGTAAAAGTTTCTTCCGTCGGCAGTTCGAAGCCCAGCATGACCAGGGTCGCGTCTGCCGATTCCCGATGAATGATCTCCGCGATGGGATCGCGGGACACGATTACCGTGAAGTCGACATCCATGCGGGCGCGGTGTATCAGGGATTCGAGATCCGCCTGGGCCTCCGGCACTTCCGCGGCATCGGAAACCACCCGCAGGATCCGGATGCGGGACCGCTTCCATTCCCAGTTCCACGTGAGCAGGTGGGCCAGCAGCAGCATCAGCGCGCCATTTTTCAGTCCCCGCCACCAGATATCTATCCGCTTGGGGATTTCCGGCCGGATTTCCGAGCGTCCCGGGCGCAGCAGCAGGACGCCCATGTCCAGGCCGCGCGCGAACCGGAGAATACCCGGGCGCAGGGAGCCCATGCCCGGTTGGCGGGTCGACCAACCAAACAGGGCCAGGTTGGGCGCGGCCGGCGTGGAAGCCATGATCTGCATGACTCCCCGCATGCCAGACTCCAGGTCCGGGACTGCCATTACGATTGGAAAAGCGGGCACGCGCCGCTCACGGCAGAACTGCCTCAACTCGTTTTCGGCGTTTCTCCGGCGTTCTTGCAGATGATCGGGGTCGCCCTCGAGTACGCGGACAAGGTAGACCAGTCCCGCCCCGGCCTCGAACCAGCAGCCGTAGGAAACCAGGTGTAACCTCGATTCGGGGTATCCCGAGAACACCATGCAGACCGGACGCCAGTTTCGAGGCGCGTCAGGACGCTCCGCCAGGACCAGAAGGCTGGTCCGCAGGTTGCGGTAATACAGTCCCCGGCGCGCGTCGCCATAGACTGTCTCCAGCCCGCGGCTCCGCAGGTATCGGTACACCAGCACGAGGATAACCACTACCACGGCGGTACCCCACGGGTTGATCAGGACGCTCGCTCCGGCGCACAGCAGGCATCCTGCCAGGGCGGTACCCCAGTGAAAGAACCGGAAGCGAGGACGGAACGAAGGACTTTTCGCGTAAGATTCCACAAAGGCCGCGAGGTTCAATAGAAAATACGTGGAGAGGAAAAACTGGGTAAGCAGTCCGGCCACCTGGTTCAGGGACTCACCAACCCGTGATAAGGACGCCCAGGCCAGGATACTTCCCGCGATGATCCCGGTAAGCAGCGTGGCCCGTCGGGGTTCGTCATTGGCGTGACCCTTGGCAAAGTATCGCACCAACGGCAGGAGATCATCCCGGGCTACCGCCTGCAGCACCCTGGGCGCGGACAGGTGCGTGCCCAGCGCGCTGGAGATACTGGCCGCGGTGATCCCCACGCTGACGGTCCAGTGCAGGTACGCGGGCAGGACATCATGGAAACAGCGGTAGGGCTCTTCGGCCAGGGTGGTCCCCGGAAACGCCCCGGCGAACAGGCAGATCGTAAGCAGGTAGACGGCCGCGGCCGAACCGATGGCGAACAACATTCCCCTGGGTATGGAACGTGCCGGATCCGCGAGGTCACCTGACATGTTGAGTCCGACAAGGAATCCGGTCGCGGCCGGAAAGAGTATGGCGAAATAAGTCCAGAAGTGGCGCCCATCATAAGACGCTGGCGGCATGAAGTTTAACAAAAAAACATCCGGAGTGAACCGGAACAGGGTGCCGCCCAGGAAGCACAGAATGGATCCTGCCAGGAGGCCGAAAATGACGTATTGTCCCCGGATGGACCAGTCCGCGCCCAGCCACGTAATAAAAAATACCGCGATGCCCGTGCCGAGGGTGATTTCCCTGAACCAGGGCGCCAGGCTAGGAAAATCGAGCACCAGGGCCTCCGTGAAACCTATAATGTGGAAGGCCACGGAAACGGACTGGGCGAGGTAAAGGGTAAGCCCAATCGCCCCTCCAGACTCTGGTCCCAGCACCCGGGAGATCAGAAAGTAGGCCCCTCCACCACGTATTTCCATGTTGGTAACCATCGCGCAAACGGAGAGTATGGTCAGCAGAGCGATGCTGATGGCGATGGTCATCATGATCAGCGTGAGGCCAAGACCTGCCATCCCCGTCACGTAGTTCATGCGCAGGTACAGCACCACGCCCAGTAAACTCAGAAGGCAGGGCACATATACACCTGAAAGGGTGCCGAAACGATAGCCGCCAGCCTGTGATCTCTGCCCGCTTTCGCGCACGGGCGTCCTCCTTTGGATCGTGTGAGTCCTGGACAGCGGCGTCCATGATACCATAAGGGTGTCCGTCCCGATTATCCCGGCGGAAGGTTAGGCGATCGAACCATGGAACTGGCTTATGCTGATGGACTGGGTAAACATAGACGCCATCTTCCAATTTATCGTGGCCCACAAGTGGTGGCTGGCCGCGCTGGTGCCCTTCATGATCGCCGTAGTAGTGCTCAAGGCGCGCGGTTGATGCTGTGACATATGATTCGAGCGGGAAGACGATCCCCGGTGGCCTGTCCTGGCGGTCGCGCGGACGAAGCGCGCACGCGAGTTTAAGTCGCGCTGCGCGGTTTTGCTGGATTTCGCGCGGGCTGCAAGGAGGGTAGTCGTTCGGGTGCCTGGTTGGGGTGTCTTGAGAAGTTCTTTCTATCGGAACGTTGCGCTTTCAATTGAATCGGTGCCATTGTCATGTGGTGAGGCATGTATCCTGTCAGGATTGCTCCTCACTTCGTGCGTCGCAATGACAACGCATTGTCCGCGCTACCCGCCATGTTCCTTTCATCCCTTATCAATCGCGGCGTGGTATTTGAACCAGTGCTGTCCTTTCAACCGGCACATTGTCCTTTCAACCCGCGCACTGTCCTTTTGCCACACATTGTCATATTTGCCACGCATTGTCTCGCCCACGCGTTGTCATTCGTCCATGCGTTGTCATTCGCCTATACGTTGTCATTCGCCCATACATTGTCATTCGCCCATACATTGTCATTCGCCCATACGTTGTCATTCGCCCAACATTGTCATTTCGAGCGCAGCGAGAAATCTTCCCCCACGCCCATCGCCCAACGCCGACATCGCTTAGCATTCACCGATCCCTGGTCGGGTGGAATCTTCGCGCGGAATCTGCTATAATGAGTTCACTTTACGAGCGTGCCCATAGCTCAGTTGGATAGAGCGCTTGCCTCCGGAGCAAGAGGCCGCAGGTTCAAGTCCTGCTGGGCACGCCATTTACTTTTATACCCCCGCGCGACATGCGCGCGAATGATGGCCTGTCTTCCGCGCGAGAAGGGAGAACATACGGGAACCGCGTCTTGCCAGAATACCCTTCCCCCCCGGCTTGCCGGGAGTGTGCGCGCCCGAAATCCGTTTTTATAGAGTTGCGGTTTAATCGGAATTCTGATATGATTATTAGAGTGTAATTCAGGTTTCAAGGGTCTAAGAAGGAGTGGAATCATGGGATACGGGTGGTTTGGTCAACAGTTGAGGGTAGCATTGTTTCTGGCGCTGGCAGGCGTACTGCTGGCGCAGGGTGTCGCCGGCGCGGACCGGATTCCGCGTATCATGTTCGTCGGGGACAGCTGGTGCGGGTTTATGTTCGGTTTCCGGTCCATCAAGAAGGCTTTGGATGACCCGGAATTCGCGTCAGATGGCTTATCCCGCTGGATCGAAACTGGCGCCAGCACGGCGATCATGGGCGCGAAGGCGTACGAGTACCTCTGGCCCCAGCGTCGGCAGGACGTGATCGACGCGCTGCAGGCTTTACCCACGGTGGACATCGTGGTGATGACCCTGGGTGGCAATGACTTTTCCGGTAGTTTCCCGGTGACCTTTCCGGGGGGGTACGTACGGGAGGTGGACTGGTACGACTGGTACCGGGAAAACCACGATGGAGATCCCAACAACGACTGGCCGGAATCCATCCTGCACAATCAGTTCAAGAATGACATGCGCCAGATTATCCAGTACATTCTGGGCGTCAGGCCGGATATCAAGATTGCCCTGTGCGGTTATGATTTCACCTGCCGCAGGGTCAACGATCGGTGCAACGGCCTGTTGACCATCCCCGAGCAGACTGGCGGGCTGGTACGTTTCGAACAGGTCAAGCGGGAACTGGCCGAGGAATTTCCCGGGCGGGTGATTTACGTGCAGACGGCCGGCCTGATGCAGCACCATTTTGGCTATTTCACCAGCAACGAATGGGGCACGGGAACCAGCGGTCCGTGGCCCGCGCCGCGATCCCTGAGCGGGGTGGACGTTCCGCCGGGTGTGGCGCCGTTGCCGGGAGATCACCGGAACGGTTACACCCCGTGGCCGGGTGGCGATCCCAACTGGCAGGACCCCCGGGCCGCGTATATCGATGATGATATTCATCTCGTCGAGGAAGGGTACGACGTGTTCGCCAAGCACATCGTGCGGACCATCGTGCGGGAGTGGCTTAATTACCCGCGGGTGCTGTACATCCTGCCCCAGGCGCCGTCGGGAAACACGCAGCAGTTCCGGGTGATCTTTTCGCATCCGGTTACGGGCGTGGACGTGACGGATTTCAGCGCGACGGCGGCCAAGGCGGTTTCTGTGCAATCGGTGACACAGGAATCGACGGCGGAAGAATGGGTGGTTACGGTCGCCCTCAATGGGGCTCTCGAGGCCCAGTTACAGGTGGAAGACGACGACACGATCGTCCGGAGTGACGACAACACGCTTCCCCTGGGTGGGCCCGGCGTGGGGAACGGGGTGTATGCCTACAACGGCGAGTGGACCTTCACGGATCTGCTGCGGCCCGCCGATGACGATTTCGTGGGATCGCTCGAATACCTCAACACGGTGATGGAGCCCTACATCAAGACCTTTGTTCCCGACATCAGTTTCGCGCCGGATCGCTTCGACGTGAACGGCAATTTCGTCATGGACGGTGGCAGCATGCAGGAGCCCTACAAGATTCCGGGCAACGCGGTGCTTGAGTCCTACGAGTTCGGGCTGATCCGGTACTGCCTGGATCATCCGACCATCGACCTGTCCGGACGGGGTGGCTTAAAGGCGGCCGACGTGGTGGCGGCGTGGCAGAACAATATCGTGAAGGCGCAAGCCTGCCTGGGTGGTCTGGGTAGCATTGCCGATTCCTTCCTGCCCGGGCTGGACACGCTGGTAGCGGGATATTACACGCTTGGAGATGGGGATTCCACGTTCTTCGCGACTACCCTTCTGACCCTGCTGGCAGCCATTGATAACTTCCCCGTGGGTGTTACGGCTCCCGATCCGGCGGATTTCATCGGTTTTCCAGACCTGCTGTCCCGGACCGCCGACGCGGACAAGGATGGCTGGACGAACGAACAAGAATACGCCTATTTCTACCCGGATGGTATCGAGGCGTACGCGGCTGCCGCGCTGGATCCGTCCCGACAGCCCAGGCGCGGCGTGGGGATGTACGAAGAGGGGGAACACGTGCGCCTGGCCATGCTGGGCCACCCCGCGTATGACAGCACGTTCCAGTGGTACAGGGACGGCGTGGCCCTTGCGGCGAAGAGCATGAATGCAGGCGTCAACGAGCGATGCCTGGACCTGTTCCCCGTGACGGAAGCCGACGCGGGCAGTTACACCTGCGTGTACCAGGTCGGACAGGGTGTGGGCGTGAACCGTGTGCTGGTGAACCGCACCTACGGGCCGATTCAGATCCGCGTGGGGGCGACCATCCCCGCGGCGTCCGGTCTTGGCCTCCTGGCGCTGGGCGGCGTGCTGGCGGCCGTTGCCACGCGCCGGGCTCGCGGGTCCCGCTGATAGGTTAACGGTAAATCAAAGAAAAGCTCCCGCCTGTTTCGAAGCGATTCGAAGAGGCGGGAGCCTTTTTTGTCACGTAATCAAAAAAACCGCCCATGGAATGGGCTTCCATCGACGGTTTATCACGGTCATCGTAACAGCAACGTCAGGCCTCGGGAGGAGCGCCCTTGAGTCGTTCGGGATCGATGCCCGCCTGCCGCATGGCCTGGGGCTTCGATCTGTTGCATCCGGGCGATGAAAATCTGCTGCAGTTCGGCCACGGTATCATTCAGCAGGGTTGCTTCACCCGGAGTCAGGTTGCCTTTCATCTTTTCCCGCAACATGAGCAGCATTTCGATCGTCAGCCGGGCCTGGTCCAGGTTAACGACCACCCGGTCGGCGCCCTGCGAAATCATGCCAAGGGCAAACATGGCCTGCGTGGCCAGACTCCCCATGAGCATTTCGAAATAGGGATCAACGTTACCTTCCGGGGAATCGGGGGCTCCGGTTGGGGCCGTTCGCGCGTCCGCGGGAGTCCTGGCATTACCAACTCCCCCGGTCGTGGCCGCTGACCCGGATGATCCCGGCGCGTCCCGACCAGCGTCCGCGGCCAGACGACGGGCCAGTTCTTCCTTTTCCCGTTGCGCCCGGGCTTTCCAGTCTTCATCCACGAATAGATTTGGTCCGCTGTCGGCCATGGAAAGACCTCCGCGTCAAACCGGCCCCGTGGCCGCGGACGGGATACGCTCCCGCCCCGGCCACGGGTTACCGGAACGCGTTACTTGTTCTTGTGCCGATTCGCGCGCCTGCGTTTCTTCCGCTTGTGCTTATTGATCTTCGCCTTGCGGACTTTTCTTCCGCCTGCCATCTGTCACCTCCTGGACGCGACAGCGTCCCTTTACGGAACGGGTTATGTTTTCAGACCGGGTTCCGGCAACTGGCGCTAGCGCGATCCGTCATCTTCCGGTAACGCGTAGTCCAGCAGTTCTTCCGGTTTGAAATACAAAGCAATTTCCCGCGCGGCCGTTTCAGGCGAATCGGACGCGTGGATGATGTTGCGCTGCTTGCTCAGGCTGAAATCCCCGCGAATCGTTCCCGGGTCCGCCTGGGCACTGTCGGTGGCTCCATTCATGCGGCGTACCACCGACACGGCGTCCCGTCCTTCCCACACCATCTGGACCGTGGGACCGGACGTTATGAACGCCACGAGGTCTTCGAAAAACGGTTTACCCTGGTGTTCGGCGTAATGGGTTTCCGCCATCTCCCTCGTCAGGCGTTGGAATTTCAGGCCGACCAGTTTCAGTCCCCGCCGTTCAAAACGGCGGATACATTCACCAACCAGGCCCCGCCCAACGCCGTCGGGCTTCACCATGACAAATGTGCGTTCCACAGTCATAAGAAACGGAAATGCCCTCTTTACACCGTTCCAAGGTTACTCGAGGACCCCTAGTTTAGCAAAAAAAGACGCGTTTCCGCAAATTCCCGAAAAAGGATGGGCTGAGGCTGAATCAGGGACAATCCCTTTGCACCTCGACTTCTCGGGCTATCAGGGCGGGAATGTGAATCGAGCAGGAATCGGAGTTAAGGGGATTTCCGGTACATTCCAGCACGCGAGGAAAAAGGGTGGCGTCCGCGTCGATGAACGTGACGCCCGTGGCTAATGGGCCGAGGTCCGCGACCTGGTTATCGCGGATGTCAAGATGCCGAAGCTTATTCAGGCCGGACAGGGGAGAGACGTCTACAACCTGGTTCCCCGCCAGGTACAGGGCCTGGAGGTTGCGGGCCGCTTCCAATCCTTGCAATGACGTGATGCCCATGTTAGGAATGTCCAGGGACGAGATGTTCAGCATGTTCTGTCGCGTGACAGGCGTGGCAGGGTCGGTAATGTTGAACAAACCCCGGATGAAACTCGACAGTGTCGTGTCGGTAATGGTCACGGGATCATCGCATCCTCCTGTCGCCAGCGTGAAGAACACGGTGGAGCCGGGAAGCATCGACGTGCCCGACGCGGGGGTTTGTGTCGCCACGATATCCGGGGGGAAGATCGGACTGCAGGTGTAAGACATTACGGGAATTAGCCCGACAGACTGGAGGGCGCTTTCCGCGTCATTTCGCGTCATGCCGACGAGATGCGGAACGGGTACGGGGCATGGTCCGGTGGAGATTTCGAGGTCTACCACGGCTCCTGGCATGACAACCGACCCGCCGATCGGGGACTGGTTGGCAACGCTGTCTGCGGCATGTACGTTACTGCAGGCCGTCGTGATGGTTCCGACGGTCAATCCTACACTCGCGAGGAGATCCCGGGCGGTTTGCTCTGAAAGGTGGACCAGGTTCGGCACGACCACGGGACACGGACCCGCGCACACGACCAGGTGAACCACCGATCCTTCCAGCACGTTGCTTCCGGCAATTGGATCCTGGGTGATGACGGCATCCACGGTAGTGTTATTGTCACACCGCGTGGAAATACTCGCGCCAAGGTTTAAACCCTGTAGCGTGAAAATGGCAGTTCCCATGTCCACGTTTGACAGGTCGGGCACGGATACACAGGATCCCGCCGCGAAGTCAAAGTCGACGGCGCTGCCCAGGGTAACCTGTGTTGCCGCCGTGGGGGATTGATGAATCACCGTGTCCAGGGGATCGGTGTTACTGCAGGCGGCGTTCGCGGTCCCAACGGTAAGGCCAGCGGCGGTGATGGCGCTTTCAGCCTCGCCCCGGCTCATGCCCGAAAGGTTCGGCACCGTCACGATTACGGGACAAGGCCCGGAAGACAAGGTAAAGTTTACGATGGAACCGGTGGTAACAGAGATGCCCGCGCCGGGGTTTTGAGAAGCCACGGTGTCCGGTGCTGCGGTGTCACTGCAGGCGGTACTTACCGATCCAACGACGAGGCCAGCGGCGGTGATGACGCTTTCGGCCTCGCCCCGGCTCATGCCCGAAAGGTTCGGCACCGCCGTGATCACGGGACAAGGCCCGGAAGACAGGGTAAAGTTCACGATGGAACCGGTGGTAACAGAGATGCCTGTACCGGGGTTTTGAGAAGCCACGGTGTCCGGTGCCGCGGTGTTACTGCAGGCGGTACTTACCGATCCAACGACGAGGCCAGCGGCGGTGATGGCGCTTTCGGCCTCGCTCCGGATCATGCCCGAAAGGTTCGGCACCGCCGTGATTACGGGACAAGGCCCGGAGGATATTTCCAGATCGACCGCGGTCCCTTTTCGGACGCGGATTCCCCCCGCGGGCTGTTGCGTTACGACGCTGCCGGCGGGCACCGCGTCGTGACAGCGAAGGCTGATCTGGCCTACCTGTAAACCCGCCCCGGTAATGGCGGTTTCGGCCTCGACCCGCGCAAGCCCCATGACATCTGGGGTTTTCGGCTTACAGCCCGTGGCGATCAGTACCAGCCCGGAAAGAACGACCCATCTACCCCGCCGCGTGGTCCAGAAACTCCCCATGAATTTCATGTTTACCTCCCCGGCCTCGGAATTTCGGTCCTCGCCCTTGTTCCGTTGGCCTCTGCTCGTGCGCCCATGCGTTCAACCCCATTATACCACGTGTTCTTGACGAGGCATCCGAGGAGAGTGAACCGGGCCGGATTATCACCACAACTACAAAATGTGATAAACTACGCCGTGCCGGGGGCGGTTAGCTCAGTTGGTCAGAGCGCCTGCCTTACACGCAGGAGGTCGCAGGTTCGAGCCCTGCACCGCCCACCATTTAACCAATGCTCTATTCGTAAAACCTTACCGGTGTGTGCGTCCATCACCATGGATCGCACACCGTTCTTTATTGATGTGGGCTTCTTATGATGTGTCTTACTTGGTACCGTGCCGTATTCAACAAGTTTCTGATCATATATTCTGTTTTTTCAAATTCCGGTCCGTCCCTGTTCTCGCGCCCTTTTATTCGCTGTTAACCACAATAGGCAGGGGTGGATGGAGCCAGGCAAATGCCCGGAATGATTTTTTCCAAAGGATCTGGACGCACCGCACAAGGAGGACGGCAGGCACGACGGATGTCCTGTCGGTCCTTGCGCGGCAGGGCCTGACCGGATAGAATGACTTTCACGCACAGCCCGCCCGGGTTGCAAAAAGCGCGGCGCCGTGGTGGGGGCAATCGAACCAGGCGCGACGGCACGTGTAAAAGGAATCTGGACCATGGAAGACGACGCAGTCGTTTCACGTCGGACGATGCTTGCGGCGGGCGCGGCAGGATTGGCGGGGGTGTCTGCCTTCGGCGCGGAGGTTCCGCCCGCCGTCGCGCCGGTGTTCTCCGTGCGGGAGTTTGGCGCGCGGGGGGACGGCGTCGCCGATGATACGGAATCGGTTCAGGCAGCGGTGGATGCCGCCGTGAAGGCCAAGGGGGGCCGGGTGCATTTCCCCTCCGGCTCCTACCGGCTCACCAAGACCATCACCATTGCTTCGTCGGACCGCCTGGACCTCACGGGAGACGGTTTCAGTTCTGTGCTGCTGCACGCGGGGCCGGAGCACTGTCTGGCGTGGCAGGAAGGAAGTGCCTGCCGCGAGTCGTCCGTGCGCGACCTGTGCATCGCCGCCGCCGGGCAGAGCAAGGACCCCGGGATCGCTGCCATCGCGTGTCTCGGTGGCGTGGAGCGGTCTCTCTTCTCCCACCTGCTGCTCACCGGCGGGGATATCCGCATGGGCAGCGGTATCCTCACGCGCGGGGTGGCTGACACGACGACCCTGATCCAGTGCGTCATGTGGGGCGTCACCGGGACGGGCCTCGAAGTGGCCCGGGGTAGCGAGGTACGCATCCTCGGAGGCCGGATCATCGGGTTTACGCGGGACGAGCACCACAGCGTGGGCGTGGCCATCACGGGGAACAACGGCGGGGTCCACATCCTCACCACGGATATCATCGGCCTGGACACGGCGGTGAAAATCGGCGGCGGGCCGGGCGCGCCGTCCAACCGGGAGATATTCATCACCCACGCGACAATAGACAACTGCACCCACGGCATCCACCAGACGGACAATGCCTACACCAGCATCGCGGGATGCTGGGCGGCCTCCTGCGACGAGAACAGATCCTCGTGGAGGGAAGGGGCGCAATCCTCGCCGTGGCCGGGGGGACCATCTTCAACGGCGGCGCCTACGGCAAACCGGGTGGGCACCACGGCATGGTCGTACGCGGCGGCTCCTTCACCCTATCCGGGCTCACCATCCGCCACAACAAGGGGACGGGTCTCCTCGTTGAGGGGAACGTGCGCGACTACGCGGTCACCGGCTGCCGCATCGCCGACAACGGCCGCGGCGTGGTCCTGGGTGGGAATAACTTTGTCTTCGCCAACAACACCCTCGCCCGTAACGGCGTCCAGATCGAGGACAACGGCGGTTCCAACAAAAACATATCGGGAAACATCCTGACCGACAGGTAAGACGTTTCCTTTCGTACGGGCCAGAAGGCGGGTGACGCCGCGCCCTTTTTCTTCGAGGCATGAGCGTATCCGCATTGCTCCGCCCATGTTGCGGCGACGGTTCGGAAAGCGCGTCGTGGGGAAGGAACGTTGTCTGAACAGAAACCGATAGGGGTATTTACTTGATTCCTCCCCCGAAGAAGTAGTGGTTATGTCATGGGTAAGGATTAACCGCGCTTCTGGATAAATTTCCGGTGTCGACTCATTGACGAGATCCCATGCGTCTACGTATGGCCGGGTGAAGGCCCCCTCTTCAGCAATGTACTCAAGAATGCGTTTCCGCAATTGCGGCAAGTCTTCGCGCAAAGACTTTCCCCAGCGCTGCAGGTATTCGCGTTCACGCCAGACCATGCAAGGTCCCAGACGTGCCCCCTTCTCTTTGAGGCATTTCAGCGCCGCAAGGGTCTTTTCGCATGTGAAACCCGGACCATAAGCGCCATGCCAGGCGATCCACTTCAAGTCTTTTTCAAGAACAGCACAATGGACAATTTGCGCACGTTTTCCTGGTAGCGATGTGGTCCGGTTCCTTTCCGGTAATGCGGTCCGCCGTCAGCCAGGCGCCCCACAGAAAAGCGTGTCGCGTCATCTCGACATGTACAGACACATTGGACAAGGGCTTTCCACCGGCATCTTCGACACGCGCCACGAGATCGGCTTTGCGAAGCCGTTCTATCCGTTGTTCCGCCTTCCGACAGGTATCCTCTAATCCAACCGCCTCCGCTGTCGCGCTCCCTGGAGCGACATAAGAACGATCAAGCCCAAGCCTTTCCGAAAAAGACCGACGGGCCATCTGTCTTATTTCCCGTACAAATATCCGCGTGCGGCAGCCCGTTCTCTCAGGGTACGATCTTCAACTCACCGTCTAATTCCAGGACCACGGTGGATGAAATGGGGTCGGGAGCGTTCTTTCCCACCTTTACCAGCACGCCCTCTCGCCCGGACTTTACCTTCAGGCTCTTGTTTGGGTCGGCCAGCAGGTATGCCTTCGCCACGGGCGTCCGCAGCCCCGGCGCCACGAGTTTTCCGTTAGCCGGCCAGTCAAACACGTGCAGGTAGAGCGTTGTGCCGTTCGGGGTGACTTTCTTCGTGCATCGTCCCCACGGCAGTTTTTCAAAGGGGCTCGCCGTTGTGCCGTAAATGGCGTCGCCGTTCACTTTCATCCATTGGCCCATCTCTCGCAGTCGCTGGACGGACGCCTCGGGGATCAGGCCTTCCGAGGTCGGCCCCACGTTGAGCAGGTAGTTTCCGCCCTTGGACGCGATGTCCACCAGATTTCGGATGAGCGTTTTCGTGCTCTTCCATCTGTTGTCGAAGGATTTGTACCCCCAGGTATCGTTCATGGTCATGCACACTTCAAAGTCTTGTCCGGGCGTGCCCGTGGCGGGGATATGCTGCTCGGGCGTGCCAAAGTCGCCCTCGTAGCCCCCGCCGAGCCGGTTGTTGGTAATGATGCCCGGTTGCAGTCTGGTGAGCGGGTAAAGCAGGTCCGCCCGCTCCTTGGTCATGTTGACCGGGGTGTCCCACCACAGCACCGCTATCGGTCCGTAGTTCGTCAATAATTCGCGCACTTGCGGCACGGCGACATTCTTGATGTACTCATCCATGTCACCGTCCTGCTTGGGGTCCCAGTGCCCGTCCCTTGCGGCTGCCCCACCCGGATTGACCCAGTCCTGCGCCTGGGAATAGTAGAATCCGAGTTTCATGCCGTGCCTCTGGCATGCCTCCGCCAGCGGTTTCAGCAGGTCTTTCCCGTACGGGGTGCTGTCAACGACATTCCAGTCGCTGGCCTTGGTTTCGAACAGGGCGAAGCCGTCGTGGTGTTTCGCGGTGATGACGATGTATTTCATGCCGGCCTCTTTGGCCAGCCGCACCCACTCGTCCGGGTCATACTTGACGGGGTTGAACTCCCTGGCAAGCGCCCTGTACTCGTCCACGGGAATCCTGAGCGACAGCATAATCCACTCCCCAATTTCCGGCGTTCGCTTTCCCTTGTACTCGCCCGCCGGAACGCTGTACACGCCCCAGTGGATGAACATGCCAAAGCGCGCCTCCCGCCACCACTGCATCCGCGCGTCCCGCTGCGCGGGCGTTTCTTCGTCCGCCGAGGAGGTGACTGGGACTGACATCAGGACCGTCAGGGCAACCAGGCTGATCGAAAGCAACTTAGTGATGTGCATGGCCATTCTCCGTGTTGAATGTTTTTGTGAGGGGTTGCCTGTCCCCAGGCACTCCACCAGGTGGGCTCCCCGGTCCTCCGAATCCTTGCGACCGATGTTCCTGAGCAGTGCCCACTGATCCTTATACAGTGTAGATAAATACTCGGTGGTCTGGGCAATGTTCTCAGGGTAACTGTCTCATAACCGTCACGCGCGAACATCTCGCGCGCGCCATCCACGATTCGTTCAGGGCCTCACGCATCCGCTCGCGGCGCGCATTGGACCTGTTCTCCCTTTTATGTTTGAAACACCCTTTACAGTATGGCACAGGTTATAGCAGTTTTCAATCCATTTGCCAATTACGACTATTTCGGATGTGATTCTGGTCGACTCGACGTGCATATGGCACCATACCCGTCGCGCCGTGGTTGTCGATCCCCAGTGCCGCCGGCTTGAACGGCGCCCGCCCGGTCAATCCCCCGTGCCGCCGGCTTGAACGTGACGGCCGTGGATGCTTCGGGGGAGGATCCCACTTGCCAGGAGATGCCCGGTACGGGTATAAATGCAAGTGAGCAGTGTTGACATCAACGGTCACTTTCTGGTATGTTATACCGACCTGACCGCGCCGGGCGCGGGGAGGTATTTTTTTCGGGCCGCTGGCGTAGCTCAGTTGGCAGAGCAGCT
>Ga0208825_1002064_pt1 | contig 13957 bp, 13 predicted proteins | sample AD_UKC113_MetaG_FD_184450 | JGI IMG/M metagenome (GOLD analysis project Ga0208825, IMG submission 184450) | Active sludge microbial communities of municipal wastewater-treating anaerobic digesters from Hong Kong - AD_UKC113_MetaG (SPAdes)... | ecosystem: Engineered > Bioreactor > Anaerobic >...
GCCAAGACGACAGCGTACCGGTTGCTGGCCAGCGTCAAGGGTTCGCTGCGCCGGGCTTCGCCTGCCCTTGACCCCGGCCAGCAACCAAAACACCCTCGATTCCGCCCACTCAAAATTCAAGAGAGGCTCAATTTGAGCCTGGGACCGGACCTCGAAGTGGAGGATCAGGAGGTCCATGCTTGGACCTCCGTCATCGACGAGCTACTCAGCGACGGTGACACGCTCATGACTGTGGCCGTGGGCAACAACGGAGAACGTGACCGCGAGCTCGGCTACAGCCGGGTGCAGGTTCCGTCGGACTGCGTGAATGCCCTCTCGGTCGGCGCGGCCGACGACACCGGCGCGGGCTGGGCTCGCGCGCCCTACAGCGCGATCGGGCCGGGTCGCAGCCCAGGCGTCGTCAAGCCGGACCTGATGGCCTTCGGCGGCAACCCGGCGTCCAAGTACTTCCACGTCTTGGCGCCGAACGCGAAACCAGTGCTGACGCCACAGCTCGGCACCAGCTTCGCGGCGCCGTACCTGCTGCGTAGCGCGATCGGTATCCGTGCCATCCTGGGCGGCAACCTGACACCTCTTGCCATCAAGGCCTTGTTGGTCCATGCGGCCGATCCTGGCGAGCATGACCCGATCGAAGTGGGCTGGGGCAAGATTCCCGAGGACACCCTCGACATCATCACGTGTCCGGATGGCGTGGCCCGGGTGGTCTACCAAGGGGAGCTCAAACCCAGTAAATACCTGCGCGCCAGCCTGCCGCTGCCAAAGGGAGCGTTGACGGGCAACGTTCGTCTGAAGGCCACGTTCTGCTATGCGTCGCCCACCGATCCGCAGGATGCTGCGGCCTACACCAAGGCAGGCCTCGAAGTTGTCTTCCGGCCCAACGACGAAAAGATCAAGGACGGCAAGAGCAACGCCGATACCAAGGGCTTCTTCGACTTGAAGAAGTTCGCCACCGAGCAGGAACGCCGCTCGGATCAGGGCAAGTGGGAAACCGTGCTGCACGGGACCAAGACATTCCGTGGTTCCAGCCTCAAGAACCCCGTGTTCGACATCCACTACAACGCCCGTGACGGTGGCGGTCGGGCTACTGGCGCCGAAAAAATTCGCTACGCACTGATCCTCTCGGTCGAGGCACCGAAGCACGCCGATCTCTACAACGACATCCTGCGAGCCTATGCCAAGACGTTGGTGCCGATCCAGCCGCAAGTTTCGCTGCCGATTCGGATCAAGTAATTCATCTATTTCTATATTGGCATCACCAGACATGGCGAACGACCGTTCCAAACTTGTTCCGGTTGGTCATGGGCAGGCGGTCGATGAGCATTACGATTCTCTCTACGGCCGTCGGGGTTGGGTGAAATCGCAATGGGAAGGAATCACTTCAGAGGTGAGGTGGTCACTCCAGCGGACCTGCGAGTTGAAAGGCCACACCCTGTGTGCCTGCAACGGACGGCTATCCGATACAGCGGCGACCGGAAGAGCGCGTTCGTCGTCATGGGCTCTGCGACAGCAGGTCCTCAGCACGAAGTCTGACGATTTCCGATTTCCGGCTTCTCTTGCGACTTAGTCATGCGGGGGACATCCCTCGAAACAGGAATGTGGGGTGTTCGCATGACCAACGGAAAAGAACGATGTACACACGAGAACCTGACTCGGTCGTAGAGGCCCTCGATGACAGCTCTCTGCTGGTCAGGCTGGCGCGCACGGACTGGGAGCATGACCCACTGTTCATTTCCGATGAGCAGGTTTTTCTCATGTTCCGCCGTGCCCGCGATGCTGAAAACGAGAGCCGGTTAGGAATGCTTTCAAGGGTGCTGTCACGGCGCTTGCTCAGCCTCGCTAAGGGCTTCGCAGTGCGCAGCGGCATCTACCCCGGAAGCATCGGCAACCTGGACCAAGCCGCGGAAGAGTTGTCCCAGTACCTCTGGGAGTGCCTGGTCACGCGGCCGGGTGACGCAGCGCATGCCGAAAAGCTTTTTGGGCAGTTGTTCAAGCGTCGCGCACTCGACTTCCAGCGGCGTTTGCTGACCAAAAAGCGCAATCTCCAGGACAGCCTGGATGCCATGGACCGCTCAGACGAGGACGACGATCCCGACAAGACCATTCGAAAGGTGTCCGCGCTTCGGCAACCCGCAACGCCCGCCGACGCCCTGGCCACCAAAGAAGAGCACGCTCAAGTTGTGGCCCGCCTGCAGGCCCTCCTGACCAAGCAAGAGCTCTTTGTTTACACGATGCTCTATGTCGAAGAGATGCTGGTCAAGGACATCGCTACCGCGCTCGGAGTCACGCCTCGAACCGTCAACACATACAAGAACAGCGCCCTCGACAAGGTCGAAGAAATGCGGAAGGAGTTCAAGCAATGACATCGCCCACCCGTAAGCTGTCACTCGAAGAAGTTCTGGACGAGTTCTTCTTCTCCGCTGACAAGCCATCACCCGCCATGGTTCTTCGCGCCTGCGAAGCCCACCCGGGATATCGCGAGGACATCCTCGAGTTCGCAGCACTCTGGTCGTCATACGAGGCCTCACCCGATGTCGCAGCTGCCGATGTGCAGGAAGTCTCTGAAGAGTCCGTATCGCGCTTGCAGAGCTTCGTGCTCAATCGGCTTCACGAACTGGACCAGGGGTCTGCCTCCAGTTCGCAAGCTGAAACTGCACGCAAGGCCGTCGAATCGCTTGCAGGGAAAAGCCTGAGGCAAGCTGCCGCAGCAGCTGGCCTTGGTGCTTCCGCACTGCTTCTGACGAAGGTTCTTACCAAGAGCATCGTCAACGTTCCCACCAAGGTTCTTCGCGACTTGGCTGCGCATCTCAATGTTGCGCTTGCCGAACTCCAACAGTGCCTGGGACCGTCTTTGGCGGGTGCCAAGAGCTTTAGAGCCAAAGGAATTCCAAACGCCTCTGCTCAGGAAACTTGGGAAGCTGCAGTGCGTTCACTTTCGGTCAGCGACGAAGAGAAACAGCGCCTGCTGGCTCTACAGACTAGAGAGGGTGACTCGTGACCCCGTTTCACAGAGCCCGGGAGGCTGCGACGCAGTTGAGGCGCCAGCTGTTCGGCGATGAGGCGTCATCGGGTATTCCATCGAACCAGGTCATCGACGCCGCAGCGGCCGAAAACGCCGAGGACTTCGACATCTCTGATGCGGCACCTGATGACGAAGCTCTCGGGACCGCTGATGCCGTTCTGATCCGCAAGTTCCGACAAATCGTCGTACGCAACGACGTGCCGAGCGGTGAACGCGCGTTCCTCATCGCACACGAGTTCGGCCACTGGAAGCTCCATCACGAAGGGCACGAGGGCTGCCATAAGGTCGTTGATTCGACCTTGAAGCCTGAAGACGGCGACACTTTCGGTGCCCAGAAAATTGAAGCCTATGGCGCTCGTGAGCGAGCCGAACTCCAGGCAAACATCTTCGCCAGAGAGCTTCTCCTTCCACGCGCGGTGGCCCGTGGGCTCTTCCTCGCCGGAAAGACTGCGACACAACTCGCGCAAGACCTAGACGTCCCCCTGGAGTTGGTTCGGCAACAGTTGCTCGATGGTTTGCTTCTTCCCGAGCCGCCAGCGAGCAGTGATGAGCCGCCCCAGCCCATTACGCCAACCCAGGACCAGATGGCGGCAGCCACGTCGTCGGCCAAGACCTCCCTGGTGGTAGCCGGGCCTGGCACCGGCAAGACAGCCACGCTCCTCATGAGGGTGCAGCATCTACTCGCCGAGGGGGCCAAGCCCGAGAGTTTGCTGCTGCTGACGTTTTCAAATCGGGCAGCGCGAGAGCTGGTTGACAGGCTGCAAGAACTTGGTGTCTCGAACGCCCATGACATCTGGGTCGGCACGTTTCACGCCTTCGGCCTGGAGTTCCTTCGCAAGAACCACGAGCAGTTCGGCCTGCGGCCGCGCTTCGGTGTCGCCGATAAGATGGCGCAGATTGCAGTTCTCGAGCCCCACATCTACGCCCTTGGCCTGAGGGCGTTCAATCCGCTTGGCGACCCCCTCGACTGGCTGAAGGACGTCGTCTCGACCATCCAGCGAGCAAAGGACGAACTCGCCGATGCCGACGAGTTTGCCGACGCAGTTGAGCAATCGGCACTGGACACCCCCGCTGAGGTGCTGGCCAAGCAGCACGATGTCGTCAAGCTATACAGGTGCTATGAATCGAAGATGCGTGCGAACGGCAGCCTCGTCGACATGGGCGACCTCGTCATGCTCCCGGCCCTTGCGCTGACCAAGGAGTTCGCCAAGTACGCCGCGAGTGTTGGCCGATTCAAGCACATCCTCGTCGACGAATACCAAGATGTGAACCGGGCAAGTGCTCAACTTGTGAAGGCATTGGCCGCTCACGCCAGGAGCCTCTGGGTCGTGGGAGATGCACGGCAAGCCATTTACCGATTCCGCGGTGCGTCCATGCGCAACATCGTCCGCTTCGGCGACGACTTTCCAACCCACACGACGTTCCCGCTCAACGAGAACCGGCGCAGTTTCGAAGAGGTAATCCGCGTCTTCGAGCACACGGGCCGCGAGGGCAATCCTCTACAGATGGTGCTCCCACTCGATGACGTAGGGTCGGCGCGCGGACACAGCGGCATCAAGCCTCGCCATGTTCAGTGCGCGAATGACGACGTGGTACATGGAGAACTCGCGGCCAATGTCCGTCGCATCCGTGGGCTGGGCGTGGCTTACCGAGACCAGGTCATCCTTGCAAGCACCCACGACACCTGCAGCGCCGCGGCAGATTCACTGAACACGGCAGGGGTGCCTGCTCTGCACCTCGGCGACATCTTCCAGCGGCCCGAGGTCAAGGACCTGTTGGCATTGCTGCAGCTGTTCATCGACCGTTCAGGAAGCGGCCTGCTTCGAGTCTCACAACTCCCAGGCCTCCAGTTGCCGCCAACGGATGTCGAGAAGCTGCTTGCCTGGTGTAAAGCGAATCGGCCGATGCCGCTGTCCTGGGTTGCCGCGCCGCCTCCTGGGCTATCCAGCAAGGGCGTGGCTGCACTGCAGCGGTGGGCGGCAACTTTTGATGGCCTCGAGTCAGCAGACTCCCCATGGGAAGTAGCATGTCAGCTTCTCCTGGACCGGACAGACGTTCTTCGTACCCACCTGGCCGGCAGCAGCATCCTCGACATCACCCGCCGCATCGCACTCTGGCAGTTCATTTACTACCTACGGGTGCCAGACGGTGGGCGAACGTACCAGACCGTCGGCAGCTTCATCACTCGCTTGCGCCGCCGGCGGCGCGTTGGCGATGACCGTGAGCTCCGCATCCCGCCTCCGGAGGCGGACAGTCTCGATGCGGTAGCCGTAATGACAATTCATGGAAGCAAAGGTCTCGAGTTTGAGGCGGTCCATCTTGTCGACATCGACGCCAGGCATTTCCGCATGGGCACGGACTCCGACCTAGTCCCGCAGTCCTTGTTGCAGTCCATCGCTCCCATCGAGGACTTCGAGGGGCAGAGCGAAGCGTCGAACAAGCTGTACGTGGCACTATCCCGAGCGCGAGAACATCTGGTCCTCTACGAGACCAACGCGATGTACAACGCTGAGTGCGTTGCGGCTATCACCGGCGCTGCACATCTACTCGAACGAGTTCAAGGTAAGGCCGCCGTTTCCAAATTGCCGGCGCTGCCATCTGGCAGAAGTTCTGCGTCCGTACCTGCGACATACGACCTAGCAGGCTTCTTGTCGTATCGGGTGTGCCCACGGCGCTATTACTACGACTTCATCAAGGAACTGAGCCCTGCGGCAGGACTGCATCCGGCGGCCTTGATTGAAGGGGCCGTCATGCGCGAGCTTTTCGCCCCCTATGACGAAGAGCCGGAGCCGCCACCTGCAGAAATTGAAAAGGTCCTGGCCTCGCTTGGGCCGGCCTTCAAGGATTCCGTGCCACATCTCAGGGACTACGCAGACCAGCTCCTAGCTTCCGGTCGTGCATGGCTTGGCATGCAGCGCGCAGCGATGGCCGAGCCATTTGACGTCGAGTGCGCAGGCATCCCTCTTCACGTATCGCCCCACCGCATCACGAAGTCCGGGTCTGTGGTCACGATTGAATTCGTGCGCGTCAAGTCATCTGGCAAGCTGTCGCGTCAACACAAGACTCTTAGGTGGGTGCTGAAGTACCTGGCCGAGTCTTCTCCCAAGTACTCGTTCCAGGGCAGCATCTTCGTGCTGAGCACAGGCGCCGAGGAGCCCGTCTTCCCATACGGCCGACTGCCGGCCGACTTCTTCCTCGTCCCAATTGCGCAGGCTCTGATGGCAGGCAACTTTGAGGCCAAGCCCAATCCCTGGGAGTGCCCGAAGTGCAGGCACTTCCTGCATTGCCCAGCCTAGGCTGAGCCGGTCCACGCACTTCCGATTTCCAGGGCTACCTGCGACTTACCCAGCATGAGCAGCGCATCCCGCGCAGCTCACCTAGCTGAAAAAGGAAGCAGAAATGCCCACTCGTGTTTACATCCAGTCGGAGTTCTTCTCTGACATCAAGTTCCTCGAAGTCAACGACGAGGCCACCGTCGAAGAGCTGAAGCGCGCCGTCCTGGCGCTGCTGCCGGCCGGCACCGAAGCGTCCGACCTGACGCTCTCGGTCGAGGATGATGACGACGCCGCCTACGGCCGCGCCACCCACGTCAAGCACCTCAAGAAGGAGCACGGCGTCCGCGTGCACCTCCATCGCTGCAAGCATGTGGAAGTGCAGGTGCGCTTCGGCGCCGAGGCCGTGCACCACAAGTTCCGCCCGGCGACCACTGTGGGCCGCGTCCGTCTCTGGGCCGGCAAGAAGCTCGGTATGGCGCCGGGCGATATCGCTGAGCATGTGCTGCAGATCGCCGGCACCACCGAGCAGCCCGACGTCGATGTTCACGTCGGCACGTTGACGAAGTGCCCGCAGTGCGAAGTGACCTTCGACCTGGTGCCCGCGCACCGCATCAACGGCTAAGGGGCGAGGTATGGCACCGGACGAGCAATCTCTGCGTGCCGACCTCGCGTCGGCGCGTTTTCTCTCGGGCGAGGACCGCAACCGCTGGCAGTTCAAGAGGCTGGAGTGGCCCTTCCTCTACGTCAACGTCATCGCCCGCGACCGGTGCGAATACACGTTGCGCTTGGACTGCAGCGGATTCCCGGTGACGCCCCCCACGGGCACGTTCTGGAACCTGTCGACGAACAGCAAGCTGACGTTCGACAAGTGGCCCCAAGGCGGCGAGCGCCTGCAGCTGGCCTTCAAGCCCGGCTGGAAGGCAGGGGATGCGCTTTACATCCCCTGCGATCGCGAAAGCATCGTCGGCCATGAGTGCTGGTTTGCCCAGTACCCGCAGCTTATCTGGAAGCCCACCAAAGGCATCAGCCACTACCTGGAGGTGGTTCATGACCTTCTTCAAAGCCGCGACTATGTCTGCGCCCCTGCTTGAGGTGCCTGCCGCGCTCTGGGCGGAGCTGATGGCGCACCTGCGTGCGCAAGGCGGCGGCGTTCGCGAGAGCGGCGCCTTCCTCCTTGGGCACAAAACCGACGCTGACCGCGTGGTGCTGCGGTTCCTGCCCTACGAGCAGCTGCAACCCGACGCGCTCCGCAACGACCACGTGTCCCTGAAGGCCGCGAGTTTCGCGAAGCTGTGGGAGGTCTGTCGCGCTGAAGGCATGACCGTCGTGGCGGACGTGCACACGCATCCCTTCGGCCCCGGCCAGAGTCGGTCGGACCGGGCGAACCCGATGGTCGCCTTGAAGGGGCATATCGCGCTCATCGTGCCCCGGTTCGCCAAGGGCAACTCGCGCCCCCGCGACCTCGGGCTGTACGTCTACGAAGGCAACCACCAGTGGGCGTCGTACTCGGGATCTGATGTCGACCGCCTCCTGCGACTTACCAATGCTGGAGTTTCCCAATGACTGATTTCAACGCCGATTCCATGCACCGGCTGGCAAAGATGGCCTTGGACGCCGGCGAGGTCGCCTCGCCCGAGGAGGCGGTGGCCCTGTTCTCTCGCTATCGGCTGCGCATCCATCTCGGCCAAGGCTGGGCCAGCACGCTCGCCGGCCAGGCCTGCTTCTTGACCGCACTGAACACGGCCGTGCGCGCCTTCCTGGGCGGCGTCGAGGTCTACGGCGATCTAGCCGTTGCGCTCGACGTCCCGCTGTACCAAGGGCGCGGTGCCCGGGTCGTCGCTGAAGAGCTCGGTGCCAAGGTCGCCAAAAACGCCGCCTCGGACCTGCCGACGCTCGTGCTCGGTGCCGTCCCTGAGGGCACGCCCGCGGCGTTTTGCGTTCAACTTAGCTGGGACCACTGGCGCTTCGAGATTGCGCCCGCCGCTGCGGGCGGTGGGCTGGCCTGCACGGACGACAATCCCCTCGCGGGCGTTGGCGCTGCGGCGCTGGGGGTCAACGAGGCGTTCATGCACGTCCGTGGCGACCTGGCTGAGGCCGGCCACCGAAACGTCGGCATGTCGCTCTGGAACCCGCTCGCGGTCGCCGACTGGCGCGACGACGCACACAAGGGCCCCGAGCTCGCCTACTTGCCGAAGTCCCTATGGCTCGTCGGCCTGGGCCACCTGGGCCAGGCCTACGCATGGACGCTGGGACTGCTGCCCTATCCGGCCGATGGTCGCCCGCACCTGGTGCTCCAAGACTTCGACAAGGCCGCCAAGTCCAATCTCAGCACCTGCTTACTGCTGTGGGCGTCGGACCTGCTCAAGCCCAAGGTCAGAGCGGTGGCGAGCCGGCTCGAGGCCGCGGGCTTCACCACCGCGCTGGTCGAGCGCCGTTTTGGCCCCGGGCATCGGGTCATGATCGACGAGCCGACCGCGGCCCTCTTCGGCGTCGACAACGTGGTCGCGCGCCGCGACCTCGATACCGCCGAGTTTTCGCTGGTCGTCGAGGCCGGGCTTGGCAGCGGGCATCGCGATTTCCGGAACATCCGGCTGCACACGTTCCCGGGCCCGCGCCGACCGTCGGAAATCTGGACGGCGGAATCTGCCGCGCAAGCCTTCGTTGAGTTGAATGACACCTACAAGAAGTTGGCTGACGAGCGCCAGGACATCTGCGGGATGACGCTGCTGGCCTCTCGCGCCGTAGCCACGCCGTTCGTCGGGGCGCTAGCGGCGGTGCTGGCACTGTCCGAGGTCATGCGCCCGCTCCACAGCGGCCTGGTTCACGCCGCCCTGGACGCGCAGATGAAGAGCCTGCGCCATCGCACTGGCGCAGCTCCAATCGCGTACCAAGGGCTGCAGACGGCCTTTGTTCAAGCCGAAAAGCGGTTGTCCGGCCGTACAGGGGAGGTTAGGTGAGCAGGCGCCGCTACGGCCGCTACGGCCGCCACCGGCGAGGCGGCCTTTCTGAAGCGGTGGATGACACCGCGCGCATCGCCGCGAAATTTGGCCCTCTCGGAGCTCTATGGACTGGCGTGATTGGCTTCGCCGTCTTCTATGGGGGGCTTCCTGCCTGCATCTCGGCCTGGAGCGAGGAGAGTGGGTATTCCGGCCGATCGTGACCAGTGATTCCGGCATCGTGACCACCCAGTCCGGGCATCGTGACCAGCGATTCCGGCGATCGTGACCACCCCATCGCATCGATTTCGGCGACAGCGCAAGAACAATTGTATTTATGCGCCTGCTGGGGGCGCCAAGGAGGTCTCGGATGCAGCTGTATTGCGCGCCCGCCCCGGCCGCAGCGATTCGCCCTTCAAGGTGATGCGCTGCGAACGCGCCAGGAGCCGATCGAGCATGGCGTCGGCCATCGCCGCATCGCCAATCCACGCGTGCCAGTGCTCCACCGGCAACTGACTGGTGATGATCGTGGCGCGAGAGCCCGCGCGGTCATCGATCACCTCCATCAAGGCCTGGCGCGTCATGTCGTCCAGCCCGACCAGGCCCCAGTCGTCCAGCACCAGGACCTCGGCTTTGGCAAGCTGCGCGAGCCACTTGGCGTAGGTGCCCGCGGCCTTGAGCGTGCGCAACTCTTCGGCGAGGCGCGGCACGCGCAGGTAGCGCGCCGCGCGCCCCTGGCGGCAGGCATATTGCGCCAGCGCGCACGCGAGCCACGTCTTGCCGCAGCCCGTGGCGCCGGTGATGACCACCGTGCCACCCGATCCGATCCAGTCGCTGAGCGCCAAGCTCATGAAGCGGGCGCGATCAAGACCCCGGCCCGCGCGTCCATCGAAGTCCTCGATCGCCGCCTGCGGGTACTTGAGTTTGGCTTGCTGCAGCAATCGCGTGCAGCGGCGCGCATGGCGGCTGTCGATCTCGCACTGCACCAGAAGCGCCAGGCGCTCCTCGAAGGGCATGTCGCTGGACCCCGGCTGCTCGGCCTGGCGCTGCAGCGCGGCGACCATTCCCTGTAGTTTCAACGCGTGCAGTTGCGCGAGGGTTTGTTGGTAAAGCATGGTGTCTTTCCCCCTCTGCATCAGTGGTAGGAGCGCGCGCCGCGCAGCAGCGCATGCTCTGGGGCGCGCCAGGCGCTGCCGTCGGCCGCTTCGATGCGGTCGCGCCCGTTGGCCAGGATGTCGCGCACCGTGCGGTAGCGGCACGAGCCCAGCGCCAGCGCCATGGCACACGCCGCCTCCAGCCGAACCTTGCCGTAGCGCTTGGCAAGCGAGAGCAGCCCCAGCGAGCTGCGGTAGCCGTGCTCGGGGTGCTTGAAGCGGGTGAGCAATTGCTCGATCAGCCCGCCGGTGGCCACGCCAATCGTCAGGCCCCAATCGATCAGGCGCTGGGGCGTCCACTGGCGGTGCGCACGGTGCGCTGCGGGCATGTGCGCCTCCACCGTGGAGTAGCCGCCCGCGTCTTCGCTGCGCGCGTGCGCGGCCACGCGCTCGCCGCGGTGCAGCAGCTCCACGCCGCCAGCGGTGATGCGTGCGTCGAGCCGCTGGCCGACCAAGGCGTGCGGCACGCTGTAGCGGTGGTGCTCGATCTCCACGTGGTAGTCAATGTGCACGCGCACGCTCTTGAACCGAGCGTACTGATAGCGCGCCGCAGGTAGCGGCGCGAGCGCCGGCTGGTCGATGGCGGCGAAGACGCTCGCGCGGCTGCCGGGCAGCTTCTGGAAAGGGCGCTCGTTCAGTGCTACGAGCAGTGGGGCAATCGCCCGGTTGGCCGCGGCGATGTCCGCCAGGGGCACGTGGCGTAGGCGGGCCAGGATCCAGCGCTCGACCACTTGCACCGCCGACTCCACGCTCGCTTTGTCCTGTGGCGTATGCGGACGCGCAGGCAGCACCGAGCAGCCATAGTGGCGGGCGAAGTCCAGCACGGTGTCGCCCACGCGTGGCTCGTAGCGGTCGGGCTGGGCAATGACGGCGCGCGGATTGTCCGGGACGATGAGCTCGGGCACTCCGCCCATGAAGTGCAGCGCGCCGGTCATGCCGGCGATCCAGTCCACGGTCTTCTGCCCGGCAGTGGCCAGCACGTACGTGTAGTGCGAGGCGCCGAGCGCGGCCACAAAGAGGTTGGCGCGGCCGCCATCCGTCAGGGTCAGCGTGGGGCCGGCGAAGTCCACGAAGAGCCGCTCGCCGGCACGGTGCACCTGGCGCATTGAGCGCTTCAAGCGTCCCGCCCAGCGGCGGTAGCGCTCACAGAACTGGCTGTACTGCAGCACATGCTCGCCGGGGTGCTCGGCCTGGTACTCCTGCCACAGCAGCATGAGCGTCATGCCCTTGCGCGCGAGCTCGCGGTGGATGCGAGCGAAGTCGGGGATACAGGTGCCGCCGCCTGCAGCCCGCCTGGGCGCCAGGCGGGCCGCAAGTTCGGCTTCGCTCATGTCCTGGGCCGCTTGCCAGCCGAGGCCCGCGGCGGCCGCAGCAGCGAGGTATTTGGCAACCGCCGCCTTGGAGATGCCAAGGCATGCGGCGCACTGGCGCTGCGAGTGCCCTTGCCCGAGCACGTGGTGAAGGATGGATTTGATCATTTGCGCGTCCAGTGATGGCGGTGGCATGCCGGGCTCCTAAAAAAGCCCGACACCCTACCGACCAGGGTGGTGAAACGCGCTGCCATCCAGCGGATGCAGGAGGGCCGATTCGGACGACCGTGACGGGGTGGTCACGATCGCCGGAATCACTGGTCACGATGCCGGAATCGGCAAATCTCCGCCACCCGGCGCCGGGTGGTCACGATGACCGGAATCGGTGGTCACGATCATCGGAATACGCACGCGACGGCATAGATCTTGGCCACGAACGCGCCCTCCCTCGCGTCCGGCGTCGCAAAAAGCTTGGCGTTGGCCTTGGCCCATTCAAGATCAGCGGCTGGTGACCCGTCGCCGAGTTCGTGGAAGACCTCGCGCGTCGACGTAATATTGCCGGCGACCACGAGCTGGTCGAACTCCTTCCACAGCGACACGAAGCGCTTGCGGTAGTAGTTCTTGTGCAGGTTGGAAATCACACCAGTGTCCAGGACGTACATCAGAGACCTCCCCCCGCAAATTTCTCGGCAAAGGTCGGCAGACTCCTCGGCTTCATGTTCAGGTACTCAGCTAGTTGCCGCCGGTCAAAGCGCTTCTGGTAGTACCTCGTAAAAGCCAGATCGATGTAGCGCTGGCCTAGGTAGGCATGCTGGGTGTTGTAGTAGTAGCCCGCCGCCTTCTCGCCCTCGGGCTTTTTCATTTGAGCAGCCCATTCTTTGGCGGCCGCCACATACTCATCGGCCTCGATTAACCCGCGATCGAGGAACTTACGGTAGATGACCTCGCGGCTGACATTGAAATGATTGGCGAGCTGGCTTGCGCTTAGACGGCCGATCTTGGCGCCTTTGAGCATCTTGTCGAGCACGTCGTCAGGCACCAGAACACGCGCTGCTAGGCCGTTGCAGATAATTTCGATCTTCTGCTCTGCATCGCCCAAGTGCTTGAGGAACGGGTCGTCGAGCAGGTCGACACCGCTCGTGTGGAAGAGCAAGTGCCCCAACTCGTGGAACAGCGTGAAGATCTGCCGCGATTTCGCAGAGCTGTTGTTGATGTAGATGACCGGAAACTCGTTGTCGTACAGGCAGAATCCGAAGTAGTTCGGCGCTTGAAACGCATCCTTGAAAACGTAGATGCCTGCCTTCGTTGAAAACACCTCGCGCCACTTTTCCAGAGCCTCTTCAACGTTCTTCCATGCCACCTGATCGTCGATGCTGACCCCAAGATAAGCTCGCACATCGGCGGCAATCTCGGCGAGCGACGTGTTAGTTGAGACTTTGAGATCGCGGGTGATGAGGCGCTTCGATGGGTTTTTCCCGTCGTTTAGCTCGGCCAGGTTGAGCTGCATTGCTCGGCCCTGACGCAGGAAGAAGCGCACCCTTCGAGGGATAGCAGCAAAGTCTTCTGACGTGAGGGTTCGGAACGACTGTTCGAGCGGTGGGATCTCAGGCGGCTTAGGAAAAAAAAGACGGCGACAGGCACTTTGAACCGGTTGGCCATATCCTCGACCTGGACATATGTCGGCAGTGCCTTGCCGGTTTCCCAGGCAGCGATTTTCTTAAAGTGACGCTCTGCGTCGTCGATCGAGTAGCCGGACCGTTCACGCGCCCACTGCACAACAGCTGGGGTGACGGGCAAGCCTTCTTTTGCCGTTGCCATGCTTACCGACCTTCTTTCAGCTCCGCAGATGCGGGCACGTTGTAGTTCCTGAAGAGGTCACGCTATGCATTGATTCACCATCTTGAGTTTGAGATTGAGGTTTTGGGAGTTCGTTTGACTATACCCGTGAGGTGTCGCCCCAGTCACTTGCCAACCCCCACCCTCCCCCTCTCAAACACCCGCCAAAACCCCGCCTCCTGCGTGGTCGCAAAGTTGATGCGCATCAGCGTGCTGGGCCGCCGCTCGGCGTGGAACAGCGCGCCGGGCGCCAGCAGGTAGCCGTCGTCCAACAGGCGCAGGGCCAATGCTTCGGTGTCCACGCCGGTGTCCACCCAGCCGAACAGGCCGGCGGGCTCGGCGGCAAAGCGGCAGCCGGCTTGCTGGGCCAGGCGGGCGCTGCGGCTGCGGGCGGCGTCCAGGCGGGTGCGCACGCGCTCGGCGTGGC
>Ga0208825_1002065_pt1 | contig 13950 bp, 16 predicted proteins | sample AD_UKC113_MetaG_FD_184450 | JGI IMG/M metagenome (GOLD analysis project Ga0208825, IMG submission 184450) | Active sludge microbial communities of municipal wastewater-treating anaerobic digesters from Hong Kong - AD_UKC113_MetaG (SPAdes)... | ecosystem: Engineered > Bioreactor > Anaerobic >...
GGAGAAAAAACGATATATAGCCGTTATTGCCGCTTTTGTTTGCGTGCTCGTAATCATGGCCGCCGCCAGAACCCAAATCAACAGAGCGTATAAAAAACCGGACCAGGCCGGAAGCGGCCAGTCTTCCGGCCCGGCTTCCATTGTGTTTCCGGGCGAATTCGAAAAGCAGCAGGCGGTATGGATGCAGTGGCCGGAAGGAATGTACAGCACCGCCAGCAACCCCGTATACCCCGTCTTTATCGACATCATCAAGGCCCTTGACCCGTATGTCAGGGTAAACCTGATCACACAGAGCAAAGAAGAAATCACACAAATTGAAGACTTGCTCAAAGCAAACGGCTATACCGGCACGAACGTCAGCTACTACATAGTCAACCACCTGTCCATATGGGCGAGGGATGTCGGGCCGGTTTTCGTCAAAGACAGTGAGAACGGACTGAATGTCGTGGACTTCGGCTTCAACAACTACGGCAGGGGAGCAAGCCGGTATTTTCTCGATACTGAGAGCCGGATAGACAGACTGACCGCCCAACTGCTCAAGCTGCCGGTAATCGCCACAAGTCTCGTCTCAGAAGGCGGCGGCGTAGAGTCCAACGGCCGGGGGACAATTATGATAACCGAATCGGTCGCGCTCAACCGGAATCCGGCGCTGGCCAAAGAACAGATCGAGAATGAATATAAAAGGGTGCTCGGGGCGAAGAAAGTAATATGGCTGAAGCGGGGACTTGCCGAAGACGACCTGATCACAAACGGGCACGTCAATGAAATAGCGCGTTTCGCAAGTCCGGACACGATACTGCTGGCACAGGTCCTGCCTGAGGACAGATATACGAACCAGACTTCGCAGGATTCGTACCTGCGCCTCGAAGAGAACTACAATATACTGCTGAACTCGACAGACCAGGACGGAAAACCGTTCCGCATTATTAGAATCCCGATGCCTCCCACGCTTTACGGAGAGGCGGACGATACGGGCAAAATACCCGTGCGCAGCTATCTGAATTATGCCGTCACAAACGGCGCGGTACTGATGCAAACCTATTGGAAGCCTGGACGCTCAGAAAAACTGAAAGCCGTCGAAGACCAGGTCAGGGATATCTTCCAGAGCGTGTTCCCCGGGCGCGCCGTAATCGGCATCAACGCCGAAAGCGTAAACCTGTGGGGAGGCGGAATCCACTGCATAACCCAGCATATGCCCGCCAGTTGAGCTTTGGGTGTGAAAACAGGCTACCAGCTTCCTCCTCCGCCGCCTCCGAAGCCGCCTCCGGAAAATCCGCCGCCCCCGAAACCGCCGGCGCCGCCTGCACCGCCGCTCCTCGGCGCGGAGAACATGGCCGCCCCGGCGCTCGATGCCATTGAATTAATCGAGCCGATGAAAACATAGGGAGTGAATACTCTCATGCCGCCCGGCGAAACGTACCAGTCCGGCTGTTCCTGGTAGATCCCCTCGAAAGCCTTTGCCCAGTTGTCTGTAACATCGAGCGCTATGGCGTAGGGCAGGAACCTGGAAAAGAGATTTTTATCCCCCATTCTCTCCAGCCTGTCCTTTTCCGCGCGGTTCAAGAATTCCTGAAAGCCGAGGATGTCCATATATGCGGAAGCTCCCGCCCTTGTCTTCGCGGGCATTGCCTTCGCAAAGGCAATCACAGTCAGGCCTGTCAGTATTCCCGCCAAAAAGCTCTGGCCGGCGGCGTAGGAATTAAACAACGCCTGAAAAATAAATCCGGCGGCTGCAACCAGCGCGGCAGAGATTACACCGGCTATGATGTAGAACGTTCTCACCCGGTCGGGGTTTTTGAGAAAATATTTCTTATCGACAAGACCGCCATAGAGAGAATCTTTTAATTCCCCCAAATTTTTATAGAACTTATTCTTCAGTTCGGACACATGAACGCCGGGTAGTCCTGAAAAAATACGTTCCATCAGCAGATTCTCAAAGGCACTGAGTTCCGCATCGGGCTCCCTGACCTTGGCCAGGTAATAATCCGTGGAATGGAAAAGCAAGCCGTCCTTTTTTTTCTCCTCTATCTTTATATATCCCTTCACGGCAAGTCCGACAATGGTTGAAGTGATGTCCCGGGGGTCCATCTTTTCATCGACAATGGCGCCGACCTCGGCGGGTGTCAGCGGGGAGCCGTTGAATTTCGGGGGCTCGTACATAACGGCCACAGACTCCCTCACCTTCGGGTCCCTGCCTCTTTTGTACCACAGGTTTACCATGAATATCAGCGCAAAAACGGGGAAAATAAATACCCAGTTATCCCTGAAATTCAACGCCCATAAGAACTTTTTCAGCGGTGTGGGGGGTGAAACGAGGCCTTTATCCCACCCGAACACTATCGTAAAGCCCTCGCCTTTTTTCAATTCCCTTTGGGTATAGAATTTCCCGCTGTTGTTGGCCGCCTCAAAACCGCCCTGCGATTCCTCCGATCCGTAAAAACCCGTATAGCAGGCAGCCTTCAGTTCTTTGCTGGTATCCCGCACCGCGAGTCTGACCTCGGCCGACGCCTTTTTAACGGGCGCCTGCCAGTAATTGCCCGTGACATTCCAGTAAAGCTGGTCATGGTCGTCAAAGAAAAGCACGGCATTCTCGACCTTGTAGGTGATCACATATGTCTGGGGGCCGCTCACATATTTTTTCGCGTCGCCGATTTTTATATTTACGGCGTCGCCTTTCCTGGAGACCTGATACTTCCATTTCTCTCCCGCCCCGTTGGTGACGGACATCACCTTCAGCGGGGTTGTAACGGTATTGCCGAGATCGTCTTTATACCTGAAAGGAATCTCCCGGTAAATGCCGTGCCTGGATCTGAGGAAGTTAACGTCAATGACTTCTTTGACGGTAAAAGATGAATCTTCATTTACAGTTATATCGGAATGGAACCCGCTGATGATGAAATCCTGCGCGTGTGCAACGGACGGTGAAAAAACCAGGATGAACAGCAACAACAGGCAAATAAGGCAAGCCGATCTTTTCATGAAAAACTCACCTTGACAGGCTTTCTCTCGGCCTGCGGCTCCTCCAGCTCGAAAAACTCCTCCTGCCTGAATTTGAACATTGACGCCACGATATTCGACGGAACCGACTCTATTACTATGTTGTAATCGCGGACCACTGCGTTGTAATACCTTCTTGCATACTCTATGTTGTTCTCAAGCTCCTGGAGCTGGTTCTGGAGCTGCGTGAAATTAGCGCTGGCCTTCAGTTCGGGATACGCTTCGGCAACTGCAAAAAGGCTTTTCAGCGTATCCCCCAGCATGTTCTCGGCCTTTGCCTTATCAGCGGGGGATACGGCCTGCATGGCCATGGACCTCGCCCCGGTCACCTTCTCGAAAACAGATTTCTCATGGGCCGCGTAGCCCTTGACAGTCTCCACGAGATTCGGCACGAGATCGTACCTCTTTTTAAGCTGGACGTCGATATCGGACCATGAGGACCTTACGGTATTCCTGAGACGGATCAGTTTGTTATATATCGCCATGACAGCAAACACCAACACCACAACTGCTCCAAGAGCGATATACAGCGCCATAACGGTTCCCTCCTTTGAATTGAAATTGCCCGAAAAAATCACCGCAAAAAAATAATATCAGTTAATATTCTATAATACACGGCAACCTTCCTTTATCTACGGTTACTTTGTCTCCGGGTAAAGAAATCTTGTTTTAAAACCATGATTTATAAATGTTCAAACTGTTATAATTGTCATATAATTGGAATATGATTCTTCATCCGCCATGTATAAAGGAGAACTCAAATGGCTCATTTTCTAGTGCAAATTTTCTTTGGTTGGCCTGCATTACTCGGCTCGTTGCTCGTTTCTCTGCTTGGAACCTATGGGCGGCGTCCGGAACTGTGCATTTTCGGCGCCGTACTTTCCACGGGCTTCGCCTTTTATCTTACGGGACTGCCGTCTGCTATTTTCAAATCAGCCGGTTATTCTTTGCCGCTGCTTCACCTCTCCGCAGCGGTTTTTGTCCGCCGGGGAAGGGCAGGAACAGCCAGGCTGCTCTTATTGCCTCACGCGGCCGTTATACTCTACTTCCTTTTTATATTGGTTGCCGCCTCACCCGCACCCTAGTTCCGTACTCTTTTGGATTTGCTGACGACAGGAGTTCAACTGGTTGAAAAGCTAAAAAACTTCCACACTGGCCAGACTCGACTTGTCTATTTCAGCAAAAAATAATACGTAACGGTTCATGTCGTTTTCTTCCTTTAAAATCATGGTAAAATTATGGGGGGGAATTATCTGCTTACCAAATAAATGGGATAAGTCTATATCTTACCCTTTTCATATAATCCGCGTAACCATCCAATTCATTGACCAACATTTTTTCTTCACCAATTATCCTGCCCGCTAAAAGAAAAATCATAATCAAACCAATTATTACACCATAGATAGAGCCAAGCAGCAGGGGTGTCCCTACGAATAATAATAGACCGCCTAAATACATCGGATGTCTCACAATTTCATAAACCCCTGTAGAAATTAATTGTTGTTTCCGTTCAGTCTGCATTCTGACCAATGGTGAAGCGAATGTATTCGTAGCATACGATTGATAAAAAAAGTAAAAAGATAATATTAATGCCATTCCTCCCAAAACTTTTAACCATGCTGGAAAGTATGTAGTCCACCCATATCTTTTAGAATCTAATGGCATAATTACAATCCATGCGACAAATCCTATTAAAAGCCCGTATACAACATACTTATCCCATCTTTTTTGGTTGGCAGTGCCTGGCTGTTTATATCTTTCCATCAGTAATGAGGGATCGTTGCGATACAAATAAATAATAATCATTGTACACATCACTATAAACCAAATGCCAAAAATCCACCCTTCTATCCAGGCCCAATCCCCTGAAAGGAAAAGAAGTAATGCTGGAAATATAATAAGGTAAAATATGGTAAAAATGATTTTGCCTGCCGATAATTTTTCGTTTTCAGTTGCTATCGCGAAAACCTCCATTAATAAGGCGCTGCCGGGTTGGGTGCCGTAGGGAAGTTGGATCAAGAGGTTTCCAACCAGTAAAACCCCACTCAAATACAAAAACCGGCAATCTGCATAACAGCGGTAATTTCAGTGTTTTATCTCAACGCCGCCCATTATCGCGGTACAACGCAGGACAAGCTTTGTAACCGCCTCATGTTCTCCCTTGTACTCCGACTTCCTGTTGGCAATAATGCCCCCGCTTTCTTCGTCAAAAAATTTCACACCGCCCAGTATGGCAGTTCCTTCGTAATCAACTGCGATCCCGGCGGGAACTATAATCTCAATTCCACCCATAACGGCCGTCATATTTAGGTGAATCTCCCCTTCCGGAATTTCCGCAGCGTTCAGATCCATCTTGACGCCGCCCATTAAGGCAAAATAACCTCCGTCTTCCAGTTTCCAGCCTTTTTGCTTCAGTTCGATCCCGCTCATAACAGCCCAATGGACACCGCCCGAACCAGACGTACCCCTTAAAAAACCCCAGCCGATCAGTATTAAAACAGCCGGCCAAAATAGTTTCCAGAAGGTGGAGTAATCTAATTCATATAAGCCCAAGTTGTGTCCGGTAATGACAACGCCCAAGGCTATCAGGACTAAACCAGTTCCCAACTTGCCTGTTTTTTTCCGGCGTTCGGAGGTTTCGGGCTTCGAATCCGGAATTACCAAATCAATACCCCAGATAACAAGTATAACGGGCCAGTAGGTCAAGATTATCCTGCCTGCACTTACGTTAAGGATTTCAAAGTTGTTTAAAAGTAAAATGATCCCCAGAACAATGACGATAAGACCTAATATAAAGGAGCTTCTATGATAACGCCGCATATGCAAAACCTCCAGTGTTAAACATTAAAACAACTTGCATAATGTTCAAAAATCAGCCTCCCAAAAAGCTCAGCCCGATTACAATAAGTATAACCGGCCACAGTTTTTTTATTTGAACAACAAACGGATTTCGTATACTATACCATATTATCCAACCGCCCGGACCGGATTGACGCCACTATGGCCAAACAGCTCACTCCCTCCGCAGCCGGATCCTGCATGTCTACCTGCTGTAAAACATACGTACCGAAAAATTCAAATAAAGCCAATATCGACGGCGCAAAAAAATGTCTTGAATCCGGCGAGACCCGGCTAAAGGTTAGCCGGGTCTCGTTTCTAAGCCAAAATAACTCCTTAATCGGCCGGTAGAAAAGGGTTGATAAAGCGGACACCTTCTACAAAGCTGCCGTGAGAAAAATCTTCGCTTAAAACCAGGTTGACCTGGTTTAACCGTGCTGTAGCCCAGATCTGGGCGTCCCAAAGAGAAAACCGGTGTTTCTCGACCCCCCGGATAGCTTCGAGTACAATCATTTCAGTAATTTCCAGCACCGTCCACACCCGGCAAAAGTTGTCAATCCTCTGCGCAGCCTGCTCCAAGGTTAGAGGCGCTGAAATTTTTTTTGTCACCGTGACGAAAAATTCTGAAAGTACCTGTGCGCTTACCACGCCCGTTCCGGAATGGGCCAGAGTATCCTATAATAAGTCACAAGAGTTATTTTTTAAAATCATTTTTGGTCAAGCATTGGATTTATCCCTGTTACAGTGCTTGTAGTTATAACCGTAATAACAATTTTTATAAGGAAATAACAGCAGGGATTTGTACACCTGTTTTGCCATTCTCCAGGTTAAGGTTGAAGGAGTCCCCCCTAATTTTATTTGACAGCTACCATCCCGCGCCGCTTCTTGACATCGGCCCAACCCGGCTTTATACTTATGGTCAGCAAAGGTCAACCAGCAAGCCGTGGAGCAGGAGGTGTTCATTTTGTCGGCCGCTGCGGCAAAGGAGCATTTTGAAACCAGGGAATTCCAGGCAGAAGTCAAGCAACTGCTCGATATTGTGGTAAATTCTCTTTACACCGACCGCGAAATTTTTTTGCGGGAGCTGATTTCAAACAGCGCCGACGCGCTGGAGAAGTTCCGCTTCGAAAGCCTGGTCAACCGGGAGGCCGCGGGCGGGGAAGACCTGCCGCTGGAAATTTCCATTGAACTCGACAGCAGGGAAAACACCCTTACCGTAGCCGACACCGGAATCGGCATGACCGGGGAAGAGCTTGTGGAAAACCTGGGCACAATAGCGCACTCGGGCTCAAAGCAATTCATCCGGGAGTTAAAGGAGAACGGCAGAAAGGATGTAAACCTGATTGGCCAGTTCGGCGTGGGCTTTTATTCGGCCTTTATGGTGGCCAAAAGGGTGCGCGTCCTCACCCGCTCGTACCGCCCCGGTGCGGACGGCTGCGAATGGATTTCAGACGGCAGCGGCAGCTACGAGCTGGGGCCGGCGGAAGGCCTGCGGCGGGGCACCAGGGTTATCCTGGAGCTCAAAGAAGACGCCCGCGAATTTACCGGCGCGGAAAAAGTCAAGGAAATCATCCGGCAGTATTCCAGCTTTGTGCCCTTCCCTATCAAGGTCAACGGGGAGCAGGTAAATACCGTCCAGGCCATCTGGATGCGCAACAAGAACGAGGTGACGGAAGAAGAGTACAAAGAGTTTTACAAGTATATAGCCGGGGCGTTCGACGAGCCGCTTTACCGCCTGCACTTTACCGCGGACGCGCCCCTGACCATAAACGCCCTTTTGTACGTCCCCAAGGAAAACCTGGAGCGGTTCGGCTTCGGCCGGCTGGAGCCGGGGGTTAACCTTTACTGCCGCAAGGTTCTGATCCAGCAGCACCCGGAAGGGCTGCTGCCGGACTGGCTGCGCTTTTTAAAAGGTGTAATCGACAGCGAAGACATACCGCTCAACATCTCCCGCGAAACCATGCAGGACAGCGCCCTGGCAGCCAGGCTGCAAAAAGCGATCACCGGCCGCTTTCTCAAATTCTTGAGCGAACAGGCCCGGGAAAATCCCGAAAAGTACGCGGAGTTCTGGAATACCTTCGGCATTTTCCTGAAGGAAGGGACGGTATCCGATTTCACCCACCGCAACGACCTGGCCAAGCTGCTGCGCTTTGAGTCGTCGGGAACGGAACCCGGCAAACTCACCTCGCTTGCCGAATACGTTGAAAGAATGAAGGAAGGGCAGAAGGACGTTTACTTCATAAACGGCCCCTCGCGGGAGGCCATTGAGTGCGGGCCGTACCTTGAAGCTTTCCGGGCCTGCGGCTTTGAAATCATCTACAACTACGAGCCGGTAGACGACTTTGTCCTCAGCACCCTGGGCGAATTTGAAGGCAAAAAGCTGGTGTCGGCAGACAATGCCGCGCTGGAACTGCCGGCCCTGGAAGGCAGTCAGGAGGAGCCGCTGGACGGAAACGAACTGCAGTCCCTCATAACCTGGCTTAAAGAAGCGCTGGGCGATAAGGCCGGCGAGGTTAAAAGCTCCCGGCGCCTTTTGGACAGCCCGGCCATCCTGACAAACCTGGACGGGCACCTGACCAGCAGCATGGAGCGGGTGATGCAGGCGGTCAACAAGGATTTCCGGGCCGCCGGCCGGAAGGCTTTTGAGATTAACCCGCGGCACAGGCTGATCAAGCGCCTGGCCTCGCTGCGGAAAGAAAACCCCGGCCTGGCAGGCTGCGTGGCCGAGCAGATTTACGACAACGCCGTCATTTCCGCCGGCCTCGCCGTCAACCCGCGGGACATGGTTGAAAGAATCTACCGGATCCTGGAAAGCACTCTGGTGAACCGCTAAAAAATTAAGGGCCGCCATCGCTTTTAGCTTGATGAGCACAATCCCACGATAAATTAGAACTTATCGGTCTTATAACTTTTTCCCATAATTTACATCTAATGTTATTGCATTAAGTATAATTGTAACTATGAGAAGCTATGTGGCGACCAATGCCACCGCATGTGCAGTATCCATAAGTGCTGACCAATCCTCTATCTTTACCAGATGGCTGGTATAGAAAATTTGCATACACAGTGAAATGGCGCAGGCACTGACGCTTGCTACGGAAAAGACAGCCCAGTTCCCACGGTCGGCTTTTTTGTGCTGCACAAGATTAACAACAGGAAGTATCCATGCAATCAGCCCAAGTACAAGGTTTCCCAGATTCAGCCAACTAGCCCCAAACAAAACCATCTCCTTTGCAAAATTCCTGGTTGCCTGCTTCCCAGTAGTATTATACTCTAAAAAAATCTAATTTTAATTAGCCCTTATTGCTCTTTCGCCGGTGAAATCCTCCCAGCGTATACTCCTCGCACTGGAACCGGCGGGATACACTCATTGCATACTGCTCCAATAAACTGGCGGGGTTCAGGAGCGCAAACCGGCGCTCCTATAACCACTGCCAGGTTTTTTTACAGTCCTCCTTTGGATTGGTTTGGTTTTAATCTCACCCTTACCATTCTCCAAAGTGGGCTGTATCCCTTTTTACAGGAAGTATAGCACATGACCCATTATTATCCTCTTTCCTTTTCATACCAACGATTATATTCAGGATAAGAAAAGAAGAAGAAGTGCTATTACGAGACCTACCGGAGTACACGGACTTTTTAATAAAACACGTTATCGCTTGATTCCGTCAGTTTGGTAAACTGGGGCGGTAATAGGCACTGGTGCGGTTAACATCCAAAAGCTCGGCCTGCTTTTTCAACGGGATTTTCCGGTCTTTTACAGCAGATTTAAAAACGGTCATGGCGGAACAACTGGCCGGAACTTTCAACGTTTTTCAATTACCTGCAGGAAATCCGAAAAATCATTTATACGACCAATGTTATTGAAGCTTATCACCGGCAATTGCGTAAGGTTACCAAAGCAAAATCCTTCTTTCCTTCTGATGAGGCCTTGATGAAAATGTTGTACCTCACTACAATGGATGTGGTTGATCAATGGACGATGCGAATACCAAACTGGGGCCTTATCCTGGCTCAATTAACAGTCATATTCGGAGAGAGGGTGGAAAAACAGCTATAGGTAATTTATGGGTTTACACAAAAGTATTGACAGACCTATGTTCATTTCACGTTATAATCCACACCCATATATTTATTAGCATTGCGAAGTTCTTCAATCATTTGATAGATTCGCTTTTCTCTTGTTTTTTTGCGTCTTTGCTTTGATTATTCATAAATGTTTGGTTTCCTGATCAAAATTACCATTAACTTTGAACATATATTTCACTTTTTTTATTGACTTTTCGCGCATGACCTCACACCCGTTGCACATCGCGAAACTTTAGAGATTTTGACCGCCCCCGTGGTTTAATCCGATATTGTTAAATAATAATCGCACTACTATTGTTGACAATATCGAACAAAATGCATATAATATAAATGTGCCATTCATACTAATCATGAAAGGAGTTTTTATCATGATTATCACTGCAACCGAGCTAAAAGCAAATATAGGCAAATACCTTCAGCTTGCCGAAACACAGGATATAATCGTCACAAAAAACAACAAGCCGATTGCAAAACTGACGGGCGTGCGGAAAAACAAGCTTGACATCCTCAATAGCCTCGTCGGCATCATTGAAGACGACGGCTATACACTTGAAGATGCCAGAAGGGACAGGTTGGCAAAACAATGAGAATATTGATTGACACAAACATCGTCCTTGACATCTTGCTGCGGCGCACTGGTTTCTTTGATGCGTCATATGATGTGCTAAAGCTGTCCTCTCTTGACAAAGCAGAAGTCTTTATAACCGCCAATGCCATTACCGACATTTACTACATCCTGCACAGAGCAACCAAGGATGCCGGAAAATCTAGGGAGGCTATTATTCAGCTTCTCAATCTTGTCGATATTGCCGATGCCCTGGCATCCGATGTTATGGCCGCTCTATCAAGCAAGGTAACAGACTTTGAAGATGCTCTTGCCGGAGCAATAGCAAAAAGAATCAAGGCCGATTGCATTGTTACCCGCAATACTAAAGATTTCGCCAATTCACCTGTTCCGGCAATTGATCCGAAGGATTTTCTTGCTGAATTTTCAAATATTGAATAACCCTAAAAGACGCTGTTTTACGGACGTCTTTTTTTGTTTCTCCCCAGCGCTTGCCTTCTTATGCCGTTATTACCGAGTGGCAGCTTGTGCACAGGCTCATGAGATTTTGAACCGTACTTAAACCTCATATTGAACCTCGAAACTGTAAAATTAAAAAGGCGAACTTTCAAAGCTTATTATCGGTTTCATTTCAGCTTTTTTCTTTCATTGATTTCGTATAGCAGCTTGAAAGATTGTATTTCTCCCGCAGTTTGTTGACCATCTTATATAAAGAATTTTTGTATTCCTTGTCTGCCCCGCCAGTCTTATAAAGTACTGCTAAATCATTGTATAAATTAGGAATTTCTCTTTTTATAAAATCAAAAAATACTGCCCTTGTTTTACCCCTCAGGTACAATGTTCCGGGCAAGACATAATGAACATCACTGTCTTTGGCCATACCGAAAAGCATATTAAAATTCTCAAAGCTGTCTGTCGGGTAAGGAATGATAGGCATTACATGCAGCCCAACAGATGCATTTGTTTTTCTTTAAAATGTCCGGCATCAATCTGTAATGTTCCTCTGCAGCCTGGTAGCTGTCAGTAACACCACCGATATTTACAACCTCTCGTTTCCATTTTGGACTGCTAAGCTGTTTCTCAAGCTGCTCTACGATATTGGTTTTTACAAAAATATCACCAAAATAATCTTCAGAGCCAAGATATTCATGGGAACGAATTGCATAGCAATACCTGCAGCCATGCTCACAACCCCTGTAAATATTTAGATCCCAGCTATATGGCATCCGCCTTTTAAGCTTGTTCATTGCAGTTTCACAACTGATTTCTATGTACTTTAATTCTCCCATAAAAAGAATTTTCTAAATTTTGTTTGCAGAATACACTTGCCGCTGCAAGGCACCTCATAAATCTGATTTATTAACGAAAAGAAGCCAACTGCGTTTGCAATCGACTTCTTTCGACAAAAATTTTGTCTAATGACTCAATAATTGATACAATTTAACGATTTGTCGGGATTTGGTGTCAGGGGTGTGCATTTTCCTGGAGGGGGGTGCATTTCTTTTTTTGGGGGGTGCAAAATTAAGGTGAATTTACTGTTATGATACTTCAATCTCTACTGCACTCTTAATATGGGATTCAATCTGTGTGATGATCGGTGTATAAAGATTGACATCAACCTCTGGTGTTGAAATCGAAACCACTAGAGAGTAACGAACTTTCTTATTATAGCATCCAAGGTTTACTCGCTCCCTCCACCAGCCAATAACAGGATAAACGGCTATATAATTAGCATCACATAGGTCTGCCGCGTTTTGTTGGCGAAAATCCGAATGAATTGATCCAACATCGCGATTATCAGCACCTAAATACCAATTCTCGCTTCCACTGGTACCTTCTCCCGAATCCTTTTTGTCTTCACCACGCATTTTAATATTGATACGCTTAATAAAGTCACATAGTATTTCAGGTTTTATTGGCCATTTTTTATCCCACATAACAGAAGTTGAACTATATGGAGATAATTCTCCGCAGTTTGCAACAGCCCGATAGCTATTTAATAATTCTTCCTCAATTCTAATGTCTTGGCTGTATGCCCCAACGGTAATAGCATTCCAAGCCTGTCCGGGGCTTTCAACAGAGTGAATTATATTTGCGTTTGCGGATTAAAAGTCACCACCTTGTGTTCCGTATCGATACTAAGGACCCCAGCAGCCAAAGACCCATCATCAGCCTTCAGTAAGATAAAATTGGCGGCGGTTACATCGGTAGCCTGGATGGCGTTGGCAAAGGTCCAGGTCAGGTTAGCGTCTGCCGCCACTCCGCTGGCCCCATCCACCGGACTTATTGTCACCGTCAAGGGGCCGGGAGCCGCTCCGTCTACCGCCGTAAACCAATTTGTGCCGGTTGAAACAGCCCAATCGGGATGATCCTCATCGCCGATCTTCTGCCAGGCGTTGTCAAAGGTGCGTTTAATAAATGTCCCCTTGATTTTGGGGGTCTGAAATTTGGGCTTATCTTCCGCAGTCTGGTACTCTTGCTCCTGCAGGGCGAATTTCCCTTTATACAGCCATACATAGCGGTAGCTGCCGTTGCTCTTTTTGGACTTGAATCCTAAGGCCACATAGGGCGCGGTGTCGGTTGACTTCTTGACCAGCACCCCGCCAGTGACGCTGTGCCCCAAAAGGGCCGCCTGGGTGTTGAGGTCAATGTCTTTAGCCTCAAACTCCATATCGATTTCCCCCAGCGAGGTGACGGTTTCATCAGGCCCGTCGTCGCAGTACAGGGTTTCCGTGTTGCTCTTGGGACTTATTTTGGCGTTCGTTGATAGCCCCGGCTATGGCCACCGGGCTGTTATATGTCGCTCCTAAAGGCGTATCGCTAGTAAGAACCGCGTAATACAGGCTGTTTAAGCCTACTTGTACCCCTGCCATTTTTTAACCTCCTTCAACTTCCCGCTCAGTCACATACCTGAGCGCTTTGTGAAATATTTTGGTATCGTCTTCATAAAGATCGGCGCTACTAGTCCTTTTAAAGCCTAAAGATTTCATGGTTTTGTCCACCTCGGCGGCAATAGGGGAGGTGCTGCCTGCTTTTACCCACACATCCACTTGCAGGTGCACCTCAGCCATAAAAGCAGTGCCGTCCGCCCAGGCACAGTCAAAATTGGTTAACTCAAACAAAGTAATGTATTTATTTAGGCCCTCCGGCGCTTTCAACTGGTAGATATGAGGCCCGCCCAATAAAGCCAGCAGATCAGTGTTTTCCTCTAAAGCCGCCAGGACTTCCGGTTTGACATTGATCATAGGTCAAGCCCCGCTTTCAAGGTCTGCCTGATGGTTTCCATCACCTGTTTCTTACTTTCGGCTTGGGCCGGACCCATGAAAGGGCGAGCAGTCATCTTGGAGGTGCCGTACTCCAGAAATTTGCCATAAAAAAAGGGAGCCTTTGGCCCCACCTCCACGTATTTGCCGTTTTCATCCTGCTTTGGTTCGGAAATCACGATATTGTCTGCCAGATGC
>Ga0208825_1002081_pt1 | contig 13880 bp, 12 predicted proteins | sample AD_UKC113_MetaG_FD_184450 | JGI IMG/M metagenome (GOLD analysis project Ga0208825, IMG submission 184450) | Active sludge microbial communities of municipal wastewater-treating anaerobic digesters from Hong Kong - AD_UKC113_MetaG (SPAdes)... | ecosystem: Engineered > Bioreactor > Anaerobic >...
TAATTCTATATTTACATTTAAATGAATAAGAATAAAACAGATATCCCCCTGCTGAAGCATTCAGATTCAGAAAATTTCCTTCTTATCGCCGGCCCCTGTGTGGTTGAGGGAGAGGATATTGTATTTGAGATCGCCGGACGTCTGACGGAGCTTTCCGACATATACAAGATACCGCTGGTATTCAAAGCTTCATACAGAAAGGCTAACCGGTCAAGAGGGGATTCATTTACGGGAATAGGCGACATCAGGGCTCTGGAGATCCTGAAAAAGGTAAGATCCCATTTTTCCGTTCCTGTAATTACTGACATACACAATCCCGGTGAAGCTGAAATGGCAGCTGAATACGTTGACATATTGCAGATTCCTGCTTTTCTTTGCCGCCAGACGGATCTTCTTGCCGCCGCCGCGGCTACAGGAAAATGGGTCAACATAAAGAAAGGACAGTTTCTTTCAGGCGCTTCAATGAAATTCGCCGTTGAAAAAGTCAGGGAGTCTGGCAACAATAAGATAATGCTTACCGACCGTGGAAACATGTTCGGATATCAGGACCTTATTGTTGATTTCAGAAATATTCCCGTAATGAGGGAGAATGGTGTGCCGGTAATAATGGACATTACACATTCTCTTCAGCGGCCCAACCAGGAAAAGGGCGTCTCGGGAGGGAACCCGTCAATGATAGAAACAATAGGAAAAGCGGCAATAAGTGCCGGCGCCGACGGAATATTCCTCGAAACACATCCCGATCCTGCCTCGGCAAAGTCGGATGGAGCAAACATGCTTGAGCTTTCAAAACTGGAACGGCTTCTGATAATGCTAACAGCTTTACGAAATACAGTCAATACCTTTATTAATCTTTAAACCGCAGGAATTTTATGAAAAAACTTTTGCTTTCCGGAATGCTTATTATGGCAGTGATAATTGTCAATGCACAATCGCTTGAGGATATAATTGGCAAATATACCGTAGCTAATAAACTTGACAAGATCGGAAATTTCAAGACAATCAAAATATCGGCAAAAACCTCTGTAATGGGGATGGACATGCCGATGGAAATGTGGATGAAGAATCCCAATAAATTCAAGAGTGTTACCAGCTTTAATGGTCAGAACATTATCCAGGTTTTTGACGGTGAGAAAGGATATATGGTAAATCCGATGGCCGGATCATCAGACCCGGTAGAAATGAACAGCGACCAGCTAAAGGAAATTGCCAGGAACAACATGTTTAACAACTACATGGCCCAATTTCTTAAAGACGGGAAGCTGACTCTCGCAGGTGAAGAAGCCGTTAACGGGAAACCGGCATTCAAGATTAAGGCTGACCTGGGCAATGGCAATTCTGCAGTAATGTATATCGACAAATCCTCCTATCTGCTCACAAAGACTGTTGCTGATGTAAACCAGGGAGGAATGGCAATAACAGTAGAATCATACCCTTCTGAATACTCTGACACATACGGGATAATGCTTCCGATGAAAACCACTACCAGTGCCAGCGGAATGGATATCGTTACCACATTCACAAAGGTAGAGGTTGATATTCCGATGGAAGACAGCGTTTTTAGAATAAAATAAGATCGTTCCGGGTCATGACCTTATAACATTTCATGGCATATTCTTATATAAAAAGAGGGTGTCTCAAAAGGGGCACCCTTTCTTTTTTAGTTGATTGTCACTTTCTTTTGCTCCTCCAAAAGAAAGTAACCAAAGAAAAAGAGTCCGGAAAAGACAACCGTTCCTGTTTTTCGCCAATTGCGCAATGCTATTTCCCGCTCCAAAAAACAGGAAGCGGTTCGCACCTTTTCCGGTTTGCCCTCGCACCCCATAAGAAGAATGCTGCTATTTTGAAGCTTATTAGTGTAATTGTTAGATTGTTAATAACTTGTGAAAAGAAGAGGCCGTCTCATAACATAAATTGAGACGGCCTCGTTGTCTGTATGCATAACGTTACGATTCTTTATTTCCTGCGCGATGAACTGTTTTCAGATTCTTTACTTTTGCCGCTGCTTTTTGAACTCTGTTTCATCACAGTCTCTTTAGGAGCTCGTTCAGAACTTCTGCGGGCCTGGGGGGCCGATGATGACGCCTGCCTTGAAGAAGATCTTGACGACTCAACCCTTGTAGATGAGGACCGGGATCCTGGTTCGGGCGCTGACCTTACAACAGTTTCTGCCGATCTTCTGTTGGTAACGGTTGTTCTCGAAGCTTCGGATCCGCTGTTTGCCCTGCTGTTGACAGTGGTGGTCGACCTGTTTACGGTTCCGTAGCCCGATCCTGATGATGACCGGCTCATGTTACCGTTTTCCTGGCCTGCAGATGAATTCGGGCCGGGTCTTTCATTTCCGGTTGTCGTTGAGGACCTGCGCACAGTACCGGTACTCTGGCTGCCTGAAGGACTGGAAGTCCTGTTCTGGTTAACCGTGGTTGACGATCTGCGGCTGGTCCCTGCTGCCTGGCCCTGCTGGGTGCGGCCCGTTGCATTGCCGTTGTTAACCGTTCCTGACGATCTCCGGGTTGAGGTGCCTGCTGAACCATTGCTCTGTCTCGATGAGGAAACCCCTGCTGCTGATCTTCTGTTGCCGGAAGTCGACATGGTGGCTGCCCTTTCTGGGTGTACCTTTGCATAGAGAGCTTCACCTTCTTTTCTCTGTTCGGGATGGGAGTAGGTAGTTTTGTACCTTCCTTCATTTATATTGAGGACGACGTTTCTCGAGTAAACCCTTTTGTCCCTGTAGTAATATCTGTTCCATCCATCCCATCTGTGCCGGTCATATCTGTGGAAATGACCGTAGTATTCAGGGAACCAGTGGTAGTGATATCCGTAGTAGTAATGCCAGTAGTAGGGACGCCAGGGGTTCCAGTATACAGGGTAGTATCCCCAGTACCAGGAGGAGCGCCATACTATATAGTTGGGCATGTATATGAACCTTATTACAGGCCATGCGGAAACTTCAACGTAAGTGGTCCTTACAACTGTCGTATTGTACCTGTTTGCCCTTCCGGTATAACCGGGATTGGGTGTCTCGGCATAATAGGGTTCTATTATGTAATTCCTTCCGTAAAGTGCTTCGTCACCTACAAGCTGTATCTGTACCGAACCGTCGCGGAGACGCTGAACGGTGAATACGGCTACGTCCTGACTTTCGTTCCTGTCGAGAACTGCCTGAAGCACAATTGTATGAACATTCCCGTCAACATAGTCAAGGACCTTTATATAATCGATGTAATTATCGTTATTCAGGTCAAGATTGTTGATCCTGGTGTTCTCATCGTTCAGGCTCCTTTCAAACCCTTCAAGGGTTTCAGATTCCTGGAACAATTTCATTACTGCATAAAGATTGAAGTTATCACCCGGCAGACCCAGATATTCATCCGGATAGTCCTGAGGCATCATTGCAGTCCCGGTTGCAACTATCGCTGCTAAGATCGAGGAGATTAAGAATCGTTTCATGACTTTTGTTATTTGAAGAACTTGTTTACAATTACAATATGTCAAAACTTATGCCATAAGCTGTTTAATCGGATTTTAATAAGTTTTATTGTTCTCTAATATGCTAAATAATAAGAAATTACTTGTAAATATATTTTTTTGACCTGATTTGGATTATATTTGAGAGAACTGAATGGACATTTACATTTCAACCGGCACATTGAGATTTAAATTTCACTTTATGCTATTTGATTTTTAAAATTCATAAACTTTGTGAACCCTTTGCGAACCCTATGCGAAATCATTAGCGTTTGCGGTTAAAAATTTTACCACAAAGACCTCGAAGGATATCACAAAGTAACGTAAAGAAATACAATAAATTAAGGAGTTATTAAATTTAAACAGGTTGAAGACAACAGTAAATAAAACATACACTTTATTCGAGTTCCTCAAGATAAAATATCCCGATTCGCCAAGGACAAGAATAAAGAAACTCCTTCAAAACGGCTCCGTAAGGGTTAACGACCTGACGGTAACGCTTCATTCCTTCAGGTTGAATAAGGGTGATACTGTTGAAATATCATCACATAAGGGAATTAAAGCATCAGATTTCCTTCCTTTTCCGGTTCTTTATGAAGATGAAACAGTCATTGCCGTGGATAAGCCTGCCGGTTATTCGACATCAAGTATGGACGGTAGCGCAGATATAGTAAGTGCCGTAAGCAGCGCATTGAGGGATTCGTCCAGGGGGAAAGTCAGGGCTTATGTAGTTCACAGGCTCGACAAGGAAGTGTCGGGCGTCCTTCTTTTTGCAAAGTCAGAAAAAGCGATGGACACTCTTAAGGAAAACTGGAAGGAGACCGAAAAACATTATTATGCTTTTGTTGAGGGTGTCCCCGGGAAAGAACAGGACACTGTCAGAAGCTGGCTTGTTGAAGACAATAAACAAAAAGTCCATTCAACGGCTAAATCTGAAAATGCAAAATATTCAGTAACATCATACAAAGTAATTAAAGTCATCGGAGAAAATGCCCTGCTTGACGTAACTACCGAAACCGGAAGAAAGAATCAGATAAGGGTTCACCTTGCCGACATTGGCTGCCCTATCATCGGTGACCGCAAATACGGAGCTTCAGATAAGTATATCCGCAGGATCAGGCTCCATGCGTTTTCGCTTTTATTTCCCCATCCTGTGAAGGGAATTAAGATTACGGTCAAATCTCCGATGCCTGATGGATTTCTGGTTGTGAATTCAGCAGATGAACATTACAAATAGAAACTGTTTTATCTAACCTTAAAACCCGAAGCCATGGTAAAATACTTTAATGTTCTGTTTTTTGCGGTGATGCTGGTAATGAATTACCTGGCAAATGCCCTTCCGCTTAATAACAAGACAACAGGCGAACTGTCAGACTCCTTTCCCAATCTGTTTGTACCGGCAGGGATCACATTTTCGATCTGGGGAGTGATCTACATTCTGCTCCTGATCTTTACTGTTTTTCAGTTCACAGCCAGGGGGAAAGAGGTGTCGGCTGAAATAGGATGGCTCTTTGCAATGTCATGCATTCTGAATGCTTTGTGGATTGTCTTCTGGCATTACGGGAAACTGCCTCTCTCTCTTCTTGTAATGGCCGGACTACTTATTACCTTGATTTACATAGGCCTGACAATCAATAAATTGCCGTTTGGAATTATAAAGGCATCTTTCGGGATTTATCTTGGATGGATATGCATTGTCACAATAGCCAATGTTACTGCATTGCTTGTATATTACGGATGGAACGGATTCAATATCTCACAGGAGATTTGGACAATAGTAATGATTTTTGCAGGGACCCTTATCGCTTCCGTGGCAATGTTCCGGCTCGACAATCCATTTACAGGATTAGCTGTAGTCTGGGCGTTCATCGGCATTGCCATTAAAAGACAGGATGACCACAGGTCTGTATTTATTTCAGCTATAATTGCATCGGTACTGGTTGCAGTTCTGACAATCAGGATTTTTATTAAACGGATTCCTACCTGAAAGGCTACAGTATTAACAAAGTTCCTGAAAAGCTTTCCTGAAGCTTAGCGGTTTTGAGATATTATGAAAGGTTTCCCGGGTACCTCCGGTTCCGATAATTGTAATTGAACCGAAATTAAAGATCCTTCCGGCCACACTCTGATCGACATTTACACTTTCTATTTTTGAAAGATTCATTTCAAAAGTGCTGCGGGCAATAAATCCTGTTTTAATAATTATCCTTCTGTTGGTAATTACAAATTCAGAAAGTGCTCTCTGGAGCATCGGGGCTATGGTCAGTGTAAAGAGTGACCGCAAAGTAAGAAAGATAACCCAGTGATATTTAGTCTCAAATACCACCGATTCGTCCTTTATCAGATGGGTGTTGACATATCTTCCCATAGTTCAGGTAATTTTAATATACTTATTCAACTTAATACAACCGGATGTCATTAACTGAATTTTTCAATTGTTTCCCAAACTCTCCGTCGGGTCTCTTCAGGGGAAGGGTTGAGCTCATATGTGGAGAAATTTCCTCTTTCAGGGTTTATCCTTTCAAAAACCATCAGATACAGCCGGAAAATGATCTCGAGGCTTAGCTGGTAGCGTGGTTCCATCTTTGGCTTTATGTCTTCTATAATTATAAGTGTTTTCTTTCTGTACTCGTCCGCCAGTTCATAATATTCCCCTATCAGATTCCTGAATCCATCTGTTACCGGACTGCCCTGTGCAATGTTCCTGAGAACTTTCCGGGTAAGCCCGTACTTTGCAATAAGTTCATCAGCAAAATAATTAAGATTGTTGAACTGATCCTTCTGAAAATCTCTTATAATATGAACAAGATAACTGAACATGGCACAGGGAGTTGCAGCTTCCCTGACGTCAAAGGACGGCTCTTCGTATGTTTCGCCGTTCTTTGTAATTCCGGTGAGATGGACAAAAATTGATGCCGGTGCAACCGATGCCCCTTTTGAGTATTCAATGAAATCGTTCAATGTCGGAAATCCGTCATTGTTGATATCATAGATCATCGACTTTGCAAAATCTTCAATGGGCCACAAAGGGATCCTGAACCTTTCAATTGTCTTGATAAGCTCAATTTTATCAGGATTACAGTCGTCTGTGATTATAATCATTTTAAGCCACTCATTAACATCCGCGACAAACTCCTTTCTGTCTGAGGGCATGATGCTTCTGTTTGCTGCTTTATAATTGTCGATGAGATCATCAATTGTACGCATGAATTTGTAGCATGTCTTTGCGGCGCAATATCTTTCCTCATCCCAGAATTTTGCAGCAATCAAAATATTCGGATGATCCAGGATTCCTGTAAAATCAATTGAATCGAAAATCTCTTTGAAATTATTTCCTTTTGAGTTGGTTGACACTTTAATCGGGATTTATTTGTGTGTTTCTTTAAGAATTCTCTCTGAAACCAATTTAGCTGAAATAAGGACATTGGGTATGCCATTGCCCGGATGGGTGCTGCCTCCGACAAAATAAACGTTAAGGTATTTGTCATGGCGGTTATGGGGACGGAAATAGCCCATCTGAAGAATATTGTGGCCAAGGCTTCCGAAGACAGATCCTCTTGATATATTGCATATATTCTGCCAGTCCGCGGGAGTCAGGCATATTTCGGTCTTGATATGTTCCTCAAAATCTTCAAGTCCAAGCTTTTTCAGCCGCGAAATTACTGATTTCCGTGTTCTTCTTACAGTTTCATCCCAGTCCTGCCTGAACCTGGGATCAAGATGCCCGGCTGCAACAATTACAGACAATGCGTCGCATCTTTCAGGAGCCGCTGAAGGGTCACTCCTGGCCGGTGCATGAACATAAAAGCTCGGGGCATCACTTACCGACTTATCCCTGAAGATCCTGTCGAGGCCCTCCCTGAATCCATATGATAAAAAGACATTGTGATGATCAAGAAAAGGATATGTTTTATCCATTCCCCAGTGAAAACAGATTGCTGAGCATGAGTATTTAAGACTATCCAGATGTTTCGACATTCTTTTTCCAGGCAACAGTTCCCGGTAAACATAAGGCAGATCGGCATTGGCAACAATAATATCCGCATTGACCACTGTACCGTCGTCAAGTTCTATCCCGCTGGCTTTATTCCCTTCCGGGATTATCTTTTTCACCGGACTGCTGAAATTGAATTCAACACCCGACTCTGATGCGGCATTGTAAAGCTTTTCAGGAATTGAAAAAAGTCCTCCTGCCGACGGGAAAAAGCTTCCTTCAGTCAGTTCTGCTGCCGGCACCATTGAAAAAAGTGCGGGGGAGTCAAAAGGACTTTGTCCCACATATATATTCTGAAATGTAAATGCCATAAGAAGATGAGGATGACGGAAGAACTTCCGTGCATAGTCAAAATGAGGAGTAAATGCCTTTATCCTGAAAAGAAACGGTATATTCCGCAAATTTACGAGCTGAAACAGGTTGTAAAAATTTCTGTCGATCAGATTCGTCATGCTTGAGGTAAATATTTCATAGCCCTTAGCTATGTACTTCCTGTAATTATGATAGCTGCCCGGTTCCGTCTTTTCGAGCTGCTCCTTCATCCTTGCATCATTGGTTGTAAAATCAAGGAATGAATTGTCGTCAAACCAGATCCTGTAAAGATTCACAAGAGGAATTAAGTCCTTTCCTTCTTCAAGTTTTATATTCAATGATTTGAAAACCTCATGATAAATACCCGGCATCAAGACCATTGTTGCACCAAGATCGAACCTGTATCCATCCCTAATGATCTGTCCGCAGCGGCCTCCGGGAGAAGGGTTCTTTTCATAAACCCTGACTTTGTATCCTTCTTTTGCAAGATAAACGGCAGTTGCCAATCCTCCTATTCCTGCACCGATTATAACTGCCGTATTGTTTTTACCCATATTATCTGATCAGTAAGTTCAAGTTAAGCTAAAGACGGACAAAAAGTATAATTGTCCCTGAATTGCCAAGTAAAATTATATTTTCTTTCGTTTCGAAAAGGATCAGAACAGGTTTTGCAGGATTATTTTATTTTTCGGTAAATTAGTATTTGAAACATACCAGGAAAAACAAACCATAATCATTAATCAGATTATCCTTTATGAAAAACAAAATGAAAAAATATCTGATCCGCACTTTAATTGCCGTCCTTGCCGCCGGCTTTTTTATGGTTGTATTTCCGGTTGCATGGTCAGCGCTGAATCCCGGTAAGCCTCCTTTAGGTTATCATTTCATGGCACCAGTCTATATTGCGATATGGACACGCCTGGAAAAACTTGTCGACACTTCTCCTGAGATTCCCCCTGATATTGAAGAGTTCAGGGACATTGAATACAAGAACATTGACGGGAAATCACTTCAGCTCGACATTTTCAGGCCGCGCAAACTTAATGAACCTGCTCCGTTGCTGATTTTCATTCATGGCGGTGCCTGGAAAAGCGGAAAACGTTCAGATTACCTTGTTTATCTGATCCCTTTTGCACAAAAAGGATATGTCACGGCAACAGTTTCGTACAGACTTCTGGCCGACAGTGTTTATCCTGCCTGCATCGAAGATATAACTGATGCAGTGGGTTGGTTTATTGACAACCATGACAAATACGGGTATGATCCTGAAAGGATAGCGCTGATAGGCGGATCAGCAGGAGGCCACCTGGCTGCACTTGCCGGTTTAGGATGGAAGAAGAACGTGTACACTGATGACACTTCCTCATTGTCCATAAATAACAGAAATCACCGGGTAAAAGCAGTTGTGGATATTTACGGACCGGTCGACCTTACAACGGAATATGCCAGATCCCATCCTCTTGTTACTGCATTTATAGGACATTCATATGCAGAATCGCCCGGTCTTTACTCAGATGCATCTCCTGTAAAATATCTTGACAAGAATGACCCTCCTGTCCTGATTCTTCACGGCACATCCGACAGGCTCGTTCCCATAAGCCAGTCTGATGATTTTAAAAAACGCCTCGACTCTCTTGGCATCCCCTGTACATATTACCGCCTTCCTTTGTGGCCCCATACAATGGATATTGTCAGCAGAGTCAACATATTCTGCCAGGAAAAGATGGATGAGTTCTTCAGGGAATATCTTATCACCGGTCAGCCCTGACGGCGTTTCATGATCTCCCTCCAGGTGGTAATGATTATATCATTTTCAATGAAGAACTTTTTTACAACGGGATCAGAAAAGAGTCTGGCTTCCCATACGCGCTGCTGCCATGATCCTGTTATGGTTTTAAGGTTTTCCGTTTCCACTGACGGGTGAAAGATTATTTCCGTAATCCCGGGTTTCAGCGACCTGACAAGATTAAAGAAATTCTCCCTTTTGGCTTCATAGGTATTACCATCAGGGATACTCGAAAAATTGTCAAGTTTCGGCAAGGGATAATTATTCAGCATGTCAACAACTTCGGTGGTTATAGGATAACCCTGCTGCCTGAAGTTTTCAGCTATCTCCTTATCCGAAACATCAAGCGCATTTGCCGGGATGTCATATTCTACAGCCAGCTTCAGGAATATTTTTAGGTAATCAGGCGATCCGTAAAGGGTCCCCATATGGGTGTCGATATGTGACGGCCTGTATCCAAGTCCGATAACCTTATCTATCTGGGCCCTTACCTCCCTTTCAATTTCTTCCGGGGAGGCATGAGTGACAACATCAGGTACATCCCGCCACATCTTGCCTTCAGGATCGATAAGTCCGGGAACTTTCGACTGATCGCTGACAGGTCCCCAGCGATATGTTTTCCATTCACTCGTCAATGTAAGGTGAACACCAATGTCAGGCGAATCCAGAGTTTTTGCCCATTCAACAAGCGGAACGGCATACGGACATGGAACCATTACTGCAGCCGACTGTATATCGCCTGTTTTAAAATAGTCCATCACGGCCTTGTTCGCCTCATCGCACATTCCGGCATCATCGCAGTGAAGAAGAATTACCTTTTTCCCTGCTGGATAACCAAGTTTCTCCGCATTGGTCATTGTTTTTTCCTGTGGATTGTCCCCTGCGGAAAGCTCAACAGCCTTGGCTGTCTGGCCATGAAGAAGAACTATTGCCAGAGAGATTGTCAGCATGAATTTTATTCTGCTTAACAGCCTGTCTTTGAGTTGATTCATGATATTTTTTAATCTTTGTTTATTGTTTCTGTTATTTTCTTAACAATCCTGAATTGCTGAAAGAATTCACCTGCAATAACTCTGAAGAGTGTATAGACTGGAACCGCAAATAGCATTCCGACAATTCCTGCCAGGCCGCCTCCGACAATTATCACTATGAAGATCTCCAGCGGGTGCGATTTGACGCTTTTTGAATATATGACGGGGACGAGTATATTGTTGTCGATGAAATTGACGACGGCAAATACTCCTGCCAGCTTAAGGACTGCAGGCATAAGTTCATTATATGAACCGAAGGCAAGGGTTGAGGTAATTCCGAGGACAATGCCGATAATTGCTCCTATCCATGGACCGATGTATGGGATTATATTCATCATACCACCGAAGAATCCAATCAGAAGGGCATTTTTTATCCCGAAAATTTTCAATCCTACGGTAATTAGGGTCATTACACATATCAGTTCCAGTATCACACCTAGATAATAGCGTATTAGCAGCTTCTTTGATTCTTCAATGACTTTATGCGTGCTTGCATGTTTTTTTTCCGGGATGAAGAGCAGAAGGGTGTCCTCGAAAAGTGTGTCGTCCTTCAGGAAGAAGAATGCAATGAAAACTATTGAGAACAACCCTACAAATATATTCCCTGCGGCGCTGATGAATCTGCTTATCATTTCTCCGACATTTCCCACATTCACAACTGATTTCACTTTTTCAACGAGAAAGTCCTGTATGCTCTGTCCCTCCGGAAGCGCTCCCAGTCCCCGGATCTTTTCATTCAGCCATTCCATAGGTCCTTCAAGACTCTGAGTAAGAGCCGAAACATCGATCCTTGATATTGTATCGGCCTGACTGATTATAAGGGGAACAAAAACTGCAATTAATCCAAGGAAGATCAGAACAATAATCAGCAGAGCAAGAAGAGCGCTTAATCCGTGGGGTATCCTGATTTTTCTGATATGAAAACTGTCGAAGGACTTTACTAGCGGCGCCCCCATGAACGACAGGGCAGCTGCCACAAAGATCCAGACAATGATATAGTAGAATTTATAAAGGAGATATGCAATAATCAGTACGGTCAGGATATAACCTGTATATTTCAGAACCTGTTTCATGGGACCGGCTTAAAAATCAAGACATAAATTTAAGAAATTCCTGGAGAAGGCTTGTTAAGAAAATCTTGTATGACCCCTTTCTTTATTCTCCCAGGGGGGAAGGGATGGTTCATTAATTGTATAAAATCTATGTAATAGGAAAAGCCTGAATCTGAAGACTTCCTTCCACACTGAAGGAAGGCCGGGTAGGGTGTAACTGAATGTGAGCTTGATTTTAATCCTCGAACTTCCATTACTTTGCGTAAATCTTTGCACCCCATTGGCAAATAAGAAACGTTTTGAAAGAGCTTCAACAATATTATTGAGGTTTGGAGCAAGTGCTCTTCAAGGTCATTTATGACTTCTGTAAACACAGCAGTAAACTGCCATTAGTATTGCCGATAATGCCGCGGTGGCGGCACCGAAATAAAAAGGTACTGATGAGTTAACCTTATCGTACAATGTACCTGCTATGAGGCTTGCGGGAAGAAGGGTAATCCCAAGCAGCCCGTTGTAAATTCCAAGTCCGGTGCCTTTTTTATTCTCGTCGATCATATCAGAAATGTATGCCTTCTGGATACTGTCGGTTGCTGCCGAGTAAAGACCATACAGCGCGAATAATCCAACTATTGCGCCTGTGCTTGTTGTGATCCCGAATCCAAAATATACGACAGCATAAATCGTGAATCCCGCAATGAGTATCTTTTCCTTTCCGATACGGTCGGCAAATGCCCCGACGGGAATTGACACGGCAACTGCGACAAGGCTTGTTACCAGGTAGACAAGTGGGATAAGGGCTACCTTAACACCTACATCATTTGCCTTTACCATAAGCAATGCATCTGTTGAATTGCCAAGGGTAAAGACAAAAATAATTGTGAGGAAAAAGTAATATTTTGAAGGGAACTCCCTGAATTGAAATTTTGTGAAAAGCTCTTCCTTTTTCTTTCTTGCCTCCTTTATCCCGAATACAAGAACGAAAATTGCAAGTATTGCCGGTATCCCCGCCAGAAGAAAAATAAGCCTGTAATTTTCAGGGAATGCCGACAGCATGGCGAATGCAAACAGAGGTCCGGCAATTGCGCCGCTGTTGTCCATTGCTTTCTGAAGCCCGAAACTCTTTCCGCTTTCTCCGCCTGTTATGGAACCAGCTATCAGAGAATCGCGTGGCGCTGTTCTTATTCCTTTTCCGAATCTCTCTATGAATCTCAGAATCAGAACATGAAGAGGAGAAACGACAAAAGTGTAAAGAGGAATTATAATGGCTGATAACCCGTAACCTATTATCATGAATGGTTTGTTCCGGCCGATCCTGTCGCTCCAGAAACCCGAAAATGCCTTTATAAGGGAAGCCGTACTCTCGGCAATGCCTTCAATCAGCGAAAGGCTTGTTTTCGATGCTCCGATCGACATCAGGAACATTGGCATCACCGAATAAACCATTTTGACCGATGTATCGGTCAGAAAGCTTGTCATTCCGGTGAAAAGAATATTCCTGCCAAAACCAAGAAATTTCTTTTCCCGGGACATTTCAGACGCTTTTTTCATCCCTGGTTGTGTTGATCTTTAAAAACTTGAACAGATCCACCACCACAATCGGGATCAGCGACATCAGAATTACTGCGATCCAGTGATTCCTGTCAAGGGGAACAAGCCTGAACGCGCCGCGTATTGCAGGGATAAGAAGAACGAGAAGGGCAAGGCCTGCAGAAAAGGCAATTGCAACAATTAACGGCTTGTTCTTCAAAGGGCTGATCGCAAGGGATGATCTTGTATTTGAATGCAGGTTACGTACATGTACCAGCTGGGCAAACATGAGGGTAGCAAAGGCCATCGTCTGGCCGAGGGCTACACCTGCCTCATGAAGCCCGACAATGAATGCTGCCAGCGGAATAAGTCCTATCATTACACCCTGGTACATAACCCTCCATATCATTCCGTTTGTCATGAAGCCCTTTTTGGAATTTCTGGGTTTGCGGTTCATTATGTTATCTTCTGCAGGATCAACGCTCAGGGCGAGTGCCGGAAGACTGTCGGTAACAAGATTTACCCAGAGAATATGTATAGGAAGCAAAGGTGTTCCCAGGTTGAAAACAGATGTCACGAGCAGAAGGAATATTTCTCCGACATTGGTGGAAAGCAGGAACTGAATGGCTTTTAATATGTTGTCGTAGATCCTGCGGCCTTCCTCAACTGCCGATACTATTGTTGCAAAATTGTCATCTGTAAGGACCATG
>Ga0208825_1002084_pt1 | contig 13848 bp, 10 predicted proteins | sample AD_UKC113_MetaG_FD_184450 | JGI IMG/M metagenome (GOLD analysis project Ga0208825, IMG submission 184450) | Active sludge microbial communities of municipal wastewater-treating anaerobic digesters from Hong Kong - AD_UKC113_MetaG (SPAdes)... | ecosystem: Engineered > Bioreactor > Anaerobic >...
GTGAAGCCGGATGATGTGCTTGATGTTTAGAAAAGAATGAAGTTTGAAGTGTTATGTTAACAATGAATTTTAATGGGTCGAACAGTGGCTTCGGTCACTGATTTAATACAATATTAATTGTACAAGGAGGTAAAATATGCATAAAAAAGAGATTCGTTTAGTTGTATCAGGAACTTATTCTACTGGAAAAACAACAACAGCAACTGCGCTATCTATTGCAACGGGGATTCCGTTGATAAATGCATTGTCGGCACGAGAAATTTTAACTGATTTATATCCGGGAAGAAGATTTCAGGATATGAATTCAATAGAATTAATGGCATTAGGTTTAAAACGTTTAGAAGAAAGAATTAGAGAGGAGGCAGTTTTATATAAGGATTGTGGAAGTTTTATTACGGATGGTTCTGTATTAAATGAATGGATTTATGGAACTGTGAGAATGAAGGTTGGTATTAACCCTGGTTCTAAGTTAATGCATAGACTTTCTAAAGCTATTATGGGAATTGCAGCGAAACCCTTTTTTAAAAAATACTTGAGTGCATATGGACAGGTGACAACAATGCATGCAAAACAATGGTACACAGATGTGGTACATCTGCCAATAGAATTTAAAATGAATCCGGATGGTCATAGACCAGTATCTGAAAAATATCGTGTTTTGTCAGATAAAGAAATTCAAAAGACATTTACAGATATTGGTTTAGAACCTAACTTAGTTACTGGAAGTCAGTATGATAGGCTTAAAAAGATAATTGAGTTATATGATTTGCCTTTGGTAGTACCCATAGATGAAGCAATTAAGAGAGCAAATGAAATAATTACAAGTAATAGAGAAAGTGTATCAAAGAAAATAATTGAACAGTATAAAGAGCCGGATTTAAAAGAAAAAATAAAGATAATGACAAATTATTAAATGGAGGTATAGAATGTTAAAATTTATAAATGTTTCAAAGTATTATAATGTTGGAGAACAAAAAGTTAAAGCATTAGATGATGTGAATTTTGAGATAAAAAAAGGAGAATTTACAGTTATCTTAGGTCCATCTGGGTCAGGAAAGAGTACACTGTTGAATATTTTAGGTGGTATGGACCGAGCTACAAATGGAAAAGTATTATTTGATGATAAAGAAATACATGCATTATCAGACCATCAACTATCGGTATATAGACGAGCTATAGTAGGATTTGTATTTCAGTTCTATAATTTGATTCCTAGTTTAACTGCTCTTGAAAATATAGGGATTGCAGCACAGCTTACGAATAATGATAAACAAGCAGAAGAGTTTTTGAAAAAAGTGGGATTAGAAAATAGGAAAAATAATTTTCCAAATCAAATGTCTGGAGGTGAAATGCAAAGGGTATCTATAGCGAGGGCATTAGCAAAAAAACCGCAATTGTTGTTATGTGATGAACCCACAGGTGCGTTGGATTCAGTAACCGGCAAAAAGATATTGGAAATTCTAAGAGATGCTGCAAACGATGAGAATACAGCAGTTGTTATGGTTACCCATAATGCTGAGTTCGCAAAAATTGCACATAAAGTTATAAAGTTGCGAGATGGGAAGATCTTTTCGATAGAAGAAAATAATAATCCAGCATTAGTCGAGGAGGTTGAATATTAAAGATGAAATATTTAAATCGGAAATTATTTCGAGATATTCTTAGAAATTGGACACAATTTTTTTCTGTTTTTTTAATGGCTTTTTTGAGTGTATTAATATTTGTAGGTTTGCAAGGGGCATGGCATGGATTGGAAGTAAGTTTAGAGGAATATATAAATACTTATAATCTGCCAGATGCATGGGTACAAAGTATAGTTTTTTCAGAAAATGAGATTGAACAATTTGAGAATATTTCAGGTGTAGATACTGTGAGCAGTAAAATTAGGGTGACTACATACATGCAAACAGATGAGTCTGAAGATAAATATATTATATTAGACACATTTAACAATACAGAAATGGATTTCAAATTATTAGAGGGTAGAGCACCTAATATTAGTGAAGAGGGGGTTTGGATAAATAAAGAATATGCAAATGCTAATTCAATTAGTGTAAATGATTATATTAATATAGAATACGGAAATGTAGAATGTTCATTGAAAGTTTTAGGAATTGTTCAATCTGCTGATAGAATTTATTTTACAGGTACATTAGAGTATATTGCGCCTAATTACTCGAATTATGGATATGGATATATTTCGGAAAATACATTGAAAAATTGTATGAAATATCAAGGGGGAGCCAATGTATTAGAAATATATGGTAATAACAAAGAATTACGCAATATGGCAGAAGATATTCTAGGCAGTAAGTTTGTTGCTTATTATGATAGGAATACATTGGTGGATGTGTCTGAATCATTAGATAGAGTCGGACAAATAAAAAATCTTTCCTATATGTTTTCGTGCATATTTATTTTATTAGCTATTTTAGCAATGTATACAACAATTCGAAGGCTTATAGAAACACAAACCAAAGAGATTGCAGTACTTAAAGCTTTAGGTTTTTCTAACATAAAAATTGGTATTCATTATGCAGGATTTGGTGCTATTGTTGGATTGAGTGGAACAGGATTAGGAATGGCTATTTCTCCAGTATTATCTTCTTTTGTACTATGGACACAGAAATCAATGTTTTCTATTGCAGAGTGGAAAATATCATATTCGTTAAGTTCGTTGTTGGTGGTATTATTAGTAATTATAATATGTATAGTATCGGCATTATTGGCTGCAAAAGATGCAATAGGAGGATTGCCGGCATTATTTTTGAGAGGAACTGTAGAAAAAAAAGGACGCAAATTTATATTAGAACGAATTGGGAATATTTGGGAAAGATTTAAATTTGAGCATAGATGGGCTATAAGAGATGCTGCAGCAAATAAAGTTCGATTATTTATGGGAATTGTTGGTGTTGCAGGAGGCATGATGTTATTGATTGTTGGATTCGGAACACCAGATTCAATAAATCATTTAGTTGAAAAAGCATATACGGAAGACTTTTCATATGATAAGAGATTGGATGTTGCTAGTTACGAAGATGCTAAAGACAAATATAGTGGTCAGTGGGTGCAAATATCGCAAGCAAGATTTTCGCCTGATGATGGTTATAATAGATTGCTAATTGTTATTAGTGAAGGCAATTATGTTAATATGAGAACAGTTGAAGGCGAATTAATTAAAGATGATGGTGTGTATATTACACAGGGATTTGCAGAAAGAGCACATTTAACAGTAGGAGATGAAATTGTGATTAGCCCAGCATTGTATGATACAGATTTTAAATTTACGATAGCTGGTATTATTACAAGTGAAACAAATCAAGGTGCATATATTATGCAGAATGTATGGGAAGAAGCAGGAGGTAAATTTGCTCCGAGAACAATTTTGGTAGATGAAAGTATTTCAAATGATATAATTGAAGATGATAAGAATATTGTTTCGGTTATAGAGATTGAGAAACAGAAAGAAAATGCATATGATTTCGTGGATAGTTTAATGAGTGTGTTTCTGATGATTATAGGATTTGCAATTTTATTAGTGGTAGTAGTATTGTACAATTTAGGTTCTTTAAATTTTGTTGAACGACAAAGAGATTATGCAACATTACGAGTTTTAGGCTTCCATAAAAATGAATTGCGAAATATAACAATGATAGAAAATGTGGGAACGACGCTGATAGGCTGGATTTTGGGAGTGCCTTTAGGAATTTGGTTTTTAGATTTATATGTATGTACTTTTTCTACAATTAGATTAGAATATACTTCGTATGTAAGCATTACAACATTGTTTTTTGCTTCGATAGTTGTATGGTTAGCGTCTATGACCACAACTTTATTTGTAAGTTATAGAATAAAAAAATTGGACATGGTGGAAGCATTAAAGGGCGTTGAGTAATTTTGTTTAATTTTAATGAAAAGAAGTATATAAAAATTGATTATATGATTAAGCCAGCCCAACGGAGCTGGCTTTTGTCATTGTCGTGTTATAGGTTCGGCTTGTTGATTTCGGCTCGTTCTGGAGTCTACTCTGCTATTCTTTTAAACACTTAATGAGATTTAACAAGGCGGACTATTATGGTTCGCCTGTTTTCTTGGTAAGAGAAATTTACCTACACTTACTCTCATCCAACCAATCCTGAAATTCCTCAAGGGAAATCTGCCCTTCTTCACACATTTTACGTTTCTCGCGGGCAGTTTTGCTCCATTCGGTAAATTCTTTTTTGGAAATATACATAGTACGTTTTCTGGAGTCCATCCGGCGGTATGCTTTTGTGTACGCCTGATGGATTTCGTCATTTTCGTGCTTTTTTGCAAAGGTGTTGATGGCACCGACTTCCTTGCAGGTTTTACCACTGGCGGTGTCAATACGCTCACAATATTCGCTGTCAGATCTGCCGGAAGGGATGAAGAATCTGCCACAGTTTTTACACTGCTTGTACAGTAAATTTCCCTTGGCAAGATACATAAATTCATAGCGGAACCAGTCCTGTACGGAGTTAATGTCATAGACCTCACGGACGGGCATATTTTCGTCGATGATTTTATTTACCACATCGTAGTGATTAAATGCATGAACACCAATAGGCATAAGGTGAGTATTGAAGTTGGTGCTGGTATAGGTATCACGCATATTGTCTTTGGACTCCATGAGGTAGAGATACTGCAAGGTATCATACTCTGCAAACAGCTTGTCTTTCATAAGGAGCATATCAAAATCGCTCTGTAATAAATCTTTCTGGTAATCTAAAAATGCTGCGGTCATGCGTATGCCGTAGTTAATAAATTCTGCAATGTCATATAAACCACCATCTTCTTCCGGTATCAGAATGTCGGTATCTTCATCATAATAAAAAGCATCCCCTAAGATTTTTTTATAATGCTCCAGAGCAATGAACGGATAAAAGTTATAGATAAACAGCTCCGTTACATACTGGAGAAAACAGCAGTTTACTAGAAATAAGAAAAAGTTATCGTTGTGGAGTGCTGCCAGTGTGGAGTCTACGGCAGTTTTTGTTACATCTGTGAAATCAAAACGGATAATCCCGTCTACATCCGGTGCGGAAGCTTTCTGCTCAATCATTTTAGTAATGTTCTCTGACATATTTTTCATGTATGCAACAATATCATCTGTTTCCAGTGCTATAAAATCTAAGATACTGGTTCCGGCAGGATATTCCTTTAATACCTGAAACTGCTCACTTAGAGCAATCCGATAGTAGGATGTCTTGTTTTCGTCATAGGTGTATCCGATAGGGAAGTGGCACAGCAGGTCGTGTGCTTCTTCCATCTTTTTATCAATCTGTGCAATGGAAGTTTCAGATAAATGTCCCTTTGCAATCACTTCTTCCGTGGATAAATTCGCATATCCAAGTGTTTCTTTTATGGTTTCAAAATTCTCATAAACACCCATAATATCTGCCTTTCTCTATATAAATTCTTGTTTTTATTTTAGCGAAAATCGTTATCTGAATAAAAACAGAATAGCGATTATCAATACGATTTATAACAATATTAGTTGAAAAACTGAAAAAAGTCAACTATAATCAAAAACGAAAATAGAAAATCAAATAGAGATTTTCGTTTAACAACTGAATAGCTGCTTATGAAGAACAACAAACTTACGCTAAGACTCCGGCAAATAACCGGACGAGCGAAGATATAATGACACTTCCGTAAAGGGTGGGAGAGGATCTTGAGCAGAAGAGGCCCACGCAGGCTGTGACAGATTGGCACAGTGGCTGTAAGGTTACCTGCAATGGTAACATTCTTCATAAGGTGAACGGCAAACTTCCTTTTCACAGATGTTTCGTAAGGTAAGATGCAAAATTTCCTTAGAGCAGTTTTGCCTTTTACCTTACGGAACATGGGAATTCAAATCTTTTACTTTATTTGGAGTATGTGGGGATGAAGCATTAAGGTCAGGGCACAGCCAGACGGACGAGGAGTGCGTTACCGCCCAAACCGGAGGAATCGAAAAGTTTATAAATCTTCGATTGCCAGCCGGGAGATTTTGATGTATAATCTGACTCACAGGTTGCAGGTGGTTGAATCTTCCACTTAAAATAAGATAACCGTAACTGATAACGCCGGATTACCGGAGCCGACAGGGAGCCTAGCCAGCCGAGTGTCGGATAAATGCAACCGGACAACTGAATAAGTTTGAATGTAAAGCAATAGTGAGTGCAAGAGAATAGATAAGATGCACATTTGATTAAGTGACCGCTTTTCATGGCAGACAGAGTAAAAGAAGCAGATACCCGTTATCTGTTTTGATAGCAGTATACCTTTCGGAAACTTTTATGACAGTTTCCGGAGATGTATACGCAGGAAGACTCTGATGCCATGAAGGCGGTCTTTCTGCGTTTCACAATGAATTTTAGGTGAATACGGAGGAAGTTAGATAGATGGACAAACTGATGGAACAACAAGCTGTCAGTGAGGTAACAGAAGATACAAAGGGTTGTAAGATTGCCGGGGATATGAACACCACACAGTATGGGGAATACAAGGTGGTCAGCACATTTTCGGATACCGGTGAGAGTATCACGGATTTATTGTCAGCCTATATCGACAGGGTTGCTTCGCTGAAATATTAAGAGATTAAGAAAACGGTGGCACATTTGCTGCCACCGGGAAAGGATTTGATTGTATGAATGATAAGATATACCGTGCCTGTGCCTATCTTCGTCTTTCAAGGGAGGATGAGGATAAGCGTGGAGGATTGGATGAAAGTAACAGTATCAAAAGCCAGCGTATGATGATTGAAAATTTTGTGCGTGGGCTTAGTGATGTGGAACTGGTAAAAGAGGTTTGTGATGACGGTTATACAGGAACCGATTATGAAAGACCTGCCTTTCAGGAGATGATTGCCATGGTGGAAAGGGGAGAGATTAACTGCATTATCGTAAAGGATTTATCCCGACTGGGAAGGGAATCCATTGGTGCAGGCAATTATATCCAGAATTATTTTCCCAAGAAGAATGTCAGGTTCATCGCCATCAATGACCACTATGACAGCCTTACTGCAAACAGCAGTGACAAATATATGATTGTACCCGTGAAAAACTTTGTCAATGAAAGCTATTGCAGGGATATTTCCATTAAATCCCGCAGTAACCAGCAAGCAAAGCGGATGAATGGGGAGTATATCGGTGCTTTTGTCTGCTACGGGTATTGTAAGGATGAGCAGGATAAGAAAAAAATCTTGCCGGACGAAGAGGCGGCAAAAGTGGTGCAGGATATTTTTGCATGGAAGCTGATGGGGCTTAGTGCAAACTCCATTGCACAGAAACTTAATGAAAGGGGAACTCTTTCCCCTGCGGAGTATAAGAAAGCAAGCGGTGCCAAGTACAAAACCAGCTTTCAGCGTAACCCGGAGGCGAAGTGGACACCGAAAGCAGTTTTACGCATACTGTCCAATGAGATTTATATCGGGGTGCTGGAGCAGGGGAAGCGTGAAAAGGTAAGCTACAAGGTAAAAAAGACCATTGAAAAGCCTAAATCTGCATGGGTCAGAGTAGAGCATAATCATACACCTATCATAACGGAAGCAGATTTTAAGGTGGTGCAGGAGCTGTTAAAAAGGGATACCAGAGCAGAAAAAGCAATGACGGAGCCGAAGCTTTATGCCGGACTTGTATTTTGTGGGGATTGTGGCAGGGGCATGGTCAGCAGAAAGGTTACTTATAAGGATACCGTGAATGAGTATTATATCTGCTCCAGTTATAACCAGGGCAGGGAATGTACCCGTCACAGTATTAAGGTGGATGTGCTGAATGAGATTGTACTTGGGGAAGTAAAAAAGTATGTGAAGCAGCTTACGGATACAAAGAAGTTGTTGGTTATTCTGGACGAGAAGCAGATTCATTTTGAGGAAGCTCTAAATCGTGACAAAGAGATTGCCATGCTTCGGGAAAAGGAGCAGGAATATAGTGCCATGAAGACGTCGCTGTATGCAGATTTGCAGGAGAAGCTTATTACACAGGAGCAGTTTAACCGTTACCGTGAGATTTACAGTAACAAGTTGACGGAGATTGCACAGGCTATTAAGGTGCAGGAGGAAACTGTGAAATCCATTTATGAGAATGGTATTGCAGCCGGACAGTGGCTGGATGAATTTCGTGAAAATATGGAAATAGAGAAGCTGGACCGTATGCTGTTGATTTCTCTGATAGACAAGATTCTGGTCTATGAAGACAAGACCGTGGAGATTGTGTTCAAGTATCGGAATGAGATGGCGAAGGCTATGGAACTGATTAAGGATGGTCTGGAAGCGGAAGTACCTTTGAAGGAGGTATCGTAGAAATGGCAAGAAAAGCGGAAAGATACAATGCAATCGCAGGGCGTAAGGCTGTGGTAGATGCGTATGATACAAAGATTTCCGTGACACCCGAAAAACAGTATCGTGTAGCCTTATATGCCAGACTCTCCGTTGAGAAGGATGGTCGTAAAAGTGATTCCATAGAAAGCCAGTTTATGATTATGGAGAATTTCATAAAAGATAAACCAGAGCTGTCTCAGTATCAGAAATATTTTGACAGAGGTGTGTCAGGAACCACTTTTACCAGACCTGATTTTGTGAGGATGATGGATGATGTGAAAGCAGGGAGGATTAACTGCATTATTGTAAAGGATTTGTCACGATTTGGTCGTGATTATTTGGAGACAGGTAATTATATCGAAACGATCCTGCCATTTTTAGGTGTGAGATTTATTTCTGTAAATGACCATTTCGATACAGTTGAGGACTGTAATGGAAACAAGGGACTTGGGATTTCTCTTATGAACCTTGTCAATGACATGTATGCAAAAGATGTGTCCAAGCGTATTACTACAGCTTTTGAGAACTGTATGGAGAGGGGAAGTGTATTAGGAAACGCTCCTTATGGCTATGACAGAGTGAAGAACGATAATGGGTATCAGCTTGTGATTGATGAGCCTGCGGCAGAGATTGTCAGAAGAATATTTCGGATGGCAAAGGATGGTATGAGCTCAAGAGCCATAGCAGAGGAGTTAACAAGTGACGGTGTCAGAACGCCGGAAGGTTATAGAACCACACAGCTTGTGCATATCGGAAAGGATGAGCCTTTTTGTGAATGGCAACACGGAACCATTTCAAAGATTTTATCCAATGAAGTATATATCGGTACGCTTTATCAGGGAAAAACCAAAACGAACCTTTGCACGGGTGAAAAGAAGCACCGCATAGATAAAGAGGACTGGATTATACACGAAGATGCTCATGAACCAATCGTCTCAAAGGAATTATTTATGGAAGTTAGAAGTGTTGTGGAAAAAAGAAGGGATAAGATGGCCTGCACCTTTCGAGAGGATTTGCCAGCCACAGAGGATAAGTATAAGGGTATTTTGAAATGTCCGGTCTGTGGGGATTTTATTCATAGGGAATCTTCCATTGTTCATACAGAGCAGGGAGATGTAAGGAAATATTATTACCGATGCAGACACAATAGCTTTCCTGCCACAGAGCGAGAGGGTATGGTAGGAATTTCAGAGGAACAGTTGGATTTACTGGTGTTCGAATCAGTAAAGAAGCTGATGGGTGAGTTGGCACCAGATAAAAAGAAGCTTCTTGGTGTTTTGGAGAGTCAGGCACAGCCCGTTGAGAGTAAGATGAAGGCTGTAATTTCGGATTTGCAGAAACAAAAGGAGCGTCTGGAATATGAAGGGAGCCTGCACTACGGCAATTATGTAAAAGGCGACATCACAAAGGAGGAGTTACTTCTTGCCAATCAGAAGCAGGAGGAAGCGGTAAAGCGCCTTGATGAGAAACTTTTGCAGGCGGAGAAGGATTACAAAGCATTTTTACGGAAGAAAAAGGAACAAAAGCAGTTTGTAAAAGCTCTTTTATCTGTAAAAGATGTTTCGCTACTTACGCCTGAACTGGTGAAAGTCCTTATTGCAGAAATTGTACTAAATAAGGACAGATGTATGGAGATAAAGTATCGTTTTCGTCATGGAGAGGATCTGAATTATACAGATTCGTTTGTTGCCCCGGGAAAGGTCAGACGGGATGCAGGAAGGAGAAGAAAAGATGGCTAATCTGATTATGTACTTGAGATTGTCCATAGAGGATGATGTGAATGCGGATGAGAGTAACAGCATTACCAACCAGCGCAGAATCATCCGTGAATATATCGGTGCCCATGAGGATTTACGCACCATGCATGTAATTGAAAAGTGTGATGACGGATATTCCGGTACCAACATGGACAGACCTGCCATGCAGGAGCTGTTGGATTTGGTAAAGGAACAAAAGGTTGACTGTATTATCGTAAAGGATATGTCCCGATTTGCACGAAACTATCTGGAAACAGGGAAGTATGTGGAGCAGATATTTCCTTTTATGGGAATTCGCTTCATTGCCATTAATGATAATTACGACAGTAATGAGTATATCGGTGGTATTGCAGATATCGATGTACAGTTCAAATCACTACTGTATGATTTCTACAGCAAGGATTTGTCTGATAAGATCATTACGGCACTTGATGCAAGGAAGGATAACGGAATGTTTATTGGTGTGTGTGCTCCTTTTGGTTATCGCAAATCAGAGGAGAGTATCTACAAGATTGAAGTTGATGAGGAAGCGGCAGCGATAGTTCGCAGAATATTCACCATGCGCATCAGTGGTGCAAAGATTGCTGAAATAGTCCGTACCCTGAATGGGGAAGGAATAGATACTCCGGCAAAATACCTGGAACGGAAAGGGCTGTACGGAACATTCTACACCAAGGGAGAACCTTTGTGGACCGATTATAAGGTGAGTTCCATTCTTAATAATGAGATGTACACAGGTACATTTATTTATGGAAAGTATCGTGTAAAGGCGGTAGGCTCCAAGCAGAAGCAACTGTTGCCAGCCAGTGAATGGAAGCGGATACCAAACCATCATGAAGCCATTATTACGATGGAGGAATATGAGCAGGTACAGTCTATGAAAGGGACGGTTCCGGCACGGTTTACGCCAATCGGTAGAAGAGCATCTGTCTATACCGGAAGAGTTGTCTGTGATAGTTGTGGCAGAAATATGGTTTATAAGAAGGACAGGGTAGGCAAAATGCTTTTCCAATGTAATGTGAATTACAGAAAGAAAAACAACTGTGCTCACAGGATTCTTGTGTCAGACCTTGATACTATCATCAAAGGTGAGCTGTCCAGACACATATCCGGGCTTGCAAAGCTTAAGATTCTGTTAGATAAGGAAAAGGAACAGCAGAATGAGCGTATTCGTGGAGCAAAGCAACGCCTTAATATGGCGGAGGACACACTTAGAAGATTGGAGCTGGAACTTCGTAGTGCTTATGAATCTTATGCTAAGGGTATTACAGACAAGGAAACCTATCTGATGCAGAAGGAATCCTATGAAGTAATGATTTCCGGGATTAAGGAGAAGATTGAAGCGCAGAAGGAAGCAGTCTTTGTACTGGAGAACCAGAAGCCATCTGATAACAGTGGTTTAAAGTTCTTAGAGGGTAATTCGGAAGTGACAGAGATTACGGATGAGTTGCTGGATGCATTGCTTGAAAGAATTGTGGTTTATGCAGACAAGACCATAGAATTAAGATGGAAGTTCTCAAACAGAAGCAACTAAGGATTGAGGAAGATTGTATCAGCTTTTGGTAGATTATCTGTCAAAAGCTGATATAATGGAAAGGAAGAAAAAAGTTTAAGAAAATGTTGTCAACTACTTGACACAAGAGGGCTCAAATATGCCAGATATAAGCATCTTGGTTGAATTGGCAGAATTCTATGATGTTAGTATTCCTGAAATCATCAATGGAGAAAGGAAAAGTGAGAATATGAATGAAGAAGTAAAAGAAACGGCATTAAAATTGTCAGATTACGCGGAGACAATAAATCAAAAGATTAAGATGAGATTGTTTTGGCTAACCATTACAGCAATAATTGGAATGATCGCATTCTTAATAATTGAGGTATTAGATCTTAATACACCTCAAAGTATATATGAATATATTGCAAGTGCAGGTCTTGGTATAGCATTTGGTATGTTAATAGTTATAGCTATGTATTTATCCGGTGTTCTTGGAAAGATAAAAGCAAGACGTATGATGCACAGAAATGCACGAAAAAGTAATTAATGGTTTTTTAAAAACAGGAATGCCAATAAAAGCAATTCTCTTATTGGCATTCCCGACTATCATCCGTTTTTCCTGCGAACCTCTGAACCGTCATCTATCCAAATATTTCTATTGGATGTGCCTGCTCCTACATCAGCTGTTACGTCATTGTCAATAGCGATTGCATAACCGGCATGTCTCTGATCACGATAAAATCTGTTATTCCAAATTATGCCAAAGTGTCCGGTTAATGAATCGGTGCCGGCGTTGATAGAGTAAGCTCCGCCACCTATCCAGTTGGACTGAATTTTACCGTTAAATTCAGTACCCCGTGCAGTATTGACCATTATTGCGGCAAGAGATCCCCCATTATGATTTGGGTAAGCACCGTTACCGTCGACTATCTCATCTCGTATTGCACCAAATGTTCCTACCGTAGTTGAATACACTGCTCGCAGGTAGTTACCGATAACTACCAGACCTGTGCCCCCTTGATGTTGAATTACATCATTATGTGTTTTATTATCTGATGGATGAACTACACCCTTAGTGGAATCGTACCACCACGACAGGTTGGTTATATAATTACCTTCAATTACCGTGTTTATAGGGCCGCCATATTGACTACTATGTACAAATGTACTGACCCCATCTGTGAGGTTCTGAATATTCGATCTTCTGAGGGTGAAATTATAACCGTTTATACCGTTTAGACTTGCTGTTACTACACCACTAGGAGGTGCGTTGTCAAATGAACAGAATTCCACTAAAAGATTAGAACTCAATGTAGTTACTGCTTGAATTATTCCCCGGGCACCATTTATTTTTTCGGTACATGCCCTTGTATTTGTGAACTTACAATCGCGGATGGTAACATTCTTAGCTTTAACATCTATCCATATAGAACCGAAATCTATATTTTGATATGTTGAACCATTGGTATTAATTGTGAGAATTCCATCTTTAAGAGTATCGCCAGGGTTAGGAGTAGTAAATGGTTTAAGTGGATAACGTGGTCCTGTGTTGGAAAGCGTTGGCATTGTTTGCCCGAGGACGAATGTTTCAACCGGTTTGGTTTGAACTATCTTTATATAGTCAATGCTGAAGGAACCGACTGATGTATTTCCTCCATCGTCAATGGGGTCTAACCTGAGTTGTTTTAGAACTCCAGTCCAACCGGCAACGTTTGTCATATCAATAACATATTCTGTGTAAGTATCATTAGGTATTAGTGTAAATGTCTTAGACTTGGCTTCATTCCAATTTGTACTTGTTGTTGTGATAAAGTACAACTTACCTCTTGTACTGGCTGTGCCATTTTTCATTTTTACCAGAAGGAATTTATTGTTGGTTATACTTATTTTAAGATTATCAGGAGACTTTAACTGAGGATCACTTGAAGTCAATGTTCCTCCAATATAACCTCCTGTCTGCCATCCAAAACCGGAGATTCCTGAAGCAGCTGTCCATGATTCTGTAGTATTTGTAAACATCCATATTTTTTCATCACCTGCATTAACATTATACACATCTAAAATCAATACCATTGCAATTATCATTACAAAAGACATTGCAAAACTTAGAATTCTTTTTACTCTTAAAAACTTTCTTAACATAATAAACACACCTCGTATAATAGTTTTTGGAGGGTTTAAGTTAAGAAATTTCCAGTTACAAACCCTAATGATTCGACCTTTATTTCCAAAAACTCACTGGAAATTATCTTCAGAGGCAGCTTCAAAGACTACTT
>Ga0208825_1002100_pt1 | contig 13783 bp, 11 predicted proteins | sample AD_UKC113_MetaG_FD_184450 | JGI IMG/M metagenome (GOLD analysis project Ga0208825, IMG submission 184450) | Active sludge microbial communities of municipal wastewater-treating anaerobic digesters from Hong Kong - AD_UKC113_MetaG (SPAdes)... | ecosystem: Engineered > Bioreactor > Anaerobic >...
CGGCGGGGCGGCTGGCGTGACGGCCGGCGCCGGGGCGCTGGGCCACCCGGTTGTCTCGGCCCTGCTGCCGGTGGTGCTGCTGATCGCCATCGGCTTTGTCGCCGGACGCATGAGGCTGATCCGCGGCGAGGCTGTGCGCGACCTGTCCAACCTGGTGTTTCTGGTGCTGGTGCAGGCGCTGCTGTTTCGCACCATGGCCACGACGCAGCTGGCGCAGCTGGACCTGCGTTCGGTGGCGCTGTACTACGTGGTGGCCGGGGTGCTGTTCTTTGCGCTGCTGCTGGCGCGGGGCCTCACCAGTCGATCGGCGGTGCTGGCGCTGGCGGCGATCTTCAGCAACACCCTGATGATCGGCGTGCCGCTGGTGCAGCTGGCGTATGGACAAGAGGCGCTGGCCCTGCTGTTCACGCTGATCTCCATGCACGCGCTGATCCTGCTGACGCTGGCCACCGTGGTGCTGGAGCTGCTGGTGGCGCGCGAGCAGTCGCAGGCCGGCCAGGGCCCGCGCCGCCACATCGCCGCCACCGTGGCGCAGGCCGTGAAGAACGCCATCCTGCACCCCGTGCCGCTGCCCATCATCGCGGGCTTTCTGTATTCGCTGACCGGCTGGGGCCTGCACCCGGTGGTGGAGCGCCCGCTCAAACTGCTGGGTGACGCCTTCGGCCCCGTGGCCCTGGTGCTGGTGGGCGTGACGCTGGCGCGCACGGTGATCGGCCCGCACCTGCGCGGCGCGCTGGGGCTGTCGGCGCTCAAGGTCATCCTGCACCCCGCGCTGATGGCCGCCGCCGGCTGGCTGCTGGGCCTGCACGGCCTGCCGCTGGCGGTGATGGTGGTGGCCGCCGCGCTGCCGGTGGGTGCCAACGTGTTCCTGTTCTCGCAGCGCTATCACACCGAGGAAGATCTGGTGACGGCCACCGTGGCCGTGTCCACGGTGATGGCGGTGGGGACGATCTCGGTGGTGATGGCGCTGCTGCGAGTCTGAACCGCTGGCCGGCGTTCGGCGTTGGGGCGCGGACAGAGGCCGGGCCTGGTTCTGTTGCCGGATTTTTCGCAATGACGCGGCGCCGCCGCGCATCCATGCAAGGCGCGGGTGGCTCGCGCCGGGCCGCGGCGCCATGGACAAAATTTCATATTGCGGCCCCCTTGGCCGGGTGCCACCATCCGGCGTGCCGGCACCGTGCCGGCACGCACGAAAGGAGTTTGCCATGGACAAGAACGCCTGGGTGGTCACGCCCAAAGCGGTTGCCGCGTTGGTTCAGGGATGGCAAAACATGCCGGGCCCGGATGGCCCGGACTTCGATCCGCACGGACCGCTGGGCCCCATCGCCCACGCCGTCTATCAGCGCTTGACCGACCGGCTCGGGGCAGTGGCGCTGAACCCGCAACCGCTGCCGCCGCACGAGCTGGCGCGCATGGTGGCCCAGCAGTTCGTGGGCGAAATGGTGCAACTGAAAGACCTGGCCAGCGTGTTGCCGGGCGACAGTGGCGCGGCGGTCGGCAAGCAGATCACGGCCCGCATCCAGGCCTTCGACGACTACTGCGGCACCGGTGCCTTCGCGCAGTTCCTGGCCGATTTGCTGCGCAAGATCGGCCCGCACGGCGGTGGGGGTGACCCGCCGCCACGCCCCAATGAACGGTTTGGCGCCATCGCACGGCTGGCCGTGGGCGCCGAACTGCACGCGGCCGCCGGGCTGGTCGAAGGCCTGGGCGCGGCCGGCGACAAGCTCATGCAGCAGGGGCTGAAGCAGCTGGGCTGAGGCGTCCAGCCCCCAGGGGGTGCGCGCCCCGATGGAGTGTGCCGCTCTGCCCATACGACGGGCTCGGTGGCCGCTGCCACGGCGCTGCGCTGGTCAAACGGTCGAATGACGCATGGCCCAGCGGCGATGGAAGCGGCGCTTCGCCAACTCGACCACGCCCAGGTAGAGCACCACCAAGACTGGCAGCAACGCGAAGAACGCAGGTGGCAGTGGCGTGAAGCCGAGCACGGACGCGATGGGCGTGAAGGGCAGCGCGATGGCCAGCGCCACCACGCCCAGCGAGGTCAGCGCCAGCCAGCGGTTGGACCGGCTGGCCAGCGGGTTGCCGCGGGTGCGGATGATGAAAATGACCAGCACCTGCGTCGCCAGCGACTCGACGAACCAGCCGGTGTGAAACTCGGCGGGGCTGGCGTGCAGCACGCCCAGCAGGATGAAGAAGGTGAGGAAATCGAACACCGAGCTGATTGGGCCGATGCGCAGCATGAAGTCGCGGATGAATCCCATGTCCCAGCGCTGCGGGCGCGCCAGATCGGCCTCGTCGACGTTGTCCAGCGGCAGCGGCAGTTCGGACAGGTCGTAGAGAAAGTTGTTGATCAGGATCTGCAACGGCAGCATCGGCAGGAAGGGCAGCACCAGCGTGGCCAGCGCCATGCTGAACATGTTGCCGAAGTTGGAGCTGGTGGCCATCATGATGTACTTCATCACGTTGCCGAAGGTGCGCCGGCCCTCGCGGATGCCGGCGTGCAGCACGCCCAGGTCGTTTTCCAGCAGGATCAGCGCGGCGGCCTGCCGGGCCACATCGACCGCGCCGTGCACCGAGATGCCGACATCCGCGGTGTGCAGCGAGGGCGCGTCGTTGATGCCGTCGCCCAGGTAGCCGACCACATGGCCGCGCGCCTTCAGCGCCAGCAGCACGCGGTTCTTTTGCTGTGGGTTGACGCGGCAAAACAGATTGACCTCTTCCACCCGTGCGCGCAGGGCGTCGTCGTTCATTGCCGCGATCTCCGTTCCGGTGAGCATGCCGGTGATTGCGATGCCCAGCTCGGTGCAGACGTGGCGCGTGACCAGCGGGTTGTCGCCGCTGACGATTTTCACCGCCACGCCGCTGGCGGCCAGCGCGTGCAGCGCCGCCCGGGCGCTGGCCTTGGGTGGGTCGAGGAAGGCGGCAAAGCCGGCAAGCACCAGATCGGCCTCGTCGCCCACCACGGCGTCGACCAGCGTGCGTGGCGCGCGCTTGCTGGCGACGGCGAGCACGCGAAACCCGTCTTGACCCAGGGCGTCGAACAGGGCCTGCACCCGCGCCCGCGCCGCAGAATCGAATGGCTGCACGTCAAGGTCAGCGTGTTCTTTCGCGGGTTCGGCGCCGCTTTCATAGTGGGTGCACAGGCCCAACACGTCCTCCGGTGCGCCCTTGACGATCAGCAGGCGCTCGTCGCCGCGCTCGGCCAGCACCGACACGCGACGACGCTCGAAGTCGAACGGCACCTCGTCGATCTTGGTCCAGGCGCTCACGTCCAGGTGCTCGTGCGCCAGGATGGCGTCGTCCATCGGGCTCTTCAAGCCGCTTTCGAAGAAGCTGTTCAGGTAGGCCAGCTTCAGCACGCGCTCGCTCTCGCGGCCCTGGGCGTCGACGTGGCGCTCGAGCCGGATGCATGCCTCGGTCAGCGTGCCGGTCTTGTCGGTGCACAGCACGTCCATCGCCCCCATGTCCTGGATGGCCGACAGGCGCTTGACAATCACCCGCGCCTTGGCCATGCGCAGTGCGCCGCGCGCCAGCGTGACCGACACCACCATCGGCAGCAACTCCGGCGTCAGCCCCACGGCCAGCGCGACCGCGAACAGGAAGGACTCCAGCAGCGGTCGGTGCAAGGCCAAGTTGACCCCCAGCGTGAACAGCACCAGCAACAGCGTCAAACGCATGATCAGCAGGCCGAACTGGCGCGTGCCGATCTCGAACCCGGTCGGCGGGGGAGGCCGCTCGAGGTCGCGGGCAATTTGGCCGACAGCCGTACGCGCGCCGGTGCGCCGGATCAGCGCACGCGCCGAACCGCTGACCACCGAGCAACCCATGAACAGCGCGCCCGCGGCGTCGGTGTCCCACGCGCCCTGCTCGGGCAGCGGCAGGCGCATCGCGTGGCGCTCCACCGGGTAGGGTTCGCCGGTCAGCAGCGCCTGATTGACAAAAAAATCCTGCGCCTGCAGCACCTGTGCGTCGGCCGGGATCAAGTCGCCCGCCGACAGCAGCACCACGTCCCCGGGCACCAGCTCGGTGGTCGGCCGCCGCACCGGCTGGCCGTCGCGCAATACGAGTGCCGTGACGGCGACCTGCTGCGCCAGCCGTTGCGCTGCCAGCCCGGCCCGGTACTCCTGCGCGAAGTCGAGCAGCACCGAGACCGCAACGACCACGCCGATGATCGTTGCGCTGGCCCTGTCCCCCGTCAGGGCCGATACCACGCAGGCTGCCAGCAGGACAAGCACCAACGGATTGAGAAAGCGCGCCAGCAATTGCCCCAGCATGGCCTGGGGCCGGGGGTTGAGCTGGTTGGGGCCCAGGCGGGTCAGTGCCGCCGCAGCCTCGGCGCTGCACAGGCCTTGGGGTGCTGCGACCCCGTCGCTGGACTCATCGGCGCTCATGGCGCCGCATTTTGTACGACCGGGATCGTCGGGCCAGCATCATCTTGCAAATTGCTTGCGCGGCGTCACGAAGCATGGCGTTTCGGCGATCACTCCGGTGCGGCCCTGGCGCGGATTCCGAGGCGCGGGTGAGCGGCCAAGCGCCGGATTCAGGTTCAGTCTTCCTTCATTTGCGCGGCCTTCACGATGGGGGCCAGGCGCTTTTGCTCCTCGCTCAGGAACTTGGCGAAATCCGCGCGCGTGCCGCCCAGCGGGTCGATGCCCTGCGGGATCAGGCGCGCGCGCAGCTCGGGCGATTTCAGCGCGGCGTTGATGGCGGCGTTCATCTTGTCCAGGATGTCGTCGGGCGTGCCCTTGGGCGCGAACACGCCCGTCCAGTGGCCGATGAAGACGTTGCCAAAGCCCTGCTCCTGGGCGGTGGGCACGTCGGGCATGGCGGCGATGCGGCGGTTCCAGGTAGAGGCCAGCGCGCGCAGCTTGCCGCCCTTGATCTGCGGCAGCGTGACCACGCTGGACTCGGAGGTGGCGTCCACCTGCTTGCCGATGACGGCCACCACGCCTTCGCTGCCGCTCTTGTAAGGCACGATCTGCAGCCGGGCGCCCGCGCCCACCTTGAGCATCTCGGCCACGAAGTGCGGCGTGCTGCCGGTGCCGGCGGTGGAAAAGTTCAGGCCCTGGCCTTGCTTGGACGCGGCCACCAGGGCCTTCAAGTCCTTGTAGGGCGAATCGGCCGCCACCACGATGACCGAGGGGCTGACGGCGGCCAGCACCACCGGCACCAGGGCGTCGGCAGGATAGGGCATCCTGGCCTTGATCAACGGGTTGGTGATGATGCCGCCGGCCGGCGCCAGAAAGGTGTAGCCGTCGGGCGCGCTCTTGGCCACCACGTCGGAGCCCACTACCGAGCCGGCGCCGGCCTTGTTCTCGATGATGATGGGTTGGCCCAGCTGCCGCGCCGTGGCCTCCGCCACCGCACGCGCCACCAGGTCGTTGGCGCCGCCGGGGCCAAACGGCACCACCATGCGGATCGTTTTGGTGGGCCAGTCGGCGGCGTTGGCAATGCAGGGCAGGGCGGCGGTGAGCAACAAGCAGGCGTGGCGGCGCGTAAAGGGCATGAAATCCTCGCTTTCAGGTCAGAAAATCGTGACGAACCGGCGCGCGGCGCGCCCGTCACACCGGCATTGTGCGTTCGCTGATGCACGCCGCGGTCGCGCTGGCCGCATGAAAATCGCTGGCCATGGCGAATGCATCCCGGGAGCTGGGTAGTGGCTCGGGACAAGCCGCCGGCGCGGGCGATGCGCGCTGCAATTTCCGCACCCTTCGTTTGGCGATCCACATCACTTATGCCCCTGTTTCTTCGATCTCGGCAAACGGCCCCAAGGGCCGAAAGCGAATCCACGCACCGGGCGGGATCTGCGCCGCCAGGTCCAGATGGTGCAGCGCCACGCAGGCGATGACCGGGTAGCCGCCCGTCAGCGGGTGGTCGGCCAGAAACAGCACCGGCTGGCCGCTGGCGGGCACCTGGATGGCGCCGGTCACCGTGCCTTCGCTGGGCAGCTCCTGCGTTTGGGCGCGCGCCAGCGGCTGCTCGCCCAGCAGGCGCATGCCCACGCGATCCTGCTGCGGCGTGACGCGCCAGGGCTGGGCCGAGAGCAGGGCGACGGCCTCGGGGGTGAACCAGTCGGTGCGCGGGCCCAGCACCACGTCCAGCGTGACGGTGTCGCCGGCGCGCGGCAGCGGGGGCGGGTTGCGGTCGGGCGCGCCGACCGCGCTGCCCGCCGGGGCGGCGCCGATCGGCAGGCGCTGGCCGGCCGCGAGCGCGGGCGGGCCGATCTTGGCCAGCGTGTCGCGGCTGGCGCTGCCCAGCACCGGCGCCACGTGCAGGCCGCCGCGCACCGCGACGTAGCTGCGCAGCCCCGTCATGGGTTGCCCCAGGCTGAGCACGTCACCGTCGGTCAGGATCAGCGCGGCGTTGCGCGGCACCGGCGCGGCGCGGCCGCCGGCGCGTGTTAGCTCCAGCGGCCCGCTGGCCCCCGTGACGGCCACCACGGCGGCGCCCTGGCAGACCAGTTGCAGGCCGCCCAACAGCGCCTCCAGCACCGGCAGGCCGGGCGCGTTGCCCACCAGGCGGTTGGCGTGGCGCATGGCGCCCTGGTCCAGCGCGCCGGCGGCGGATACGCCCTGCGCGGCCTGGCCCGGCCGGCCCGCGTCCTGCACCAGCGTTTGCAGGCCGGGGGCGCGCACCGTCAGGGCGCGGCCGATGGTGGCCGCGGCGGGCGGGTGATCTGGATGTTCTTGGCCTTCAGCCAGCGTGGAACAAGCGCGAGCAGCTATCGATTCAGAAGTGATATCGACAAAGCGCACGCGCATGCCCGGCTGCAGCAGCGCGGGCGGCTCGCGCGCCAGGTCCCACATCTTCAGCGCGGTCGTGCCCAGCAGTTGCCAGCCGCCGGGCGTTTCGTCGGGGTAGACGGCGGCAAAGCGGCCGGCCAGCGCGACCGAGCCGGCGGGCACCCGCGTGCGCGGCGTGGCGCGGCGCGGCACGTCCAGGCCCGGGTGGCCGCCGGCGAGGTATGCAAAGCCGGGGGCAAAGCCGCAGAAGGCCACGCTGTAGTCCTGCCCGGTGTGGCGCGCGATCAGCTCGGCTGCCGTGATGCCCAGCAGCGCCGCGAGCTCGGCCAGGTCGGCGCCGTCGTAGCGCACCGGGATTTCGATGCGCGCGCCGGGGGTGTCGGTGCGTTGCCCGGTCTTCAGCGCCTCGATGGCCGCGCGCAGAGTCGGGGCGCTGATATGGCGCGGATCGAAGCGAACGAGCAGGGTGCGCGCGGCCGGCACGCACTCGGTCACCCCGGGTGGGGGCGCAGCCTGCAGCGCGGCCAGCAGATCGAGCGTGTGGGCCAGGTCAGCCAGCTCGACCAGTAGCGCATCCGTCCCGGCGGGCAGGTAGCGCCGCGTCATGCAAGGGCGGCGCAGAAGGGGCGAATGGCCACGCCCGCGTCCTGCAGCCGAGCGCGCACGGCGCGCGCCATGGCGACGGCGCGGGGGCTGTCGCCATGCACGCAGATCGAGTCGGCGCGGACCGCGACGGGGCTGCCGTCCACGGCCGGCACGGTGCCTTCGCGCACCAGTTGCAGCATGCGCGCGGCCACGGCCTGCGCATCGTGCAGCACGGCGCCGGGCTCGCGGCGCGACACCAGCGTGCCCTGCGGGGTGTAGCCGCGGTCGGCAAAAGCTTCTTCGATGACGGTCAGGCCGGCCTCGCGCGCCCAGCCGGCCAGCGGCGAGCCGGCCAGCACCACCAGCGCCAGATCACGGCCCATGCTTTGCACGGCCTCGATCACGGCATGGGCCTGGGCGCGGTCGTGCGCGATGGTGTTGTACAGCGCGCCGTGGGGCTTGACGTACCGCACGGTGGTGCCGGCGGCGCGCGCCAGGCCTTGCAGCGCGCCGATCTGGTAGATGACATCGCCCACCAGTTCGGCGTGCGGCACGTCCATGGGCCGGCGGCCAAAACCCACCAGGTCGCGGTAGGCGACGTGCGCGCCCACGACCACATGGCGCTCGGCCGCCGCGCGCAGCGTTTTGAGCAGCCCCACCGGATCGCCCGCATGAAAGCCGCAGGCCACGTTGGCGCTGCTGACCAGATCGAGCATGGCGGCGTCGTCGCCCATGGTCCAGGCGCCCAGGCTTTCGCCCAGGTCGCTGTTCAGATCGATGTGGGGCATGGGTGCAATACTATGAATTGAATAGCTGGCCGCGCTTGTTGCGCGGGCGCCAGAGCCTGATTGTGCTTGAAGTCGGTTACAACAGGCGCCCAAACCACCACAGCGACAAGCCGCCCGCCAGCAGCGTCAGCGCCGCACCGGCGAGGGCGAACAGTGCGCTCACCTCGGTCTCCTTCTTCTCCAGCGTCAGGCGGCTGGACAGGCTTTGGTAGACCTTTTTCAAATCGTGCGCAGTGCCGGCGTAGAAGTATTCGGCAGCGGTTTTCTGCGCGATGGTCTTGAGCGTTTCCTCGTCCAGGCGCACGCGCATCGACCAGCCCTCGAAGCCGATGATCTCGCCATCCACCGTGCCGATGCCCACGGTGTAGACCTTCACGCCGCGGTCGGCAGCCATCTTGGCGGCGTCCAGCGGATCGACGCCGGTGGTGCGCTGGCCATCGGTCAGCATGATGACGGCGCCGGTGGTGTATGAGCCGGGCGGCACGGGCACGAATTCGTCCTGCTTGGGCGGAATCTGGTCGAGCGAGCGGCCCACGCCGCTGCGCACGCGATCCAGGCTGAGCTGCTGCAGCTCGATGCCGGCCTTGGGAAACAGCGTGGCCAGCGAGATCACGATGGCGTTGCCGGTGGCGGTGGCGCGCTGCAGCTGAAAGCGGTCGATGGCCGAGATCAGGTCCTCGCGATTGAGCGTGGGCCCCTGCGCCACCTGCGCCGACCCCGCAAAGGCCACGATGCCCACCTTGATGTCGCGCGGCAGCTCGCGCAGGAAGGCCTTGGCGGCCTCCTGCGCGGCCACCAGGCGGTTGGGTTCCACGTCGGTCGCGCGCATGCTGGCCGACACGTCCATGGCCAGGATGATGGTCTGCTGGTTGGAGGGCAGCGCCACCACGGCCACCGGCCGGGCGCTGGCCACGATCAGCGCCGCCAGCGCCAGCAGCAGCAGCAGCGGCGGCACGTGGCGCCGCCAGCCAGCGCCCTTGCCCAGCGCCTGCTGCACGATGGACAGGCTGGCGTAGCGCACGGCCAGCTTCTTGCGCCGGCGCAGCACCCACGCATACAGCAGCACCAGCAGCGGCAGCAGCAGCAGCAGCCACAGGAACTGCGGCCACAGAAAGCTGGGCTGCGGGATCGCCGCGGGCCACTTGAGGGAACTGATCCAATCGAGGTTCATGAACACACCGGATACGGGTTCATTTTGACGCGTTCAGGCACTCTTGCGAAGATGCGAGGGCACGCCGCCGCCGCTGGCGGCGCGCAGGCGCTGACGGCGCAGCTCGATGAAGCGCACGATGGCGTTCAGCAACTCACCTTCGGTCGACAACTCGAGCGCATCGACGCCCGCGCGGGTCAGGGCAGCGCGCAACTGGTCGTCGCGCTGGGCGGCCAGTTGGGCAAAGCGGTGGCGAAAGCCGCGGTCGTGCGTATCCACCCACAGCTCCTGCCCGGTTTCGGCGTCGCGCAAGGGGATCAGGCCCAGGTCGGGCAGCTCGCGCTCCAGCGGGTCCAGCAGGCGCACGGCCAGCACCTCGTGGCGCTGGGCCAGTTGCGCCAGGGGCTTTTCCCAGCCGGGCTCGCTGATGAAGTCGGACACCACGAAGATCGTCGAGCGGCGGCGGATGAAGGTGGCGCCAGCCTGCAGCAAATCCGTCAGCCGGGTGCTGGTGGGCGCGGCCGCTGCCGACGCCTGCGGGCGGTTTTGCATGGCGTGCAGCAGTTGCAGCACGTGCGTGCGGCCGGCGCGCGCGGGGATCATGCGCTCGACGCCCTTGCCATAGAGCAGGGCGCCCACGCGGTTGCCGTGGCGCGTGAGCAGGCGCGCCAGCACGGCAACGAACTCGGCCGACACCTGGCGCTTGCGACGCGCACCCGAGCCGAAATCCACCGACGCGCTCAGGTCCAGCAAGAACCAAGCGGCCATCTCGCGGTCTTCGGTGAACACGCGCACGTGCGGTGTGGCCAGGCGCGCCGTCACGTTCCAGTCGATGTGGCGCACGTCGTCGTGCAACTGGTATTCGCGCAGGTCGGCCAAGTCCAGCCCGCTGCCGCGCATCAGCGTGCGGTAGTGGCCCTGCAGCGCGCCGTCCAGGCGGCGCAGCACCGTCCACTCTAGGCGGCGCAGCAGGGCGTCGGCATCCGCCGGGGCCTCGCTGGCGATCGCCGGGGCCGCGCGCGGGTTGGGCACCGCGTGCGGCAGGGGGGGCTGGCGGCGGCGCAGGAAACCCATCACGCGGCGAGCTTTTCGTGTTGCAGGGGGCGCGGTGGCGCCGGCACCTTGGCCATGATGCGGGTCACGACCTGGTCGGCCGAGAGTCCGTCGGACAGCGCCTGATACGACAGCACCAGCCGGTGACGCAGCACGTCGGGTGCCAGGTCGCTCAGGTCTTCGGGCAGGGCGTAGCCGCGCCCGCGCATCAGCGCCAGCGCGCGCGCGCCCTCGATCAGGCCGATGGTGGCGCGCGGGCTGGCGCCGTAGGTGAGCATGGGCGCGAGTTCATCGAGGCCCGCATCGGCCGGCGCGCGCGTGGCCGACACCAGACGCACCGCGTATTGCACCAGCGACGGATCGACGTACACCTGCCGACATTCGGCTTGCAGTTGTGCCAGTTGATCCATGCTGGCGACGGGCTGAACGTCGATGCGCGGGCCGGTCACGCGCTGGGCGATGACGAACTCCTCCGCGTCGCTGGGGTAGTCCACCAGCACTTTCATCAAAAAGCGGTCCACCTGCGCCTCGGGCAGGGGGTAGGTGCCCTCGGTTTCGATCGGGTTCTGCGTCGCCATGACGAGGAACGGCTCGGGCACGAAATGGGTCTGCCCGGCAATCGTCACCTGGCGCTCCTGCATCACCTCCAGCAGCGCGCTTTGCACCTTGGCCGGCGCGCGGTTGATCTCGTCGGCCAGCAGCAGGTTGGTGAACACGGGGCCCAGCGCGGTGCTGAACTCGCCTTCGCGCTGGTTGTAGATGCGCGTGCCGATCAAATCGGCCGGCACCAGGTCGGGCGTGAACTGGATGCGCTTGAACTGTCCCTGCAGCACGCTGGCCAGCGTCTTGACGGTGAGCGTCTTGGCCAGGCCCGGCACGCCTTCGACCAGCAGGTGGCCGCCGGCCAGCAGGGCCACCATCACGCGCTCCAGGAAGCGGTCTTGTCCCACCACCACGCGCTTGACCTCGAAGAGAATTTTTTCCATGCGTTCGGCGACGTCGGTGCGGGGCTCGAATCGGTTGTCGTCGGCTTGATTCATGCGCAGGATGCTCCTGAAACGATAGTCAAAAAGGAATTTGCCCGGCGCCGGCGGCAGCGTTCTCGATGGGCACCGCAAAGCCGATGCCGACAAAGGTGCGCGCCGAGGTCGGGTTGAGGATGGCGGTGACGATGCCCACCACCTGCCCATCCATGGTGACCAGCGGTCCGCCCGAATTGCCGGGGTTGGCCGCAGCGTCGAACTGGATCAGGTTGCTCATCACCTGGCCGCCTTCGGGCGAGCGAAAGCCGCGCTTCAGGCCCGAGATCACGCCCGCCGACACCGAGGGCCCGATGCCGAATGGAAAGCCGATGGCCACCACCTCGTCGCCCGGCTGCAAGTCGCCGGTGGAGCGCATGGTGGCCGGCTGCAGGTCGTCCGGCAGCTTGGTCGCGCGCAGCACCGCCAGGTCGTTGTCGGGCTGGATGTTGACGATGCCCGCCGGGCTTTCGGTGCCGTCGAAAAACGTCACCGTGATGCGCTCGGCGCCTTGCACCACGTGCAGGTTGGTCAGGATGGTGCCGTTGTCCACGATGACCACGCCGGTGCCGATGCCCCGGCCCAGTTCGGTTTGGCCTTTCTTGTTCTTGCGCCCCTCGATCTCGCCTTCCACGCGCACCACCGAAGGCGCGACCGTGGCCGCGGCACGCGCCGCCTGCGAGGGCAGCACCTTGGTTTGTGCGGTGTGCATCACCGCCGCGTCGATGTCTTTTTGCGTGATCTGGCGTGGTGGCGCCTGCAGCGCGCCGCCGCCAAACACCCAGCTTGCCGCCAGCACCACGATGGCAGCCCACAGCACGCCCGGATGGCGCCAGGCGGCCCGCCAGCGGGGCCCGGGCGTGGACGCCGGGTGGGCGGGCACGCGCGCGTCCGACTCGGGCGCGGGCGGTGTTGGTTCGGCGGGCGAAGGCGATCGACTGTAAAGCGCGGTTCGACGCATGGGCACATCCCGGACATCACAAGGGTGATGCACCACACGGTAGCATGCTTTGACGCTTGTGTGGATGGGCGCGATCAATGAACGGACAGCGGGTGATGAACGAATCCGACGACAGGCCGAAGGCGCCATGGACCGTTGACTGGGCGCAGGCGCCCGCCGGCTGGAACTGGGTGGCGCAAGACGGAGACGGCCGCTGGTACTGGTACCGCACGCGGCCCGAGCCCGGCTTTGCCGGCCGCGTGTGGCGCAGCCACTCGCGCAACCAGTGCCCGGCCGGCCAGGGTGAGCCCAATCCCGACTGGTTTGCCAGCCTGGCGCCACGGCCGCCGCACTGAGGCCCAGGCGCCGTAAGCTCCAGCGCATGCCCACCTGGATCGACACCCACTGCCACCTGGACGCGCCGGAGTTCGCCGCCGACATCGACGCCGTGCGCGCCCGCGCCGCCGGACGCGGCGTGACGCGCTGCGTGATCCCCGCGGTCGAGGTGCCGGCCTTTGACGCCGTGCGAACGCTGGCGCACCGCCTGGACGATGCCTGCGCGCTGGGCATTCACCCGATGTTTGTCGCGCGCGCCGACGATGACGCCCTGGCGCACCTGGACGTCGCCTTGCAAGCCAGCACGGGCGACGCACGCCTGGTGGCGGTGGGCGAGATCGGGCTGGACTACTTCGTGCCCGAACTGGCCGCGCCCGGTGCCCTGCGCGAGCGGCAGGAGTACTTCTACCGGGAACAACTGAAACTGGCACGTCGCCACGGCCTGCCAGTCGTCCTGCACGTTCGCCGCTCGGTCGATCAGATCCTGAAGGGCCTGCGCGCGGTCGGCGTTGCCGGCGGCATCGCGCACGCCTTCAGCGGCAGCCGCCAGCAGGCCGACCAGCTGCTGGAGATGGGCTTCAAACTGGGCTTCGGCGGCGCGGTGACCTACGAGCGCGCCACGCGTTTGCGTGCCCTGGCGGCGCAATTGCCGCCGCAGGCGATCGTGATGGAAACCGACGCCCCGGACATCGCGCCGCAATGGCTGTACACGCCCGCCGCGCAGCGTGCCGCCGGCGACGTCATCGGCCGCAACGAGCCGGGTGAGCTGCCGCGCATGGCGGCCACGCTGGCGGCCTTGCGCGGCGTGCCGTTGGATGAATGGGCCGCGCAAACCACGGCCAATGCATTGGCCGCGTTGCCGCGATTGGCTGCGCTTTGATCGCCGGCCTCGGCCTGGGGCCATGGGTCCGATCCGCCTGCGCCAGGCCATGACACTGGAGTTCCTCCAGTAGGAGGATCGGGCGGATTGCGCGGGGGTTCGTGACTGCGATGGCCAAGGCGACTTCCTGGCCGATGTCTTCGGCCGAAATAGTTCGCATGGGTCTCGAAAGCGATCAAAACAGTGCTATAGTCTATGGCTTCGCTGATCACTGCCAAGTGGTGATGTGGTGAGGCAGATGCCGGGGCAGCCTGGTGTTTGGGGGGTTTGGCGAGGAGATCGACAGATC
>Ga0208825_1002103_pt1 | contig 13774 bp, 12 predicted proteins | sample AD_UKC113_MetaG_FD_184450 | JGI IMG/M metagenome (GOLD analysis project Ga0208825, IMG submission 184450) | Active sludge microbial communities of municipal wastewater-treating anaerobic digesters from Hong Kong - AD_UKC113_MetaG (SPAdes)... | ecosystem: Engineered > Bioreactor > Anaerobic >...
GACAGGTAAAACAGCAGCTAAAAATCCATAGGAAGCCAGAATAACGGTCATCTGTTTGGCATCAAACATTAAAAAGCGGCCAAGGGCAGTTCTGGCAATAAAAGGACCGGAAGCAACGGCGATTATCAACAGACTGACTCCAATGATGGTAGCACCGGCGATATCATTTGGTCTGATCCACTTCATATAAATCGCCATCAAAAAAGCAATCGGGATGGTGATGCCAACGGTAAAAGTGGCCCAGGGGCTGTTGAATAAGGCATTGACAATCACCAGGGCCAGACCGGCCATGGCGATGATGAGAATAAAAATGACTGCAATAGCCGTGGCCACGCCCGTTACCCGGCCGACTTCCTTGCGAGAAATATCAATAATCGAAGCCCCATCATATCGAACTGAGGCAAACAGAATGACCATATCATGGACAGCTCCGGCCACCACGGCTCCAATTAAGATCCACAGCGCACCGGGCAGATACCCAAACTGAGCAGCCAGCACCGGTCCGACCAGCGGCCCGGCTCCGGCGATAGCAGCAAAATGATGGCCGAAGAGCACCCACTTGTTGGTGGGAACATAGTCATAGCCATTTTGCAGCCGATAAGCAGGAGTGGTTCGCTCTGGATCGAGGGCCAGAACTTTGGCCGCCAGGAAAGCCCCATAAAACCGATAGGCCAGAGCATAAACACAGACCCCAATGATGACCAGCGCCAGTCCGTTCATCTTATTATTCCTTTTTAAAAAGAAATAATTAGAAAGTAAGTATAGCAAAAAAAATGGCTCTTATCTCTCCTTTTTGACCGGCGTCCGAAACTACCCCGAAAATGGTGAAAAGCATCACCTGGTTTCAGGCTGGAGATGCTGTGGATAAAGAGAAAAAAAGGAAGGAGACAACACGAGAAGATGGGGAAACAAGAATAAAGGGGGGAAGAGATGTGATACTCCGTCCCTGGATCTGTTCTCCCCTATTATTAATCCGATAATCCAGGGGAGAAAAAATGCCGGGGACGGAGTATTACGTCACCGTTTAACTGGCCTTTCTGATTTCAACCCGGCCACTAAAAGTTTTCGCCACGATATAGGCTCCGCCTTTACCAACCTTCCCTTTAATTTGTTTATCTGAGATTTCTCCGATAACCTCGATCGGAAATTCGGTTTTCACCGTCCCGCTGAAAGCCCCAGCCTCAAGCTCAAAAGAGGCACTGGCCGGCAAAACCAGAACAATGTTGCCCGAATGTGAATTAAACTGATAGCGGCCGTCGTTCATCACATCGCCCCGATAGTCAATTGAGCCGCTGACTGATCTGGCACTAACACTCTTAGCCTGGCTGATATCTTTCAGGTGGATCGAACCACTGACTGCTTCTGCCTCTACCGAGCCTTTGATTCCAGTAGCATAGATATCTCCTGAGACCGAACTCAGCCGGCAATCGCCCTCGATCTTTTCAGCCTTAACGTCACCGCTGACAGTTTTGGCCTCAATTGACTTTTCCCCTCCACTAATTTCTACATCTCCGCTGATCGTGCTGGCCATAACCTGGCCGCCCGCCTGGCTGATCAGGATATCGCCACTGATTGAGCTGGCTTCAACCGAAGCTCGGTCAGGTATCCACAGGGTATAATCGACAGAAACAGAGATATCTTTCCCGAAAAATCCTTTATTTTCCGGATACTGGGTTTTGACCGTTAGCAGCCCGGGCTCGGACTTTATCTGAATTTCCACTGCTTCCATGGCCATTTTGGCCTGAGATTCATCCTTAGCTTCAGCTCGTTTGACAGCTTCAATTTTTACCTTTTCTTCTTTCCAGACAGAAATCCTGATATCACCGGAAATATTATTGATCATGACCTTTCCAGCGCTGGTCAGGTTTTCCACTCTTTCCAATTTCTGCTCATACGGATCCTCGACCGCGGCTGCAGCCACCAGGGAACTCATCAGCACCAGGACCAGAATTAAAACCGCTGCTTTTTTGGAGCACCAAACGTTTTGACTTTTCTCTTTGTTCTTATTCATAACTTTTTCTCCTTCGCCTGTTTTATAATCTTTCATTTATTAAAACTCCGGGTGGTATCCAGCATATTGTTTAAAAAATTAAGTTTTGAATTATAGGCGTTCAGCAAATAATCCCGGGCCTGCAGGTTATCTGGCTCCTGCCTGATAGCCTGCTGACACAGATCAATTGTCCGGTCTAAAAGCTGAAGATTGGCCTCGAGGATCTCGGCCATTTCGGGTGGAAAGCGGTTATCGGCGGCGGCTAACTTCATGGCTTCGGTCAGCGATTCTATTGCCTGGCGGTAGTAAAAGCCGGCCTCTTCTATTTTCTCCAGTACCCGTTGCTCATCAGCCAGCTGGGATTTTTGCCCGGCAGGTCGCTGCTGGTGGTAGCGGCCAACAAAAAAAGCTCCAGCTATCATGACCAAGATGATGAGCAGGGCCCCACTATATCTCCAGCTCCGACGGGGCAGCCGCCACCACTTTCCAGACTTTTCACGCGGTTCACTTTTTATCTTAACCTCTGCCTTCTCTTTGAGCCCGGGTATAATCTCCACTTCCAGCTTGCTTTTTAGCTTTTCCCAAACCGCGCCGGAAGGTTCAAACTCACCTTCCGCACCTATCTCCATTTTTGCTTCACGCTTAATGGTCTTTAAATCTTCATAAATCTGTGAACATTTAGAACAACCAGCCAGATGAACCTGCAGCTGGCGATAATCTACTTCCTCCATCTCCCCATCAAGAAGTTTATTTATTAGAACTTGCGCCTGACGGCATCTCATGGCTTTTTTCCTCCCAGTAAATGCTTTTTCCTCAGAATTTTTCTGAGCTTGAGACGCGCCTTAAACAGCTGAGATTTTGAGGTCCCGGACTGGCAGCCAAGCCTGGCTCCAATTTCTTCATGGGTCAAACCCTCCACCTCATGGAGAATAAAAACCATTCTCAGCTTTTCTGGCAGAGAGGACAGCGCTTGCTGCACCGCCTTGGCCAGGTCCCCGGCAGCCGGGTCATGTTCCTGCCTGTTTTGCTTTGCCTCTTCCGGGGAGAGCAGGCGGAGCTTTTGTTCCAAACTTCGTTCGCGCCGAAGATAGCTATAACAGGTATTTACAGCCAGGCGATAGACCCAGGCCGGGAAAAGATCGGCCCGTTTTACCTCCGGCAGAGATGAAAATATCTTCAAAAATATATCCTGCGTGAGATCCTCTGCCACCTGCTGATTGCGCGTTAAACGATAGGCCAGCCCGAAAACTTTCTTTTTATAGAGATTATAAAGCGCTTCCATTGCTTCCAGCTGTCCTTGCCGGCAACAGCCTAGAAGCTCCTCTAAATTTGAATCGCCGGCCTGCTCTTTACTCTCCATATTTCCTATCGCTTCCTCTCGCTTCACCTCATCACGCTGGCTCGAGGCGTTTCTCTGGCTCCTATTTTTGTTCAGGTCTAAGTCCAATGCCAGCGATTTATTTAAAAGAATCATTCTGCCCTGACCTCATAAATAAAAGACAAACACCAGGGCTAAAAGGTTGCCTTGAATTTTAGAGAAAAGTCTTATCTTTGCTTGTCCACAAAAGCCAGTAATCTGTCCAGAAAATCAGGGATAGCCGCTACCACCCGGTTCCAGTTGGGAATATGCGGGGAATAAAGAGGGTCTTGCAAAAATTTTTCACCAGCCAGTTGCAGAGCCTTAGTAAAAGCTTCAGCCATCAGACTTTCCCGGTGAAAATCGAAGATCAGTCCATTTATTTCTGATTCGTCCTGATATCTTTTGACATAATCCTTGGCCGTCCGCTGATAATTTACAATCAGGGTGCGCAAGGTGCTCTCCGACATGACAATGCCTTCCATGGCTAGATTTCTGAAAATCGCTCGGGCAATATCAATTGACATCTTCATCAGTCCGGTTGATGGATCCTCAGCTGAAAGCGGCTGGTGTTTGTGCTCATAGGTTTCAAGAATTTCCGTCTGGCAGATGCGCCTCAAAGAATAATTTCTGTAAACCTCAGCCAGTGTTTCGACTTCAATCCCCCAGTCAGCCGGTATCCGGTTAATTCTGGCCAGTTCTGAAATCATGCAAAACTCACCGGCCAGTGGATAGCGAAAACTCTCCAGGTAGGTCAGAAATGGTAGGTGACCATAAATTCTGATCAGGCTGGTGACCAGCGGAAAGTAAAACAGCCTGGTCACCCGGCCATGCAGCCGGTCAGTGACCCGGGCATAATAACCCTTACAGAAAGCATATTCAATTCGCGGTGAGGCAACCGGGTAACAAAGTCGAGCCAGCAGTTCTCTCGAATAATTGACAATATCACAATCATGAAGAACAATAATCTTACTCTCATCACGGGCTAAGATGTAGCCATAGGCCAACCAGACCGAACGGCCCTTTCCATCACCTCCAGCCGACAAATCTACCTCTTCCAGAACTCGATAAAGTTCTCCCGCCTCTGGTCCTGAGGCCCAAATTACGCAGTGTGACTGCGGCAGGATGGAAAACATCTCTTTTGTCCGGTGGAAATCTTCCCTTTTATCTGTTCTCCCCAGGACAATGACTATTTCGTGAAGATAATCTATGTCCTTAAGCTGACTGAGGATTCGATTCAGGGCAGGCGAACCGAGTTCGGCCGGGGTGACCGGCAAAACCAGAGCAATGGGTCGGTGCCGATTAAATTGGCGCAAATTGTCTTCCATCATCTCGAGTTTAAGTTCTCCCAGACGATGGAAAGTTGGCACCACTCCTGTTTGACAGAAATCAGCCATGTTAGTCTCCTTTCCGATTGAATTTATTCATTGTTTACTCATTTTATTCGCTTCTATTTGCTTGCTGCGAATGAACATTCCCGTCTCCATATTTCTACGGCCTCTAGTTAAATTTATTAAACTTAAAAAACTTAGCTCTCTGAATCGCCCTTCAGCTCAACCTGACTTCAGCCAGAAGTTGATGGCCTCTGCCCAGCCGGCCGGACCGGCTTTTCTGGTTTTATAAATCTTTTCTGAGAGTTTTTTGACAACTGCTGGCTGGCCATCCGGCCTCGCTACCAGCACCGGCACTTCCACTTCTTTTAGCAACGGCCAGTCATTAGCCGCGTCGCCTAACCCCAGACTTATGATCCGACCAAATTTCAGGCAGTAAAGTTTTTTTAAGAGGCGCACCGCCCGACCTTTATCATTGCTGCCTGTCAGATGAAAAAAACGACCTCCCTGGACTACCTTCAGCCCGGCTTCTCTCGCTTTTTGCCGGAAAAGCCTGACACCAGTCTGACCTTCCAGCCAGCAGGGTTCATCATATTCACGCTGGCTGGCCAGTCTGGCTTTTCTCCGGCTCAAACCTGTTATTCTGGCAATTTCTTCGGGCTGGCAGTCTCCAAAACCTGTTATTTTCACTTTGTATTTTTTCCTGAAGCTGATTAAAAACTGGCGCAGCCGCCGATAAGGAAGACCGAGTTCAAGGACAACATAGTTTCCCTTTCGTTTTGGTTTAACGCCTGCGCTTTTGAGTTGCTCCGGAGAAAAATAGCCCTGAGAAATGAAAATTGCTCCACCATTTTCCACAATAAAAGGATGCTTCAAACCGAGTTTTCTGGCTAGAGCTACCGTCTCAGCTCTGGTCTTACTGGTACAGAGAACAACCGGCACCTGCCTTCTCTTCAGCTCCTTTAAAGCCGGCCTGGCTGCCTCGAAGCTATAAGTTTCGCCGTCAAGTAGAGTACCGTCAAGATCAGTAAAGACGACAGCACGGCAGGCCACCAGAAGGCTCCTTTCGGACTTTATGGTTAACTAACAGATTGGCTTCTATTTTATGGATGGCTCTAGTTTTAAAATAACAGAGGCCACAAATCGCTGTCAATGAAATTTTTCAATCAGCTTAAGACATAGTATCCAGGGAGATGGAGTAGTAGCGAGGTTTGGTCACGACGTGCTGGACAGTCGGCGGCGGGAACAAGTGCAGAGGAGGCGGGGAGATATATAAGCGTGGTACTTGAAAAAGCGGGGCTCCCTCCATTAAAAGCCTTATTGAAACTCTTAAAGGAAAAGAGCTGAGCCCCACGAGACAGAATATATATCCCCGGTTACCCTGAGCTTTTCAACTGGTCGGTGGAGTCTGCCAGGAGAGCGGTGATTAAAGCTTATGAGGAGATGGGGAATATCTTGGAAGTGGCCAGAGTGTTTAGAATCACTCGGAAGACAGTGAGGGAGGTATTAAAGACATATCGAATTCACCTAAACGGGCTAGCGGGCGAATTAAACCTTTCAAATCATGCGCCGACCACACTGTCCAGAAAAATTTTTTCCATATCCGGAGATGGAATCTGCTTAAGTTCCTCAACCAGACTTTCATCCTGAAGCACCGGTTCGAGGTTAAGGCTGGTAAAATAGCTGAAACCTACTCCAGACAGATTCTGGCCCAGTTTTTCGGTCAACCTGGCTGCCAGTTCTTCTCTGCTTTTGAGCAACTGATAGACCCGCCAGCTCGTTTTGAGCTTTTCTATTTCTCCAGAGCAAACAATTTTCCCCTTATTAATTAAGACCACTTCATCACAGACCCGTTCAACCTCTGGCAGAATATGAGAGGAAAGGAAAATGGTCGTGCCCCGGGCCTTAAGTTCCAGAATGAGATTCCTGATTTCATACATGATGATAGGGTCAAGTCCGGTATATGGTTCATCAAAAATAAGGAGGTCGGGCTGACCGATGGTGGCCACACCGAAAGCGACTTTTTGCACCGTGCCTTTGGAGAGAGTTTTTATTCTTCTGTTAAGATGCTCGTTGAGTCCCAGCTTATCAACCAGAGTCGGGACCCGCTCCGAAGCTTCGCTGCGGCTCAGCCCGGCGCCTCTGGCCGCGAAAAGCAGCATCTCTTTGACCGTCAGAAAAGGATAAAGGCTGGCCGACTCCTGGAGATAGCCAATTTTCGGATTGGCTGCCGGCAGAGAATTCGTTTTTTCTGGTATATAGATGACCTGACCGGCCTGCGGTTTGAGCAGATTCAAGATAATTCTCAAAGTCGTGGTTTTACCCGCACCGTTCGGGCCAAGGAAACCGGTCAGCTTATTTCTAGGGATAGAAAAATCCACTCCCTTCAGTGCTTCTTTGCCTTTTCGGCTAAGGAATCCTTCCTTATAGGTCTTTTTCAAACCACGCACACGGAGAGCCAGAAGCTCGCCGTTTTCAGGACTGGGAGCCACCTGAAGGTTATTTTTAGTGGCCATGGACTTAAAAACCACATAAGACAGAAAAATAAACAAGGCCGATAGGATGAGGAGGTAGATTAACTGCCAGCCAAAGTTTCCCTTCCAGCCAGGCATAAAAATCTGAATATAAGCAGTGGCCAGATTGAATCTTCCTGACTGGCTCCTTTCCAGCAGTTCGCTCATCTGAAAAAATTTTTCAGAAGCATAACTGGCAGCTACTTCTATCAATAAGATGCTGACAAAGTTCATCACTCCCTTGAGAAAACAGGCCAGAAAAAATCCTGCCGAAGAGATGTAAATTGTTGGCACTAAATGCCGACCCAGAATTTTAAGGATCTGGCCTGCATCCGACCATTCATGATTGATGGCCAGGCCGACAAGGCAGGCAAGAGCCACCAGAATATAAGATAACAAAATCAGAATGATGACACTGAGGAACTTTCCCCAGAACAGGTCGGAAATTCTAAAGCGAACAATTAGAGGATCAATTTCCCTTGATTCAAACTCATCTCGTATCAACCCTCCACTCAGCAAAACCGAGAGAAAAGCAAAAATCAGGCCCATATTGTCTGCTCCCTGCTCAGGTGAGCGAGCAAAAAAGATAAGATAAAGGCAATAGAGGAGATACGCCAGAAGGATAACGACTTGAAGCTGACTGGTCCTCAAAATTTTTTTCCAGGTTATTTTGATAACTTCACCGATCATTAACCCTTCTCCTTTATTTGCAGTATTTCCGGTTTTCACCTAGCTTATCCCAGTCAATTCTGGACATCAAGAAAAACCTGGCACCAGAATTTAACGAGACCTGAATAATGGAAGACGATAATAATGACCTTATTTTCTCAGGAGATGAGAAAAAATTTTTCTCCAGTCGTCTTTAGATGTAAAGCTATCTTGACGGCAGGAATGGCCAGCGTCAAGAAAAGTTGACTTGTCATTTTACTCAACAGACCTTTCTGGTCAGGACGACGGGAGCCGGGAAAGCTGGCATTAGACTTGCAAATTAAAAGTTCCTGTTCGCGAGCAGAAAAATTTTTAAAGGAGGTCAGCATGAAAAACAACACATTAAAAAAATTTATGGTGATCACACTCATCGTGGCTGCAGTTTACAGCCTGCTGCCAGTTCTGGGGCAGGCAGCGGCACCGGCTAAAGACAAGTGCATCGCTGAGTTCGAAAGGTGCACAAGAGAAGATGTCCGGACCAGCTTCTGGGGCGGCTTTGTTGATTACCTTGACTGCGAAGTCGCTCTGGCAGCCTGCCTCAAACATCAATTTATTTAATTGGTTGATTAACAACTAACATGAAAAACTCAAGCGATATCGGCAAAAGTAAGGAGACCAAAAGGAGAGGACCCGATAACGGGTCCTCTCCCCGGCTGCTAGCCAGGATACGCGCTCAACTTTCCACTGTAATTCCTCCGGGAGTAATTATTTTATTGCTGATTGGTCTGGGCTTTCTTGTCTTTAATCCACCTGTTATCAGCCCGGCAGCAAAAGACAAGAAAATAGTTGAAAGGCTTATCACCATTAGCGAGGATAAATCTTTTCACTTCGGTCAGGACGAGAACTATATTTTCAATTCGCCAGCCAGGCTGGAAGTGGCTGGAGAGAATATTTATGTCCTGGATAGTCTTGACCACAGGCTGCGTATTTTTGATCTGAACGGAAAATTTGTCGGATCAATCGGTCAAAGAGGCAAGGGACCGGTGGAATTCAGCCACCCTCAGGGTCTGTTTGTTGACCCGGTCAAAGAAAAGATTTACGTAGCTGATACCAGGAACCTGAGGGTTCAGATTATGGATCTCCAGGGAAAAGAAGCCTCCATGCTGCAGCTTACCTTCCCGCCGCTGGCCGTGACGGTCTTAAAAAACAAACTTCTGTTAGCTGCTTTTCCTGGCCAGGCTATCGTTATGAAGGCAGAGCCATTGATCAGAATCTATAACTCCGATTTCAACCAGATTGGCTCCTTTTTAAAACCGGTTAAGGCCAGCGACCCGAGCGTTAATCTGCTGGCCAATCAGTTTGTCATAAAAAAGGACAGGCTAGACCAGCTGGTCTGTGCTCGCCAGTTCTGTCTTAACGAAATACAGGTTTATGACGCCGATGGGCAGCTAAACCATCGTTTCGAGATAGTTTATAAGGCCGCAAATGTGGCCAGCCCGGGAATTGATCTTACGATTAAAAATGACCTGGATGTTCAGAAGATTGCTTATTTCGTGGGAGACGTCGCCTTTGATTCACATAATAATTATTATTTTCTGGCCGGAAACACCGGACTCAAATCAGACGGTTTGCCGGAGAGAGGTCGTGAAATTTATAAATACAACTGTCAAGGCGAGTATCTGGGTACAATTCTTCTTCCGGAAAAGGCGGTTTTAATCAGCTTTGGCCCCGACGATTCTCTTTACCTGCTCGATTCTAATTACACCCTGAGAAAGTTCAAAATGGGATGAGCAGTAAGGAATGGAAGGTTAATGAAAAAGTTAAAGTTAAAGGTAAAGGCAGGGCTGTTAAAAAGCTGGTGGCTGGCCCTGCCTCTCCTTGTTCTTTCAAGCTGGTGGGGTTATAAAAATTATCACCAATTTGAGCAATGCCAGGCGATCAATCAAAAGCTGATGAATGAACTGAAGAAAGCAAGTGGACAGGTCAGGGCTCAAAAGAGGTTCCTTGAAGAGGGAGACCGGCTTAGCACTCCTCTGTCGCTATCTTTACTCGATGGCCAGCTGGTCAAGCTCGATCCAGACGAAACGTACCTTCTTATTTTCATCAGTACCGGTTGTCCAGCCTGTCTCGAAATAGCTCTGGATGTTTATGGCGAACTGCGCCCATATGAGGAAAAAGGATTGAGGATTATATCGATCAGCCGCAATCTGGTCGAGGAATTAGCCGACCTGGTGAGCGCCAGAAACTGGCCAATGGCTGTCGCTCATGATACCAGCGGGCAGCTGCACCAGCTTTTTCAGATAGATGGGTTACCTGCTGTTGTCCTTATTGAAGGCGGAGTAATAAGGATCAAAGCTAACGCCCTGTCGATTGATAGAAGGCTACCTGAATTAAAGGAAAGGTTTGACTAATGAGTCAAGGGTCGGGATAATAAGAGCATGGCTTACACAACTTCTCTTCGTAGTTACACTTTAAAGCGCCTGGAAGAAATCGGGCAGGCTGATATTATCGTCGGCATCCCCTGTTTCAATAACGATAAGACCATCGCCCATGTCATGCAGATGGTCAGCCACGGGCTGGACAAGTTTTACCGCGACAAAAAAAATCTCATTTTCATTGCCGATGGCGGCTCCACTGACGATACCCGGGAAGAAGCCAAAGAATTCCAGATCAAGCCCTGGCAGGAAAAGCTTGTTTCTATTTATCGGGGGATAAGCGGTAAGGGATCGGCCTTGCGTTCGGTGTTTGAGGCCGCCTGTCGGCTTAAAGTCAAGGCCTGCGCCGTGGTTGATGCCGATTTGAGAAGCATTACTTCCGATTGGGTGTTTAATTTGCTCAATCCAGTGCTCGAGAAGGGCTTTGATTTTGTAGCTCCAGTCTACCTGCGGCACAAATATGATGGAACGATTACCAACAACATTGTCTATAACCTCACCCGGGCAGTTTACGGAAAAAGAATCCGTCAGCCAATCGGCGGCGATTTTGCCTTCAGTTTGCCGGTCGCCAATTTTTATATGAACCAGGAAGTCTGGGAAACAGATGTCGCCCGCTATGGCATAGATATCTGGATGACGACCAACGCCATCATTCAGAAGTTTAAAATCTGCCAGGCCAATCTGGGTGTCAAAATTCATGATGTTAAAGATCCGGCTAAACATCTCGGGCCGATGTTCAGGCAGGTGCTCTGGGTGTTATTTACGCTGATGGAACAGCATGAAAGCTACTGGAAGCTGATTAAAGGCAGCCAGCCGGTGCCTACCCTGGGAGAGATAGAAGCCAGGGAACCAGAGCAAATGGAAGTAACCCTGCCTGAGCTGATTTACAGATTTAGGGTTGGTTATCAGCAGTTCTCGCCTCTGTGGAAAGAGATATTTTCAGAAGAAGTTTTTCAGGCGATAGAAAAAGCTGCCCGGCTGCCGCTTGAAGAATTTTCATTGCCGATTGAAAGCTGGGTAAAGATTCTGTACGAGCTATCGGCAACTTTCCATGCCTGGTCAAGAAACCGCTTCAAAATCATTGAGCTCGTCACGCCGTTATATTATGGTCGGCTGGCTGATTTTGTGCGTAGTACCTGGGAAATGGATTCGATAGAAGCTGAAAAGGTGGTCGAGGAGCAGGCCCAGATTTTTGAAGACAATAAAGATTATTTGTTGCGGATGTGGGAAGAAAAAGCCAGGCTACCCGAAAACAGCGCCAGCGATTGGCAGATTTATGATTAACCGGTGACGTAACACTCCGTCCCTAGGACCTGATAAACCTTCTCAGTCTGTTCTCCATATCGCGGAAATGTGTGCCCGGCCAGTAAATCCGCCCGCAGACCGGACACAGGGCAAAGGCCGATGCCTGTTCAAAGACAAAAGGTGGAACCAGATTTTTGGCACGGTCTTTGGGCAGAATTTTTAGCTCAGCATTGCATTCCGGGCAACGCGAGTTTGGCTTGATTTTATCCCTGAGTTTAAAATGATCAAGAACCTGCTCAACCTGCTCCTCCCAGCGCTCGCTTTCAATGAGCAGGAACCTATTTTTTAAAGAATCAATCTTTCTGACTTTGTTAATCAATTCGTGGTCGCGGGTCAGAATAATGCGATTTTCTTTTTCGGCCAGTTCAATTAGCCTGGCATCATCAATTTTTGAGTAATAGCTGACATCAAAACCAAGGAGGCGCAGCCAGCGGGCCAGTTTCCCCACCATGCAATCCGCTATGAACCGGTGACGCAACACTCCGTCCCCCCATTTTTCCCCTGGCGGTTCGGCTGCTTTATTCATAATAAACCAAATATATTTTTAACCGGGGACAGATATACCTGACACCGGAACCGATACCTTTTATTTAGGGTCTTTCTCCCAAGGTGGCCACTTCAGACAGCATTTATCCCCGGCCATTTTATGCCTCCAGTTGTATCAGGGACGGAGTGTTACGTCACCGGTCATAAACCAAGAAATTGGACGGCCAGACCGGAAACAAAAATGACGGCGCCGGCCAGCGCATGGGAATATCTTTCCAGTTTGCCCAGTTTAACGAAACTCAACCCCCAGCTGGACAGAGCAATAATGGTCACCATAGTCAGAATGGTAGCCAGGCCGAAAGCAGCCGTCACCATAATAACCCCGCTCGTCGAGTGCTGGGCAGCAGGATACATAACCAGCGGAATCAATGGCTCGCACGGTCCAAAAACGAAGATTAAGAACAATATCCAGGGGGTGATATTTTCCTTTTCCTTTTCTTCATGGAGATGAACATGGCCGCCCTCGTGGCTGTGGCCATGGGCATGGGCTTCACCGTCGGTATGATAATGAAAGTGACTATGAGGCTTTGCCCGGTAAGCTTTTCTTAAACCCCAGACCAGATAAACGAGCCCAAATCCAATTAACAGCCAGGCAGCGATCGTCCCCCGACTCGACTCCACTTTTTCCAGATGTCCAACAGCCAGCCCCAGCCCTACCCCCAGAAATCCCAGCACAACCGAGCTCAGGACATGCCCCAGGCCACAGAGCGCCGAGACAATGATTGTCTTCGACAACCGCCAGTTTCTGGCCCGAGCAATGGCAATAAACGGTACGTAGTGATCAGGACCGATGACCGTATGAACAAAGCCTAAGGTCACCGCCGTTCCTACCAGAAGCCAGATATTCGCCATAAGTCACTTACCTCTTTATGGAAAATGGACGGTAGGGGACTCGAACCCCCGACCTCAGCGTTGCGAACGCCGCGCTCTCCCAGCTGAGCTAACCGCCCATGTCTATACCCTTGATGTTCAGCAGCGTATTAAATTTAATCAAATTCGCTACTAATTTACCATTTCAGGCTGTTATTTTCCACTGGCTGGCCCGCTCTGATGTCAGAATTTTCGTATTTCCCCCTTTAAGCCTCATTCTTGCCTGAAAATTGCCATCATACTAGCCGACGAGAAGCCTCCAACCCACCTGCAGTCAGATGGCATCGGCTAGAATGCCCATTTTTTTAGTTATCTCAATCAATCGTAACTGCGTCTGACTAGATTACCTGGCGATATCTACTTCCCCTGGGCGCGGGGGCACAAATATCTCGAGCGCGAGGCCAGCCTACTCGATGACCACCTCCTGCGAGCCTCTCACCAGCTCACCTATGATCCAGGCTTTCTCTCCCAGCTTCTCAAAGAGCTTAACGGCCGCTTCAGCTTCTTTCTTCGCCACCACCGCCACCAGGCCGACCCCCATATTGAGCGTGCGAAACATTTCTTTATCAGCTATTTCTCCGCGTCGCTGAATTTCCTTGAACAGGCGCGGCACCGGCCAGCTCCCACGTTTGATTCTGACCTGCAATCCAGCCGGAATAACCCGCGGGATGTTGTCATAAAAACCGCCGCCAGTGATATGAGCCATAGCCTTGATTTGAATTTTCTTCAGTGCCTGAAGCACAACCGGTGTATAAATTTTTGTCGGCTTGAGAAGCTGC
>Ga0208825_1002105_pt1 | contig 13769 bp, 11 predicted proteins | sample AD_UKC113_MetaG_FD_184450 | JGI IMG/M metagenome (GOLD analysis project Ga0208825, IMG submission 184450) | Active sludge microbial communities of municipal wastewater-treating anaerobic digesters from Hong Kong - AD_UKC113_MetaG (SPAdes)... | ecosystem: Engineered > Bioreactor > Anaerobic >...
CCGTTCCTGGGTCTCGTAGGTGTAGTCGGGTACGTGACCGAAAGCTCTGGAACGGGGCACGTCCTGAATAGGAACGTTACAGCGCACGCAACGGCTGAGAAAGCACACTTCCTTCTCGTACAGGGGAACCCGCCGCGCCACCTCGGCGAGTTGGTCCATGGGATCGTTGGCTTCGAGGAGCAGGACCCCGTGAACCCCGGACCACCGGCGGGTGCGGGTGAGGACGATCCTTCCCCGGCGCATAAGGGCTTCGAGCTCCGAGAGATCGGCCGGCGCACCGTACTGAGTGTCGAACCCGAGAACGCGAAGCCATCGGGCCAGCTTCCCCAGCATGACGTCGGCAAAGAAAAGCTTCGTGGGGGATGCCTCCCCTTCTTCCGGCCTGGAATGCATGGCTCTTTCCCGGGGGGTCGTCGGCCGTGGGTCTGCGCGGGGGTCCCGGAACCGGGTCCGCAGATTTCCCTCGGCCCGGCCGTCAACTCAGGCGGATGACTCGAAGCCCGCTGGGAATGGGAGGATCGAAGGAGGAATCGTCCATGGGCGGTGCAGGGGCAATCTGATCGACAGTGACGTCCATTTCCCACTGGGGGGACGCGAAGCGGATCTTCCGGGGGAACTTGGAGGCTTCGAGATCAACCGACGGTTCGTAAGTAATGGTATAGTTCCAGGATGCCTCAAGGACATCCACGGCCTCCAGGGCATAGGAGGGAAATCCGAACTTCCAGGTGAGCGAGCGGCCGGGTTCCGGAGTGCCCGGGTATTGGAGCCAACGGGGGTGTCCGGGAACACTCGTGAGATTTCCCAGCATTTCCGGGGGAATGGAGCCGGTGAGGCCGTATCCCAGGGTTTCCAGGTGAACGGGAATTCCCAGGAAATGAGCCACAAGGACCTCGGGACGCTGGGCCGTGTAAAGCGTCTTCTCCGATGGGACCCAGAGGAGGGCCTTATCCCCTCGGAGAAGGAGCAGGGCAACGGTCTGGCCCCAGGGGTTTACCGTCTCCAACCGAAACCGGTCGGGAAGTTTTGCCAGTACCACCGTCTGAAAGCGGAATTTTCCCTTGCTGCTGTCGGCCCGGATGTTGAGCTTTGCCTGGTAGCTTTGCCAATGGAGGGCGCGGTCCAAAAGCTTTGCGGTCCACTGATCCGCAGTGGGGGCCGGGGGGCGCTCGATGACCGGAAGCCGAGGAACGCACGCCGCCAAGGAACACAGCATGAACCCCAGGGTGAGAAAAGAGGGCAGGGGAGATCTCATCGGAGCTTTTCCAGCTTCTGTCGGATCTTTTCGGGCTCACTGTGCTGGGATTCCAGCGACTTCTGATAGGCTTCCGCCGCTTTGTTCCTCTTCCCCAGGCTCAGGTAGATGTCGCCCAGGTGCTCGAGAATCACGGGGTCCTGGGGCACTCGTTTCAAGGCTTCCAGGATGTATTCGAGGGCCTTTCTGTATTGTCCCATCTTGTAATGGACCCAAGCCATGCTGTCCATGATATAGCCGTCCTCGGGTTCGATCTCGAGGGCCGTCTTGATCATGTGCTTGGCCTCCACCAGGTTTACCCCCATCTCCGCATAGCTGTACCCGACAAAATTCAGGGCGTTGGAATTCCGAGGCTCGATGGCAAGAACCTTGCGCATGACCTCGACGGCTTCCTTCTTCCGATCCATCTTGTCCAGAACGACGCCTTTGCGAAAGAGCAGGTCGACGTCCTTGGAGTTTTTCTCGAGCCCGCGATCGAGTGCCTTGAGTGCCTCCTCGTACTGTTTCTGTTCCTCGTGGAGCATTCCCAGGTAGAGGTAGGTGGCGGGCAGGTCGGGCTGCTTCTGGATGGCTTCCTGCAGGACCTCCATCCCGCTTCGGAAGTCCTTTTTCTTGGCAAAAATGAGGGCCAGTCGGATCTGGGCGGTGTTCCACAGCAGGCTGTTTCGAGAGACCAGGCGGAAATTCAGGATCGCCTGTTCCAGGTCCCCCTTTTCTTCATAGGTGCTTCCCAGGTAGTACACGGCCTGGTCGTAGTGAGGCTGCTCCTGCAGGAGGACCGTAAAGGCCCGAATGGCATCTTCGTAATTCTTCTGCTGAAGGTGGATGATGCCCACCTTGAGGCGACTCTCCGGGTCCTTTCGATTGAGCTTGATGAGCTGTCCGAACAGCAGGAGCGCTTCGTCGAGCTTTCCCTCGCGCATGAAGAGATTCCCGAGCCTGGTCAGGGCCTGGACGCTCGAATTATTGAAGGCCAGAATGCGCTGGTAGGTCTTCTGGGCCTCCTGGAGCCGGTCGGTGACCTCGTAGATGTAGGCAAGGTCCAGGAGAGCGTTCTCGAAGGTCGGGTCCAGGGCCAGGACCTCCAGGTAGATGGCTTCCGCCTGGCTGTAAAACTTCATATCGAGAAAAATCCTGGCCCGGTAATACACGGCCATGGGATTGTCGGGAAACATATCCCTGAGTTGGTCGAAAACCCCCATGGCTTCGGAAAACCGGCCCACCTGGGCATAGAGAGTTCCCAGGAGCAAATAGGCGTCCTCATTGGACGGATTCAGCTCCACCACCCTCTGGTAAGAAGCGATGGCCTGGTCGTAACGGGCCATTCCGGCGTAGAGCTGTCCCAGCAGCATGTGCACCGTCTCGTAGGACGGATCGTAGGTCACCGCCTCTTCTGCCAGCTTGAGGGCCGTTTCGATTTTGCCCTGGCGTAGATACAGGGCGGAGAGCTCCGTGAGAAGAGAGCTGGATCGAGGTTCCTTCTTCAAGGCCCGGTTGTACGCCTCGATGGCCTGGTCGATCTCACTGTTGCGAAGATGGTGCTGGGCCGTGAGATAGTCGAAATAGACGTCCGCCTTGGGAAGGGAAGCGGGTGGGGGTTTTGTGCTGGGAGGTTTGAAAGATTGGGTCACGGTTCCCATCTGGGCGCAGGCGCCGCTGAGAAGAAGAAACAAAAAGGACACGTAGAACAGGAGGTTTCCCGGACCCATGAACGTCACCGCCTAAGGCAAGAAAATACTAATAGAAAACAATAGCCTAGAACTGCGATCAACTATCACATTTGTCGAGTGGCGTCAATGTTTTCCCTTGACGGAAAGGGTCTTTTTCGGGATCGTTCAACATCCGTTTCGGGACTCAAGCTTGAGGGGGCCGGCAAGAGGACGACCCCGGATGAAGCGGGAAGGATCGGACCATCAAAGGGTTGCCCAAAACCTCCTCATCTGAGATAAAGAAAGGACAGGTGGAGCTTGTTCCACCTCTCGACGGGAGGGTCCGGGGGAGGCTGCAAAGCCTGCCCGGGGATCGGTCCCCGCCACCCGATGAAGCGTCGGTCGCCCCTCTCCGGGGATGCACCGGGCGGCGCCCCGACGCTCCCAGCCGTGAACCGGGAGGACGGTGAGGATGACGGATGTGAAAGAGGATTACCCGAAGCTCCGATACGGCCTGGAAGGTTTTCCCGTTGTCCATGAAGGTCGAAGGATGGTCCTGGTGCGGGATCGATTGGGGTTCTGCGACGAACCCCTGCTGTTTGCGCCTCCCATGGCGGAACTGCTCATGCACATGAACGGGGAGAATTCCCTCCGCGATCTTCAGACCCAATACATGCGGATCACGGGGACCCTGCTCTTTCTGGAACATCTCCAGTCGGTGGTGCGGGAGCTGGATCGTCGCCTGTTTCTCGAAAACGAGGGATTCATCCGGGCATCGGCCGAAAGGGTGGCCCGCTTTCAGCAGGATCCCGTTCGCCGAATGCAGCATGCCGGGAGGAGCTACCAGCTGGATCCCGAGGCTCTTCGCGCCCAATTGAACGCCTATTTCGACCCGAAGAACGGGGGACCGGGACTTCCCCAGCCCGGGGTTTCGGACCGCCCGGTGGTGGGAGCGGTGGCGCCCCATATCGATCTGCAGGCGGGGGGAGTGTGCTTCTCCCACGCTCACAAGGCCGCGTGCGAAGGGGTCCTGCCCGAGACCTGGGTGATCCTTGGCACGGGTCATGAACCCATCGAGAACTCGATGGCCCTCACCATAAAGGACTTCGAGACCCCCCTGGGAATCGTTGCCTGTGACCGGGAGTATTGCAGGGAACTCGCCGCCCGGGTTTCCCGAGACATCACCGCAGGCGAATACGCTCACCACCGGGAACACTCGGTGGAGTTCCAGGCGGTGTTCCTTGCCCATACGCAACCCCACGCCCGCATCGTGCCCATCCTTTGTTCCTTCTCCCTGGAAGACTGGGAAGAAGAGAAGGTTCATATCGACGAGGCGGCTCGAGCCATGAGGGACCTGGCCCGGGAAAACGAACGCCGGGTGGGGTTCATGGCCAGCGTGGATTTTGCCCACGTGGGGCCGCGATATGGGGACCGATCCGTCCCCCGCGCCGGCGACGTTCGCGAAAACCTGTCCGAAGATCGCGCTCTCCTCGAGATCCTTGAACGGTGCGACGCAGGGGAATTCCTGAACAGGATTCGACGGGATGGAAACCGCCGCCGAGTGTGCGGCCTGGCTCCCCTTTATGTCTTGGCCAGGGTATTGGAGGGGTGGAGCGAAGGAAAGACTTTGCAGCAGGGTCACGCGGTAGTGGATTCCCACAACTCTTTCGTCACTTTCGCGGCCATGATTTTCTACGGCAAGGGTTAAATCCCCGGACGGTCTGTGGGCCCATGGGTCTCATGCGCCGCTTCGGGAGCCGGTCGTCAGCACCGAAGGTCCGAAGCCGGGGAGAGATCTTCATCGTCGGGGGGGAAAGCCACCACTTCGTCCAGGCTTCGTGCGTCGGCAAGGATCATGACAAGTCGATCCATCCCCAGGGCGATCCCCGCACTGGGAGGCAGGTCCTCCAGGCTCTGCAGAAATCTCTCGGGCATTGGGTAGCTCAAGGCTCCCTGACCGGCTCGTTCCTCCAAGACCCTCTCGAAGCGCCTCCGCTGCTCCCGCGCATCGGTGAGTTCACTAAAACCGTTGGCAAGCTCGATCCCCGCCCAGTACAGCTCGAACCGCTCGGCGACGGAAGGGTCGGACTTCTTGATACGAGCCAGGGCCGCCTGTTGGGCCGGGTAGTCCAGCAGAATACAGGGAGCGGGAAAACCCAGGCGAGGCTCGATCTTTTCCACCAGGTCCCGGGAGAAAAGAAAGGGATCGGGGTTCGAATCGGGCGTCCAACCCGCAAACCGGGCAAACGCTTCCTTCACCGTGAGGCGTTCCCAGTTTGCCTCCGGCTCGAGCCGCCGCCCCTGGTGGGTGAATCCCCCGGACCGACCCGTCCTGCGGCAGACATGGGACAAGAGGCGTCGGCAGTCTTCCTGAAGAGCTCCGTAATCCTCGTGGGAACGGTACCATTCCAGGAGAGTGTATTCGGAATGATGCAATCGGCCCGTCTCGTTCCTTCGAAAAGCCGGGGAAATCTGGAAGATCTTGTCGTACCCGGCGGCCAGGAGGCGTTTCATGAAGGGCTCGGGACTGGGAAGGAGGAACCAGCCGTCGGCGGGGACGGCGTCAATATGGAGTTCGGGCAACGGGGCCGGGGCCCGGAGGGGAGTCTGGACCTCCAGGAACCCTTGCTCGAGGAAGAAGGAGCGAACGGCCTCAAGGACGACCGACCGCAATTGAAGATTTGGGCGCTTTCTTGCCAGGCGGGTGCGATCATTCATGGCGGGCGGAGTCCGTTGAGGGCCTCACCCTCTTTTCGGGAGCGAGGGGCCGCCCCCGGACCCCATCCCCGGGAGTCCGGGGGGGTCCCTGTGAGGGTGCGTTCAATGTCGGGTCATTTCCGGGGACGGTTTAAACGGACTCTAGCCGGACTTGGTCCGTTCCACGTAAGCCCCGGTGCGGGTGTCCAGCTTGATGGTTTCTCCCTCTTCGATGAAAAGAGGGACCTGCAAAACATAACCGGTCTCGACGGTCACGGGCTTGGTGGCCCCGGCAGCCGTGTCCCCTTTGACCCAGGGGTCCGCCTTGATGACCTTCAAGGCCACAAAATTGGGAAGCCCGATCCCGATGGGCCTTCCCTGGAAGAGAAGGATGCTCACCGTTTGATTCTCAATGAGATAGTTCCTGGCGTCTCCCACCTGCTCTTCGGAAAGCTCGATCTGCTCGTAGGTGCTGTTGTTCATGAATACGTAGCTGCGGTCCTGCTTGTACAGATAGTTCATGTCCTGCTCTTCCAGGTCCGCGGCGTTGAATTTGTCGCCCGAGCGGTAGGTGCGGTCGAACTGGTTCCCGGTGATCATGTTGCGGAGTCGACAGCGGTATAGCGCTTGACCTTTACCGGGCTTGGAGAATTCGAAGTCGACGACCAGGTAGGGCTCTCCGTCGATTTCCAGCTTCAAGCCTTTTCTCAAGTCCCCCGCGGTGAGCGTGGCTCCCATAGTGGTCCCTTTCTTTAGCGTTGATTAACCCAACCGAATTTTCTATTTTAATGGCTTATGCGGCAACCGGTCAAGCTACTTTCCGTCTCAACGTCCTCATGTCCTACCTAGGGCGGGCGGATGCCCGGAACACGAGTCCCGACGCCATCCCAAACGGGAATACCACAAAGAGGAGGCAAAAGAACCATGAGTGAAATCATTGCGGTCAAGGCCCGAGAAATCCTGGATTCGCGAGGGAACCCCACGGTGGAAGCCGAGGTCCTTCTTAGCAGCGGCTACACGGGAGTTGCGGCGGTGCCTTCGGGGGCCTCGACGGGGTCCCGGGAAGCGCTGGAGCTCAGGGACGGGGATTCCGCCCGTTACCTGGGAAAAGGGGTGCTCCAGGCGGTGAAAAACGTGAACGAGGAAATTGCGCCCCAAGTCCTGGGGATGGATGCCCGGAACCAGGGGGCCCTGGACCAGTTTCTCATTTCCCTGGACGGGACCGAGAACAAGGGGCGCCTGGGTGCCAACGCCATCCTGTCCGTGAGCATGGCCACGGCCCGGGCGGCGGCGGATGAATGCGAACTGCCCCTCTACCGCTATCTGGGAGGCTGTGCCGCGTCCCTCATGCCCGTTCCTCACATGAACGTCATCAATGGAGGGGCCCACGCCGACAACAACCTGGACATCCAGGAGTTCATGCTGGTGCCGGCAGGGGCAAAGACCTTTGGGGAAGCCCTGCGCATGGGGGCTGAAACCTTCCACCACCTCAAGAAGGTCCTCAAGTCCAAAGGACTCAATACCGCCGTGGGGGACGAGGGAGGATTCGCCCCCAATCTACGGTCCAACGAAGAGGCCATGGAAGTGCTCATGGAGGCCATCCGGGCCGCAGGATACGACCCGGGCAAAGACGTCTTCATCGCCATCGATGCGGCGGCCAGCGAATTCTACGAGAACGGGGTCTATCGGCTCAAGGCCGAGGCCAAGCCTCAAAAGAGCGCCGACGAGCTCGTGGATTACTATGAACAATGGGTGTCCCGTTATCCCATCGTGTCCCTGGAAGACGGAATGGCCGAGGGGGACTGGGACGGCTGGAAAGAGCTGACCCAGCGTCTAGGCAAGCGTATTCAGTTGGTGGGAGACGACATCTTCGTGACCAATACGTCCATCCTGGCCCGGGGAATTTCCGAGGGAGTCGCCAATTCCGTCCTGATCAAGCTAAACCAGATCGGCACCGTGACCGAAACCATGCAGGCCATCCATATGGCGTATCGTGCCGGGTACACGGCGGTCATCTCTCACCGGTCGGGGGAGACCGAGGACACGACCATCGCGGACCTGGCCGTGGGGGCCGGAACCGGCCAGATCAAGACGGGGTCGCTCTCGAGAAGCGAGCGCATAGCCAAGTACAATCGGCTCCTGCGCATCGAGGAAGAACTGGGAAGCGCTGCTTGCTACGCGGGGCTCGGAACTTTCCCTTGCCGAGGCTAGGACCTCCCGGGGGAAAAGGTCCCGCCCGCCCCATCCCGGGATCTTCTCCTTGACACCGAACCCGTTTTCCGATAATCCATAGGCACGTTTGCCGAGGCGGCATACCCAAGTGGTAAGGGAGCGGTCTGCAAAACCGTTATTCACCAGTTCGAGTCTGGTTGCCGCCTCCAGGAAAATCAAGGGGTTGGCCCAATACGGGCCGACCCCTTTTGCTTTTGGGTTGCCCCCGGCGGGGCGCGTTCCCTTGGAGGTGCAAGTCCTCTACCGGCGGATGGGTGGCTCCTGCTTTCGTCTTGCCGCGGTTTCGGCTGCGAACCCCTCCCCTCAATCGGCCCGTGGTCCCGCCGCCCGGACTTCGGGGGATGCCTGGTCCTTGAACTGTTCGAAGTTTTCCCGGAACATGACCGCCAGTCGTCGAGCCTGGGCATCGTATCGTTCCGGGTCGGACCAGGTGCGGCGGGTGTCCAGCAGCTCCGAGGGAACCCCCGGGCTTTCCGTGGGCACCAGGACCCCGAAGACGGGATGGGGCTTCATGGGCACGTGGTTCAGGTCTCCGGCCAGGGCCGCGTTGAGCAAGGCCCGGGTCAACTCGATCTTCATGCGGGAGCCGACTCCGTAGGGTCCCCCCGTCCACCCGGTATTCACCAGCCAGCAACCGACCTTGTGATCCCGGATCTTCTTGGCCAGCATCTGGGCATAAACCGAGGGATGACGAACCATGAAAGGCGCTCCGAAACAGGCGCTGAACGTGGCGCCGGGTTCCTTGACGCCCTTTTCCGTCCCGGCCACCTTGGCCGTGTAGCCGCTGATGAAATGATACATGGCCTGTTCCTCCGTCAGCCGGGAGATGGGAGGAAGTACGCCGAAGGCGTCGGCGGTCAGCATAACGACCGTTCGGGGATGCCCCGCGGTCCTCGAAGGCACGATGTTGGGAAGGTGGGACAAGGGATACGAGGCCCGGGTGTTTTCCGTCAGCCGGGCGTCGTCCAGGTCCAGTCGACGGATGACCGGGCTCATGGAGACGTTCTCGAGGATGGTTCCGAACCGGCGGGTGCATTCGTAGATTTCCGGCTCCGAAGACTTGGAGAGATTGATCACCTTGGCGTAACAGCCTCCTTCGAAGTTGAAGATCCCGTTTTCCGACCAGCCGTGTTCGTCGTCCCCGATGAGCAATCGTTTGGGGTCCGCCGAAAGGGTGGTTTTCCCCGTTCCCGAAAGGCCGAAGAAAACCGCCACGTCCTCCGGGTTGTCCTTGTGAACGTTGGCCGAACAGTGCATGGAGAGCACATCCTGGGCGGGCAGCAGAAAGTTGAGGGCCGTGAAGATCGACTTCTTGATTTCCCCGGCGTAGGCCGTCCCGCCGATCAGCACCAGCTTCTTGCTCAGGTGCAGGGCCACGAAGGTGCCGCTGCGGGTCTCGTCGTCTTCGGGGTCCGCGTGGAAGTTCGGGCAATGGATGACGGTGAAATCCGGAACGAAGCTCTTGATTTGAGCCACGTCCCGAGGCAGTTGGATGAACATGTTGCGGGCGAAAAGGCTGTGCCAGGCAAATTCCGTGACCACTCGGACCGATTGACGGTGCCTTTCGTCGGCTCCCGCGTAGCAGTCCTGCACAAAGACCGTCTTTCCCCGCAAGTAGTTGGTCATGCGCTTGTGCAGGGTGTGGAACCGCTCTTCGGGATATTTCACGTTGACTTTGCCCCACCAGATCTCGTCGGTCGTGGTGGGTTCGTCCACCACGTACTTGTCCTTGGCGGCCCGTCCCGTGTGCTGGCCCATGGACACGACCAGGGGGCCCAGGTGGGCGATCTGTCCTTCGTAGCGTCGAATGGCGAGCTCGTAGAGCTCCGGGGTCGAGCGGTTCCAGTAAACGTGCCTGAGCTGGTACAGGCCCACATGATCCAGTTGATGGTCGGGGATCAAGTCGTCAAATTCCATGAAACACTTCCTTTCCGGCCGAAGGGGCCAAACAATGGGTGAGAGGGAAGGGGTGAACGAGCACGGCAAAGACCTCCCTGCCGGACATGATCCGGACCGCGAAAGGGAACTCGAGGGGGTACCCACCCGCGCAGTGTACCACGACTCCAAGCCGAACAAGAGTGTTCGTTCCCGGCCTTGCGGCGGAGGTTCATCGTTCCTTTCCATTCGGACGTTAACCGATTATGGGGTAATGTGACAAACAAACTCGTTGAGTCGTGACCGAAATCCGGCCGTGCCCACGGGCACGCAATGACGCGGACGGAACTGGATGCCTGGGGTTTCAGGAAGAAGTGGATGGAAACCATAGAAGGACGGACTGGGGCAGAATCGTGGTCGTTATCTTGCTTGTCGCCTCGATGACGGGTTGCGCGGGAATGAGCCAAAGAGAGCAGCGGTTCCTCAGCGGCGGGGCCATCGGAACCGCAGCGGGAGTCGGGACGGCCGCCATCGTGGGCGCACCCCTCATCGTCGGCGGTGCCGTGGGAGCCGCCGCAGGGGCCGTGGGAGGACTCATCTACGACGAAGTGAGGTAGATCGGGCCCCGCGGCTTGCCATGGCGAATCCGTGGGGAGACCCCGGGCCTTTCCCAGCCGCCGGGGAGGGAAGGGAGACACACTCTCTTGCCGCCCTCCGGTGATCGCGGCATGGAAAGAAAAGGCAAAGAAGGGGGACGATCCCTAGTCCTGCCCTTTCCCCACATCTGCGATCAGGCGGGGATAGATCGCCGCCTCCCAGCGAACCCGGAGGGTTCGCAACCATGAGCAGGGGGGCGAGGCCGCAAGGCCGATACCCCCGGAACAGGTCCCAAAGGGAAGCCGACCCGTGGGGTCCCAGAACCGTCCCGTGAACAAGGGCGGGATTGCGCCCCTACACCCTCCGGACGCACGAAACAAGCCATACGGAGACCTGACCCCCGGGGAAGAGACATCTCTCCTGCCATAGCAGAGATGTGGGTAAAGGGTAGCCCTAGCCGCTGAGAATCCATCGGCTCAGAAAGGATGCCGGGGAAAAGATCCGATCCGTCAGGAAGGGGCTTTTCATCCAAACTTCCAGGAGCACCAAGGCCGTGACGGCGATTGCCCCGGCCCATTCCACCGCCTTTTGATGCTTCAAGGTATCTTGGAAGGGGCACCACAGGGCACGGCCGAGAGCGAAAGGGGGGATGGGGATCAGGAGATTGGCCATGGCGATCACGACACAGGCCCGGATGGCGGTCTCCAAAGCCCCAAAGGGCAGGAACATGTACAAAGTGCCGAGGATTCCGGACATCAGCAGGATCGCAAGACCCCCGGCCAGGCCCGTCAGGGCACCGCTGATGCGGGAGTTCGGAAAGTAGTCGGGTTTCACCACGCACTTCTTGCTCCAGGTCCATCCGGCCAGAAAGAGAAGAGGAATGGAACGTAAATCCAAGTGATGAGCCGGATTGAGATCGTAAATGACTTTCCCTCGTCGGGAGATGGGCTCAAACATGAGCACGAAATACGCTGCCCCTTCTCCCTGAATCACCACTGCAGAAAGAGTTCCTAAGAAATAACCCAGCCACTGAGCCACACCTTGAAATTCCAATGGACTTCCGTTCATTGTCCCCGCCTCTCTTGAACCCGTGAAACCCCAAACCCCCATGCGGTTGCCCGATCCTGAGAACTTTCTTCCCCTGGGTTGAAGCTCTCCTCGTGAGGACTTGAACGAGGGACAGGAGAATCCGGGAACAGGGGGGGAAGTTCCTCTCGTGAACGACGGAAAATGGGAAACGGCAAGGAAACCGGGGCTTCGGAGTGAGGAAGAGGGAGTCCGGAAAGAGGGGATGAAGCCCTGTTTTCGCCGTGATGACGGTAGAAGCCTGTTCGCTGTTCCGGGAGGGCCGCTCGCTATGAGGTGCCTCCATAGCATAAGCGAATTGCGCACTTTGGCAAAGGGTTTCGCGAAATCGTTGTCTTGCAGCGATAGATCCGGCAACCGGACGGAAAGGTCGGCAGGAAAAGGGCGCACCCGGGAGTTTCGAAGGCTCCCGGGTGGAAGAGGTTTGTGGAAATCGCAGAAAGAGTAACCGGTGCGGGGAGGAGGGGCTCCCCAAAAAAAAATCCCTAGAGCCGGAACTCTAAGGATTGCACCCAAGTTTGCTTGGTCCTTTCTCGGATGACCGACATTTCCACGCGCCGTCACCCCGAATCCATCAGGCAGGTTTTCTGACTCACGGATCGTCCTACTCTCCTCGCCTTCCCGTCCCCTTCATGTTGGACAGTGGCCACCGAGGATTTCGTCCCCGTTCACAGCGGCGGGACCGTTCCCGATTTTCACGGGATTCCCTATCAAGCCCTGAGGCACCTGATGATTATGATTGATCGACACAGGTACTCATAGCGCAAAAGAAGGGAGAGTGTCAAGGAAGGATTCAAGGAGGCATCCCGTGAGCGGTCCGGGACTTGCGGTTCGGCCCGGTCAAAGGGCCCGAAGGCCTCGATCGGCGTCCCGGGGGCGGGGGCTGGAAGGCTAGGTCGGCTCTCGATCCAGGAGCTCGATTTTTTCAATCATATCTTTGCTTTCCTGGAGATGAGGATTGAAGATGAGGGCCTTCTGGAAACTTCGCCTGGCTTTGCTGTAGTCCCTTCTTGCCATGTGGAGGACCCCCAAATTGTGGTAGATCCCCGCATGGCGCGGATACGTGTTGAGGGCGGTCAGGTAGCAGCGTTCCGCCTCCTCGAATTTTCCCTGCTGCCGCAGGGCAATTCCCAGTTGATTGTAGGTCTCCACATCCGCCAGGGGGGATTTCAGGGTCATTTTGAAGAGGCCTTCGGCCTCCTGGTAAAGCCCCGCATCCAGGTATAACTGGGCCGTTTTGCGCACAATCTTGTCTTTTTCGTTCCGGTTGCTCCGCTTGAGAAGGTTCTCGAGATACCGTTTTCCTTCCTCGGGCCGACCGGCTTTGAAGAGCAATTCCCCCAGAAGCAGGGTACGGGAGTCGTCCGAGGGGCTGATCGCCTCGATATGGGCCAGGGCCTCGATGACTTTCTCCGTATTCCCCAGCTTTTGTTGGGCCGACGCGTAGTTCTTGTACGCCGCCACGTAAATCTCGCACAGTTGAGTGGCCTTCTGGAACTCGAGGGCCGCCTTGTCGGGGTCTCCCGCCTTGAAGAGGCACTCGCCTTTCAGGTTGAACCATTTGGCCAGGGAGAAGCGGTTTTCCTTTTCCCAGGATTCGATCAGCTCGAGAGCTTCCCGGACTGCGTCGCTTTCCTTGAGGCTTTCGGCCCGGCGGTAAAGCACCTCCTCGGGACTCTGAGCCCGGGACAAAACCAGGAGCACCCGTTGTTCGAACAACTTGGAGCAGAGAGGTTTCACGAGAAAATCGTTGGCCCCGTATTCTCCCAACGCCTGGGCGATGGTGGACTCGGAAGGGGCCGTGGAAATCATGATAAACGGGAGAAACCGGAATTCCGCCCGACTCCGGCAGCGTTTGAGCAATTCCAGGCCCCCGAGTACCGGCATGTTCACATCGCAAACCACCAGGTCATAGACGTCGGAGGAATGAGTCCACAGGTCGAGGATCCTTTCCCATCCCCGTTCGCCGTCCGCGGCCTCGTCCACGAGCTCGAACCTTTTGGTTTCCTCGAGCATTCCGCGGACCATCATGCGCATCTGGTTATGGTCTTCCACCACGAGGGCTCGCATGATCTCGATCGCTCCTTGGCCCCAATTGCCCGGACACCCCCCGGATAGGGGGGACGGGCACCGTTTCAGTCCGGTCGGGGAGATAAATCGCCCCAGGCAATCATGCCGGCTTCTTTGTGTGTCGAAACAGAATTATTCTTGGGAGGATACCCTGGGCAAAATAAAATAGAGGGTAAAAGGAGTATTTGCAATCGAAATTCAAGAGGTTGGCGGAATATTTGGGCGGCCTGCTCCCCGGCAGGCAAGCAGGCCGGAAGAATCGAGCCCGCCGGGGGGATTCCCCTCCTTCTCACCCGCCCCCTACGGGGGGG
>Ga0208825_1002107_pt1 | contig 13754 bp, 14 predicted proteins | sample AD_UKC113_MetaG_FD_184450 | JGI IMG/M metagenome (GOLD analysis project Ga0208825, IMG submission 184450) | Active sludge microbial communities of municipal wastewater-treating anaerobic digesters from Hong Kong - AD_UKC113_MetaG (SPAdes)... | ecosystem: Engineered > Bioreactor > Anaerobic >...
TTTCAGCCAGTCATTTGCCGCGTCGGAGCTTCCCCCGGCAGTTGATCTCTGCGATTACTGTTCGCCGGTTGAAGATCAGGGAAATCTTGGCTCCTGCACAGCTCATGCCGGTGTTGGCCTCATCGAATATTATGAGCGGCGGGCCTTCGGGCGTCATACCGATGCCTCACGTCTTTTCCTCTACAAGGTGACGCGCAATCTGATGAAGCTTCGGGGCGATAGCGGTGCTTATCTCCGCACCACCATGGGGGCGATGGTTCTTTTTGGTGTGCCGCCGGAATCCTACTGGCCATATACCGATAAGGAAGAGTCGTTTGACCGCGAGCCGTCGGCTTTCTGCTATGCTTTTGCCCAGAACTACCAGACGATAAAATATTTTCGCCACGACCCGGCCGGCGCGAAACCGGCGGATGTTCTCCACAGCCTGAAGGTTTACTTAGCCAAGGGCATGCCGTTTATCTTTGGCTTTTCCGTTTATAACTCAATCGAGCAGGCTGAGGCGACCGGCTTTATTCCGTTTCCATCGAAGCGCGAGCGGATGGAAGGCGGGCATGCGGTGATGGCTGTCGGCTATGATGATAAGCTCGAGATTACCAACAACTTCAGCCATGAGAAAACAAAGGGTGCGCTGCTCATCCGAAATTCCTGGGGGACAGGCTGGGGAGACCACGGCTATGGGTGGCTGCCTTATGAATATGTGCTGCGTGGCCTGGCCGAGGACTTCTGGAGCATATTGAAGAAAGAGTGGGTGGACACCAGCGCGTTTGCGGAGTGACTAAAGCTTAACCGGTTATTTCTGAGATGAATAGAAATGCAAGAGAAACCTTCAATATCATTGCCAAAATAAGGCGTTTTCTAAAATGAGATTCTTATCGACTGAAATCAAGGAAGTAATCATTATTGAGCCGGATGTCTTTCAAGATAATCGTGGCTTTTTCATGGAGACATTTCGGGCTAACCTGCTAGCTGAAAATGGAATTAATTATCAATTCGTTCAGGACAATCATTCTGGATCGAAGAAAAACATATTGCGCGGCCTGCATTATCAGATTAGAAATTCTCAGGGGAAATTAGTCAGGGCGATAAGAGGTCAAATATTTGATGTGGCTGTTGATTTGAGACGTTCTTCTGATACATTTGGCAAATGGGTTTCTATCATTCTCTCTGAAGAGAATAAGAATATCTTCTGGATTCCTCCGGGTTTTGCTCATGGCTATTATGTTTTGAGTGATTGGGCTGAAATCGTTTACAAAGCCACTGACTATTATGCCCCGGAATATGATAGAAGTCTTTTATGGAATGACCCAGATCTGGGAATATATTGGCCTATACCTTCAGGCATAGAACCGCTACTTTCTCAAAAAGATAAAAATGCCAGGAGATTAAAAGAAGCAGAGGTATATGATTAGCCATGGCTAGACAGAAGTCGATACTTGTAACAGGTGGAGCTGGATTTATCGGATCAAACTTCATCCATTATATTAATAGAGTAGAGCCAGACATTTTTATCCTCAACGTCGATGCTCTGACCTATGCCGCCAATCTCAAAAATCTTGACAAGCTTTCGAACCCATCGTGTTACAAATTCATTAAGGGGGATATATGTGACGAGAAGCTTGTCTATAGCTTGATAAAAGACTATGAAGTTTCTACTATTGTCCATTTTGCTGCAGAATCTCATGTGGATCGCTCCATATATAATCCGCAAACCTTTATTGAGACTAATATCATCGGAACTTTTTCGCTTCTTGAAGCAGCAAAAAGGGCATGGATAGAAGATAAAATATTTCCATTATCAGATGTTCGTTTTCACCACATCTCGACTGATGAAGTATATGGTTCTCTTAAGGCAGACGAACCACCTTTTTCTGAAAAAACGTCTTATAAACCTAATTCACCCTATGCTGCCTCAAAGGCGGCGAGCGATCATCTGGTTAGATCATACTTCAAAACTTATGGCCTGCCTGTTACTATTACGAATTGTTCAAATAACTACGGACCATATCAGTTCCCCGAGAAGCTAATACCACTAACAATTCTCAGCGCCAGGAATGGTTGGCAGATTCCCATTTATGGAGATGGCCAGCAGATAAGGGATTGGCTTTATGTTGAAGACCATTGCGAGGCGATCTGGCTTGTTATCAATAAGGCTGAGTCTGGAGAAACCTATAATATTGGCGGCGGTAATCAGGTGCCGAACATCGATTTAGTAAAGCAAATTTGTTCTATTCTCGACGAGTTATTACCTGAATCAAAATATAATCCTCACGCTCAGTTATTAACCTATGTTGCTGATCGGCCAGGTCATGACCGTCGGTACGCTATGGATATTACAAAGATTAATAGAGAGCTTGGTTGGAAACCAAAAGAACAGCTTGGTACCGGCGTGCGAAAGACTATACAATGGTATCTCGATAATGGAGAATGGATTGAGGGTATAATTTCAAGGCCACAATATAAGGCATGGCTTGAAAAGAATTATAAAAAAAGGTCATAGATCAAAATATGCGTAAAGGGATAATACTCGCCGGTGGAAAGGGAACCAGGCTTTATCCGATTACCAGAGCCGTATCTAAACAGCTGTTGCCAGTTTATAATAAGCCAATGATTTACTACCCACTTTCTACCCTTATGCTATCCGGCATAAGAGAAATCCTTATTATTAGCACTCCAGATGACCTGCCCCAGTTTCAGAGGCTTCTTGGTGACGGAAGCCAGTGGGGTCTGAGCCTTTCCTATGCCACGCAGGTTGAACCGCGGGGATTAGCAGAAGCGTTTCTTATAGGAGAAGAATTTATTAATGGATGTCCAAGTGCTTTGATTCTTGGAGACAATATATTCTATGGAGCAGGACTGCAATCCTTGTTGAGGCAGGCAGCCTCTATTAAAGAAGGTGGTGTGGTCTTTGCCTATCCTGTTAAGGACCCCGGGAGATATGGGGTTGTTGAATTTGATGGAAACGGCAAAGCCCTTTCTATCGAAGAAAAACCGAGAATGCCAAAATCTAATTATGCTGTTCCCGGAATATATTTTTATGACGAAAATGTCTCTGAATATGCCCATAGGTTGAAGCCGTCAGCTCGGGGAGAGCTGGAAATAACCGATCTAAACCGCATTTATCTCGAGCAGGGGAAACTCCAGGTACTATTAATAGGTAGAGGAGTAGCATGGCTGGACGCCGGCACACATGAATCGTTACATCAGGCAGCGAGCTTTGTTCAGGCAGTAGAGGAAAGACAGGGGCTTATGATTTCTTGCCCTGAGGAGATCGCCTATAGGTTAGGATATATTGACCAGGAACAGCTCAAAAAACTCGCTTTATCCATGGAATCAAATGGCTACGGCCAATATCTATTGAGTCTTTTAGAAAAATAAGCTCATGAAGATTTTCTTATTCGGAAAAAATGGCCAATTAGGGTGGGAATTAAACCGAACTCTTATGTGCCTAGGAGAACTGAGTGCGCTTGATTATCCCGAAGTCAATTTCGAAAAGCCCAAAGATGTTATTAATATAATTAACCAGATAAAACCAGATTTAATCGTCAATGCAGCTGCATATACGGATGTCGATAAAGCCGAGGAAGAGCCGGACAAAGCCAGATTAATAAATACTGAGACTCCGGGAGAAATAGCCAGATGGTGTAAGAAAAACAGTGCAGTTATCATTCATTATTCTACAGATTATGTCTTTGATGGAACCAAAGGTTCTCCATATACGGAACAGGATCAGCCCAATCCATTAAATGTCTATGGGGAGACTAAACTCGCTGGGGAAGTTGCTATTCAACAAAGTGAGGCAATTCATTTGATTCTACGGACCGCGTGGGTTTATAGCATGAGAGGGAATAACTTTGTTATTAAAGTATTGGAGTGGGCAAAAAAGTCCGATATCATTAGAGTTGTTGATGATCAAATAAGTAATCCTACGTGGGCTCGAGCACTGGCAGAAATTACTGCAGATGTCATTGCTATGGGTATAGAGGATGTTAGATCTTTTTTCGATAGGAAAGGAGGGCTTTACCATTGCGCAGGAGATGGCTATTGCAGCCGATACGATTGGGCTAGGTCAATTATAGGTGAGACTTATACAGGCAGAGCGGTAAAAATATTGCTAGCAAAGACAGGGGAATTTCCTTGTAGGGCGGTGCGTCCTCTTTTTTCGGTGTTGGACTGCCGCAACTTCAGTAAGACTTTTTCAATCAGGCTACTGAATTGGCGAGAGCAGCTGGCATTAGCCTTTCAGAGTTCACCTTAATTACCTGTCTTCGATACTTGATATACCTATTGTGACATTGTGTTAATGTTTAATTTGATTTTGGTTATTGGGTATTGACTTATCAAATTTAAGTATTCAGCAGTGAACAGGCTTGAAGGTCTTATCTGGGCTATAAGGACGTATCCGCTAAAGATCCCATTAAAAATAGTTAATGAAAAGCTATTATACTGACCTGCTGAGGAGGTGGACACCTCTGAGAGATAGAGTTTATACTGGCTAGGAAGGTGTCAGGATGAAGCTAAGGAAATGGAGTTCAGAAGAGAAGATGGCCATAGTGCTAGAGGGGTTAAAAGGGGGAAAATCGGTAGCTGAGATCTGTCAGGAGCATCAGATAAGCCAGGCATTGTATTATCGGTGGGGTACAGGTTTTTGGAGGCAGGTCAGAAGGGGTTAAGCAATGGGGGCAGTGAGGATGAAACGAAGGTACTTCAAGCTCAGATAGAGAAAGTGGAGAAGATCATAGGGCGGCAGACGATTGCGATCGAGGCATTAAAAAAACTCAAGAGTTAATCTCGGGGAAGTAGTCGAGCTGATGAGGGAGCGAGGGATGAGCTTGAAATCGGCCTGTGAGGCTCTCGGGATAAGCCGGGGTGGGCAGTAGGAGAGCCAAAGTCCTGGCTCAAATAGGGATGAGGTTCTGGTATGGAGGCTAAAAGAGCGTCGGCTATTGCATCCCTTCTGGGGATACAGGCGGATGACAGCCTGGCTTAATCATGGGGAGGGTCTTGTAGTTAATCGGAAGCGGATCTACAGGTTGATGAGGGAAAATGGCCTGGTGGTAGAACAAGTGAGGCATAAGGCAGTGCGTAGCGCTCAAAGAGGGAAACCGAAGGCAACCAGGCCTAACCAGTACTGGGGAATAGACATGACGAAGTTTATCTTAGGCTCTTCAGGCTGGTGTTATCTCATTGTGGTGCTGGACTGGTATACCAAGGAGATAGTAGGCTGGAAGCTATCGCTAAGGGCTAAAACCTCTGAATGGAAAGAAGCACTGGACCGGGCACTATGTCGGAAGTTTCCGTGTGGAGTAAGAGGCCAGGGACTAAGTCTTATTTCAGACAATGGGTCACAGCCGACCTCTGTAGCCTTTATGACCGAGACAGCCGGACTGGATATTAATCAGATTTTCTGTTCTTATGACAATCCACGGGGTAATGCTGAGACCGAAAGGGTTATACGGACCATCAAAGAAGAGCTGCTGTGGTTAAACGAGTTTGGCTCTTTTGAGGAAGCCGAAGCCAGAATCGGTGCCTGGATAGAGGAAGACTATAATCGGCTCTATGTCCACTCGGCTCTGGGGTATTTAAGCCCGGAGGAGTTTGCTCAGCAATGGGCTCAAACACAGGAAGCTACATCGGCAGGAGCTCAAATATGAACCGGGTTAAAGCCGCAGCCTGTAATCCAAACGATATGGATTATTTTTGTGAAAAGAACTCTATCTCTCAATGCACGGAAAAGTGTCTTGCCTTTCGGGGGTCACTACAGCATTAAACACTTTGATTTTCGTACCGTTTTACCTACGGAATAAAGTTGTGCCAAGGCAGTTGATTTTATCAAAAGAAGTAATTGTTATTTGGTGCGTTATATTAATGCAGCTCTTTGCAATACTTTTTAAACTTTCCTACTAGATTCGTATTATATTGTTGTTCATTTCAATAGCCATCATGGTTTACGAATTTTAAGCAATTTGGAAAAACGCTAAACAACTGAACAATCCTGAACTAGTATGAAAGGAACTAAAATGAATGTAACCAATATCGTAACCAAGCATGATTACTGCATAGGATGCGGTATCTGTGTTGCAATTTGCCCAAAGGATAATTTATTTATGTCCTGGTCAGAGCAAGGCGAGCTTGTGCCGACACCGAAAACAACATGCAACAATAAATGCTCACTCTGCTTGGATATATGTCCATTCAATAACCATGAAATCAATCAAGATGATATTGCTAAAGATGTCTTCACAAATAACTCAAATCTTAATTACCATAGTGAAATAGGATATTATATATCGTCATATGTAGGCTATTCCAATAGAAATTCCCAGAGAATAAAAGGCGCATCAGGTGGTATGGCTACTTGGTTCCTTGAATCTCTCTTGCAGGAAGGCATTGTCGATTATGTTATAGCTGTCGGAAATGGGCAAACACAAGACCGTATGTTTGAATTCAAAATATTAAACACTCCCGAAGAAGTCCAGGCTTGTTCCAGCTCAAAGTATTATCCTGTTGACCTATACCAAGTAATAAATAATGTTATAAAAGACAAAACAGATAAAAAATACGCCATAATTGCTCTTCCCTGCGTAGTCTACGGAATGCGTCTGGCTATGAGAAAAATTCCCTGCCTCCGGCATAGAATAAAAATTTTAGCATCTATCACTTGCGGGCAGCTTCAAAATCGTTTTTATACTGAATTATTAGCAATAGAGTCTGGAGTACCTGTTAAAGAACTATTACGAATGGATTTTCGTAGAAAATCTGATAAAGAAAACGCAATTAATTATCGTCAGGTAGCAATTCGACTTGACGGAAGCGAGGGAGTTCCCCAAGAAAACCTAAAACTACCTATTCATCTCTGGACATACAAATACTTTACCCAAAACGCCTGCAATTTTTGTGACGACATTTTTAGGGAAACTGCAGATATAACCTTTATGGACGCTTGGTTGCCAGAATATATCAACGATTACAGAGGTACTTCGCTAGTTGTCACTAGAACAGACTTAGCAGATGAGTTAGTTAAAAAAGGAATGGATGGAGGCACTTGCCGCATACAACATATTCCTGCTGACAAAGTTGCGGCAAGCCAAAAAGGTGTAATTTATAAGAAACGCCACTTGCTTGCAGGACGATTACATTATACAGAAAAATATGGATTGTGGTATCCTCAAAAAAGAGTGAAACCAAACCCAAGGATATATCAAAAAAATAAGAAATTTTTTGAACTTACAACATCTATACAGGTAAAAAGTAAAGAAATATGGCCCAAATATCGCCTGGAACAATCAATCTCTGGTTTCTGGAAAGAGATGGAATCATTAGAGAAACAGATAAAGAAATATGAAAGGATAATGCAGGCTAATAATATTATGTCGTTCATGTTTAAAGCAGCCACACACCCCAGGGAAACAATCACAAAATTGATAGGGAGAGATAAAATAGGATGAGTGTTAATTCCTTACACTCGGGGCCAAATGCCCCGACAATAGGACTATATGGTATCGATGGGGTCTATAATTACGGAACAGAAGCAATCGTACGCGGCACAGAAATAATTTTAAGAAGAACATGGCCGGATGTACAGATTATATATGCATCACTACGACCAGAGGATGATAAACGAAGACTTAAAGGAAGCAATGTAGAAATTATTCCTCGCAAAGTTTATCCCAAGTGGACAATACAATGGCTTGGCAATGCCTTGAGAACGGTTACGGGTATCCCTTGTCCATTATATAGGGAAGATCTAAGCTGGGTAGATGAATGCGATATAATATTTTCCATAGGTGGGGATATCTACACACTTCCTCCCAACTATAAGAATAGGCCGCTGTTTCCTTATTACCATCCTCTCATTCACTTCGGCAATATGGTAAAAAAACGCGGTAAGAAACTAGTGATATGGGGTGCTTCAATTGGCCCGTTTGAGGGTTTCCCCAAAGCTAAAAAGGCATTTATTGAACACTTGCGAACAGTCGACCTAATTGTCTCAAGGGAACCCCGTACAACATCATACTTAAAAAGCATCGGGATATCTGACAATGTTATAGAACGTGCTGACCCAGCCTTTATGGTTTCTCTCCCTGGAGGGCACAATCTTTTCCCATCATCAAATCATAAAATTAAAATAGGGCTCAACCTAAGCCCACTTTCAACACTATATTCTTTTGGAGACAAAGCGATGCCAGAAGTAATTTCTAAACAGGCTGATATTATCGTCAGCTTGATAAAAAATTTAGATGCGGAGGTTATCCTTATACCACATGTTGTTTGCTATTTTAATATCAATGATGATGATCTGCGTTATCTGAAAGCGATGAGGAATGCCATTCCCAAAGATTTACTTGGCCAGGTACGTCTAATAGATAATGACCCAGGGTTTCTTGGTACAAAACAGATATTAAGTGAATGCGATATTGTTATTGCAGCACGGATGCACTGCGCAATTAATGCGATAGAAGCCGGAGTACCTACAATTTTTATTGCATACAGCCAGAAGGCTGTTGGAATGGCTGAGTATGTTTATGGAAATAAAAAGTGGGTTATTCCAATAGAGAAATTAACAGAGGACAGATTGTTAGCTTTAGTAAAAGCGCAGCTTTCAGAAAAAGATTCTATAAAAATTTCATTAGCGGAACGCAACAAAGGACTTCAGAAGAGCACTATAATGGCCTAGTAAATTCAGACCAAAGGTAATCGCAAAATAAGGTGTGTTTCCTTAGAATATGAGAGGAGGAAACACAGATGAAAAAGCGGAAGACTTATGATGACCAGTTCAAGGCCAGGGGTGGCTCTGGAGGCGGTCAAGGGAGAAAAGACTGTTGCCCAGGTAGCCAGTGAGTATGGGGTTCATCCTAATCAGGTACGTCAGTGGAAGGAACATCTGCTGAATGTATTACCTGAGTTGTTTTCGGACCGGAGGAAGAGAACAGATGAGGAACGAGACCAGAAGGAAGCGGAGTTGTATCAGCAGATAGGGCAGCTCAAGGTAGAGAACGATTGGCTTAAAAAAAATTTCAGCAGCTTCAGTAGAGGAGAAGAGGCAGTCGGTGGAGAGGAATAACGAGGAGATAGCAGTGGCCCGGCAGTGTGAGCTATTAAATCTTCCGAGGTCCTCATACTATTTCAGCTCAACGGTCCATGATCAGTTTAATCTTGAGTTGATGAGGCTTATAGATGAACAGTTTACCAGAGCACCGTTTTATGGGGTGAGGAGGATGACAGCCTAACTGAGGACTCAGGGCTATGAGGTAAATCGCAAGCGAGTCAGGAGGCTTTTCCGGCGGATGGGGCTTCAGGCCATCTATCCCCGTAAGAGGAGAAGCTTTTCCTCTCCTGGTCATAACATTTACCCCTACCTACTTGAGGGGGTAAAGGTAGAGCGACCGGACCAGGTCCGGGGAGCCGATATAACCTACATTCGTTTAGCTCATGGTTTTGTATACTTAGTGGCGGTGATGGACTGGTTTAGCCGTTATATCTTCTCCTGGGAGCTATCAAACATGCTGGATTCCAGGTTTTGTGTGGAAGCTCTGAGGAAAGCCCTCTGGACCTCCAGGCCTGAGATCTTCAACACCGATCAGGGAGTACAGTTTAGCAGCCAAGAATTTACTGGACTTCTTCAGGACAGTGAGATAAAGATCAGCATGGATGGCCGGGGCCGGGTCTATGATAACATCTTTGTTGAGCGGTTGTGGCGCACAGTGAAGTATGAGGAAGTCTATCTTCATGAGTACCGGACGGTCAGTGAAGCCAGGCGAACTCTGAGTATTTACTTTGACTTCTACAACATCGAGCGGTTACATCAGAGCTTAGGTTATCGAACACCGTATGAGGTCTATTTTGGAGGTCTTAAAGCCTCACATCAGGTTGAGGCAGGGTCATGAAATGGTCAAGATAAGTCGAAACAGGCAGGCCAAAAGTGCACCTTATACAAGCCCTCTTTCTGTCCAAACTATGGGGAGCACCTTATTTTTATAAAGGTAATATTGGTAATCTTTGTTAGATCACTCTCGATTACAAAAAAGAGCTATGGAACATAGTAATTTGGCCGACGTAACGTAATCTGCTTGATAAAACAAAAAATGAAGGTCGCATATTTTATGCATATTAATTGGTATTCCATAAAACAGAGGCCCCATTTTCTGGCAGAACATCTATCGGAGCAATTTGATATGCATATCTTTCATTATTCAAGTATTATAGAGAGGTATAGAGTAAAAAATCGAAATAAAGGTCTAAAAGACAAAAATAGATTAAATTTAAAGAGAGTTATTAGAATCCCATACAGCACTCGTCAGAAAGCTCTGTATAAAATAGAAAGTGTGGTAAATAGAGTTTTATTTTCAAAAACATTTAAAGCACAGGATTATGATATCATTTGGATCTCAAATCCACGTTTCTTGGAATTCATTGACATCGAAACTATAAAGCTTGATGGCAAATTGGTTGTGTATGATTGCATGGATGATATATTAGAATTCTCTAATATAAGAAATAACGGATATATGAGAAGGCGTCACGAATATTTGGAACAACGCCTTTTATTGTGGGCCGATATAGTTTTTGCTTCATCTGAAGAATTAAAAAGGAGGTTAATTAATAGGCAAAAGTTAGCAGAGGCAAAAATACAAATAATAAATAACGCTTTAGATTCTTCAATGTTTGATTTTGACGAAAACGATTCGGGAATCTCTAGAAGATCTGAGAAGAAATATATCGTTTTGCTTTATTTTGGGTCTATAGCTGATTGGTTCGATATGGAAACCTTATTAGAGGTCATAAATTCATGCGAGAGTGTGAGGATTATCCTTCTCGGGCCGGCAGCTATAGATATTCCACGGCACGAAAGGATAATATATAAACGGCCGGTTAGCCATGGTGAGTTATGCAATTACGCGAAAAATGCTGATTGCTTAATTATGCCTTTTAAGCTAAACCGCTTGGTAACTGCCGTGGATCCCGTAAAAATATATGAATATATCGGCTTCCACAAAATTATCATTTCTATAAGATATGATGAGCTAAAAAAGTTTGATAGGTATATTTATTTTTATGATAACTTTGGTGAGTTGATAAACCTGATAAACCGAATAGGAAGTGGTGATATTAAACCCAAATATGGAGCGGAAGAAGCAAAGACATTTATTGAGCAAAACAATTGGAGTTCAAGAGTAAAAAAAATACTTGAAATTATAAATGAAAATCTGAGAACGAATAGATAAAAAAGTATAAGACATAATAAGAGAGAATGGAGATTCAGCAAAAAAGGAGTTAGCCTGATACATTCATAGGTAGTATTGAATTTTAATCGAGCAGAACGTGTAGCATTAGATCCTATTTTAATAAAAGACCGAGAGGGTAGAGGTGGTTATTCTGGTCTTAATAATTTTTCTGCTTTTGTTTTTAAGAAAAATAAAAACTGGAGACAAGACATTAGGCATAATTATGATGTTATATTTATGCCTTTATATTATATTTTTGATTTTTTTCTGGAAATACACGGCAATAACTTTACGCTGGGAACTCGGTATTTCAGGTTCGGATATGTTGCAATATTTTAATGTTGCACGATTTATTGCATCTGGTGGATCTCCTGTCATTATATATGATTATTTTAAAGACCAAACGATAGGATACCTTCTTTTTGTATATTACTTAGTTTTATGTCTGATGTGGCCTATTTCCTTAGTATCTCAATTTGGAGTTATTAGCTTTTATTTGTCAAACATCCTGCTTTTGATGCTATCTGGTTATAACTTATACGATTATCTGGTAGCTAAAGGATTTCGGAAAAAAACATCAACTATTGCTATCATGATATACCTAGGGAACATATCCCTCATATTTACTGCCTGTAGGTTATTGCGCGATAGTTGGATTTTGTTTTTATTCTCAGCATTTTTATTGAATCTTGTTGATCGTAAAAAGAAGGGATCGATGCTGATTTCCCTTATCTGCATGCTGGTCTCTATAATATTACGCAGTTATACTGTTTTCTTTTTTATCCCTTTCCTGCTCTTAGAAAGGGACAGTATCAAACGTTCTAATTTTTACTTCCTAATGGCAATTCTTATTGGTGGGATTCTTTTGTATGGTGCAAATATTGTCGACCATTTTTATACAAGTGGTTACCAGACAGATGTGCTGACTCTTCTAAATGGTGCTAGCAGGTTCTTATTATCGCCTGACATAGTTGATTCTGTAAAAGGTATGTTAGTGACAGCAAATTATTCCAATGAGTATGGATATAGCCCGGTGATCTATCTTTTGTTATCTGTTTGGAACGCTGTTTTTATACCAATAGGGTTCATAGGTTTGTTTAACAATAAAGATAAAAAGGGACTGAAATACGTTTCCTTTTTGATTATTTTAAGTTTCTCTTTTATATTTTCTTTTTTGTATTTTGGAACAAATGAGCCCAGACATAAATTAATGGTAATATTACCATTAATTATATTGATTTCTATGGGGATTGATAACATAAGAATAATATCAAGGGTATTTTCAAAAGATTTATGAAATAAAAATGGCTTTAATAAAGATTGCTGCTATTATATTAAATTTTCATCAACACAAGTACTTAATTCAGTTATTAAGTGGCTTAGAAAAAGCCGGGGCAGAATTTTATATGTTTTATTTTATAGGAGATATTTTGCCTTTTCCCGAAGAGAAAGAAATAGTGAGAAGATTAATAAGTGAAAATGAAATTGGGAAAAAGATAAAATATATTACGTTTGACAAAAATATTGGATATGCAAATGGGAACAATTTCCTTATAAAAACCGCCTTTTTGATGGATAATTTTGATTATATATTGATTTCAAATCCCGATATTAGAATTATCGATGATAACGTTTTAAATGAATTAGTTAAAAAGATGGAAATAGATAATAAGATCGGAATAATAGGTCCAAAAGTTTTAAATTTTAATCGGCAGCAAGGCCCTTACATAAAGCCAAATCCATGGGTATATGGATTAAAATATCTGTTTCCTTTTTTCTGGTTGCCTTTCTGGTTGTTAAGAGAAAGTTATATAAGATTCTTTATGAGTTCACAGAGTGTATGGCGTGTAATAGGGGCATTCATGTTAATAAAACCGAGACCTTTTTTTGCGGTCGGTGGTTTTGATGAAGGGACATTTCTTTATTTTGAAGAGGATCTTTTGTCCTATAGATTCAAAAAAGAAGGTTTTATTACATATTACTTCTCGAAGGTTAGGGTATTACATTTGGCAGAAAGGAATGATCGTCCGGAAATAACTCTGAGGAGCATGGAATATTGCCTAGGAAAAATGGGATATTCTAAAATTCCTATAAAGTTTGCAACGTCTGCATATTCATTCTATGGATCATTTTGGAAGAATAAAATTATCAGGAGTTTTATGTACTTAAAAAGGATCAGTCAGAAGTTATCGTCAATAATCTGAGTAAGAGAGTGTTTTAACTTTTAAAATGCTCCCCAAAACTGGCCATAGTAATAAGGTGGATTTTGGCCTGCCATAAATCACGAGGATGTATGATAAAATGGCCAGTATGAAAAGGAAACAGTATGAAGCGGCCTTTAAGGCCAGGGTGGCACAGGTGGTCAAAGGGGAGAAGACCATTTCTGAGATAGCCACACAGTTTGAGGTTCATCCCAACCAGATAGTGAAGTGGAAGAAGCAGCTTTTAGAGAACGTAGCGGGTGTATTTTCGAGGAAGCAGGGGCGGAGGTAGAAGAACCGAAGAGTCTTGTAAATGAGCTGTACAAGAAGA
>Ga0208825_1002108_pt1 | contig 13752 bp, 8 predicted proteins | sample AD_UKC113_MetaG_FD_184450 | JGI IMG/M metagenome (GOLD analysis project Ga0208825, IMG submission 184450) | Active sludge microbial communities of municipal wastewater-treating anaerobic digesters from Hong Kong - AD_UKC113_MetaG (SPAdes)... | ecosystem: Engineered > Bioreactor > Anaerobic >...
GCAATAGAAGATATCCCCTTGATATCATCAGTATGATAAAAGCAAGAGGCAGAAGATGGTAAAGAATCAATGAGATACAAGCAAAAATATGCTGTTCCCAATATGGCCATGTTACTTTGTTAAGACCAGATTGACGCAGTATATCTATTGACCCTCTATTCCAGCGAAGACGCTGCTTCCACCATTCATTAAACCTCAAAGGCACTTCTGTCCATGCCTTCATCGTTAAATCAACGGTAACTTTATATCCTAACGACTTATACTTCAGTGTAGTAGCCATATCTTCTAAAATTGAAACTGCTATTCCACCAATTTGTATAAGTGCATTCCATCTATGTAATGTACACATCCCATGTGCTATCATAATATTATCAATTGTTTCTATCCTGTTTTCATCAAACATTGAGTATTCAATCCGCTGTAATCTATACAACAACCATTCTAAAATGTTCTTTCCATTGTATGGTAGAACTCCCGCTTTAGAGCAAACAGCTGCAAGTTTTGGGTTGGAGTTTAATGTTTTCCATCCATTCTCAACGGCATATTTGTCTATTCGAGTATCTGCATCCATAATCAGTATTGCATCAGGTGGACTAATACCTATATTCTCTATTCTTCTTTCAATCGCTTTTATACCTTGATTTATTGTCCCAGCTCTTAAATCCTTATTATCTATAGTTTCAACAAGCTTAACAAAAATAGATTTCTTCTCAAACTCTTTCACAATAGAAACTGTGTTATCCGTACATCAATCAGCAACTACTAATATTCCAATGTATACAGATTGATTAAGAAGATCTTTTATTGTTTGCCCAATAATCTTTTCTTCATTATGAGCAGGAATAACAGCAAGAATGTGTGGGGATTCCATTTCAAAAACTCCTTTCTAAAACTACTAATAATCTTTCCTTATCTGTACCATATGGAGTACAAGTAATAAGAATCAAAAATGCTTTCTCATTATTTACCCCTTCGGTATGATATAAACCGACAGTATCCCAAAGCTCTTCTGGAGGAATAATAATCGTTTCAACTACTTGAAAATCAATAGACTTTTCATTAGTTACAACTGAAGCAATTTCTCCTTCTTTTAACTTATCCAGATGAGCAAAAATTTTAGGAACTACACCCCATTGTCTATGACCGAGGATGATTGAAACACCTGGTACACCAACATTTGACAAACTTTCACTTGCATCAGTACATACTAAAACAGGAGTCTCTTCTAATCCAGAAAAATCATAAACATTCTCCTCATTATGACAAGCAATTTGTAGCTTTGTATCAATTGATAATGAAGGTATTTTTAATATTACCTCATCTTCAAAATCTTTCGGACTAATTTCACCATACACATATACAGGAGAGTATTCCGTTTGTACTGGAGTCTTTAATTCTTCTTCATGTAAACTCGGAGTCAAAAGAACTCCTTCGCTGTTACTCTCTCTTTCAATATGAACTTCACTTGTAACAGATTGCTGTGTTGAAACAACAGAACTACAGCCAGAAAAGAATACAAAAATTATTATTACTTCTACTAGCAGAAACAAATTTTTCCTGTTCACTTTTATCCTCCATTGGATTTGAACTTTATATAAATTGTTAAAGAGCAAAAGCTCTTGTTTTCTGACAACAGAAAAACTAGCCAGTCTATCACATTTCTATTAATAAAACAATAATATTAAACACCTTTTACCTATATTTAAACATTAAAATTATGTTAATCCCTTGAAAGAAAAATAATAGAATGCTTCACAAACCTGAAGAGAGTAGATTTAAATAAAAGAATCATATATAAACATTATTAATAATAATGATAAGGATAGAACCAATTGTCTACAAACTTAAGTAATTAATAAAAAAAGAAGGTATTTCTACCTTCTCTCTATGCTTATTAAATCTTAAAAAGATTACTCTTTTAGAAGTTTAATGTTAACAGCATTAGGTCCTTTTGGAGTATCTTCTACTTCAAAGGATACCTTGTCACCTTCTTTAAGCTTTCTTTCAGCTAATTCACCCTCTAAAGAGTTCTCATGAAAGAATATATCTTTCTCTGCTCCTTCGATTGCAATAAAGCCAAAGCCTTTGTCGGTAACTTTTTTTACTGTACCTTTTTCCATTATTATTTATGGATAAACTTATTTAAGTCTCGTAATCTTTTATAACTTCTTTGTGAAAAAATGTCTAAAACACTCGTGAACTACTATTCAGTATAGCATATAAAAATATATATAGATAGTACTCTAGTTTTAATTTAACTAAAGTCTCATATGTTTCGCAATTTATTCACTTATATAAAGAAAAAAGCTTGGGAATAACGAGATCATGAGTAAGGTGGTATATACCACACATAAAAATCTCTCCCAAGCTTCTTGTTGCACTTTAACTTATTTAGCCTAGGTAATACTAGTTATTAGTAGCCCACACAAATAACGCTATCAGTAACGAAAAGGCAAGTACGACAAGGGTAATCGCAAGAATGACTTGAAAAACTACATAGAGTTGAGGATAAGTCCTCACGTAAAGTTCAGCCCCTTGAGAGTGCTCTAGCTGACACTCAGCCGAAGACGCCTCTTTGACAATCCAGTCTGAACTTCCCACTTTTTCTTCAGCCAAGAAATATTCTCTTCCTTGGTAGTTGACTGGCCTTTCAGAAGGCTCTCCCACTATAACATCTCGAGGAGAGTCCACCCTTTGTAGATAGAAATATTCAGAGCTGGCTGCCACCAAAGACACAGTCTGATCCTGATCAGTCCTTATCTCCACAATCCATCCCTCCTCTAGAGGGAAATTGATTGGTTGGCCATCCGCCGACTGATATTCCCTGGTCCTCAGGGTTAGGTAACTCCAAACCCCGATCCCAATTAAATCTAGAACAAATAAAACTATAAAGAACCTTCGCCAAAAAGAATCTTCCATCACAACCTCCTATAGGTTTACTAAATTTGTTAAAGTGTTAAAGTGCAAATACGATAAGCATTATATCAAGAAACGAGGAGGTTTCCAAGTGAATGTATGAGTTACATACATATTTTCTACGGAAGATAGTCTGCTCAAGAGATAATACCCAAAAGAACTTCAACAATCTTAATTATATCCTTCAGCTTGTTTTTTAAATGCATTTGCATATACACCATTTTTCTTCATAAGCTCTGAATGTGAACCCTCCTCTAAAATCTTTCCATCCTTTATTACAATTATTCTATCTGCATTTCTAACAGTGGAAAATCTATGAGAAATAATTAATACAGTCTTGTTATCAAAAAAATTATAAATCTTATTAAATATCCTATACTCAGCATCAGCATCTATTGCACTAGTAGGCTCATCAAAAATTGCAAATGGAGCATCTCTATAAAAAAATCTGGCTATAGCAATCTTCTGTTGCTGACCCTTGCTAGGTTTAATACCATCTTTAAACCTTTCACTCATTATAGTCTTATACCCATTTTTGTATTTAATAATGAAATCATGCGCATCAGCACTCTTTGCACACTCAATTACTCTATCCCTGTCAATTTCTTTAAGAGGCTTACCCATATGTATATTTTCTTCAACTGTTAAACTACCATAAAAGTTAAAATCTTGAAAAAGTACACCAACATTTTTATACCAGTCATTTAATTTAAGATCTTTAAGATTAATACCATCAACTAATATTTCTCCCTTTTGAGGATCATAAATACGACAAAGTAGTTTTACCAAAGTACTTTTACCTGCACCATTTTCTCCAACAATAGCAATCTTTTCGCCAGAATTGATTTTAAGTGAAAAATTTTCAAATATATTTCTTTTAGAATTAGGATAATGAAAAGATATATTCTTTATCTCAATACTTGGAGGGATAACTAATCTATCTAAAGGTATGCTTCCATCTTCAACAGATGGTTCTAATTTGAAAAATTCATAAACTTCTTTTTCTTTCATTACGAAATCAGAAAACATAACAAAGTTTTTTATCATATTGTTCTTGAGCAATTCTTCTTCTTTTTCGGTTTGTAATCTTTTACTAGTTCTCCATTCTTATCAACATGTAATAAATACATGGACTATGCCACCTTTTTCTAACTTCACCTCATTAGCTTCCATCGGCGTGGTTTTATTAAACCATTTTGTAAGCGAGAATAAAAATGGTCTCCCGCTTACCTAGCAATCCTTTTGGATCCTCATAGACCTTTCGACCTACGATCATACCAATGGTTTGATGAAGTATAAGATCGTCTCTACATTGGTGTGGTTTGATAACCATGCCTTATCTTAAACGAACAAAGTTTAGGATATTCAATTGTATCTCATACTATAAAAGAATTAACAGAATGGTAATTGTTTTTTATTTATTAGCAAACAGAGCCATGCAGGCCTAGAGAATTATGCTATAATCAAGGATGTGCATATATATTAAAGAAAAAGAGATTAAAAAATCAGATAACGATATAGCCTACGAGATAGATATAGAAACCCCCTTAAGAGAACTGGAAAAACTGATATATGATCAGAAAGAGCAGGGTGGGACAATCTTATTAAGCGGAGACAGAGGCTCAGGAAAAACTTTTCTTGTCAAGAAATTAGAAACACGTCTTGGGAAAAGCGCAACTTTTGTATGGCTGGATACTTTATGTATTAGTTCTACAGATGAAAGTAAAAATTTGTCGTTACACCATACTTTGAAGTACTTAACAGAAGTTTTACTTCTACAAAAGAAAATTCCTAAAAAACATATACTAAAGAGAATCCAAGCGGATTTATATATAAATGAAAGAAATGTAGGTATTACATCTTCCATTAAATCTGGAATTTCATCACAAGTTGCCAACTTAGGAAGCCAAATCTCTGAGACACAACAAATGAAATGGCTAGGTTACTCAACAATAGAATTAGCCTCTCGGCTACGTGAATATCTTAACAAGGTTAGAAACAAAAAGAATTCCCCTTATATTGTTTTTGTAATGGATGAGCTTGATAATTACGAAGATAATGAGGAAAATGTTGAGAATTTAATGTATGTTCTCAAATCCTTTAAAAATTTATTTACCCTCTCAAAAGCGTCATTTATATTTATTACCTCTCCTAAGACGTATTCCATAATAAATAAAACATATTCATCAAACACAGGAATTGATAGTATTAAAAAGTGGGATAAGTACAGAACTTTATTTACAAGACAATTGTATCTCTCAAACAGACAAGAAACAGATTTCTTGAAAGCCTTAAACCCCGTACTTAACATTAAAGATAAATCAGAGAAAGAGTATTTTATTCAATTTCTGACTATTAGATCTTATGGTAACATCCACAATCTTAGACGGGTTATGGATGAATATTTAAAAACAGAGGATGGAAAAGCTTCTCCAGACTTCTCTAATGTTGATAGAGAGAAATATCTTTCATTAATAGCCCTTGATGAAGTTAGTAGAAACGAATTCAAAATAAGTACAAGCGATAAATACAAGGAAGATTTAATTTCCAATATAAGATATGAAGTCCTAAATGATTATTGGAAATACCTCAACAATAATCAGATTGATAGGCAAGATATAAACACAATAATTAGTGTAGATAATGATATTGTAAAAGATATAGCCGAAAGATATTTGCATTCCTTATTTATTGCCCTTGCAAACATGATTAATAGTGGAAATCCTCTTGCTGAACACGAAGATATTAAAAATGAGTATGAAGAAACAAAAAGATATTTTAATTGGAAAGAAGTATCTCAATATTTGGTTCACCCAACAACATTAAATACTTTTGAGGGTAAGTATATTACTGAAAAAGAAAAGACTTTTGATTCTTTATTGGAGGAAGTAAATAAAATTGCAAAAGAGACATTTCCAGAAATAAAAGATTTATCTAGTCAAGTACTTAAAGATCAAGGTATATTCATCCAGGAAGACTTAGAAAAAATAGAAAAAGTTCGAAATGAAATTAACAAACCTCTTTCTCAGAGAGATTTGAATATCATAATTGATGGGACAAGAGTTTTAGAAATTGTTAAGGAGAGGTTAGATAAATTCTGGCGATACAAAAATAATCTATTAATTAGAAAAGATTCATCTACTGGAATTCTGTTTGATAGAATAAACAAGGAAATCCTAATTTCTTCACAACCAACAGATGAATTTACATATAACCCAAAATTGTATTTATCTTATATAAACAAAAGAAACTTTGAATTAGAAATAAAACTACTTCCGCAGAATGAAAATGTGATTTTCAGAGTACTTTTATATGAATCTGAAAATTACAATGATCGTGAAAGTTCTATCTACGTCGCTCAAATAACACCACAAATGAGTAATGGTTCTGTAAAAGATTCTGGATTATTCATTAAAGAAGCTATGATGCCAATCAGTAATCTTGCTAGAAAAGATATAGAGAATAAAATTTTGCACCTTGGGGTAGAACCTATTAAAATAAGAATAAAAGTGGACTCTTCAGGAATATCCTACTATTACAAGCTATCTAAAGAGAGGAATTGGAATAAAATTGCTAAAACTAAATTAAATACGCCAATCTATCATCTTGCAATTTCTTGTAATGATGGCAGTTGCAATGTTTCAGACATTGCTTTTTATGATAGATCTAATCCTAGAAAGAAAACTCAACATAAATAAGAAGTAGGAAAGATTTTTTAATACATAAAAGAGGTTACCGCTACATTGCTCAATCTTGTCTTTCTTGCTAAGAAATCTGATCTGTTATAAGTCAACCATAATTTCTCCTGTACAATATATGTTAAAATATCTCTCAGGGTCTTATATGTATGTAACTCATACAAAGTTGACTTGTTCATTAAACAGAAATATAATATCCTATAAACAATTTAATATAAGAATATTCTTTAAATATGAAAAAGAAATTCTCCCGTGTTATTGCCCATTATTTGCCCCAATGTCTTTTACTTTTTTCTATTTTAACTTCTAATGTACTGTTCCCTGCATCAGTTATTGCACAGGAAATAGAAAATACTAATAATGTTACACAAGAGGAAACTGTACCTATAGACACATCAGAAGACATATTAGAAGAGGGTATATCTACAAGTATATATGAAGAGGAAGAGGTAGTAGAACCTCTTTTTGTTTTTGAGAATGGAATATATACAGTAAAGAATGTAATACAAGGTGAGGAGTATGTATATCCTGATAATAATGATGTAAGAGTTAAATTTACAGAAGTAACACAAGAGGGTAATTTAGTTATTAAGAGAGTTGAATTAACAGAAGAACAAAAAGAATTACTTAATACTAAAGATAGTTATGGATGGGATATTACTTCTAGTATGGAGAATGGTACTTTTAAATATAATCTTACATTACCTAATACACAGGGGAATGAGGATATAGAGGTTAAATATACAGAAGATGGAGAAGTATATACCACTATAGAGGGGGTAGTAGTTAATGAAGATGTGGTAAATATAGAGGGGTTGGAGCATTTTAGTATTTATTATGTAGTAAATCATGTTCTTTCCGCAAAACCTGTTTCTATAGAAGCAGAAACCATACCAGGATGGTGTAACATTACTATTTCTGCAGGAGAATCTATACAGGATGCAATAAACAAAAGTAGTGTAGAAAACCCCTTAACAATCTGTATTAAGCCAGGAGAATATAAAGAAAATCTAATCATAAAGAAGAAACCAGTAAGTCTTGTGGGCCTTAAAGATAAGGTTGTCATCATAGGAGCAAATGCAGAAAAGCCGACTATTCATATAGTTAAGACAGATGGTGTTACAATCGATGGATTTACCTTCCAAGGCACAAATGGGTCCTATGGGGCAATACATATAGAGAACTCTAATAATTGTACTATTCAGAATAATGTTTTCTTAAAGAATTCTCTGGATATATTTACCGACCATGGAAGTCAGCACACGATTACTAACAATAAATTTAATGGGGGAAAAGGTGATAACAGATTAGCAATCAAGGGCAATTCCACAGAGAACTCCTTAATGAATAACGCTTTTTCCAATTATTCAACTGCTATTGCTATAGGAGAAGAACATAAGATTTATAACAATCAATTTGTAAACAATACTATACAGATAGAGACTGGTACAAACACAAAAATAATAGAGGACTACTTAAGCAAAAATACTTTTGATCGTGCTGTTGTAGTGAGAAAGAATCCCATTACTGTTGGTAAAATCTTCAGTAGAATACAGGATGCTATTGATGCTTCAGAAGGTGGTAATACCATACAAGTGTTATCTGGTACTTATAAAGAGATTGTAAATATAAACAAGTCTTTAAGTTTGGTGGGTGTCAAAGAAAATCCACCTACTATTCTTGGTAGGTTTGAAATAAACACTTCTGGCAAAGTAAATATTAAAAATATGAATTTTCAAGTTCCAGTTCCAGTTGCAAATCCCGTTGGAAATTCCGCTGACAGTATAAATATAAACAAGGTTGGCGAATTATATGTAGACAACTGTAACTTTAATGGGTCCGAACTATTTCTTAATGGTGGTAGAGGGATTATAAGTAATGATTCACAATCAATAGTAACAGTAGAAAATAGTACTTTCATTGATGGCTATTACATTGCGATTCAGGGGAAATATAATGAATTAAATATAAAGGACACAACTATTTCAAATTGTAAAAGTGGTATTAACTTCCAAGGTGGAAATAATCTAGCTGTAAAAAATACAGATATCTCCGTTGTTGCTCAAGCAGAGGATAGAGATACTTATGCTGTTCGTTTTGCAAGTGAGAGTGCTAATACTGGTAAAGATATGATTTTAAATGGAGGAAAATATGTAGTAGATAAAAAGGGTTTTACTGCAGACCCTGGTATTTACCATAGTGCAATTATCGTAAGATCTGGAGCTAGTGGAGTATTAAAAGCAAACAACCTATCTTTGGGTGGAGAGGTTGTTAATTTGTCTTCAAATAAACTAGACGCAATTAATAACTGGTGGGGAGATGCTTCTGGTCCAAAAGATACGGTACCAAATGATGGAAGTATATTAAATCAAAATCCAAATGGAAAAGGATCTTCAGCTATTGGGGCGGTTAAATATGCACCATGGTACAAGGATGCAGGTATGAAAAATTTAACTTCTGCCAATGCTATCACTCAAGATGCGACAAATCTAAATTTGTACGATGCAACGCTAAATGGTACTAATGGAGATTATGATGCCACTGGACATTCATTTTGGGTTTCACTTTCGTCATTTTCTACTGATAGCCCTAATATCCCAAGCAATGTTTATTCAACACAGGATTTCGGAGCAATTAAAGCAAATACAGACTTCTCAGCTTCTCTCTCGTCAATTACAAACTCTGGTATTCCTAGAAATCTTACTCCCATTACTCCTAATACGACATATTATTATGTAGCATGGTCTCTAGTCGATGGCACTTGGTATCCAGGAGAAGTTAAAAGTTTTACTACTTTACCAATCAATGCTCCTACAAACGGAGCTCCAAATGGAACATATATAACTACAAATGAGTTTGATTTTACTTGGGATGCATCTACTGGTGTATCTTCAATTACTTATGAATTTCAATCAAGTTTAAATCCCTCTCAAGTTGATGGTGTATTAACAACTGAACTTTGGAAGTCGGGAACCCTTCCTACCAATATGATTCACTCATCTGGGGCTTCTGATGGCACATGGTATTGGCAAGTAAGAGCAAAAGATGCAGCAGGTAATTACAGCGATTGGAGTGAGATATGGACAGTAACCATAGATACAACTCCACCTACTATACCTCAGAATTTAAGATTTGAAAATCCAAGTCTCCAATGTGAAGACATAACGAGCAACTACCATATAACACCAACATGGGATGAGAGTGAAGATATGCTGTCAGGCTTATACAGATATGAATATTTTGTAAATACACCAGGAGTACAAGGGTGGACAATTTACCGACATACAAATAGCTATCCTGCAGTATTCAATCAAGGAGAAGGTAAATACACATTTAAGGTACGTGCCATAGACAATGTTAATAATATAAGTGCTTGGAGTAATGAATGTACAATAACTTATGATAAAACACCAGCAGAAATCACAATAACTCCTTCAAGACCTTCAGATTTCAACCAATGGTATTCAACCAGACCAACATTTAGCAACACATTTCCAACTTTCGAGATATCTACAAATGAAGAAAGTCAAATAGAATATAATTGGAATAACACTAGCTGGAATACCTATTCTGGAGCTATTAAATATGAGGAAAATGGTAGACACATTCTTTATATAAAAGCAACTGATTTAGCAGGTAATACTACTGAAAAGCAAGTAGATGTATGGCAAGATTTCTCTAATCCTGAAAGAATATTCACAATCAACGATGATGATAATCTAGTCAGAGGAACTCTGCAATTAAACTTTACAGATGTTATAGATCCTTCTGGATCTAAAGAAATAGATAGAATTGAAATATGGGTAGATGGATCTGGATATAAAGGATCTGCAACCAAAGTAAGTGAAGGAGTATATAAATTTGATTTAGATACAACACAGTTTAATAATGGAAATTATACTATTAGGCCCTCTATCTTTGATATGGCAGGGAATAGAACAAGACCTTATATAAACATTACAATAGATAACACCCCTCCTGTAACACCAACTGCTACACTTACGGCTAATGGCATTTCTGTTTTAACAAACGGTTATACAAGTTCTGAAAAATTTACTTTTAATTTATCCTCTTCAGAAGACACAACACGATATCAATTAAAATATTGGAATAATATTCCAACTTCTCGTTTTAAAGAAAATTCCCCTTGGAATCCAACAGACCTCCGTAGTTACTCAAGTGAATTAGGAGTTTATAATGACAAATTTACCCAAGGAGAAGGTAAACACTATTTTGTCTTCAGTGCTTGTGATATGGCAGGTAATTGCTCTGGTGACTCAACACCATTTGTTGTGACATATGATAAAACCGCCCCACGCTCAATAATAACCTCTCTTTCCTCTGGTTATATAACAAAAGAGACCCCAGAGATAATAGGTAATACAACAGATGGGTATTCTGTAGATAAAGTAGTCCTCTCTTACACAGATTATAATATGGAGACACTGCAATGCGGAGAGACTTGGACAGAACTAAAAACAATAGAGAATCAAAACAACGAAATAGTTCCCTTCGATTGGTCATATAACGAATGGACTTTAGGAGACGGTTTCTATTGTATAAAAGTCTCCGCTACAGATATTGCAGGAAATATAGAACAAGATACATATATATCTTCTCTTACATATGATAGTACACCACCATCAATTACTGTATTTAATATAGATTCAGGTACACTCAATATATCTGCAAATGATCTGTTATCAGGTACAGATAAAATCCAAGTAAGTACTGGAAATGAGGTATGGAAAGATTACACCCCAGGAATGAATATAAACGATCTAATAGGTACTCAACCAGGTACATATACAATATATGTAAAAGTAACAGATAAAGCAGGAAATACAACAGAAGATTCTATGGAATATACAATACCACAACCAGCACCAGCACCAACACAAATACCAGCTACAACGGGAGGAGCAGTATTAGGAGCTACTACAACAACTACAACTAAAACTACTACTAAAGGTATAACTAAAACAACATCCCCTATATCTACTACACAAACAGAAGAAATATTAGAAACAACCTCAATAGAAGAACCATCTGTATTAGGTGAAAGATGTGAAAATAAAAAGAAAGTATCAGGAAATGTATATTTAGATAAAAATAAAGATAATGAAATGAATGAAAATGAAGAAGGAATTAAAGATATAACACTAACAATACAATATACAGATGAAGAAGGAAATATAAAAACAGAAGAAGAAGTTAATACAGATGAAAAAGGATATTGGGAAACACAATTATGCAGTGGAAAGTATAATATAGTTGTAAAAGAAGACACATTACCTCAGAATATAGAAGTAGCAGAAGTATTATCACTTACAGTATCTGATAATGAGAAAGAAACCATATTTAATATACAAGCATTAGATACAAGAAACTTCTGGCAAAAATACTGGTACTTAATAGTAGGAGGTTTAGCAATAATAGTTATTGGTTATTCATCTATAAAGAATAGAAAGAAAGAAGAGATATAACTAAGAAGGTAGAGTAGGTAATAGAAGGGAGAGTTAAGCTCTCCCTTTTTATTTATATCTTAAATGGATTACTATAGGATTATATGGTAAAATATGTATATGGAAACAGAACAACATTACATAGTAGACGCATTAGCACAAGATATCCCATCTGAATATCTTACAGAGTGTGGTGTTACAGATACCCGTCTTATTAAAATACATACCAAAAATGAAAATAATATAATAATCAGACCACCATCATTTGAACCAAGGAAAAGACTAGATTTCCCGAATGAATCATATACTGAAATTCAAGGAAATTTTAAATATCTACTTGGAGAACTTCAAGAATTTGATATAAAAATACCACAATATAATATGTTTGTATCAGAAATACATACATCAGAGGGAAGAAAGGGACAAGGTTTATGCATTGCATCTGAATATATAACTGGAAAATGTCTCCCTATGGAAAATTCAAATGGTCTTTGGGATACAAACGAATCTCTTTTCTATTCAAATATGAATAAATGGTTAACCAGTTTAACTCAATATATAGCATATAAATATCTAGCAAAAGATGAAAGCCCAAAGTTCCTAACTGACATTACAAGGCCTATACAGTTTGTATATGCATTTAATGATAAACAGATTTATTTAGTAGATCTGGATCCACTATATGGGAATATATTAAATAAAGATGGAAGTATAAGTGAAAGATACTTAGTTTGCTTAACAACACTCAATTCTGTTAAAAATAAATATTTTAACAAAGGATACAAAGAAAATTATATTGATAAAAATTGGGGAAAAGAAGCTGAAAGAAATATTAAGAATCTATTAACAAAAACAGATATACAAGAAAGAATACCCAATAATCAACAATCACAATTAATTATTAATAACCTTCTTAAAAGGATTTAAGCTATTCTTGTCATTAAAGTATAATTCCAATATAATTGGAATAGAATGAACGATATTAAAAAAGTAACAATATACAATACCCCCCAAAGAAAAAAAGTAACCCTAATACCATATGAAAAAGGAAAAATTAAAATGTATAGCTGTGGACCAACAGTATACAACACAGTACATATAGGGAATCTAAGATCTCTTGTTAACTTCGATGTAGTATCAAGAGCACTTAGATATCTAGGATATGATTTAAAAAGAGTAGTAAACTTTACAGATGTAGGACATATGTCTTCTGATTCTGATTTTGGAGAAGACAAAGTAGAAAGACAAGCAGTAAGAGAAGAAACAGACCCAATATCAATTGCAAATAAATATATATCACATGTAGTAGACAGCTTTAGAAAATTAAATGTACTCAATCCAAATGGAACACCAATTCAAAAAGATATTAATGTCCCAGATATGACTAAAGAGAAATGGACTCAGCTAGGATGGGCAAGAGCAACAGACTATATACAAGAAATGATTGATTTTATTAAAAGAATAGAAGCAAATGGACATACATATGAAACAGAGCAGGCAGTATATTTTGATATATCAACATTCCCTGCATATTATGAATTCTTTGGACAAAGCCTTGAAGAAAAACAAGTAGCAGTAAGAGAAGAAGTAAAAGAAGACCAAGACAAAAGAAATCCTGCTGACTTTGTACTATGGATGAAAAGATATGGAAAATACAAAAACCATATGATGCA
>Ga0208825_1002109_pt1 | contig 13745 bp, 12 predicted proteins | sample AD_UKC113_MetaG_FD_184450 | JGI IMG/M metagenome (GOLD analysis project Ga0208825, IMG submission 184450) | Active sludge microbial communities of municipal wastewater-treating anaerobic digesters from Hong Kong - AD_UKC113_MetaG (SPAdes)... | ecosystem: Engineered > Bioreactor > Anaerobic >...
CTCTGTCAGAGTTTGGGTCGAAGCTGTCAGGCCAACCGAGTCCGCTAAATTTAAGTAAGTACCGGGATATGGAAAAGCTGTCCTGGGTAGCTGACCCGGCGAAAATTAAAAAAGAATTGGGTTTTGAGACGGCCTGGCCTTTTGCCCGGGCTATGGAAGTGACCATTAACTGGTATATAGCTAATGGCTGGCTTTAAGCCTGATAAATAAAAATAAAAGAAAGGATAAGTCTAAATGGAGAGAAGAACGGTCATATCCGGCCTGGGTTTTTATGTTCCTCCCAAAGTGGTAACTAACTTCGACCTGGAAAAAATGATGAATACTTCCGATGAATGGATCAGGGAGCGTACCGGTATTTTAGAGCGGCACTGGGCTGAACCAGGGGTCGGCACCTCTGACCTGGCCTACCAGGCTGCCCTTCAAGCTATAGAAAATGCCGGTATAGACAAAAACGAAATTGATTTCATTGTCGCCGCTACTCTTTCCCCTGATCACTATTTCCCGGGCATTGGCTTGATGGTTCAGGCTAAACTGGGGCTAAAAGAAATTGGTGCTCTGGATATCCGTGACCAGTGTTCCGGCTTTCTTTATGCCCTATCGGTAGCTGATCAATATCTCCGGACCGGGACTTATAAAAAGATATTACTGGTAGCTGCTGAGCTCCAGTCAGCTAACCTTGATTTTTCTGACGAAGGAAGAGATATGTCCGTGCTTTTTGGCGACGGAGGAGCAGCTCTGATCCTTGAAGCTAATGATTCAGGCGACGGGCGGGGGCTGCTGGGCTGCTTCCTTTTTTCTGATGGCCGGTTCGTTAACGAGCTCTGGATGGATAAACCCTCCTCGCTGGATAATCCAACCTTTCAACTCGAATTTTTTCACCAGGGAAAGTTCTTTCCCCGGATGAACGGCCGGGCAGTCTTTAAAAATGCCTGCGAGAAAATGCCTCAGGCTGTTCTTTATGGACTGCAGCAGCTTGGTTTAACTGTGGCTGATATAGATTATTTGATTCCTCATCAGGCCAACGACCGGATTTCTCAGATGGTTGGCCGCGGCCTTAAGCTGCCTGAAGAAAAAGTCATACGCAACATTCAACGTTATGGTAATACTACCGCTGCCTCTATACCCATCGCTCTGACCGAAGCCGTCCAGAACGGCTTGATAAAAAAGGGTAACCTGCTGGCCCTGACAGCCTTTGGCTCCGGTTTTACCTGGGGATCAGCTTTCCTTAGATGGTAAAAAATGTTTAAAAAAGGAAAAATTCAATTTATAATTGATATTTAAAGCCTGATTGTGGTAGGATTTTTCGGGATTAAAAGACTTATTCTTTATAAATCAGGAGGTAAAGATAATGAAAAAAACAAGACTTACTGTCTTAAGCCTGATCGTTATCTTTCTGCTTTTCAGCCTGGGCAACTTGTTTGCTCAGAATAACGAGGACAGCAAATTTCAGAAGCTTCTCGAAAATTATCTGGACGAATACTGGAAGTTTTACCCAACGGCGGCTACTCTGGCAGGTTACTATAAATATAATGATAAACTGGAAGATCCAAGTTCAGGCAACGTTGACAGAAGAGATGAAACTCTCAAAAAGTTCAATGGTGATATGATCAAAATCGACCGGTCGAAACTTTCGGCTGAGAATCAGCAAGCTTTGAACATTCTTTTTGATCAGCTTGATCTGGAATTTGTTAAGCTGGAAAATACTGTCCCCTGGGAATATAACCCTCTTTTTTACAACGAGATCATCATCAACAGCGTTCAGGCCCTGCTGACCAAAGACTTTGCTCCAATTGATACCAGAATTAAGAGCGCGACCGAAAGAGTAAAGCTTATCCCGGGTCTAATCAAGAGAGCCAAAAGTGACTTAAAAACACCGGCCCAGGCTTATACCGAAGCAGCTATCAAACAAATTGGCCATATCATTGATTTTTACCGGAATGACGTGGCTGGACTGATAGCCAGCGCCTCTGACGCTAATAAGCAGCTTCTTCTGGCTGAAGTGAACAGGCTGATTCCAGTTCTGGAAGACTACCGGCAGTATCTTAAAAGCGATCTCTTACCTAAATCCACCGGGAATTTCCGTTTACAGGATGCTCACCGGCGGATGATTCAAAGGTTATCAGGGGCGGCCCTCAGCCAGGAAGAATTGATCAGCCGGGCCACCAGGGAAGTCAAAGACATCCGGAATGAGATGCTGACAGTCTGCTACCCCCTCCACAAAATAATGTACCCCGATGTTGACATCGACAAATTGCAGGGTGAGCCTGATACTCTTATTAACAGGATAGTCAAGGACATTTTTGATAAGATAAAAAATTTTCACCCCACAGCTGAAAATTTCGTCCCTGAGGTAGTAGCCGCAGCCGATCGGGTGAAAAAGTTCGGTCAGGATACCAAGCTTTTCCCTGTTCCGGCCGAAAATCTTAACCTTAAACCCATGCCGCCCTATTTTTCTGGTTTAAGCTTTACCCGGCTGGTTGGCCCTGGAGCTTATGATAACCAGGGAAGCTATTCGCTGGAAATTATGTCTATCCCGTCTGATTGGGCACCGGAAAAGATTCAAGGTTTCCTGGAAGAATACAATAATTTCGAGCTGGAAGTCATGGCTGCTCAGAATGTTTTCCCCGGGACTTTTGTCCCCCTGGTCAGTACCAGAAAATCAGGCAGTCTGATGACCAAACTATTCCCTAATATGGCCCTGACTCTTGGCTGGCCTCTCTACCTGGAAGAGAATCTTATTACTTCTGGATATGGCGATTATGACCTGAGACTCAGGCTGGCTCAGCTCAAAATGATGCTCAAGAATGTGATGGATTTTATCATTGACCTTAATATTCACCAGGGCGGGATGACCAAAGACCAGGTGATGAGATATCTGACCGTGACCGGTTTCCAGAGTGAAGCTGAAGCTGAAAGAAAGTGGGATTATTTAGTCCTCAATCCAGGCATGGGAGCTCTTCCCTATATCGGCTTGCAGGAAATCCTTGACCTTGAAAAGGATGTACAAAGAACTAAAGGCCAGGCTTTTAACAAAGCTGAATTTATTACCAAACTCATTTCCAACTCAGCTTTACCCCCTTCTTTGCTAAGAAACCTGGTCACTCAATAAGGAAACATTTTAAAGGGGAGAGAAGATTTATTTCTCTCCCCCTTTTTCTGTGCGGCCCTGGTCTGAAGTCCGGATAAGGAAACTCGAAACTGAAAGCAGTTAGATAGAAGAGACCTGTCAAATGTCTGAACAGGCAGCCTTGATTTTAGTTGATTCTCATGCCCATTTAGATCTGCCAGACTTTGGGGCCGACCGGGATGAGGTTATCGAGAGAGCCGGAAAGAGCGGAGTTAAATATATTCTCTGCCCGCTGGATATATCTTCCCGGGAGAGCCTTGGCCAGGGCTTCAAACTTAAGGAACAAAGAAATAACATTTATTTAGCAGCCGGACTTCATCCCCATGATGCTAAGAGGCTGAGGCCTGACCATTTTGTTCAGATCAAAGAAATGGCTGCAGCCAGTGAGATAGTGGCCATTGGTGAAATTGGGCTTGATTTTCATTACAATTTTTCCCCTCCCGATAAACAGCTTGAGGCCTTCAGTCAGCAACTGGCTTTAGCTTCAGAGTTAAAACTTCCAGTCATTATTCACAGCCGGGAAGCTGCCAGCCAGATAATTGAAATCATAAAATCTCTGCCTTATTCAGGTGGCGGTATTCTTCACTGTTTCAGTGAAGACTGGCCGCAAGCCAAAGCCATGGTTGACCTTGGTTTTCTGGTCTCTTTTTCTGGCATTCTGACTTATGAACGGGCAGCCGGGGTTCAGGAAGCAGCTCGCCGCCTGCCTCTGGATGTCCTGCTGGTTGAAACCGATTCGCCCTATCTCACCCCCTACCCGGATAAAAAGATGGCTAAGCGAAACGAGCCAGCTTTCGTCGTGACCACAGCCAGAAAATTGGCCGGCTTGAAAAATCTCTCACTCGACCAGGTGGCCGAGGCTACCTCCGCGAATTTCTTCCGTTTCTTCCGGTTGAAAAAGACCGGCTCAGATGTTAAGATTTAACCAACTTTTCTGACTGAAGACTAAGAATGATCAAAAGTTATACTCTTTCTCCGAATCGTAAATCCGAATCAGATGCCTCTTTAGTGTCAATCTTCGCTCCCGTCAGAAGCGAATTACAAGCAGTTGAAAATCAGTTGCTTGGCTGGTCAAAAGCCTCCAGCCAGTCTCTGAGAGCCATGGCCAGACAGACTATCTCCAGGCCTGGAAAGTTGATACGTCCAGGGCTATTCCTGCTCATAACCGGCCACTTTGGCTACCAGGAGAAGGACAGAATTGAAACTGCCGCTACCATCGAAGCCATTCATGCGGCCAGCCTGATTCACGACGATATCATAGACGGTTCGGCTCTCCGCCGGGGAAAAGCCACCGCCTTAAAGGCCTTTGGCCCGGAATTCAGCCTGTTATTTGGAGATTATCTTTTTATAAAATCCATTGCCCGGGCTCTCGATTTTAAAAACAAAAAGATTGCCAGAATTCTGGCTGAGGCCAGTGGCCAGATGATCGAAGGTGAAATTGAGGAGCTGAGCCAGAGTTATAATTTAAAAATAAGCGAAAATACTTACTTCAAAATAATCTGCCAGAAAACGGCCAGCTTATTTCAGGCTATAGGCGAACTGGCTGCTGAGTTAGCCGGGGTTCCACCAGACCTGAGCCAGGAGTTAAAAGCCTATGGTTTCAACCTCGGACTGGTTTATCAGATAGTGGATGATTTGCTGGACCTTCAAGGTGATTCAGACGAAACCGGTAAGGCGCGTTTTTCTGACTGGCAGGAAGGCCGGATTACCCTGCCGGTGATCAGGGCCTTAAAAACCTGGCCGGAAAAACAAAAAAAGGCAGCAGCCAGCTGGCTAAAAAAAGAGAAGAAAGAGCAGAAACTGCCGGCTGATAGCTTTAATAATTTCCTGTCTGAATTGGAGAAAAGCGGAGCCATCAGCTCAAGTTTCAGGACAGCAGACAAGCTGGCTGATAAAGCTAAAAATTATCTGGCCAAACTGGAGACCAGTCCCTACCGGGAATCCTTAGTTAAACTGGTAGATTTTGTACTTAAAAGGAAAAACTAACTACCAGGATAGCGGCCAGAGGCGAAGATGATTGAAATTGAAGTTAAGCTTAAGGTCCCGGATCTCAAAACCACCAGGCAGAAACTGCTTGAACTGGGCTGTCAGATAGTTCGTGATTTTTACCGTGAGTGGAATACCCTCTACGATTTTCCGGATGGGCGGCTGGCCAGGCAGCAGGAAGCTTTAAGGCTGAGGCTGGCTGGCCAGAAGGCCTTCATTACTTATAAAGGCCCACCCCAGAAATCCAGATCATTCAAAATAAGAGAAGAATTTGAGTCGGAAATAAAAAGTATTAAAGATTTTAAAAAAATTCTAAAAAAGTTAGGGCTGAGGCCGGTTTTTGAATACCGCAAAAAAAGAATGCTGGCCCGTTTTGACCGGGTTAGAATCACTCTGGATGAATCGGAGGTCGGCTGTTTTTTAGAGCTGGAAGGCAAGAGAAGCGATATTGTCAGACTGGCTGAAAAACTGGGTTATAGCCGGCGGGATTTTATCAAATCAGATTATGTTCAGATGATAATGGCCAAACGGCAGAAAGCTCACTCGTCATGATCATCTGATTGACCTTCGTCTTCTATTTCATCTTCTTCGATTTCAAATTCATCGTCCAGCTCTTCCAGGTCCTCCGCCCCAATTTCTTCTTCCTCCGGTTCAGCTAAATCATGCTCTTCAGCCGGAACCTCTGTTTCTGTTTCAGCCGCTTCGAGTGGCAGGGCTTCAGTCAGGATAACTTCTTCGTGGCCTGCTTCTTCAGGCTTATAAGGCAGAATCTCATACTGAACGGCACCAGACCTGACTTCTTCTTCGGCCACCCTGATCTGGTTTTTATATTTAGATCTTATCTTAGGCCGCTCACCTTTAAGCAGTTGCTTGGCTCTTTGAGCAGCCACAATGACAAACCGGAATTTGCTATCGAAGGTGTTCTGTTCCAAAGATAATCTCTCCTTCTTCGGTCATCCTTTCAAATAATAAGTAAAAATAGCAGATTTTTCTTTAAATTTCAAGAGAGACTGCTCTCAAGAAAAATCCCTGAATAGAGGAGACAGATCTTTTGGCCCGAGAAACTTACGGCCGAAACTTTTGAATTTTTTATTGACAGCCCTATTGACCTGTGTTAAAGAAACTAAAGTTATATCCGGGATTATATAACAACCTGATAAGACAGGCTTATTTGCTTACAGAGGAGAAGCTGTGATGGAACTTTTCCTGAATAATCTGGCGAGCTGGCTGGATAAGACAGCCACTAACATCTGGACAATTATGGTCCCGATTTTATTCGGGGTTGGTTTGATCCTGAGTATTAGAGTCGGCTTTATTCAATTCACTAAGCTGGGAACGGCTTTCAAAGTAATGTTCAGCCGCCGCTCAAGAAAAGGCGGCGGGGAAGGAGACGTCTCCCCATTTGCAGCTGTTTCCACTGCCCTGGCGGCCACCGTCGGTAATGGAAATATTGCCGGCGTAGCCACCGCTCTCTACTGGGGAGGGCCAGGGGCCATTTTCTGGATGTGGATCTGTGGTTTTCTGGGAATGGGAACCAAGTTCTCAGAAGCCTTTCTGGGAGTTCTCTACCGGGAAAAATATCCGGATGGAACAATTGCCGGCGGCCCGATGTACTACATCAAAAACGGCCTGAATAAAACTAAATTTGCCGTTTTTCTGGCTGGCTTTTTTGCTGTCTGCGGAGCTTTTGCCGCCCTTTTCGGCACCGGTAACATGATGCAGAGTAATCAGATGTCTTTAGCTTTTAAAACTCAGTTTGGAATCTCCCCCATCATAAGTGGGGCAGTAATCACTTTTTTCGTAGGCCTGGTAATTATCGGTGGAATCAAGAGAATAGGAGCGGTAGCCGAGCGATTGGTTCCGGCCATGATTGTTCTTTATCTGGGAGCCGGGATCATTGTCCTGATAGATAACGCTGGTGCCTTACCAGAAACTTTCAAGTTAATTTTCCAATTAGCCTTCACTCCGGCGGCCGCCACCGGTGGATTTGTTGGCGCAACAATTAAACAGGCTATTCAGTTTGGCGCCAGGCGTGGCATTCTCTCCAATGAAGCTGGCCTGGGCAGCGCCCCCATCGCCCATGCTGCAGCCCAAACCCCCAGTCCGCTTCACCAGGGCCTGATCGGCGTCATGGAAGTATTCATTGATACCATTGTCGTCTGCACTTTTACTGGAATAATTAATATCTCTTCCGGCGTCTGGACCAGTGGAGTATCCGGCTCAGCTATGACGGTCTCGGCCTTTTCCAAGACCCTGCCGCATATAGGCGGAATCATTGTTGCTGTTTGTTCCTTTCTTTTTGGTTATACGACCATTGTCGGCTGGTGCTACTATGGCGAGCAGTGCCTCAAGTACCTGTTTGGCCTCAAGGTTACCATGCCTTACCGGATTGTTTTCATTGTCCTGACCTTTATCGGAGCGGTTGTCTCCATCGAAATTGTTTTTTTCATGGGCGATATTGCCAACGCTTTTATGGCCTTGCCCAACCTGATAGGTCTCCTCTTGCTGTCAGGAGTCCTGGCCCGTAAAGTTAAAGAAATGAAGAAACGTTATCCCAACCTTTTAGAATAGTCTGAAAGTTTAACAACGGGACAGAATTAGGAAGAGAAAAGAAAGCGGTCAGTATTCTTTAATAATATCGTCTTCAGTTTCAAAACGGCCGTCGGAGCCGGCCGAGCGCAGGCGAAAACTGCTGTCAGAAACTTTTTCGTATCTTATCTCATGTCCCCAGCCATCGGTCAGACTCAAACCGGCTGACCTGGCGCCTGGCCATTCTTTTAGTGATTCAGGTGCTTCCCGGCCGCTTTCTGCCATCCATTCGATAAGAGCCCGCAACAGCGACTCGAGATTGGCCGTGGTTAACTCACCCCTGGTCTCATTGAAATGAGAAATTTCTTCTTCAACTGGAGCTTTTTTCTCGGTTCTCAAAAAATAGGCAAAATAGATAATGACCACAGCCAGTAACAGAATGGCCAGAGCACCTTTTCCCTTCACTTCTACCTCGAGAAAAGAATTGACCCGTGAAGGACTCGAACCTTCAACCCGCGGATTAAGAGTCCGCTGCTCTACCAATTGAGCTAACGGGCCAAAATTATTTTTAAGTTTAGATTAGAGCCATTTAATTGTCAACTCAGCAACTATGGGTGGCCTCAACCAAAAATGTTCAGGAAAACGGTGATCAAAAGAGCATTGGTAAAATCAATAAAGAAGGCACCAACCATCGGCACGACCAGAAAAGCCCGGGGAGCTCGTCCATATTTATCCACCAGGACTTTCATATTGGCCATGGCATTTGCAGTCGTCCCCATCATAAAGCCGCAAAAGCCGCTGCTCATGACAGCCGACTCATAATCTCGCCCCATCAGTCTGAACACCGGTCCAAGGCAGAGCAAAGCTATTAAGATGACCTGCCCCACCAGAACAATGATCAGCGGCAGGACAAGGCCAGCCAGTTCCCAGAGTTTTAGGGTCATCAGGGCTATAACCAGGAAGAGTGAGAGCGATACGTGACCAAGTTCGTCCATCGTCTTCTGAGAAAGACCGATGAGGCCGGTCAGATCGTCCAGATTGCGGATGATGGCTGCCACAAACATCGCCCCGATATAGGCAGGAAGGGTAAAGTGGAGGGCGGCGAAGCCCTGGCTTAGCCAGGATCCAATCCACATGGCCACCAGCAGCACGACTGTATTCTTAAGAAGGATGTAAGCTCCCCTGTCCTCTCCGGACGGTGCAGCCTCCTTTTCTCCCAGGGCAGCTGCTTCAACTAGGTCCTCGGTTGTGGGGACAGAGATGTCCCGGGGTTTGGCAGCTGGCTTACGCAGCTTGTGTCGTTCGATTAAAAAGGTGCCAAGCGGCCCACCGACTAATCCCCCGCTAATGATTCCAAACATGGCTGCCGCCACGGCGATGGTAGCTGCCCCCGTCACCCCGGCTTTTTCAAACAGGGGGGCAAAGGCCAGACCTGTGGCTGGACCTCCGGTCAGGGTTACCGAACCTGCCAGCACGCCAAACAGTGGCTTTAAGCCCAGCAGGGCAGCCAGGCCCACACCCAGGACATTCTGGAAGATGGCGGCTACCGTGGCAATGATGAAAAAAAGGAGAACCTGAGGACCTCCAACCTTGAGAAGCCGCAGACTGGCTCCGAAACCTATGGTGGTGAAGAAAGCGATCATCAGGGGGTCTCTGAGCGTCGTATCAAAGGTGAACAGGCTAAGTCCATAATGCCGGGCGATAAGAGTGGCTAAAGCCACCAACAAGCCCCCGACCACTGGCGCAGGAATGTTATAACGTGACAGAGGCTTGATCCACCGGCATAGTCCATAGCCGAGAAAAAGAATGATACCAGCAAAGGCTACTGTATCAACAAGGTTAAGATGCAACATGGTCTATCCTTTGTTTTAAACTGAGTCACTCCGGGTCTGGCTCCGGCGTTTCCAGATAAGATAGGCAGGAATGCCAACCACTATCAAGACCGCACCAACTACCTCTTGTTCTCTTCTGCTCACAGGCCTGACGCCCTCCTTGAAAAAGAAATTACTCATAGACACTTTGACTGCAAGGCCGGTAATGTAAGGTAGGACCAGAACCTGGTGCAGCTTGTAAATTGGGGGACAAACAGAAATACTTAAAGCGTTAGACTCTGGCATGGGCATATTATAAGTATATTGCCAGCCTTTTAGAAAGAATTTTAAACAAATCAGATTGCTTTTAATTTATTGCTGAATTTTTTCCTTTAATGAGTATAATCATCATCTTAAGATAACCATTTTTAATCTGGAGGAAAGATGCCCAAAATAATTAAACAAAGTCAGAAGAATCTTAGATCCTTGATAATTCTGGCTGGCTTGTTCTTTTTCTTGCAGTTAGTTTCCCTGCCCTTATTACTTCTTTCTCAAGACAGACTGAAAACTTACCCGAATTATGACCGGTATGAGAAGTTGCTGAAAGAAATGCGCGAGGTGGCCAAACTCGGCTCTGTCCGAGTTACCTGGAAAGACGAAGGTCAGGCTCTGGAGTTTGTCCGCGATGGCCAGCAATGGCGTTATGACCTCAGAACAAAAAAACTGACTAAAATCGGCGAGGCCAAGGAACAGCCACCGATGGCTTTTGCTCGTCGGGCGGGGATGCCCGAACGCGGCCGACAATTTACCAGTGCCGAATCTCCTGATAAAAAATACAAGGCGGTCTATCGCGACCGGAATCTCTACTTAGTTGACCAAACCACCAAAGAAGAAATAGCCATAACGACCGATGGTTCAGATAAGACCAGAGTTAAATACGGCACCGCTTCCTGGGTTTATGGCGAAGAATTGGACCAGACAACTGCCATGTGGTGGTCACCTGACAGTCAGCAAATTGCCTTTTACCGGTTTGACGAAAAGGAAGTGCCAGATTACTACCTTCAGCTTGACCAGACCAAGCTCTACAGCAAGATGGACATTGAGCCTTACCCCAAATCTGGCCAGCCCAATCCAGTGGTTGACCTAATGGTTTATGACCTGAGGAGTAAAAAGATAACGACTCTTGATGTCCGTCAGGGACAGCCATTTTCCAACGAAGTTGTCGGCCATTATATTTACGGGATTAACTGGACCAAAGATGGCCGTGAGCTTCTTTTCTTCCGGGCAAACCGGCGGCAAAATATAACCGAACTGGCCGCGGCCGATCCAGCTACTGGGAAAACCAGGGTGGTCATCCGGGAAGAATGGCCAACAGGCTGGGCAGAAAATTCGCCAGCCATTACCTGGCTCAAAGATGGACGGCGCTTTATCCTGGTTTCAGAAAGAACTGGCTATAAAAACCTTTATCTTTATGATTTGAGTGGAAAACTTCTGGCCACTCTGACCAGCCATCCCTTTGAGGTTGGCGGCGTTTTGGCCGTCGATGAGAAAGCAGGGCTGGTTTATTATACGGCCAGAAGCGGCGATAATCCGATGAAGCTCCAGCTTCACCGCGTCTCCTTCGCCGGCAAAAATGACCGGCGGCTGACCGACCCGGCTTTTAATCACATGATTGATATGTCGCCTGACTGCAAGTATTATGTTGATATCGCCCAAACGCATGATATTCCTCCGGTCACCAGGCTCTATTCTGTTTCTGGCAAATTAATTACTGAACTGGCTAAATCCGACCTCAGCCGGTTTGAAACCCTTGGTTTGAAGAAGGCTGAACTTTTCACCTTTAAAGCGGCTGACGGGCAGACCGATTTATATGGACTGCTGCAATTCCCTTCTAACTTCGATCCGGGCAAAAAATATCCCTTGCTGGTCAGTGTCTATGCCGGTCCAGCCACTAATGGCGCCCGTGAAACATTTACTGTGCCAAGTCCGATCACTGAACTTGGCTTTCTGGTGGCCAGCCTAGATTCCCGCAGTGCGGCCGGGGTGGGTAAGAAATCCCTCGACTCCATTTATTTGAAGCTGGGAACAGTTGAAATAGACGACCAGGCAGCCGGAGTTAAAGCTCTCAGTCAAAGACCATATGTTGATGGCAGCCGGGCCGGGATTTTTGGAACTTCTTATGGCGGCTATGCTTCCATCATGTCGATCTTACGGCATCCGGATGTTTTCGCTGCAGCCAGTGCTTCTTCCCCGGTAACCGGCTGGGAACATTATGACAGCATTTACACCGAGCGTTATATGTGGATTCCAGAAGAGAATAAGGAAGGCTATAAGAACGGTAATGCTCTGACCTATGTGAACAATCTAAAGGGGCGGTTATTGATATATTATGGAACAGCGGATAATAATGTTCACCCGAATAATGCTATGCAATTTATTCAAGCTCTCCAGAAAGCCGGGAAAAGCTTTGAAGTTCAGGTCGGACCAGACATGGGTCACACCAGCGTTCGCCAGGAAAGGATGATGGAATTTTTCATTGAAAATTTAATCCTTAACAGGTAAGGACATAAATCATAAATGGGGTCTGGCCGACAAAATTGTTGGCCCGACCCCATTTCACCATTTCACTAAAATCACCCCTAAAATCACCCCCGGCGACCATTGTCTCCTTAATCTTAAGTCCATAATCTGCTAATAGGAGGCAGAGACAGACAGCTCTCAGGTGAGGCGCAAGCTTATTAATTTTCTTGCTTTTTATTTAACAACTGGGATAAAATTAGGCCAAAAGATGAGCGGGCAGGGAAAAACAGGGATAAAAAGGATGGAAAACAAAGGATTCACTTTTATTGAGATTATTGTTGTACTGGGTATAATCGGGATAATTCTGGCTGCTTCCTATCCAAGCATTCTAAACGTTCTGGAGGTCAGAGCTCTGGAAAGTTCAGCCAGGGAACTCCTGACCACCCTGGAAGCGGCCCGTTATACGGCCGTTAATGATAAAGTTAACTGCCGAGTCCGCTTTTTTCAAGAAGACAACCAGTGGAGATATATGGTCGAGGTAGAAGAAGGCGGACTAACCGGGACGAACCCCTCCTTTACCTGGAAGCCTGTGCCTAAGTTCATCAAAAAAACTCTTCCTCCAAAATTTAATCCTCAGATTGATTTACCCGAGACAAATAGACAAATAGTTTTTTCTCCGCTGGGGATAATAGCTAACTATAATTTTACCACTCCTCAGAACTTTCAGATCATTCTCAAGAGCGATAAGCTTAAGAATTTGGCTCAGGATAATCAAAGAATAATTGTCATTTATGCTGGCGGCTCAATTGGCTATAAAAAGGCCAGGGGTTAAAGGAGCAGACTCCATGAAGCGAGCAATGGCAATAAAGATAGCAGCCAAAAAGACCCCGCTGAAAGCAGGGCTTAGAATGAATAAGGGCAAGAATAATAAAGACGACAGGGGCTTTACCCTTATAGAGACTATTATCAGCCTGGCTTTGGTGACGGTGGTTTTTGTCAGCCTGGCCCAGCTTTTTACTCTCAGCATCATGCAGAATTTAAGGTCGCATGAAATCAGCAATGCCATCTTTCTGGCCCAGCAACAAATAGATTATCTAAGGACTTTGACTTCAGACGAGCTCACTGCCTTTCCAAATAGTGAGATCGGCGAAAGCGAAGATGAAAATATAGATATTAATGCTGATGGGACAATAGACTTCAGGAGAATTACCAGAGTCCAGCCTTCAGCCTCGGTAATGGCTGGCTTTGATGTTATGATCCTGGTTTTCCCTCCCGCTTATCAGGATACGGCTGCCAATAGCTTAATAGAAAACCCAGAAAAATATAAAGCTCGAGCTTATATCCATACTATTGTCTCCCGTTAGAAAAGCTTAATTGAGGCCTGAATGGCAGGTGAATCATGAGAGAAAAAAGACGAAAAGATAAGGCAAAATCAAATAGACAAAGGGACTTCAAAATTTTATTTTTTGACTCAAAAAAATGGAAAAACCCGGCCGGTTTTACCTTGATTGAACTTATTGTTTCGTCAGCCATCATGCTGGTGGTAATAGTCGGTGCATTGGCTCTTTATTCCCGCAGCAATCAGATTTCAGTTGACCAGGAGCAGTACGCCGAGCTTCAGCACGATGTCCGCTCAGCTATGTACTTGATGTCGAGGGATTTGAGGATGGCTGGCGTCGGGTTGCCACCGGAATTTGGTATGTATGCTTTAGAGGGTTTTAACAATGAAGACCAGGGGACTGAGGTTGATCCTGACCGCTTGATTATCCTGG
>Ga0208825_1002110_pt1 | contig 13744 bp, 11 predicted proteins | sample AD_UKC113_MetaG_FD_184450 | JGI IMG/M metagenome (GOLD analysis project Ga0208825, IMG submission 184450) | Active sludge microbial communities of municipal wastewater-treating anaerobic digesters from Hong Kong - AD_UKC113_MetaG (SPAdes)... | ecosystem: Engineered > Bioreactor > Anaerobic >...
TTTGTAAAAGGCAGCGTAATCGCGTGGGGATTTCTCAGTGATTGTTCTATAGTACTGAATGCACCGCTCAGCTTTCCCTGATTGAAGCCATACATACGATCGGTATCCGTCGGTTAGTAAACGTTCAGGATACCCAAGTTTGATTGCCGTTTCATAATTGAGGAGAGCTTCTTCGTACATTTTGGCATTATGGTTGGATAGACCGAGAACAAAAGACATCCAAGGATTTTTTGGATCGAGAATAAGACCTTTCTTTGCGTATTGAATGGCGTCGGTCTGTCTATTTTGCATCAATGCAATATATGCCTGTTCCTGATAAAGAAGGGATATTGAAGGCTCTGAGAGAGCTATATTGTCAAGGAGAATTTTTGCATCCTTCACCTTGTTTGAAAGTCGAAGCGATTTTGCCTGCAACAGCCTTGTCATCATATCATTTGGTGAGCAAGAGAGCGCTTTCTGAAGATTTTGAGCAGCGCTCGTTACATACTGTGGATCGCCTTCGAGTTCATAGAGTTGATAGTAAAATTGCGCTGCATCGCGAGACGCATAGCAAAATGTTTGATCGTTCATAAAAGCAGCTTCACAGAGTCGCCCACAACGTTGAAGAATATCGGTGTTCATCGTTGGTACCAGACTTAACGCAAACAAATATCGAATTGCTGCATCCGAAGAATTTGTCCAGCGGATATTTGGCATCGGCGCTTTAATACCAATGGCATCGTCAATATTTCTTAAAATTTTAGAACGCATCTCGCCAATGTTAGTAGCTGTAACCGCCGTTGTAAATGAATTTACGATTGTAGAATCGTGTGCATCAATGAGCTTGAATGAAATTGTGTAAGAAGAGTCGATGATTGATGTAGAACCAACAAGGAGATAACGCACATTTAGAAATCGTGCAAGGGGAAGTACATTATCTCCGCTTCGCTCGAACAGCATTGTTGTTGTTGGATTCAATACCGTTGAGCCTTTTTGCGATGCAAAATCGTACGAAAGAAGGTATGGAAGCGCCTTATTGATTGGGGATTGAGACGCTCGAGCCGTTTCTCCGTTCAACGGTAAAATTGCGATGGATTTTGTCGAAGGGAAAATATTATCGCGGAAATAAATTATAATACCAAGAACAATGACAATACCAAATGCTATAAGAATAGACTTCCATGGAATGGTGAAACTCTTGTGCGTTGGTTCCTTGACTTTCCTTGCTTGTTGTTTTCGTTTTTCATCAAGCCTATTTCGTAATTGTTCTAATCGCCACTGTCGATCCCTCTCTTCCTTTTGAGTTGCCTGAAGTCTCAGGCGCTCGCTTCGTTTTTCTTCAGCAGTACGAATTTCTTCTTCGAGTTGTCTTGCGGCATAGTGGTTCGGATCGATATGATATATTTCTCGAATTGTGTATCGCGCCTCCTGAAGCTCTTCTTTTTGGATGTGATTCCGTACTTTTGTCAATAAATCGCTAATTTTTTGTTGCGTTGGATCGAGGAATGTATTTTCCTGTTGTTGTGTCTCTTTCGATACTTGTTCTTTTTTATATCGCTGTTCTTCGATGTAGAGAAGAATCTGCTGGGCTTCAACATGGAGAGGCTCTAATTCAAATATTTTATTAAGCTCACTCTCTGATTCTCCTAACTTTCCTTCATTAAGGAATTGTTTTGCTCGATTCAAACGTTCATGGATTTCACGCGCTTTTGGTTCCATGAGCGATGCATACGACGTCTGAGTTTGTGCAGAAGGAGAATCCGATCTTCTTGCCTCGATCATCTCCAGCGTTTTCTCAGCTTCATCAAGATTCCCATGCTTCATGTGAGCTTCAGCTTTTTGATAGAGTTCGTCTAATGCTTTTTTATGTTCTTCTTCTTTCTGTTTTTGTTCCTGTATCGACTGGCGACGAATCTCTTCAACCCTTTGTGCTTCTTTAGCTTCTTCTTCTCGTTTATGAATCGCCTGGTCGATGCTATGTCGCTCATGGAATAGTGTAGCGCTCTTCGATGGAGCGCTCAATTCTGGAATTGAATCCATGAGCACCTCAAAAATTTCTATCGGGTCTGGAATGTTCTTTAATTTTAACTTTCCTAAGCTGTAAACGTTTAGCGGAATGGTATTCTTTACTTGCTGATAGACATCGCTGGATATGAGAATGCGGTTTGGTTCAGCTAATGCTTCGATGAGCGATGCGATTTGAATAGCATCTCCAACTATTTCGTTATTCTGTACTAAAACATCACCGGTGTGAATGCCAATACGAATTTCAATGTGCGAAGAAGCATCACGATCTTTATTATAACTCCAGAGTCGTTGTTGCGCCTCAAGGGCGCATTGAACTGCGTTCACGGAGCTGCTAAAATCAATTGTATAAAAATCTCCAACTGACTTTACCATCTTTCCGCTGAATCGGAGCGTCAATATTCCCATGAGCCCTTCGTACGCCTTCAGCAATGATAGAGCTTTTTCTTTGTTTTCATTCATCTTCTGGGAAAAAGAATGAATGTCGGAAATCATGATTGCAGCTAATTTTCGTGGAGATACAGATGCATATTCAGCCATAAACGCTCTCTCTTGTCATTTAGAATTCACTACTTAAATCTAAAATAGCTCCCAATGCAATGAATGTCAACACAAAGTGAGAGAACTTTTGATAATATTTTTTCTCATGTAATTTGTAGAAAATAGATTTTTCCGCGGGAATATTCATTCTGTTGAAATTGATGGAATTTTAGCTTCTACTTGACAAACGCGGAGGCGCACAGAAGGTCAGCAAACTGGTAACGATTAAAGAAGGTACAGAAGACGAAACCAGAGTTCGCGGATTCCTTTGCCCTTTGACGATCGAAGGCAATCCTGAACTCATCAAACTTGCATACGATTCAGGGCTTGGAGAAAAAGGAAGCATGGGATTTGGAATGCTGGAGGTCGCTTGATGAGTTGTCAAAATAGTGGATAGTGGAATCGAGACGTTGAAATTTCAAATATCTGCAAAAGTGGAAGCAATGTTTTGTATTGCTTCAGATGGAAAAGCTAATTATTTCTGTGAATTTAGAAGGTGGAGGACTTCTTCCATATCGGCTGGGAGTTGAGAGTTGAATTGAACAAACTTGTGTGTTACAGGATGTTGGAAGCCAAGCGTTTTTGCGTGAAGCGCTTGACGTGAAATGTGTTTAAGGAGCTGAGAGGTGAATTGTAAATGTTTTCCTGTAATTCCGCCCCAGGCAGGATTTCTTCCGCCATAAGTTGGGTCGCCAAAGACGGGATGTCCAATGTGCGCAAGGTGTACACGAATCTGATGTGTGCGTCCTGTTTTCAAATGCAGACGGAGGAGAGTATGGTATTGCCAATTTTCTAATACTTCATATTCTGTAATTGCCTGTTTTCCATTTTCGACGACTGCTACTTTTTTTCGATCTTTTTTACTTCTTCCCAAATTTGCTTCGATAATTCCTTTTGGATTTTTGAATGCGCCCCACACAATTGCCCAGTACTCTCGTTCGATTGTGTGCGCTGAAAATTGTCTGGCGAGATAATGGTGCGCTGCATTATTTTTTGCTACAACAAGGAGTCCAGATGTATCTTTATCGAGTCGGTGGACGATTCCTGGTCTGAGTTCGGTATTCACAGTTGAAAGATTATTGCAATGGTAGAGGAGCGCATTGACGAGCGTTCCACTGTAATTTCCATACGCAGGATGGGTTACCATTCCAGCGGGTTTATTGACGATGAGTAAAACGTCATCTTCATAAACAATGTCGAGTGGAATGTTTTCTGGAACAGCTTCGATACGAGGCGGCTTAGGAATCGTAATTTCGATACAATCGTTTGGCGCAATTTGATAACTTGGCTTTACGGATTTTCCATTGACAAGAACATTTCCGTTTTCAATTGCTTCCTGGACTTTTGTCCGTGTTGCATTTTCTATTTGGTGTGCGAGATAAACATCGATGCGCTTTGGATGTTCCCCTTGTGGAACGGTGATTTGAAGCGAACGATGTTCTTCGCTGGTCATACGAAGGCAAAAGGTTATGCTAAGAGGCGTTTTGAGTTTGGTCGTTCTTCTCGGAAGGAGAGGTAAGTGAATCCGACGCTGAAAGCTCTTGATGCTGTTCTGGTTCGGGTGCTGTTTTGGAAACGGATTTGTATGTAAAGAGCATAAGAATAATGCCGACAGTAACAGAAGCATCTGCAATATTGAACACAGCCCAGCGATCTATGTGGTACCCAAAAAGGTTGATGTTGAAGAAATCTACATCAATAAAGTCTACTACGCGTCCGTGGAAGAGCGTCCCTTCTCCGAAGATGACGCCGTAGAATACGCGGTCGATGAAATTTCCAATTGCTCCTCCAAGAATCATTGCAAAAGGAAGTCTCTGGAGAAAAGGCGCTGAACGGATGGTGTAGAGATAATAGAACAACAAGCAAATGGCAACGGCGACCAGCAGAGTGAGTATCAGTCTGTTCGAGACTTCGATGCCAAAAGCCATTCCTGGATTTTCGATATAGGTGATTCGTAAGAAATCACAGAATACAGGGATATTCTGTCCGATGTACATTCCTTCGTGGTACAGGTTTGCCCACGGAATAGCAAATCCTTTGATGAGAAGTTTTGTTATTTGATCGATAAAAACGATTGAAAGTGTTACGTAGAGAATTCTCAAATTATCAGCGCTCCATTGTAAAACATTGCTCGATGCATTATTTCTTTTTCAGCTTGCACTGGACGCAGAGATGGGCATGGGGAACTGCTTCGAGTCGTTCCTTATCAATGAGGTTTCCACATTCCGTGCAGTAACCGTAGGTGCCATTCTCGATTCGTTTGAGAGCGTCGTCGAGATAATTAAGGAATTTGCCTTCTCGGGAAGCGAAGAGAAATGTCTTTTCACGCTCCATTGCATCGGTGCCTTGTTCCATATGGAGTGAGTAAGTGGAATTTTCGATTTCATATTGTCCTGTCGTTACATCCATCATTGTGGATTTGAGAGCTTCCAGTTCATCGAGAATTTCCTGACGACGTTCCATAATGATTTTTTTGAAATGTTCGAGATCATTTTTTGTGAAGCTCTTTTTGACCTCCTGACGGGGTTGTCTTGGAGTCGTGTGTTTCTTGCGACTTGTGTTCTGTTTTTTTACGGCAAGTTTTGTATTCTTTTTTATAACTTTATTTTTTTTGGGTTTTGCGGTGACTCGTTTTTTGGAGATTGTTTTTGTCGCTTTTTTTGATTTTGCCATAGTATTACTCCTGTTTGATTTATTCAAGTATAAGGCAATTCGTTTGCACAAATATACGCTATTTTTTCTTAACTACAATAGCAGTTTTCTCACCGTTTATATCTTCTTCAACTGCATTCATCGTAGCTGCCTGCTCCGATGTTATCGGAATAATATCGAGCGCGAGAGTTTCCTGTTTGATGTAATCTGCCATTCGGTTGAGCGCCTGTAATAGTTTTTCGCTCGAAGAATGATAGATTACAATGCGGTCGGTAACTTCGAGTCCATTATCTTTGCGGAGATTTTGTATGCGATTGACAAATTCACGCGCAAAACCTTCGTCAATGAGTTCAGGCGTAAGCGCGGTATCGAGTGCAACGGTAAATGAACTATCGGTTTCAACGAGCCAGCCTGGAATATCTTCGTGGATAATTTCGACGTCGGCTAAGTCAATTGTTATTGTTGTGTTCTCCACGACGAGCGTAAGCGAGCCATTTTGTTGCAACGATTTAATTTCTTCATTTGTGAGCTCTCGAATTCTTGATGCTATTTGTTGTACCTGCTTCCCAAATTTTGGTCCCAGAGTTTTGAAATTTGGTTTTGCTTTCTTCTTGATAATCGTTGTCTCATCCGTAACGTATTCGATTGACTTAACGTTGATTTCATCAAGGATGACATCTTTCATCTGTTCGATTTCAATGCGTTGAGTTTCATCAAGAATCGGAATGATAATTTTTTGAAGCGGCTGACGAACCTTGAGGTTTGCTTTCATTCTCATAGAACGAACGATACTTACAATGTGTATTGCTTGTTCCATTTTGTGCTCGAGTTCTGGATTGATAACATTTTCCTGAACTACCGGAAGCATTTCGAGATGAACTGATTCCTGTGAATGACCTGTATTTCCAGTAAGATTTTGATATAACTCTTCTGCGATGAACGGTGCAAATGGAGCAATCAGTTTTGAAATCGAAAGCAGGCATTCATGAAGCGTCTGATATGCGGCAATTTTATCTTTTCCATTTTCACTCTTCCAGAATCGTCGTCGGTTCCGCCGAACGTACCAGTTAGAGAGTTGGTCGATCGTAAAATCGCTGATCGCTCGCGCAGCCTTTGTAAGGTCGTATGCTTCTAAATATTCCGTAACAAGTTTTATGAGCGAGTTAAGTTCGGAGAGAATCCAGCGATCGATTTCGAGTCGCTCGTTGTATGGTACAAGAGATTCATCACCGGTAAACCCATCGACATTTGCATAGAGTGCAAAGAATGCATACGAGTTGAGCAGTGTGCTGAAAAACTTCCGTTGTACTTCGCCGACGCCTTCTTCATCGAAAAGCGTTGGTCGCCACACTGGACTTTGAGTGATAAGGTACCATCGTACTGAATCGGCGCCGTACTTCTGAATAAGCATGAACGGATCGACAGTGTTCTTCCGCGACTTCGACATTTTCTGTCCTTGCTTATCAAGGATCAGTTCGTTGACGAGTACATTCTTGAAAGCTGGCTTATCAAAGAGAAAAGTTCCAATTGCATGGAGCGTGTAGAACCATCCACGCGTTTGGTCAATGCCTTCCGAAATAAAATCGGCTGGGTAGGAACGTTCGAAAATTTCTTTATTCTCGAAAGGATAATGCCATTGGGCAAATGGCATCGAGCCGGAATCGAACCAGACATCAATAAGTTCAGGAGTTCGTTTCATAACGCCGCCGCACGAACACTGGAACGTAATCTGGTCAACATACGGTTTGTGGAGGTCGAGCGGTTCTGGAACATTCGAACCTGATTTTAATTCTTCGATGCTTCCGACGCAGCGTTGAGCGCCGCACTTTTCACAAATCCATATTGGTAATGGCGTTCCCCAAAATCGGTCGCGGGAGAGAGCCCAATCTTTATTTTCTTCTAACCAATTCCCAAATCTTCCAGCGCCAACTTCTTCTGGAATCCAATGGATGGATTTGTTGAGCTCGATCATCTTTTGAGCGTACTTTGTTGTGCGAATGTACCAGGATTCTCGTGCGTAGTAGAGAAGAGGCGATGAGCATCGCCAGCAATGCGGATAACTGTGGAGATGTTGCTCTTTTTTGAGAAGTACGCCTCGCTTCTTCAAATCTGCAATAATCTCTGCATCGGCATCTTTGACGAACTTACCGGCGAAGTCAGTAACTTCGCTATTGAATGCGCCTGATGTATTGACAGGGTGAATTGTTGGAAGGTGATATTTCTGTCCAACTTGATAATCATCTTCGCCGTAGGCTGGCGCAATGTGGACAATGCCAGAGCCATCGTCTGTGGTAACGAACTCTGCTGAAACGACATACCATCCTTTTTCTTTTACCTGGTGGTATGAGTAAAGTCGCTCGTACTCTTTTCCAACAAGTGCAGAACCTTTGAAGCGTTCGAGAATTGTATACTCGCCATCAAGTACCGAGAGGCGCGCCTCGGCAAGGATGAGGTTGTGATGATGGTATTCAACTTTTACGTAGTCAATATCGGGATGAACCGCAAGCGCTACGTTCGAAATCAGCGTCCACGGCGTTGTTGTCCACACAAGGAAGTAGGTATTTTCTTCTCCCTTTACTTTGAAAAGAACATACACCGAAGGATCTTTTACATCTTTATATCCTAAAGATACTTCGTGCGAGGAAAGAGGCGTTTCGCATCGAGGGCAGTATGGTTGAATTTTATATCCTTTGTAGATGTAACCTTTTTCAAAGTACTGTTTGAGAGCCCACCAGATTGATTCGATGTAGTTGTTCTCGAAAGTTATATAAGGATGCTCGAGATCGACCCAATATCCCATCGAACGCGTCATTTCTTCCCAATCCGATTTGTACTTCCACACTGACTTCTTACATTCCTCATTGAATTTTTCGATGCCAAAATCAATAATTTCGGATTTGTGTTTTATACCGAGATTTTTTTCGACTTCGATTTCGACTGGTAATCCGTGGGTATCCCAGCCCGCTTTGCGTGGCACCTGAAATCCTGTCATCGTTTTATAGCGACAGACAATATCTTTGAGCGTGCGCGCCATAACATGGTGAATGCCGGGTTTGCCATTTGCAGTTGGAGGTCCTTCGTAAAAGGTAAATTGTGGTTTTCCACTCCGTGTTGTAATACTTTTCTTGAAAATATTATTCGATTCCCAAAACTGAAGTATCGAGGTCTCAAGTTCGTGGTAATTGATCTTATCTGTCAGTTGTTTAAACATAGTTTATTCTGAATAGTTGTGGATTACTATAGACTGAAATTGATATTATTTCTTTCCCAAAAAACTTATGAGCCAAAAAATTGCGCTCACAATGATACTGATGAGTAAACATGTGGCAAGGGGGATGTACACCACATAGTTTTCTTTTTTGATTGTAATATCGCCTGGCAATTTCCCTAAGAAAGGAATTTTTGGCGCTGCAATGAGCGCTATTCCAACGATTGAAAGAATAACGCCAATTGAAAGTACTATTTTGCCAAGATGATCCATTCTGTTTATGCTCTGTGTTATATTCTATGGATAACCTCTTTCATTATGGCTGTCATTTTACGTTCTGCCTGTTCTGCTGCTTGTAGAATTTCTTTCAGTTTTGCTGGAACCAGTACGTCGGGAGAGCATTCATCGGTCAAAATCGAAAAGCCAAGTACCTTCATTCCCATATGAATAGCAACAATATCCTCTGGAACTGTTGACATTCCAACCGCATCGGCGCCGATGGTTCGAAGGAAACGATACTCTGCACGAGTTTCGAAATTGGGGCCAATCATTGCAACATATACGCCTTTTTGAATTTGGATTTTAAGATCTAGAGCCACCTCTCCGGTGAGTGCAATGAGATCTCGACTGTAGGGTTCGGACATATCGGGGAATCGTGGTCCAAGTTCGTCATCGTTTGGGCCGATAAGAGGATTATCACCGAGGAGATTGATATGGTCGGTGATAACCATGATGTCGCCCTTTTTGAAAAGTGGATTTAAAGCTCCAGCGGCGTTCGAGACGAGAAGCGTATTGACTCCGAGAAATTTAAGTACTCGAACCGGGAACGTTACCTGCTGAAGAGTGTAGCCTTCATACTTGTGAAATCGTCCTTGAAGTGCAATAACCTGTTTGCCAGCAAGTCTGCCGATAATTAGTTTTCCATGATGCGATTCTACCGTTGAAAGAGGAAAGTGAGGAATATCAGCGTAATCAATTTCACAATCGACGCGCATTTCTCGTACAAGTCCTCCCAAACCTGTACCAAGGATTATTCCAATGTTTGATGTTATTCGCGTACGATCGTGGATGTACTCTACGGCTTCGTTGATATTCTTTCTTAGTTCTGAAATTACTTGGCTTTGCGGTTTCATTGGTCCAGATGCAGATGCTTTTGCCTTGCTCATAATTTTTTTAGCACCTCCTCGATGTCCAACTGTTCCTTGCCTGTGCCTTTGGAAGTATCTTTTTCACCTTCTTCATCGTCGAGTTCGATTGCACGGAGTAAGTCGATTTCCGATGTAAGGAGCACCTTTAATTTACTGATGATGCTTTCTTTCCGTGCTTTCAAGGTTGTAATTTCTTCCTTGACGCGTGAAAAATCTAATCTTGCTTTTTCAAGTATTTGAGATGCTTTGAGCTCAGCTTCTTTTATAATCAATTCAGCTTCTTTCTTGCAATTCTCAATAGATTTGCCGGTTGTCTCTTGCGCCTGCATCAGCGTCTGCTGAAGAGTCTTCTCGATGTTCTTATAGTCTGAGAGCTGGGTCTCGAGTTCAATAATTTGATCTTTGTATTCTTTATTGAGTCGAGTTAACTCTTCCATCTCATTGGAAATCATCTCTAAAAAGGTATCGACCTCAACGGTGTCGTAGCCTCGCATTACCTTCTTAAATTGCTGTCGTTTTATTTCGAGTGGTGTGATTTTCATAGATAACCTCTTTTATGATTGTGGCTGAATGCGTTCTCCGAAAATTGCAGTTCCTATCCTCAGTAATGTTGCACCTTCTTCAATTGCAATTGGATAGTCGAAGGACATTCCCATTGAAAGATGTTCCATCGAAATATGTTCTATCCCAAGAGAACGAATTTCGGTCTGAAGCTGTCGAAGAATTCGAAATGAAGAACGAGATGCTTCAGGATCATCGGCTAAAGGTCCCATCGTCATTAAACCAAGTACGCGAATGTTATCGAGCATAGCTAATTCTTTTACAAGCGATGCTGTTTGCTCTGGCTTGACGCCATACTTTGTTGGTTCGTTCGTTGCATGAACTTCGATAAGCGCATCCTGTACTTTGCCAAGTTTTTCGGCTCGTTTGTTGATTTCTTTTCCGAGTTCAATATCATCAACTGTGTGGATAAGATGCATCGCATCAATAATAAATTTTACTTTGTTTGATTGAAGATGTCCAACAAAGTGCCATTGCAGGGGAATATCTTTGAGTTCCTGATATTTTGTTCTGAATTCCTGAACATAATTTTCGCCAAAATTTGTAATTCCTGCCTTCCATGCCTCTCGAATTGCAGAAGAGTCCCAAGTCTTTGATACGGCTACAATTTGTATATCCTGAGGATTCCGATTGCACCGTTTGCATATTTCGACAATGTTTTCCTGTAAATTTTTAATGTTTTCAGTTATCATATCCTTACTTAGAATAAAGTAATATACTCGAACATTGAGCGAAAATCAATGAAACCAACGGGATAGAATTTTGCGCTGACAATGATGGAATTGTGTAGAGTTGATTAAATCCAGATTATGCAATAAAGGTAGAAATAGAAGTGTAAGATGAAGTCAGATGATAAAATAGGTGAAAGAATTACACATCCCGAGCCCCTCTACAAGAGGGGAATTTTGTAGCGTGGCTTCGATATGAGCTATCGCTCACCTCAGCCACCGTCGAGGAATCGGTTGCCGAGGTGCGGCATATCGAGGCAACAGTCTTTTCTAGGTTCTAAAGTATAATCTGGATTAAAGATTCTGAAATGAGAGCAGTTCAGGAATAGTGTTGATATGATGCCGCTTTTCAAGATAGGATAGGTACTTGATAAGTACGAGTGAAGTTGCATAAGCATCGCCGGAGGCGCGATGTCTTGCTGGAATTGCTATTCCTAAAGCCGAAGCTACCTGTCCAAGTGATTTGCTCGGAAGGTGAGGAACAAGACGTCTGCTGAGTTTTACAGTGCAGAGAGTTTGATTCTCGAGATGAATATTTCGTTCTCGTTCCGCTGTTTGAGTTACGAATCCCCAGTCGAATGGCGCATTATGCGCAACAAAAATCCCATCGCCGAGAAATTCCACGATTGCCGGTACAACTTCTCGTGCAGTTGGAGCCGATCGAACCATAAGTGTATCGATGCCGGTGATTCTTGTTATTTCCAGGGGAACTGGCACGAGTGGATTGACAAGGGTGGTGAATTCATCGACAAGTTTGCCGTTTTGCACTTTCACCATTGCAATTTCGGTAATCCTGTCATTGACCGGGCTTAACCCTGTCGTTTCGACGTCGACAACAACAAACGATGTATGTTGTATATCTTCTATGGATTCCATAGTCTCATCGTTTTTAAATATCGGAAAAAATTATTTTTCATGCATTAGGATTTTTTGGAGAGCGTAATTCCTGGTCTTTTATATTGAAGCTCATAAAGTTTTCTGTAGATACCATTGAGAGCAAGTAATTCATTGTGAGAGCCTTCCTCTCGCAGTTCTCCTTTATGGAAGACCAGTATTCTATCTGCGTGTTGAATAGTGGAAAGCCGATGCGCAATGACAATGGACGTTCGTCCTTTTAACATCTTACGAATCGCTTTTTGAATGAGCTGTTCCGATTCTGTATCGATGTTCGAAGTTGCTTCGTCGAGTACAAGGATGCGTGGATTATGCGCCAGCGCTCGTGCAAATGCAATGAGTTGTTTCTGTCCTACGGAGAGAGTTGCGCCTCGCTCTTTGACGATGGTATCGTATTGATTTGGCAATTGTTCAATGAAGGAGTGAATGCCAACGAGTCGAGCCGCAGCCTGAATGCGCTCGAAAGGAATTTCTTCATTACCGAGACTGATATTGTCCCGAATTGTGCCGGAGAAGAGAAAGACATCCTGAGGAACTACAGTGATCTGCTTTCGGATTTCGTGCGGATGAATTTCCTTGATGGGAATACCGTCGAGGAGAATTTCACCACGTTGAACATCGTAGAATCTGGTAAGAAGATTCATGAGTGTTGTCTTGCCTGCGCCTGTATGTCCAACAATTGCTACGGTGCGCCCATGTTCGATTTTGAATGAAACATTCTTCAGCACCCAGTCAGGATTGCCGGCGGAATCTGCGCCATAAGCGAACCAAACATTTCTGAATTCGACATCGCCAATTGATTGTGCGAGCGTCTTTGGTTTGTCTGGAATGGCGATAGTGGTTTTATCATCGAGGAGGAGAAAAATGCGTTCGGAAGAAGCCATTGCTGTTTGAAGGATATTATATTTTTCGGATAAATCACGGATTGGGCGCCAGAACATTTCGTTGTACTGAACAAAAGCCATCACGATGCCAAGAGAAATAGTTCCGTCGAAGGCTTTCAATCCTGAATACCAGAGAAGCAATCCAACTGCAATCGCGCCGATGAGGTCGACACAGGGATAGAAAATAGCATAGTAGAAAATTGATTTTATGTTTGCATCTCTGTGAGCCGCATTAATTTTTGAAAATTGATTGAAGGCATGTTTTTCTTTTGTAAAGAGTTGATCGACAAGCATTCCGGAAATGTGTTCCTGCATAAATGCATTGATTCGAGCAATCTGAATGCGCACGTTTCTATAGGTTTCCCGTACTTTTTTACGGAAGAGAAATGTGCCGTAAACGAGAAAAGGTATTACGCTGAATGTAACAAGCGCAAGCTGCCAGTGCATGGTGAACATGAAGTAAAGTAATCCAAGAATTGTAAACAGATCGCTAAAAGCCATTACGATGCCAGAGGAGAACATTTCGTTGAGCACCTCGACGTCGTCTGTTACACGAGTAATGAGTCTGCCGAGTGGATTCTTATCGAAGAAAGATAGAGCTCGTTGCTGAAGGTGGTGGTAAATTTCTTTTCGCATATCAAAGATAGCATGTTGTCCAATCCATTGCGTAAGATATGCGTTGAAGTACTGAGCAATACCGCGAACGAGCATGACAATTGCAAGGAGTACAATTGTGATGAGTAATCCATGGATATCTTTCTGTGCAATGTTTTTATCTACAGCAAATCGAGTGAACGCAGGTCGTACAGCTTCGAGTGCGCTTGTAACAAGGCTCAGTATGATTCCGAGAATGACATACCATCGATATGGACGCAAATATTTCAAGAGGCGTCGCATAAGGCGAGAATCATAGGCTTTTCCGAGTACTTCTTCTTCGTGCATACAGTTGAGTTAGAGTGTCTCCAGTTCTTCTTCCAATAATTGTCTTTTGTATAAATCGGCATAAATGCCATTGAGGGCAAGAAGCTCTTCGTGATTTCCTCGCTCTTGAATTGTTCCTTTTTCGAGAACAAGAATTAAATCAACATCCTTCACGGTCGAAATACGATGACTGATGAGAATGCT
>Ga0208825_1002112_pt1 | contig 13741 bp, 11 predicted proteins | sample AD_UKC113_MetaG_FD_184450 | JGI IMG/M metagenome (GOLD analysis project Ga0208825, IMG submission 184450) | Active sludge microbial communities of municipal wastewater-treating anaerobic digesters from Hong Kong - AD_UKC113_MetaG (SPAdes)... | ecosystem: Engineered > Bioreactor > Anaerobic >...
ACGCCACGAATCGCAGATTTGAAAGTGAACAGGAAAGTCAATGAAATCAACGATCTACCAACACCACCTCCGCGCCAGTGCTAGCTTTTCGTACCGTCACTTATTGCACTGAAAACGAGGAGACCCCGTGCTGGAGGCCGCCGAAGCGGCGGCGCGGGATTTGCCGGAGTCGGGTGAAGCGCTTTTCGACACCTTGCGGGGCATGGAAACCGATGCGCTGCTGGGCTTGCTTGCCGTGGAAGTGGCGCGCGCCTATGACGTGTTTTCAAGCGAGCCGAGCCGAAGCGCAACCCACGGGTTTGACCTGGCGGCAGGCATCGAACGCGCCTTGGGTGTGGACATGGCCGATTGGTGGGAGCCGACGCCAGATGGCTACCTGAATCATGTGAGCAAGGCCAAGATGATGGAAGCGGTATCGCAGGCCTGCGGGGTGGCAGCGGCGCAGCCACTGGCGCCCATGAAAAAGGCGGACGCGGCGGCGGCAGCTGCGGCGGCTTTGACCGGCAAGCGCTGGTTGCCTTCAACCTTGCGTGCTTACCGGCCGGATCAGGCATCCAACGGCCCGATCGAGGACGGAACGGACTGAGGGAGCCTGCCGCAGCCTACGGGCTGCGGCGCTCACCAGACGCGCCATGACCGGCCAATCGTGGACCGAGGACTTCGGCTTTTTCTTTCTATCCCCCCGCGGTACGTGGCGCCGCGCCGGGTACGGCACGCCAGGGCGGCGGGCCGGGGAGTGCGGCGCGGCCTATGTCCGTCGTTTGCAAGACGAGGGCTGGCTGATCGGGCGTTTCGCGTCCGCGAAACGCCGAGAAGGCGGCCTTCTTGAACATCGGTCAAATGTCAAAGGTTTTCATTGACGTTTAACCGCGCGTATTGCACAATTCGGGCTTCTGGGCGAGCTTGGGAGCGTAGCGAGGAGCATTATGAAGATTCTGGCGATTGCGAACCAAAAGGGCGGGGTGGGCAAGAGCACCCTGGCCGTCCATCTCGCCTATGCGGCGCGGGAAGCGGGTTTGCGGGTGCTGCTGGTGGACATGGACAAGCAGGGCAGCTTGTCGCTGTCCTTTCCAATGGTCGAGGGCGCTGCGGCCGGCATGGTGGCGTCGCAGCTGTACGGCGGCGCCGCCGTGGCGCCGCCCGAGCGCATCGAGGCGGGCCTGTCGATCATCCGTGCCGACAACGCGCTGCTGTCCATCGACCGCGCGGAAAACGAAGTGATCCGTGAGCCTGGCCAGGCGCTGCGCGATCTGGACGCTGACTTCGACCTCTGCATCATCGACACGCCGCCACTGCTGGGCGTGCGGCTGATGGCTTCGCTGGCGGCGGCGGACTATGTGGTGACACCGGTTTCGGTTGGACTGTACGAGCTGGCCGGGGTGGGCGACCTGTTGCGCACCATTCATGTGGTGCGCACCCAAGGCTTCAATCCGCGCCTGAAACACATCGGCATCCTGCCGATCAAGACCAATACCCGAAGCAGCGAGGAACGTGCCGGACTCGACGCGCTGAGACAGCTCTACGGCGACGTGATCCTGAAGTCCATGCTGCCCGAGCGCGCTGCCGTGCGCAAGGCGGTGGCCCTGCGCCGGCCGGTGTGGCAAAGCACCAAGGGGCAAGGCCATTTGCTGGCGGGCCACGAGTGGCGCGCCGCTTGCAGCGAGATTCTTGGAAGGATGGGAACCCGATGAGCAAGACCAAACCCGCAGCAGCTGGCGCGTTCGCCGCCGCCACCGCCGCGCTGGGCGCCGGCGTTGACGCGATCTTCGACCAGGATGGACCGCTGGTGTCCGAGCTGATGCTCGACATGATCGACGTGAGCGAACAGGTTCGCTCGGAATTCGAGGACGAGGACAACACCTTGAAGGAGCTGGCGGAAAGCATAGCGGCCCACGGCATCCTGCAGCCGATTCTGGTTCGCCCGCGCGGGCACCGGTATCAGCTGGTGGCGGGCGAGCGGCGCTACCGCGCGTCCAGGCTGGCAGGCAAACCCTCGATCCCGGCCTACATCCGTGAAATCTCGGACGCCGAGTTCGAGGACATGCAGTTCGCCGAGAACATCCAGCGCAAGAACCTGACGCAACTGGAGCAGGCACGGCGGCTGCAGCGCGACTACGAGGCCTTGGGCGGCAACCTGGGCAAGCTGGCGGCCAAGCACAACAAGGGCAAGCCGTGGCTGTCCCGAATGCTTGGGCTGCTGGAATTGCCGGAGCAGGCGGCCCGCATGATCGGCGAGAACATTTCGGCGGACGTGGACCTGATCAACACCGTCAAGCAGGTCGAGAAGGCCGACAAACAGGCTGCCAAGGACTTGGTCGATCAGCTCAAGGCGACGCGAGGGCAGACGGACGCGCGCGCCACGGCGCGCGCCGCGCGCGATGCGGTCAAGCCAGTGAAGCAGGGGACGTCGAAAGGGCAGACGCCAACCGTGGCGACGGCCAGGAGCCGGGATCATGAGGCGCCCGGCGTGGTTTCGCACGCTCAGGCCAATCGGGTGCTCGACAAGGTGTGGAGTCAGATCGAGCGCGGCCGCGAAGCCGAAACCATCCTGGCGGCCTTGAATGCAATGGAAACCGAAGTGCTGACGGCTCGGTCGCGCGCCGAGTTCAATCGTGCGCGCAAGCAGCCGGAGGGGCTGCCAAGGGCCATTGTTGAAGGCTTGCGGGACGGGACGTTTGCGGCCAGCGGGCGCGGCGCCGTGGTGCTCGGGGCATTCTTGCTGGGAGCGGTTTCGGCCACGGGCAGGGATTTCCGCCTGGACAAGGTGTTGAACTGCGTGCGCGCGTGAGCGCGAGCCAATAGAAACCCGATATGACCCAGCGGCTGCAAATCACGGTGGAGGTGCCGGCGGAACGGCGCAGCGCGTTCGAGCGCATGTACCTCGACTTCATGACGGGGGAGTCGCCGCACACGCGTGAAGCGCGCGCCCTGAAAACCCGCGCGCGCGACGTGCAGGAGCGCGGCGTCGAATCGTTGCAGGCCTTGTACGAAATCGCGCAGGGGCACAGTGGCCAATGCCGGTACGTGGCGCGGTTTCTGGCCGGGCTTTACAACGGTGTGCGGTTTCCGTTCGACTTGACCGACTTGCGGGCGCTTGATGAGGCAATTTTTGAGCACTGCCTGGCTGTGCTGCGCATGGATGCGCGGCCCGCAAAGGAGGTGCATGAATATTTTCCCGATGGCGGCCACAAATGGGAGGCGATGATCGCGCGCTGGGGCCTGGACAAGGAGCAGGTGACACGGGCGCGTGAACTGCTCCGAGAGGCCGGCGAACGGTGACGGCGATGCGACGAGAGCAGGCGTTGATGCCGGCGGCGAAGTTCAATGCCGTGGCGGCGCTGGAGCCCTTGCTGAAACCGGCGCAACGCGAGGCTGCGCGACTGGTGCTGGTCGAGGGTTGTTCGCAGGCCGAGGCGGGCCGGCGGGTTGGATTCACCCGCCAGAACGTGCATGTCCAAGTCAGGCGCGTGCAGGTTCTGGCCAGGACGTTCGAGTTGGCGAAAGCGGCGGAGCAGGATTGCCCGACACCAGGCGCGACCCTTCCGTGAAAGGAAAACCCATGGCGAAGAAAAATGGCGAAGTGACTTCGGATGAGACCCTGAACAAGACACTTGGCGCGGGCGAACCGGTATCCCTCGACTACCGCACCGGCGCGCCCATGCCGAAATGGGTGCGCGACGTCATTGACGAGTCGTTTGCGATCGAGGCCGAGGATGCCAGGAAGGCCGGCGCGATGGGCTTCATGGCGCGCGCGCTGGTGAACGCCACTTTGCCTTACAAGGACCCCAAGAGTCCGATCTTCGAGCGGCGCAATGGGCAATACGTATTGCGCATGATGGGCGGCAACGACAACGGCTTGCCCTATGGCGTGTATCCGAGGCTGCTGATGAGCTGGATCACCACCGAGGCCGTGCGCACCCAGTCGCCGGAGCTGGAGTTGGGTGAAAGCCTCAGCGCCTTCCTGCGGGATGTGCTGGGCATTCAACGCGGTGGCGGCAAGCGGGGGCCGAATGCGCGGGTCTCGGAGCAGATGGAGCGGCTGTTTTCCACGCTCATTACCGCGACCTACACGGGCGATCGGGGGCGTTCGTTCAGCTTGCGCAACGTGCTGATCGTCGATGAGGCCTCTCTTGACAAGGAAACCGCGCAGTTGCTGGACGAGGCCAGCGGCGCGCCCGCTCCGCGCCTGTCGGCGCCAGCCGAACCCGAGGATTCAGACGTCAAGGATGACGACAACCGCCTCTGGACGCCGCAGGAACGCGAAGTGGCCGGGCGCTGGAAGTCGCGCGTCGTGCTCAGTTCGCGGTTTTTCCAGGAGATCATCGAACGGCCCGTTCCAATCGATTTGCGCGCGTATCGGGCCTTGCGCGGCTCGCCGGTGGCGATGGATCTCTACACCTGGATGACCTACCGCATGAGCTACATCGAGCGCTCCACGCGGCCGGTGCCGTGGGAAGCGCTGATGCTGCAATTCGGCTCCGACTACGCGGTCGATCCGAACGATCCAAAGCGAGCGGTGCGCGAGTGGCGCAACAAGAGCTTCAAGCCCGCGCTGGCGGTGGTGCGCGAGATCTATCCAGAAGCGAACTTCGAAGTCATCGAGCGCGGCTTGATCCTGCACCCCTCCAAACCCCACGTGCCCTTGAGCAAGGGGCAAGGCGCGCTTTTCTGAGGCACCCCGCCCGCCGTGCAACGGTGATATTGACTCTCGCCAACCCCGCTCGGAGCCCTGTTCAGCTGCCTGCCGGCGGTTTCGGCGGAGCGTGATTCCTCCGCCAGAACTCCTCTTTCGGGATCAGTTTTCCGTGATATCTACTCTCGCTGGCAAATTCAATGGAATCAATGACTTGCTGACTTATCCGTGATATTGACTCTCGAAAAAGTGATATCTACTCTCGGGCAAGCAAAAGAAAACATGCGTAACACATTGATTTTTCATGAAATTTTGAGTTATCCACAGTCGCCCCTGTATCTTGCCTTTATCAATAACCTGTAGCAGCGGCCAGGGCGGTGGACAAGCCTCGCCCAACAGACATGCCCTCACCGCCTCTTGGGGGCTTCGCCCCCGCCGGCTCCTACGGCCCTACGGGCCTCCGCCCGCGCCTGCGGCGCCCCCGCCCGGCATCCCCCAATACCAGGGCTTCGCCCTCGCGCTACGCGCTCACCCACTCCAGTCCCCCGCAAGCGGGGGACAAACAGGACCCCCAGTCCGCGGGAGGCTGCGCCTCCCCTGTCTGCCTGTTGCGCCGCTACGCGGCTCCACGGCCCGGACTCGACCCCTCCGTGGGAGCTGCGCTCCCCCCGCTACGCGGCTCCCCCCTGCTGCTGTTTATCAGGAAGGGGGTGACCGTCGGGCTGGGGCCCGAATTGGCGTTCACCGTATGCTTGGAGCATGTGCAACCGCTACGAGACCCCCGAGGAACGCGAAATCGAGCGCGTCTGGCGCGTTGGCCGCGATCAGCCGGGCCGGTGGTGGGATGAGATCGTGTTTCCGCGTGGTCGAGGGGTTTTCATCCGGCGGGCGGTGAAGGATGCGAGCTACAGCCGCGAACTGGTGGCTGGCCAGTGGGGACTGATCCCGTGGTTCGCCAAGGCGGCCAAACTGAGCTACAGCACCAACAACGCCCGCAGCGAGGAGCTGGCGGCCAAGGCCACCTACAAACAGCCCTGGGCCAAGGGCCAGCGCTGCATCATCCCGGCCAGGTCGTTTGATGAGCCATGCTGGGAGACGGGAAGGAACGTCTGGTGGCGCTTTCGCCGGGCGGATGGCGAGCCGTGGGGGCTGGCCGGCTTGTGGAACACCTGGACGGACAAGGCCACGGGCGAGCTGCATGAGAGTTACACCATGCTGACCATGAACGCCGATCACCATCCGCTGATGCGGCGCATGCACAAGCCGGACCCGAAGTTGCCCGCAGACCAGCAGGACAAGCGGAGCGTGGTGCCGCTGCCACCGCAGGCATGGGATGATTGGCTGGCCGGGACGGTGCAGCAGGCGCAGGCTTTGTTCAAGCTGCCCGAAGCGGAGGCGTTTTCTGCGGAAAAACCGTGAAATTCCGTTATTTTTCCGTTAATTGAATCTATCGTCGGCCATCTTTTTAAAACACGCAAGATATGACCGCCCTTTCCGATCTGCTCGATACATACCGCAAGGCCGCTGCCAGTGAACGCGAGAAGGGCACCTACTTCGAAGAACTGATCGTTTGCTACCTGCGCAACGAGGCCACCTACAAGGATCTTTACGCGCAGGTCTGGCCCTATGGCGAATGGGCCGCCAGCCAAGGGCTGGATCGCAACGACGCCGGCATTGACCTGGTGGCTCAGACGTGCACCGGCGAGGTGCACGCCATCCAGTGCAAGCTGTATGCGCCCGAGTACCGGCTGCAGAAGGCCGACATCGACAGTTTTTTCACGGCTTCGGGCAAGAAGCCGTTCACCCACCGGCTGATCGTCAGCGCCACCAACCACTGGAGCGCCAACGCCGAGGATGCGTTGATTGACCAGCAACCGCCGGTCAGCAAGATCGACCTGAACGACCTGGAAAGCAGCCAGATCGATTGGGCGAAGTACCAACCCAGGCGGGCGCCGGCGCTGAAGGTGCAAAAGACGCTGCGATCACACCAACAAAGCGCCCTGAGGGCCGTGCTGGCGGGGTTTGAGCACGAATCCCGCGGCAAGCTGATCATGGCCTGCGGCACCGGCAAGACCTTCACCAGCCTGAAGATCGCCGAGGCCCAGGCTGGCGCCGGCAAGCGGGTGCTGTTTCTGGTGCCCAGCCTGGCGTTGCTGTCGCAGTCGCTGACCGAATGGACGCAGGAGAGCGCCACCCCCCTGCACAGCTTTGCCGTGTGCTCCGACACAGACGTGGGCAAGAAGCGCAAGGCCGACGACGACCAGGTGCAGACCTTCACCCATGAGCTGCGCTACCCGGCCACCACCGACTCGGCCCGCCTGGCTTCCGAGATGGCCAAACGCCACGATGGCGAGCACATGAGCGTGGTGTTCTCCACCTACCACTCGATCGACACCATCAGTCGGGCGCAGAAGGAACACGGCCTGCCGGCCTTTGACCTGATCGTGTGCGATGAGGCGCACCGAACCACCGGCGCCACCTTTGACGACCAGGACGAGAGCAACTTCGTCAAGGTGCATGACGCCGGTTTCATCCAGGCCGACAAGCGCCTGTACATGACGGCCACGCCGCGCATCTACGGCGACGGCGCCAAGGCCAGCGCCGAGCAGGGCAACGTGACCCTGTGCTCGATGGACGATCCCTTGCTCTACGGGCCCGAGCTGTACGTGATCAATTTTTCCGAGGCGGTGCGCCTGGGCCTGCTGTGCGACTACAAGGTGGTGGTGCTTTCCATCGAGGAAAGCCACGTCAGCCGCCGCATCCAGGACCTGCTCAAGAGCAATGATAACGAGCTGCGCGTCGATGATGCCGCCAAGATCGTCGGCTGCTGGAAGGCGCTGGCCAAGCAGGGCTTGCACGACGAGCTGATTGGCGATGGCCATCCGATGAAGCGGGCCGTGGCCTTCTGCCAGGTGATCGAGCACAAGCGCGGCAGCAAGGTGCACAAGGTGAGCTCCAAGCAGATTGCCACCATGTTCCAGGCCGTTGTCGACGCCTACCAGGAGAGCGAAACCGAGCTGGACGAGGCGCAGCAAGCGAGCGCGGCTTACACGCTGACGTGCGAGGCACGCCACGTGGACGGCAGCATGAATGCCAGCGAGAAGGAGGCGCACCTGAGCTGGCTCAAGGCCGATCCGCCGGACAACACCTGCCGTGTTCTGTCCAACGTGCGCTGCCTCTCCGAAGGCGTGGACGTCCCGGCGCTTGATGCCGTGTTGTTCCTGACTCCGCGCAACTCGCAGGTGGACGTGGTGCAGTCGGTCGGACGTGTGATGCGCAACGCGCCGGGCAAGAAGCGCGGCTATGTGGTGCTCCCGGTGGTGATTCCCGCCGGCGTGGAGCCGCATGAGGCCCTGAACGACAACAAGACCTACAAGGTGGTGTGGCAGGTGCTGCAGGCCCTGCGCTCGCACGATGACAAGTTCGACGCTCTGGTGAACAAGCTGGATCTCATCGGGCGCGATCCGGCCAAGATGGAAGTGATCGCCATCACCGACAAGGTGGAGAAGCGTCAGGCCACCAAGACCCCGGACAGTCCCGGCAAAAGCCGACGGAAGAACCAGGACGCTGGCCGCGACGGTTTCACCATCGGCGGCCCGGACACGCAGGGCCGGGCAAGCCAGGCCGAGCAACAGGGCAAGCTGCAGTTCGAAGTCGGCGAGGTCGAAAAGGCCATCTACGCCAAGCTGGTGCAAAAGGTCGGCAACCGCCACCACTGGGAAGACTGGGCCAACGACATTGCCAAGATCGCCCGCACCCATATCGACCGCATCCAGTGCATCCTGGACAACGAGGCCAACGCGCAGGAGCGGCAGGCATTTGCAGCGTTCGCGGCCGAACTGCGCGATGACCTGAACGGCAGCATCAGCGATGGCGAGATCGTCGAAATGCTGGCCCAGCACCTGATCACCAAGCCGGTGTTCGACGCGCTGTTTGCCGACTACAGCTTCGCCGAGCACAACCCCATGTCCCGGGCCATGCAGCGCGTGTTGGACGTCCTGCAGGAGCACCGCCTGGACAAGGAGGCCGACACGCTGCAACGCTTCTACGACAGCGTGAAGCTACGCGCCGAAGGCATTGACAGTGCCGCCGGCAAGCAGAAGATCGTGGTCGAGCTCTACGACAAGTTTTTCCGCAACGCTTTCCCGAAGATGTCCGAGCGTCTGGGGATCGTCTATACGCCGGTCGAGGTGGTGGACTTCATCCTGCACAGCGTCGATCACCTGCTTCAGAAGGAGTTCGGCCAGACCCTGGGCAGCAAAGGCGTTCACATCTTGGACCCCTTTACCGGGACCGGCACCTTCATCACCCGCTTGCTGCTGTCCGGCCTGATCACGCCCGAGCAGCTGGCGCACAAGTACCAGAGCGAAATTCACGCCAATGAAATCGTGCTGCTGGCCTACTACATCGCCGCCATCAACATTGAGGCCAGCTATCACAGCCTGGCCGGTGGTGACTACCTGCCCTTCGAGGGTATTTGCCTGACCGACACCTTCCAGATGTACGAGAAGGAAGACCTGGTCGATGCCCTACTGGTGGACAACAGCACGCGGCGCAAGCGGCAAAAGAAGCTGGATATCCGGGTGATCGTGGGGAACCCGCCTTACTCGATCGGACAGAAAAGCGAGAACGACAACAACGACAACGTCGAGTACCCGCAGCTGGACGGCCGCATCCGTTCCACCTACGCGGCGCGCTCGTCAGCGACCCTGGCCAAGGGCTTGTATGACAGCTACATCCGCGCCATTCGCTGGGCCTCAGACCGTGTGGGTAATGCCGGCATCGTGGGCTTTGTGACCAATGCAGGTTGGGTGGAAGCCAACACCGCTGACGGCTTGCGCCAGTGCCTGGCCGAGGAATTCTCCAGCATTTATGTGTTTCATCTGCGCGGTAACCAACGCACCAGTGGCGAGACTTCACGCAAGGAGGGCGGCAAGATTTTTGGAGGTGGAAGCCGTGCACCGATTGCCATTTCCTTGCTGGTCAAAAACCCGCAGGCGGCGGAGCACGGCCGCATCCACGTCCATGACATTGGCGACTACCTGAGCCGGGAAGAAAAGCTGGCCAGGATCGAGGACTATGCCAGCGTCGCCGGCATCACCGACTGGCAGGCCATCACACCGGATGGCCACGGCGACTGGCTGCGCCAGCGCGACGACAGCTTTGGCGAGTTTATCGTTCTCGGTGACAAGAAGGGGGACGGCCTGAAGCTGTTCGATAACTTCTCGCTGGGCGTGGTGACGAACCGGGATGCCTGGGCCTACAACGCCAGCAAAGACAAGCTGCAGGCCAACATGGGTCGGATGATTGACTTTTACAACGCCGAGGTAGCGCGCTTCAATCGCTCGCACGCAGGCTTGGACAAGAAGGCCAGGGATGCTGCGGTGGACAGCTTCATTGACACGAACCCGGAGCAAATCAGTTGGACGCACAACATCAAGCAGGAGCTGGCAAAGGGCAGGAACCTCACTAAGGAGCCAGCCAGCCTGACTCCGAGCTTGTATCGACCCTTCACCAAGCAGTGGCTCTACTACAACCGCGCATTCAATGAACGTGTGTATCAGATGCCGCGAATTTTCCCCGAGGCGGGGGTGGAGAACTTGGTGATTTGCGTTGCCGGAGTGGGCGCGAAATTCAGTTTCTGCTGTTTGATCACGGATACGTTGCCAAATCTAGGCATGGTGGACATCGGCGTCACCCAGTGCTTTCCTCTCTATCTCTACGACGAACAAGCAGAAGCCGAGGGCGAGACAAGCGACATGTTTGCCGGCGAGTTGCAGGCGCCGCGTACGGGGAACCACATTGATCGACACTCAACGAGTGGCATATCTGTGGACGAGCGGCTATGTCCCGGATTTGCGAACTTATCCGGGGTGGGAGACGCCCAACCCTCTGAGGATTGAGATTTGTCGAGGCGATTCGAGTATCGAGGTTGTAGCGCGCGACGTTTTGATGCTCACGAAGCTCAATTTCAATAGTTGCATCTACGGGGATGGGCTTCCCGTCACTCTTCGCTTCGCCGATGCAGTGGGGGAAATTCTGACCTCTGCACCTGATGTACCCAGTGCTCCGTTACCGTTTAGGCACTACATATAGGAATAGCAATGCAATCGAGACCTTAGTGTTGGCATCGACGGCATCCTGCAAGTCAACTGACTAGGGAGCAGTCAATAATTCGAACAGTCGATGAACACGAAGCGCTGGAACTAAAGACGGCTCAGACTCAATGACAGCAAAGCGGCGGAGTGCAGACGTCAAGTCTAGAGCCGCAAACGTCCGCATTCGCTGCATAGCAGTAATTGCATGCGGTCAACCTCCCACAGTGAAGGTCGAGGCAGTCACCGTTTCGCGTCCGCGAAACGGTCGCCTCAAGCTTTGAAAGCGCATTCTACGGGTCAATTGATACATTGATAACTGCACTTATCAATGCTGCGTTTTTACTTGCATTTTTCTGCCTCAAGGAGTAGAGTCGGTCCAACCAATTGATTGGTAAGGAGATTTCTTGGATGGGCAGCGGCGATGCCGCCTTGTTGCAGGGCCTCGACTGGCCGACCCGACACTCTTGTGATACAGTGAATGCACGTATTCAAACAAGGGATGCAGAGCATGGCCACTTCGATTCGCCTGGCGCCTGAAACCGAGCGAAGACTGGACTACCTTGCGGCCCAGACGGGGCGCACCAAGGCGTACTACCTGCGCGAGATCATCGAGCAGGGCATTGGGGACCTGGAGGACTACTACCTGGCGGCCGAGGTGCTGGAGCGTGTTCGCAAGGGGCAAGAGTCGGTGCACTCGGCGGCCGACGTGAGAAAAGACCTTGGCCTGGATGATTGAGTACGCCGACACGGCCAAAGGGCAGTTGCGCAAGCTGGACAAGCCGATGGCGCGGCGCATCGTGGACTTCATGGACGAGCGCATTGCGCTGCTGGAAGACCCGCGCAGCACGGGCAAGGCATTGACCGGCCCTTTGGGCGGTTTTTGGCGCTACCGCGTGGGGGACTGCCGGGTGATTTGCGACATTCAGGACGGCGCCTTGCGCGTGCTGGTGGTGCAGGTTGGCAACCGGCGCGAGATTTACCGCTAAGGATCGGTGATGCGTACCCTGGACGTTTCGTTGACCGTTCCTGCCGGTGGCCTGCCGCCTTGCTGACAGCGTATGGAGCCGATCCAGACACGCGGTTTCACCGACCTGGCCAAGCGGGCGGCCGAAGCCGCCGCGATTGACCTGGCCGAGCGCCATACCGAGCAGCTGCTGCGCGAGTACACCGCGCGCGCCGATACCCATGGTGGGCGCTACGTGTGCGCCGACACCTTCAAGGAGCTGCTGCCGGGCTACGGCGCATCGCGCGAGAGCCGCAATGCCCTCAACGGAGCGGTGCACAACGCCGCCGCCGTGCTGTCTTCGGAGCAGTTTCGGCGCTTGGTGGAGCAAGGGCCAGCGCCAGGCCGGGACACGGTGCTGTTCGTCACCGGCATTCCGGGCGCTGGCAAATCGTCCACCGTGGCCAGTGCCGTGGGAGGGGCGGCAGCGGTGGTGTTCGAGGGGCAACTGAGCCGGCCCGAGCCGGGCATGCAGAAGATTCAGCAGGCGCTGGACAAGGGGTTCAAGGTCGAAATCACGGTCGTTCACGTCGCGCCCGAGGTGGCCTTGGAACGCACGAATTTCCGCTTTCTTGATCCCAACAATGGTCGCGGCGCTTCACTGAGCGTCATGGCCGAGATTCAAGGCAACCTGCCAGCTGGTTTGCGTCAGATTCAGCAGCGCTATGGCGATCGGGTGGGCTTGACGGTTTTGGAGAACAACCCGGATCACCAAAGGCTTCACAATGGATGGCAAGCCATCCCCATACTTGCAAAGGAAGGCGATCATGAACACATCCGTCAAAGACTTGAAGCAGCCCTTGAAGCGGGCTACCAAGCCGGCCGCTACTCAGCCGGCTTCTACCGACAAGCAGCAGGACGCGAACCACCCATCGCGCGTGGCGTGGCGCAAAGCGCTGGGCGAGAAGATGGTCGAAGCGTCCAAGCGCATGCAGCACGACCCGGAGTACCGGGCGAAGATCCAAAGCATGACGCGCTGATCGGGCAGGGCGGCGAGCGCGCCGCTCGCCAGCTGCTCGCCAATCCCCGTGCCACGGTGTACGTGGCCAACGCCACGGGGGTGTATGTCGGCACCATCGTAGGCGAAACGCCCACGCACTGGATTCAGCGCATCAGCCCGAACATGGGGGTTCTGCACGACAAGACTCGCACGCCCGCCCTGGTCATCGGTCAGGCCTGCGCGCTGCGCTACCGCGCAGGTCAAGCCAGACTCATTGCGCCGGGCCAGCAGAGTCCGGGGCGCGGGCTTTCGCGCTGATGGCCGCTCAAGCCACGCTGCCCTTGCGCCTGGGCGCGCACGTGCTGGCGCACCTTCGCTCGGTGGCCGAAGGAATTGCGCCTGGCGCGGCCGCGCGGCGCTATCTGCTGACCGCATCCGATGAAGAATCCGCCCTTCGAGCACACCGCGCGGCCGTGGATATGGCGGCGGCCGTGGCCCGGCGAGCTGGCCTGGGCTCGTGCTGGCGGCTGCTGCGCGTGGCGCAGCTGCCCGCTGCGGCGTTGGCCGCGCCGATGCCCTTGGAGGAATGGGCTGAGGCCAAGGGGTACGAGGGGTTTTCTTTTGACGAGTTGCTGCCGTTGTATGAGGCGGAGCACCCTGTTTCCAGTGATCGCAAGTCGCGCCAGATCGAGCGTCTGCGGCGCGCCCGCATGGCGCTGATCGACGAGCTGCAGGGCTTCACGGCCGAGCCGCCCAGGCTTTCCGATGCGGTGGCCCTTTGGTTTCCGGAAGACCTGGCCGTTGCCTTGCAGCGTGCCGGTTTTGTGATGCTGGGCGAGCTGCAGCGCGCCATTGCCATTGGCGGACGCTGGTGGCGCGGCTTGCCAGGCTATGGCCCGGTGAAGGCGCGGGCCCTGGCCGACCAGGTGGGGGCGCTGGTGGGCTGGCCGGCGGCGCCGGCCTGGCGGGCCGGTGCCGAGGAACGGGCGCAGGCAGCCAATGCCGGGGCGCTGGTCGAATCCTGGATTGCGGCGCGTACCCAGTCCACGCAGACCGCGCGCGCCTAC